>Ga0207683_10000509_pt1 | contig 35855 bp, 33 predicted proteins | sample KBSM73metaG_FD_184333 | JGI IMG/M metagenome (GOLD analysis project Ga0207683, IMG submission 184333) | Miscanthus rhizosphere microbial communities from Kellogg Biological Station, Michigan, USA - KBS M7-3 metaG (SPAdes) (version 2) | ecosystem: Host-associated > Plants > Roots > Rhizosphere >... | reverse complement strand
GACGACGGCGAAAGCGAATCGAAGCCCTCCCGCACGATGACATGGCAGGTCGTGCACGCGCAGGACTTTTCGCAGGCGTGCTCGATCTCGATCTTCTGATCGAGCAGATTATCGCAGATCGACTCGCCTTCGGTTGCCTCGAAGGTCTTGCCTTCCGGACAGAGCTCCGCGTGCGGCAGCACAACGATTTCGGTCATCGCGCGCTACGCCTCAACCCAGGGCATCGACGCTGCGACCGGTCAGCGCACGCCCGACGCCGCGGTTCATGCGGCGGGCGGCGAATTCCTCGGTCGCGGCGTTGAGCGCGCTCACTGCGTTGACGAGTGCGTGGTGGTCGTCCTGACCGGCAAGCCGGCGGACCGCGGCAAGCGCTTGTTCGATCGGGATGCGCTCCGCGACGCTGAGCAGGTCGCCGTCCGAGCGCAGCGCGCCTTCGGTGGCGTCGACGATGCGCTCCGCTTCGACACGGGCCTCGGCCGAAGCGCGCGCGACCATGTCCGGTGCGGCATTGGCAAACGATTCCTGCAGCATGCGGGCGATCTCGTCGTCCGACAGACCGTACGAAGGCTTCACCACGATCGATGCCTCGACGCCTGTCGTCTGCTCGCTGGCGGATACCGCCAACAGGCCGTCGGCGTCGACCTGGAACGTCACCTTGATCCGTGCGGCGCCGGCGACCATCGGCGGGATACCGCGCAATTCGAAGCGCGCCAGCGAGCGGCAGTCGGCGACCCGCTCGCGCTCGCCCTGCACGACGTGCAGCGCCATCGCGGTCTGCCCATCCTTGAACGTGGTGAATTCCTGCGCGCGAGCGATCGGTATCGTCGCGTTACGCGGTATGATTTTTTCGGTGAGGCCGCCCATCGTCTCGAGTCCCAGCGACAGCGGAATCACGTCGAGCAGCAGCCAATCCTCGTCGCTAGCACGGTTGCCCGCCAGCACATTGGCCTGGATCGCAGCGCCGAGTGCCACGACCTCGTCCGGATTCAAATTGTTCAGCGGCGCCTGCCCGAAAAACCCGGCGACTGCCCGCTGGATCTGCGGCATGCGGGTCGCACCGCCGACCATCACCACGCCTTTGATCTCCGCCGGCGTGAGCCGGGCATCGCGCAGCGCCTTCCTGACCGGAGCAAGCGTCTTGGCGACCAGCGTCTGGCTGATTGCCTCGAATTCCGTTGCGGTGAGCGTCGCAGCGATCGAGTCGCCCGACTGCAGCGTGGCGTTGAACGCGACCTCGTCGCTCGTCGTCAGCGCTTCCTTGACCTCGCGCGCCCGGGTCATCAGCATCCGGGTATCGCCCGGCGAAACGGGGCCGACGCCTGCCGTCTCGAGCGCCCAGCAATAAATTCGGTGGTCGAAGTCGTCGCCGCCCAGCGCCGTGTCGCCGGCGGTCGCCAGCACTTCGAAAACGCCGCGCGAGAGCTTCAATATCGACAGGTCGAACGTGCCGCCGCCCAGGTCATAGACGGCGTAGGTTCCTTCCGAGGCGTTGTCGAGGCCGTAGGCGATCGCGGCCGCTGTCGGCTCGTTCAGCAGACGCAGCACATTGAGGCCGGCGAGCCGTGCCGCATCCTTGGTTGCCTGTCGCTGCGCATCGTCGAAATAGGCGGGCACGGTGACGACTGCGCCGTCCAGCGCGCCACCCAGTGTCTTTTCTGCGCGTTCGCGCAGCGCGCTCAGAATCTCGGCCGAGATTTCGACCGGCGTGCGGATGCCGGCCCGCGTAGCGATCTGCACGATGCCGGGCGAATCGACAAAGCGATAGGGGAAACGGCGCGCATCGGCGAGATCGGGCAAGGCCCGTCCCATCATGCGCTTGATCGAGACGATGGTGTTCTGCGGATCGGAAACCTGTGCCGACTGCGCGTCATAGCCGACTTCGACGCCTTCCGGCGCATAGCGCACGATCGACGGCAGCAGCCTGCGCCCGTGCGCGTCGGGCAGCACGTCGGCGCTGCCGTCGCGAACGGTGGCTACCAGCGAATTGGTCGTTCCGAGATCGATGCCGACGGCGAGCCGCGGCCGGCGCGGCTCGGGTGCCTGTCCCGGTTCGGCTATCTGCAGCAGAGCCATCAGTGATCGATCCCGCCGATGGCGGCGTCGATGTCGGCGGCGAGCTTGGACAGGAACTGCAGCTCGCGCACGCCGGCGCGCGCCGATTCCCAACTTTGCTGCTTATCGAGCGTATCGGCCAGCGCCGGTTCCAGTGCGGCAATCTCTGTGCGCACCTCAGCCAGCAGCGCTTCCAGCCGACCGGTATCGCCGGCGATCCGCGCATCGTCAACCGCTTCACGGCGCTCGAGCTGGCGCTCGAGAAAGTCGATGGGCAATGCGGTGTCGGTTTCCGAGGTCGCATCGACGCCGTGCAGCGACAGCAGATACTGGGCGCGCCCGACCGGGTCCTTCAGAGCTCGATAAGCCTCGTTGACGCGTGCCGACGACTGCAGCGCCAATCGGCGCTCGCTTTCGCCGGCGGCGGCGAACCGGTCCGGGTGCACCTGCGTCTGCAGCGCACGATAAGCCGTGTCAAGCTCCGCCGCGTCGAAGCGATACCGCGGCGGCAGCCCGAACAGTGCGAAATAATTCTGGGAGAAGTCGATCACTGGGCGATCACTGGGTGCCGTCTCGGATTTTCGATGGCGGCTCGGCGCGGCGTGCGCCGTTGCGAAAACCGCGTCAGCCTAGGAGCGCGCCCGAGACAGTACAACGAGGGTACGGCGAGGGCGCGCGCCAACGGATGGCGCGGTTTCTCGCGGCGGCTAGACGTTGAAGGATTCGCCGCAGCCGCACTCGTCCTTTACGTTCGGATTGTTGAACTTGAATCCTTCGTTGAGGCCCTCGCGCGCGAAATCGAGCTCGGTGCCGTCGAGGTAAGGCAGGCTTTTCGGATCGACGACGACATTGATGCCCCGGCTCTCGAAGCGAAGATCCTCAGGCCGGATCTCGTCGACGAACTCGAGCTTGTAGGCGAGCCCCGAGCATCCGGTCGTGCGAACGCCCAGACGCAAGCCGACGCCCTTGCCGCGCTTCTCCAGGAAGCCCGCAACGTGCTTGGCCGCGCTCTCGGTCAGGGTAATCGCCATGCCTGCTTCGACCTTTCCGGACTCAAGCCGCCGCCGCAGCGCGCGGCTGGGGAACGGCTTCGGCGCTGTCGTCGTGCTTCTTCTTGTAATCGGCCACCGCTGCCTTGATCGCGTCTTCCGCCAGGATCGAGCAGTGGATCTTGACCGGCGGGAGCGCCAGCTCTTCGGCGATCTGCGTGTTCTTGATCGTCAGTGCCTGGTCGAGCGTCTTGCCCTTCACCCATTCGGTGACCAGCGACGACGAGGCAATCGCCGAGCCGCAGCCGTAGGTCTTGAACTTGGCATCCTCGATGCGTCCATCGGCGCCGACGCGGATCTGCAGCTTCATCACGTCACCGCAAGCGGGCGCACCGACCATGCCGGTGCCGACCGCGTCGTCGTCCTTGGCGAACGAGCCGACGTTGCGCGGGTTTTCGTAGTGATCCAGTACTTTGTCGCTGTATGCCATAACAATCTCCAAATGACTCCACTAACTACATTTGCTCCCGACTGCCTTTGAACTCGTCCGGATTGAGGGGCGGCCACGCCGCACCTCGAATCCGGACAGTTATTGCGTCAGCCTGCTGACGCAATAACAACTAATGGGCGGCCCACACCACCGTATCCAGATCGATCCCCTCTTTAAACATCTCCCACAGCGGCGACAGCTCGCGCAGCTTGTCGATCTTCCGCTTCAGCAGATCGATCGTGTAATCGACTTCTTCCTCGGTGGTGAAGCGGCCGACGGTGAACCGGATCGAGCTGTGCGCCAGCTCGTCGCTGCGGCCCAGAGCGCGCAGCACGTACGAGGGCTCGAGCGAGGCCGATGTGCACGCCGAGCCCGACGACACCGCGACGTCCTTGATCGCCATGATCAGGCTCTCGCCTTCGACGAAGTTGAAGCTGACGTTCAGGTTGTGCGGGACCCGGCGCTCCATGTCGCCGTTCAGATGCGCTTCCTCGATCTGCGACAGCCCCTGCCAGAGCTTGTCGCGCAGCATCCGTATGCGGTCGTTGTCAGTCGCCATCTCGAGTCGAGCCAGACGGAAGGCTTCGCCCATGCCGACGATCTGGTGCGTGGCCAGCGTGCCCGATCGCATCCCGCGCTCGTGACCACCGCCGTGCATCTGCGCTTCGATGCGCACGCGCGGCTTGCGCCGGACGAACAGCCCGCCGACGCCTTTGGGCCCGTAGGTCTTGTGCGCGGAAAAACTCATCAGGTCGACCTTCAGCGTCGACAGATCCACCGGTATCTTGCCGGTCGCCTGCGCCGCGTCGACGTGGAAAATGATGCCCCGGCTGCGGCAGATCTCGCCGATCGCCGGGATGTCCTGGATGACGCCGATCTCGTTGTTGACGAACATCACCGAGACCAGGATCGTATCCGGACGCAGCGACGCCTTGAATGCTTCGAGGTCGAGCAGTCCATCCGGCTTTACGTCGAGGTAGCTGACTTCGAAGCCGTCCCGCTCGAGCTCGCGCATCGTGTCGAGCGTGGCTTTGTGCTCGGTCTTGACGGTGACGAGGTGCTTGCCCTTGTCCTTGTAGAAATGCGCGGCGCCCTTCAGCGCGAGGTTGATCGACTCGGTCGCGCCCGAGGTCCAGACCAACTCCTTCGGATCGCAATGAACGAGCTTCGCGACTTCGTCGCGCGCCTCCTCGACCGCCTTTTCGGTTTCCCAGCCGAACGCGTGCGAACGCGAGGCCGGATTGCCGAAATGCTCGGTCAGGTACGGGATCATCTTGGCCGCGACGCGCGGGTCCACCGGCGTCGTCGCCGAATAATCGAGATAGATCGGTTTCTTCATCTTGGTCTCAAATATCTTTACGTCACCGGCGCAGGCTCGGATTTCTTGCCGGCCAGCGCGCGACGATCCTGCAGCACGTTGACTTCGCGCTTGTCCTGCTGCCGCACCAGCTGCTCGAGCGACACCGAATGCAGGAACGAGAAGATGTGCGTGTTCAGGCTCGCCCACAGCTCGTGCGTCATGCACCGCCTGTCGTCCAGGCAGTTTTCCTTGCCGCCGCACTGGGTCGCGTCGATCGGCTCGTCGACCGCGAGAATGATGTCGGCGACCGAAACCGCGGTTGCATCGCGGGCGAGGTTGTAGCCACCCCCGGGGCCGCGCACGCTGTCGACCAGGCCGTGCCGGCGGAGCTTGCCGAATAGCTGCTCGAGGTAGGACAAGGAAATCTTCTGCCGGTCCGATACGGCCGCCAAGGTCACCGGCCCCTTGCCGTTGTGCATAGCCACATCAATCATCGCCGTTACAGCGAATCGTCCTTTGGTCGTCAGTCTCATGATCGCCTGCCTTCTGTCCCCGGTCGCTCCCCTGTTTTCATAGCTGAATTCTATAATTCCCGACTGTATTAGTCAACTAAAAACCCTACTAGTTCAGTCAAGTAAGCGGGTCAGCTGGGCCGGGTCGAAGCTGTCGGCCGTCGCCTTGGCGTCGCTGCAATCGACGCCCTCCTGCTGCAGATGCTCGATCAGCTTCTGCATCCGCTCGTCGGTCGCGGCCGCATGGTCGAGCAGCGAGTGGATGGCCTGGACCATGGGATCGTTCATGTCCGCGCCGATTCCGTAGGCGGAAAAGCCGATCCGGGCCGCCTGCGCCTCGCGCCGGACGGCATCGTCGCCAGTCAGGATGCGCGCCGGGATGCCGACTGCGGTCGCCCCGGCCGGGACGTCCCGTACGACTACCGCGTTGGACCCGACTTTCGCCCCGTCGCCGACCAGGATCGGCCCCAGGACCTTGGCGCCGGCGCCCAGGACGACGGCCCGCCCCAGGGTCGGATGCCGCTTGCCCGCCTTCCACGACGTGCCCCCCAAGGTAACGCCGTGGTAGAGCGTGCAGTCGTCTCCGATTTCGGCGGTCTCCCCGATGACGACGCCCATGCCGTGGTCGATGAAGACCCGCCGGCCGATCGTCGCGCCGGGGTGGATTTCAATGCCGGTCAGCCAGCGCCCCCAGTGCGACAGCCAGCGCGCGAGCCAGCGAGCGCCGCCGCGCCAGAGGCGGTTGCTCACTGCGCGGTGCCAGACCAGCGCATGGAGGCCCGGATAGCAGGTCAGCACCTCCCAAGAGGTGCGTGCGGCGGGATCGCGCTCGAATACGACGGCGATGTCTTCACGGAGTCGGTCGAACATACGACGATGGTGCCATATCCGACCGAATCACTCAACTATTGACCCTACTGCTGAAGTCAGCGCAGCAGAATCGCGGCCACGACCAGACCGGCGGTCGCGAGCCCGACCAGAACCGTATAGGACACGAAGAGCACGAATGCCCGCAGCAGCAGTCCCGCCCACGAGCCGCCGTAAACGCTGCGCATCGACAGCAGCAGATAGAGTGCGACGATCCACACGCCGATCGTTATCGCAAGCGTGCGGCCCAGCACCAACAGCATCGCGGTCGCCGCGACGAAGACGAAGGCGTGGTCGTATGCCGCAAAGACCAGATGCTCGCCATACAGCCGCGGACGGCGTGGATATCGCCGGCCGCGGCCGAGGTAGACGAGCTTCAGCAGCAGCGCGAACGCGGGCAGCAGCACGAACATCGCATACGGCGCGTAGCGCAGGATGCCGTCGCCCAGCTGCTCGGCCTTTTCCTTCTTGGAAAGACTGTTGAAACGGTTCCACCGCTTTTGCAGCGCCTGTGATCCGATCACGCTGTCCGAGTCGATCTGCAGATCGAAGCCTTTTTCCGGCGACAGATGTTTGGCTTCCTCCGCCGTATCGGGATGGACCTCGAAGATTTCGATCGGCCCCACCAGCAGTCGCGTCACGGCGAAAAATATCAGCGTCGCGAACAGGTACAGGCGCGCCGGACGGATGTAGCGGCGGCGGCGCCCGGCCAGGTACTCGCGCGTCAGGAATCCGGGACGCGCCAGCAGCGAGAACACCGTGCGCCAGAACCTGCCGTCGAGTGCCACATAGCGTCCGGCCGCTTCGCGCAGGAACTCGCGCAGCGTCGGCAAACGCAACGCTGTCTCCTGGCCGCAAGTCGCGCAATACGCGCCGTCGACCGGCGCGCCGCAGTTGCGGCAGATCTTGGGTGCAACATCCTCGGCCCGGGGTTCGGTCGTCGCCGTCATTCACTCCGCCTTGCGCGTGCGCTGAAGGCGCTCGTCGATCCGCGCCAGGATACCCCGCAGGATGTTGACTTCCTCCTTTTCCAGGCGGGCGCGCGCGAACAGCCGCCGCAGGCGCGGCAACAGGCGCTTCGGATGGGCGGGCCGCAGAAAATCGAGCGCGACCAGCGTTCTCTCGCCGTGTTCGAACAAGCGCGCGATCTCGTCCTGCGTCGCCGGCTCGAACGCCGGAGCGCGCCAGACCTGCCCGGCGCCGGAGGCGACGCGCAATTCGTACGCCGCCACTTGGACCGCGGCCGCGAGATTGAGCGACGAAAACGCCGGGTCCGAGGGAATCGTCGCGACCAGCTGGCAGCGCGCGAGCTCGGCATTGGACAGTCCGGACATCTCGCTGCCGAAGACCAGCGCGACGTCGCCGCGCGCCGCATAGGCCAGCGCCTCGTGGGCCGCCGCGCGCACCGGCAGGGCGCCGCCCGCGAACTCGCGCCGCCGCGCCGAGAATCCGATCGCCAGCGCCGCGCCCGCCAGCGCCTCGTCGAGCGTGGCGGCGACGTGCGCCGCGCGCAGGATATCGGTCGCGCCGGAAGCGAGCGCATCAGCTTCGGGATCGGGAAAGCGCTGCGGCGCGACCAGTGTCAATCGCGACAGACCCATCGCGCGCATCGCGCGCGCGGAGGCACCGATGTTGCCCGGGTGGCTGGTCGCGCACAGGACGATGCGGATGCGCGAGAGCGCATCGTCGTTCGCTCGCTGATTGACGACGGATGGCTCGGATGCGTCCGTCATGCGCGTCGAGAGCCTTCGTTTGCAGGTAGAATGCGCGACGATTGTTCTTTATGCGCCGCTCGCGCGTCAGCGCAAAGCGGTGAACCCGAATGCACCCGATGCTCACCACCGCGGTCAAGGCCGCGCGCCGCGCCGGCGGCATCATCAATCGCGGCGCGCGCGATCTGGACCGGCTTGTCGTCACCGCCAAGGGTCCGAAGGATTTCGTCAGCGAGATCGACCGCGCCGCTGAAGCGGCGATCGTCGATACGCTGCACGCGACCTATCCCGACCACGCGATTCTAGCAGAGGAAGGCACGGGCGAAGGCGCGAACACGGCATCCGAGCATCTCTGGATCATCGATCCGCTCGACGGCACGACCAATTTCCTGCACGGCTTTCCGCAGTATTGCGTTTCGATCGCATTGCAACACAAGGGACAGATCACGCAGGGCGTGATTTACGATCCGGTACGCAACGACCTGTTTACCGCGACGCGTGGCCGCGGCGCATTTCTCAACGATCATCGGCTGCGCGTATCGCGCCGCCAGCATCTGAAAGAGTGTCTGGTCGGCACCGGCTTTCCGTTTCGCGACGGCAGCGATCTGGAAACCTATATCGCGATGATGCGCGCGATGATGCAGCAGACGGCGGGCCTGCGGCGGCCCGGATCGGCCGCGCTGGACCTGGCTTACGTCGCCGCCGGGTATTACGACGGGTTCTGGGAGGTGGGGCTCAATGCCTGGGACGTGGCGGCCGGCAGCCTGCTGATCGTCGAGGCCGGCGGCCTGGTTGGCGACCTGGCCGGCGAAGGCGGCTATTTGCGCGGCGGCCAGATCGTGGCCGCGAATCCGCGGATATTCGCCCAAATGGTCAAGGTGCTGGGGCCTTTCCAAGCGTCGCTCAAAGTCGTAGTCGACAAGAAAGTCTGAGTTTTTCGAACCCCCGCCCGCCCGACCCTTCCAGGCGTATCGTTGTTTCCAGGCGCCAAATCCTGACAAAGGAAGGATTTGGCGCGCAATCTTCATGACAATTCCAATGTCATTGTGTACGATGACGCGCACTGGCAATGCGCGCCGCGTGGCGGCAGCCGTTGCGGGAAACATCCGGGACTGGGAGCGACCGATGGTTCGACGATGGCTGCAAGGCCTTGTGCTGGTGGGCCTGTTAGGGACGATCACCTCGGCTGCGCAGGCCGAGACGATCTCGCGCATCCGCGTGATGCTGCATCCGTATGCGGCCGCACCGGGCGTGCTTCCCGACGCCGCGCTCGCCCGTTTGCAGACGGTGGCCGGCATATCGCTCCACCTCGCCCGCACGACGCGCACCGGCGCCCTCGAGCTCGATCTGGCGCAGCCGCTCGATCGCCCGACGGCAACCGCACTGGCGGCCCGCCTGCGGGTCGACCGCAGCGTGCTCTGGGCCGAGCCGGTCTCGACCCAGACCTTGGTTCAGGCGCAATCGGTCCGTGCCAGCGCCGCGACCACCGAGCTCGGCGACAAGCTGATGCTGCGGCTCGCCGGCGATCCCGCGCCCGACTGGCCGACCCTGCTGCCGCGCTGGAGCGCGATCACAGGCGCGCCGCTCGTCGTCGACCACCAGGTCGGCAACCTGTGGGTCCTGAAACTGCAGAACAAGGTCACCCAGGATAGCCTCGGTACGATGGCTTCGCTGCTGCAAACCGATCCCGTCGTGCAGTACGCCGACCCGGTGCGCCGGGCGACGGCCAAGCTCGTGCCGAACGACGCAAAATACAACCAGCAATGGGCGCTGTCCGACGCCGTCGGCGGCATCAACGCTCCCGCCGGCTGGGATCTCGGCATAGGCAGCGCCGCGACCGTCGTCGCGGTGATCGACACCGGCATCACGCAGCATCCGGAGCTAACCGGCCGCGTTCTGCCCGGCTTCGACTTCATCAGCGATCCGGCCTCGGCAAACGACGGCAACGGTCGCGACAACGACGGCTCCGATCCCGGCGACGGCACGTCGGACGGCGAATGCGGCGACGGTGTCCCTGGCGAGTCGAGCTCGTGGCACGGCACGTTCGTCAGCGGCATTATCGCGGCCAATACCAACAATGGCGCCGGTATCGCCGGGCTCAACTGGAATGCGAAGATTGTTCCAGTCCGCGTGCTCGGCAAATGCGGCGGAACGTTCGAAGACATCACCGCGGGGGTCATGTGGGCGGTCGGCATGCCGGTGGGTGGCGCGCCGGCCAACCCGAATCCGGCGAAAGTGATCAACATGAGCCTGGGCGGCGCGACATCCTGCCCGCAGGGACTGCAAGATGCGATCGACGTCGCATTGGCCCAAGGCACGGTCGTCACGGTCGCCGCCGGGAACGAAAGCGGCAACGCGTCAGATTCTGCGCCGGCGAATTGCAGCGGCGTCATCACCGTCGGCGCCGGGACGCGCACCGGCGATCGCGCAAGCTATTCCAACTTCGGCGTGCGCGTCGACATATCGGCCCCGGGCGGCGACGGCATCGACATCGACAGCCTGATCCTTTCGCTATCCAACGACGGCACATCCGCGCCGGGCAATCCGGCCTATGAGATTGCCGCGGGAACCAGCGCCGCGGCGCCGCACGTCGCCGGTGTCGCCTCGCTGATGCTGGCGCGCAACGCCAACCTGACGCCTGGACATGTGCTCGACATCATGAGCGGGACCGCGCGCCTGTTCGTCAGCGGCGCCACCTGCGGCAACGGTCCGTTCTGCGGTTCCGGCCTGCTGGACATGGGGCTCGCTATCGCGAGCACGTTCCCGGCTGCAGCCGCTGCTCCTGCAGGGACCGTGCCGGTGATCGAGTATTACCGCCCCGATAGGGACCACTATTTCATGACGGCGAGCGCTCCCGAGCAGGCATTCGTCGACAACAACCTTGCCGGCACGTTCGAACGCACGGGGGAGGTCTTCTACGCCTGGCTCGATCCTTCGCTCGCGCCGCTGGACGCAGTTCCGGTCTGCCGCTTCTACAGTCCGCTGCCGATGATCGACTCGCACTTCTTCACCGCGTTTGCCGACGAATGCAATTTCGTCATCTCGCATTGGGCGAACGTGTGGCTGCTCGAGACCCGGGCGGCATTCTACGTCGTGCCGGCCGATGCTATGGGGAATTGCCGAGCCGGAACGTTGCCGGTCTATCGCTTTTTCGACAACCGCAACGACGCCAATCATCGGTATACGATCAATCTGTCGGTGCGCCGCGCGATGCTCAATCGCGGGTGGGCGCCGGAGGGTCTCGGTCCGAACGCCGTGGCGTTCTGCACGCCGATCTGACGCTTCGCCGGGCGGTCGCCGCCGGAGCAAGAAAAAAGCGAGCCTTAGGCTCGCTTTTTCATCCGGGTCGCGTCGGCGCCGTTCAGGCGGCGGCCGCGGTATCTCCGTGCGGCTTTTGCGCGGCCAGCGTATCGAGCGCGGCACTGACCGCGCGGTCGAACAAGGGCACGGGCTCGACGATCAGCGTCGCCTTGCCCGCACCCAGCTGCCATGCGAGGTCCTCCGGGGTGGCGACGATTGCGCGCGAGCGCTCGCGCGTGGTGAACAGATATTTACTGCGCATCGGACTGATCCATGACAGGCGCGCGTTGACCGTCTTGTCGCCTCGCCCGAACGCGAGCCACGTGCCGACGACCATTTCGGCGACGAAATCATGAACGTTGGCGATTTTCGGTGCGGGAGCCATCGCCTCGATCGCAGCGCCGGCTTCGGCCTTCCCGGAGCCGGCTTCGGCCTTGCCGGCGCCAGCACCCGGCGCCGCGGCGGCGAGCGCCTGCGCATCGTCCGCCGATGCAGGCTTGATCGCGGCCATGTGCAGTTGATACATCGCGTCGAGCAAGGGCTTGACGCGCTCGTCACCGACGTTGACCGCAGCGGCGCCGGCGCGCAGATTGCGGATCATTCCCGGCACGAGCTTGGCGAGGCGGGCCTTCTGCGCACTGCGCTCCTTCGCCGTCAGGCTCCACAGGAGGTCGTCGAGGGTACGCAAACCGCGGCGCCACTCCTCGCCTTCGGTGCCCTGTGCCAGACGCACGTTGGTCAGATAGTCGGCCCAGACGGTTTCGCTGAACGAGCGCACGTCGAACGGCACGTCGACACCCGAAAGCTTGTCCCGGATCAGCGCGCGCACCGCCGAGCGGTCGGCATCGCTCTCTTCGGCCGCGAGCGCAGCGGCGACCTCGGTGCCGAGCGCGCTTGCCCCTTTTTGCAACTCGGCGTCGACGAACTCCTGCACTTTTCGGTCGGCAGCGTCGAAGACGCCGACGTCGACCTGGAAGTCGCGGCAGACCTCTTCGATCACGCCGGCCGCCGTCAGTTCGAATGCGGCGCGGTAGCCGGCGTCGCCGGTGGCGCCGATCGCCGCGCCCGCGAGATGATCGAGCAGCCGCCGGGCCGGGTGCTTGCGGTCGGAGAAAAAACTGCGATCGAGCAGCGCCGTCTTCAGGATCGGAACCTGCAGGCGGGTGAACAGGCTTCGCAGTTCTTCGGGTATCGACGGATCGCGGAAGATATAGTCGAACAGCAGGCCGATCACGTCCATCGTGATCTTGTCGGTCGAGCTGGTAACCTTGTCGTCGATTGCCGCCCGGATGAACGGGATGCGGTTCATCGCGGCGGCGCGGCTCGCGGCATCGCCGGACGCAGCTTCGGCAGCGCGGTGATCGGACCCCGGATCCAGTCGCTGCCAGCGGTCGAGGACGGCGACGGCGGCGGACAGCGAACCGATCGCCATCAGCGGATCGACTTGCGGCAAGCCCGACATACCCGTCGCCGGTGCGCTCGCGGCCTCGGGCGACTGCAAGGCCCGGGCGAGATCGGCGATGTAGGGATTGAGTGCGGCGGTCAGCGCCGCGGCCGGTGCGATATCGATCGCCGGCGGCGCGGACGCGGTGGATGGCGCCGGTAGCGCCGATTCGGCTTGCGGCGAACCCCCGGCCGGTGTCGAAGCCGCCGCGTCGCGGACAGGCTCAGGCTTCGGCAAATCCTTCAGCGCGGTCGACGTGGACGCCGACGCTTCGGGAACTGCGATCCCCAGCGCCAGCAACTGGTCGGCGGCGGCCGAGCGACCCTCCTTGAACAGTCGCAGGAAGGTCGGCAGCAATTCGGCGTCGTCGCGCGGCCGCAGCTCGCTCCGCGCGCGCAGCTGCGCCTTGATCTCGGGCAGCACCTGATGGTCGGCCAGGAAGCGATTGACCTTGATGAAGCTCTTGTTGATGCCCAGGGTCACATCGGACAGCAGCCGCTCCATCAGAGGCCGCCAGACGCGCGGGTTGGGGTACAGCGCGCGGGAAGACAGTCCGATCGCGTCGAGCACGTAGTCGGGGGAAAACGGATTGTCGACGTCGCGCATTCGCGGCTCGCCGAGCAGCGCGCCGACGCGCAGATCGATCGCATCCAGCTCGCGCTTGGTCAGCCGGTAAAGGAACTGCGTGCTCGAAGTCAGCGACGCCTGCTTTTCGTGATCGAACGTATTGAGCACGCGCAACGTCGTCAGCGAGGCATCGAAATCGGGCCGGCGCCCCTGCCGACGCGTACCGGCGAGCCGCCGCTCGAACAGGTCGGTCAGCGCCTGGCCGAAGCGTTCGATCCATTGGCCGCGCTTGCTGCGAAAATCGGCGACCTCGGCCTCACCGATAAAGGCGTTGCCCTCGAACAGATCGTTGGTGGTCTCGATGGAGACGTGGACCAGCGCGATCAACCCGGTTTTGAACTCGGCAAAGCATTGGCGCAGCAGCGCCCGCGCATCCTCGCTGGACAGCAGCAGATTGCCGTCGACATCGGTTGCAGGCGACGGGGAAGACTGCGTCGAGGCGAGGTCGGCCATGGTCGTCTGGGTGAAATCCGCGCAACGGACGCAGCCCGAATGCAAGCCGGCCGTGCCGTCATAGGCCCGCTTCGCCCGAACAGCGCCCTTCGCTAGGGTGGTCGAATGCTAACGGCCTTTGCCCGCTTTGGCGAGCGCGCCGCGACGATCGTCGCAATGCCAGGGATCGAAGGCGGAAAGACGGCCTGGAGGTTCGCGGAAGGGGGCGCCCTACGTTGGATGCCGCGGCAGCGATCACAAGCTGTACGGTGCAAGCGCCGCCAGCGCCGGAGGGCGAGGCTCTATTTGCCCGCGGCCATCTTGCTGATCAACTCGAGCACGCGCCAGCTGTCGTGCTCCTTTTCATAGAAGTACGTGGCGCCCAGCGAATAGCTCAAACCGCCGCATTCGGCAGCGGTATGGTTGGTCAGGACGACCTTGGTCGCGGTTCGGGCCTTGCCGCTCTTTTGCAGCGCCTCGAGCACCTCGAAGCCGCTGCCCGATTCCAGCGTCACATCGACCAGAATCAAGTCGGCATCGACGCGCGACAAATCGGCGATCGCCTGTTCGGCGTTGTCGCTGTGGCCGACCAGCTCGCCGCCGACCGACTCGACGGCCGCTGCGAGCAGCCGGGAGAAGATCGGCGAGTCCTCGATCATGTAGACGTGAAGCGCGCCTGGAGCGTCGGCCATATCATCGTGTTCCGGTTGCGAGCATCCGCCGCCCGCGCTAAACGCGCAGCGACCCCTGTCAGCAGTATCACGCCGCGCAGTGGGAATGCATGTAGGAATATCGGACGAAATAAGTCGGACTGTTGCTGAAAATCGTGTCCCGATCGGGGTGGACCCGCGGGAAATCCCGCGCGGGCCGGGCCGGCGAGCGCGCGAAAAGTCGAGCTAGACCCGCGCCGGATTGGCAGGACAAAGTCCTGCACGCTCGCCTAACCGCCGGGGACGCCGTGCTGATGGGTTCCGATGCTCCGCCGGGACGCTACGAGGAGCCCAAGGGTTTCTCGGTGTCGCTCCAGCTCAAGGACCCGGCCGACGCGGAGCGAATTTTTCGCGCGCTGGCCGAAAAGGGCACCGTGCGCATGCCGCTGGACAAGACATTCTGGGCGCAACGCTTCGGGATCGCTTCGGCATCCCGTGGATGGTCAACTGTGAATAGCTAGCGCGCGCGTCGCCGTTTCATTCGGTGGTAAAGCCGATGTTCCTGGCACAAACGCGCCGGGACTCCGGGCGACCGCCCCGCCCTCTAGGCGGCCGCGGCGTCGACGATGACCGAGTCGAGAATTTTCTCGAGCTCGACAACCTCGAGCGGCTTGACCAGGTGATAGTCGAATCCCGCTTCGCGCACGCGCCGGCGATCCTCGTCCTGTCCGTAGCCGGTAAATGCCACCAGGATCAACGGCCGGCGATTCGCCGATTGTCGCAGCTGCCGCGCCACTTCGTATCCATTCATCTTCGGCAGGCCGATGTCGAGCAGCACGACATTCGGCTGGAACTCGGCCACGGCGGTGATCGCCGACGGTCCGTCGTAGAGCGTTCGGACTTCGTGTCCCCAGGCCTCGAGCAGCGCTGCGAGCGTGTCGGCGGAATCGCGATTGTCGTCGACGACCAGAACGCGGCTGGCCCGGCGCGCCGGTGCGATAGGCGCGACCGACTGGGGCTCGCGCGGCGTCGACGACTGCGCCAGCGCGGGAAGACTGATGGCGAATTCGCTGCCGCACCCCGGCCCATCGCTATGCGCGGACACGGTCCCGCCATGCAGCGACACCAGCCGCTTGACCAGCGTAAGACCGATCCCCAATCCGCCCTCGCTCCGATCGAGCGAACGCTCGCCCTGAACGAACAGATCGAACACCTTCGGAATCAGCTCGGGCGTCATGCCGATCCCCGTATCCTTGACGCGGACGACCGCGAACGCGCCTTCGCGCTCGACGTCGACTTCGATCCTGCCGCCTGCCGGCGTGTACTTGATCGCGTTGGTGAGCAGATTGAGAATGACCTGCGACAGCCGCGTCAGGTCGCCATCGACCGCTAGCGGCTCCGGCGAAAGGCGGACCTCCAGCGTGTGCCTCGACGCGTCGGCCAGCGGGCGGCTCGCCTCGACCGCGCGCTGGACCGCAGCATTGATCTCGATCGGCTCCTGGCGCAACGCGATCTTGCCGCTGCTGATCCGGCCGACGTCGAGCAGGTCGTCGACCAGCCGCGTCAACTGGCTCAGTTGCCGGTCGATGACGCTGCGCGCCCATTCGTGCGTGGAGTCGCCGTTCGACTGGATGCGCATCAGGTCGAGCGCATTGCGGATCGGCGCCAGCGGATTGCGCAGCTCGTGCCCGAGCATCGCGAGAAATTCGTTCATCTTGCGCTCGCTCTCCTCGAGCGCCACGACGCGTCTGCGCTCGGTCATGTCGCGGGTCACTTTGGCAAAACCGCGCAACTGGCCGTTGGAATCGAACAGCGCCGTGATGATGACGTTGGCCCAGAACGCCGTCCCGTCCTTGCGCAGGCGCCAGCCTTCGTCCTCGAAGCGGCCGACGCGCGTGGCAACTTCGAGCTCCATCTGCGGAAATCCGGTGTCGATTGCCTCCTGGGGGTAGAAGCGCGAGAAATGTTCGCCGATGATTTCCTCGGCCTTGTAGCCCTTGATGGCTTCGGCCCCCTCATTCCAGGTCGCGATCCTGCCCTCCGGATCGAGCATGAAGACTGCATAATCCCGGATGCCGCCGACCAGCAGACGGAATTTTTCCTCGCTGCTCCGGAGCTCGTCCTCGAGCTTGGTGCGCACGACGATATCCTGCCGCAATGACTGATTTGCCTGCTCGAGCTCTTCCGTCCGGAGGCTCACGCGCAGCTCGAGCTCGTTGTGCGCCTGGTGCAGCGCCTCCACCGACCGCCGGTGTTGACCTACTACCGCGCTCAACACCAGTCCGGTGACCGCAACGATACTGACGAACGCGAGCAGGAGTAGCAGCGACGCATTGACCGAAGACGAGGCGAACGGGCCGCGGCCGACTATCGTGTAGACGACCGCTATTGCGCACAAGGCGGTGATCGCCGCCGACACTTCCAGCTGGTCGAAGCGCAGCGCAGCCCAGATGATCAGCGGAAAGGTAAGCAGCAGCAGCGCGGGGGAGATGCCGAGAGAGGTCATGCCGCTGCCGAATACGATATAGCCGGCGGCGGCCAGCACCACAGCGAACAAGGTTGCTTCGATTTTTTTCGCGGCCGACCCGCCGCGCGAGGGACGCGCGGTCCAGAACAGGATCAGCGGCGCGAATACGATAATGCCGGTCAGGTCGCCCTGCCACCACGTCCACCAGTTGATGGCGAAATCGGCGAGCCGCGCCGCGCCGACGAGCGCGATGGCGCTGACGCCGATGGTCGCCGCCACCGTCGACGCAACCGCGGCTGCCGCGACGAATTTGAACACGTCCTCGCCGCTTTCGAAGCGAGTCGGAACGCCGATCAAACGCCGGATCAGCATCGCGCCGACCAGCGCCTCGAGCGCGTTGCCGGTCCCGATCAGCAAGGCGGCCCCAGCGGACGCCTGGACAGCCAGGTTGGCCAGTGCCGCGCCCAGCCAGACACCCGGCCACATCCGGTTACCGGCGAGCAGTATCGCCGCCACTGCGACACCCGAGGGCGGCCATACGGCGGTGGCATAACCGGGTGGAATCGCCAGCAGCAGCGAGATCTTGGCGACAGCGAAATAGAGGGCCGCGAGCACGCCGACTTGCACGGCGTACCAAAACGGTCGTTCCGAAATCGCGAGTTGCTGCACCCCATTCCTCCTGTGAATGTAATCCGGTCCAGCCGGTTGATTGTAGCTTGCGCTGCGGATTTTGGATGCGGGCGCCGAGAGCGGCAGGCGTAGGACAAGCGCCTACATCGGACGACGCTTCTCGGCCCCCGTGTGCGACCGCGCCGCCGGCGAGCCGCAGCGTTTAGGCGATAATGCGCGGGCCCCCGCTTTCTTGCCTGGCGACCGCTGACCGACCCAAACCGATGGATCTCGACTATTCGGCCGACGAACGCGCCTTCCGCGACCACGTGCGAGGTTGGCTGCGCGCTCATCTGCCAGCGCCGATGCGCGACAAGGTCGTGCGTTACGCGCCACTCGATCGTGATGACCTCCTGGGCTGGCACCGCATCCTCGCCGACCAGGGGTGGATCGCCCCTTCCTGGCCGCGCGAATGGGGCGGCACCGGCTGGAACGTCGTGCAGCGTCATATCTTCGAGGAGGAATGCGGCTACGCCGGCGCGCCGCCGCTGATTCCGTTCGGGCTGGCGATGTGTGCGCCGGTTCTGCTCGAGTTCGGCAGCGATGCGCAGAAACGGCGTTTCTTGCCTCGCATCTACCGCGGCGAGGACATCTGGTGTCAGGGCTATTCGGAGCCAGGCTCGGGCTCGGACCTGGCTTCACTGCGCACCTCCGCCGTGCGGCGCGACGATCGTTACATCGTCAATGGCCAGAAGACCTGGACGACGATCGCGCATCTGGCCGACTGGATCTTTTGCCTGGTTCGCACCGACGCCGCGATCGAGCGCAAGCAGGACGGCATCTCGTTCCTGCTGATCGACATGAAGACCCGTGGTGTCACCGTGCGGCCCTTGCCGCTGATGGACGGCCGGCACGAAGTCAACGAAGTGTTCTTCGACGACGTCGAAGTTCCTATCGAGAATCGCGTCCACGACGAGGGCAAAGGCTGGACCGTCGCCAAGTACCTGCTAGGGCACGAGCGGATGAACACGGCCCGGATCGGCACGTCGAAGCGCGAGCTCGAGCGCCTGAAAGTATTCGCCGCTGCGCAGTCGAAGAACGGCGCGCCGCTCACCGAGGATCCGCGCTTTCGCGACAAGCTCTCGCGCGTCGAAATCGAATTGATGGCGCTGGCGATCACCAACCTCCGTTTTCTCGACCAGCTGCGCGGCGGCCGCGTGCCGGGCGCCGAAGTCTCGATGCTCAAGATCAAGGGCACCGAGATCCAGCAGGCGCTGGCCGAACTGATGCTCGAAGCCGGCGGGCCGCTCGCGCAAGTGCTCGGCCCGGCCGGCCCGGTCGACATCGGTGCGCCGAACGATGACTTCCTGGCCGCGCTGGCGCCGCGCTACTGCAATATGCGCAAGACGACGATCTACGCCGGCTCGAACGAAATCCAGCGCAATATCATCGCCCGCCATGCGCTCGGGCTCTGAACGGCGATGAACCTCGATCCCAGCGAAGAACAACGGCTGCTCGCCGCCTCAATCGAGCGCTTTGTCGAGCGCGATTATGCGTTCGAAACCCGCCGCAGGATCGTGGCGTCGCCCGACGGATACAGCCAGGACGTCTGGCGGACGATGGCGGAGCTGGGTCTACTGGGCCTGCCGCTTCCCGCCGCCCATGGCGGCTTCGGAGGCGGCGCCATGGATACGGTGAGCCTGATGGAGGCGATCGGAGGCGCGCTGATCGTCGAGCCCTGGCTCGCGACCGTCGCGCTGGGCGCGCAATTGATCGCCCGCGGCCAGAACGAGCAACTGCGCGAGGAACTGCGCGACGAGCAGCGGCGGCGCGTTCTGCCGGCCGTCGCGGAAGGGAGACTCAAGCTCGCCTTCGCCCACGCCGAAGCCGCTGCGCGCCATACGCTCGCGCATGTCGCCACGCGGGCGCGCGCGGATGACGGCGGTTACCTGATCTCGGGCGTCAAGCGCGCGATCCCGCACGGCGCCAGCGCGGATTTGCTGGTCGTGTCAGCGCGGACCAATGGCGACGACGGCGATGCCGAAGGTTTGAGCCTCTTCGTCGTCGAGCGCGATGCGCCCGGCGTCGCGCTCACTGCGCTTCGTATGCTCGACGGCACGCGCGCGGCGGACGTCACCTTCGACGAGGTCAGAGTCCCGGCGCAGGCGTTGATCGGCGCGCCCGATCGCGCCTTGCCGCTGATCGAGGAAGTTATCGATTTCGCGACCGCGCTGGTCTGCGCCGAAGCGGTTGGCGCGATCAAGTCCGCCAACGAGGCGACACTCGAGTACCTGAAAACCCGCAAGCAATTCGGCGTGGCGATCGGATCGTTCCAGGCGCTGCAGCACCGGATGGTCGACCTGGCGATCGAATACGAGCAGGCGAAATCGATTGCGCTGCTCGCGTGTTCGGCGGTCGACACCGACCATGATGCCGCAGCGCGGTCGCGCACCGTGTCCGCCGCCAAGGCAAGGATCGCCGACGCCTGCCGCAAGGTCAGCCAGGAATCGATCCAGCTGCACGGCGGCATGGGCATGAGCGACGAGGTCAAGATCAGTCACACGTTCCGGCGCCTGACGGCGATCGCGCAGCAGTTCGGTGACGCCGATCACCACCTCGCGCGATTTGCCGCGCTATCCTGACGTTCAGACTTCCAGCCACTCCTTGCGCACCGCGTGAGTGGCGCGGAGCGCGTCCGCGTCGCCTTCGAACACAATGCGCCCCTGCCCCATCACGTACACCCGATGCGAGATCGCAAGCGCGATCGTCAGCTTTTGCTCGATCAGCAATATCGCCACCCCGCGCGCGGCAATCTGATCGAGCAGCCGACGCACCTGCTCGACCAGCCGCGGCGCAAGCCCCTCGGTCGGCTCGTCGACCATGATCAGATCGGGGTCGCCCATCAGGGTCCGGCAAATCGTCAGCATTTGCTGCTCGCCGCCCGAGAGCACGCCGCCGGGTGCGTCGATGCGCGCGCGCAGCATCGGAAACATCGTCAGCACATCGTCGAACGACCAGCGGCCGGTCGCGCGCGACGATTTCATGCCGAGCAGGAGATTTTCTCGCACCGACAGCGCCGGAAAGATCTCGCGATCCTCGGGGACGTAGCCCAAGCCCAGGCGCGCGATCTTGTGCGGCGGCAGGCCGTCGATGCGCGCGCCGCGAAAACGGACACAACCGACAGCAGGCACGAGCCCGATGATCGTCTTGACCACCGTCGAGCGACCGGCGCCGTTGCGACCGAGCAGGCTGACGATCTCTCCGGCACCGACCTTGAACGTCACGCCCTGGAGGATGTGGCTCTTGCCGTAATAGGCATGGAGATCGTCGACTTCAAGCATCGGGCAGCGTCCCGAGATACGCCGCCTGCACGGCCGCGTTGTCGCGTATGCGTGCGGGTGCGTCGGTGGCGATGATCTCGCCGTAGACGAGCACGGAGATGCGATTAGCCAGCCCGAAGACGACGCTCATGTCGTGCTCGACGATCACCAGGGTGCGCCCTTCCGACACCCTGTGGATCAGAGCCACCGCGTGGTCGGCTTCGCCCCGGCTCATGCCGGCGGTCGGCTCGTCGAGCAGAATGACGTGCGCTCCGCCGGCGATGGTGATGCCGATTTCCAGCGCGCGCTGCTCGGCGTAGGTCAGCACGCCGGCAGGCACGTCGCGCCGCGCCGCGAGGCCGATGTGCTCGAGCGTGGCGAGCGCGCATTCGCGGGCGTCGCGCAGCGCATCGGCGTTGCGCCAGAAACTGTAGCGGTACCCGAGCGACCAGAGCACGCTGCAGCGCAGATTCTCGAAGACGGACAGCCGCGGGAAGATGTTGGTGACCTGGAAGCTGCGTGCCAGGCCGCGCCGGTTGATCGCGAACGGACGTGCGCCGGCGATCTCCTCGCCGTCCAGCCGTATCGAGCCGCGGGTGGGCGCGTAGCGGCCGCTGATCAGGTTGAACAGCGTCGATTTGCCTGCGCCGTTGGGGCCGATGATCGCGTGACGCTCGCCACGCGCGATCTCGAGCGAGACGCCGCGGATGATCTCGGTCGCGCCGAAGCGCTTTTCCACGCCGCGAAGGTCGAGCGCGCATGCGGCTGCCATTGCTAGGTCCGCGCCGCGGCGCGCTCCCAGGCCGAAGCCACCAGAGGAACCGTCGCGCGAAAGAGCAGCAATCCTCCGCCGAGCGCAACTGCGGCGACGATCCATGGCCAGGGCGAAGCGGCATCGAGCGCTGTCCATAGCAGGCGCATCCGCGTGCCGAGCTCGGGCTGCGTCGACAGGCGATACGCCATCTCGATCGCCAATACCGCGCCGGCCGCCATCAGCGCCAGCGGCACCAGCGCGACGCCATATGCGGCCAGCACGCCGGCGAGCGCTCGCGGATGGGCGATCCGCCGATGCATGACGATCAGGCCGGCGAGCCCGGATGGCGCATACAGGATCATCGCCATAAAGAACACCCCGAGGTAGAGCAGCCATGCCGACGTGTAGTCGGAGAGGCTACTCTGCAGCCAGGTGATGACGATCGCGCCCAGGACCGGCCCGATGAAATATGCGGCGCCGCCGATGTACGCCATGATCAGCACGGTGCCCGAGCGCTGCGCGCTTACCGCATCGGCCGAGACGATTTCGTAATTGATCGCATGCAGTCCGCCGGCTAGGCCGGCGAAGAGGCCAGCCATCGCGAATGCGATAAAGCGCACGCGCTGCGTGTTGTAGCCGACGAATTCCGCGCGTTCGGGATTGTCGCGCACCGCGTTGCACATGCGCCCGACAGGCGTGCGCGTGAACGCGTACATCGCCAGCGCCGCGGCGACGGTCCACAGCAGGACTGCGTAATAGACCTGAAGCTGCGAGCCTAAGGAAAACCCGAAGTCGATCGTCGCGCGCGTGCGGCTGGCGGTGATGCCCTCCTCGCCGCCGAAAACCCCCGGCAGCATGAACGTCGCCGCGTAGACCAGTTCGCCGACGCCGAGCGATATCAGCGCGAATATCGTTCCCGCCCTCTTGGTGGTGACCGCGCCGAAGAGCACGCCAGCGAGCAATCCGCCTGCCGCACCGGCCAGAGGCACGACCAGCATCGGCAGCGGCAATCCGTGGTTGATTGCGCGCATCAGCCCGATCGCGGCGTAGCCGCCGAGGCCGAAATAGACGGCGTGGCCGAACGACAACAGGCCGGTCTGTCCGAACAGCAGGTTGAACGACAGCGCGAAGACCGCGGCGATACCCATCTGCGTGAGCAGCGAGCGGCCGAAATCCGATTGCAGTCCGGGAACATGCGGCAGCGCGACAAGCAGCGAGACGGTCGCGAGCAGCAGCCACGCGCGCCGGCGACGACCCGGCGCGGCAGACCGGGCCCCGCGCTCGTCTGCGGCCGCCGCTCCGGTCATCGTACGGCGCCCGCGCTTGCGGGCTTCTTTCCCAATGACCCCGGGGCGCTGCCCCCAAATTGGGCGCAATTCGCGGCTTGGGACGGCCCGGCGCCGCTCATACGTCGCGCGTGCCTAGCAGGCCCCGCGGCCGGACGATCAGCATCAGCACCAGCAGCAGGTACGGAACGATAGGCGCGGCGGTGGCGAGCTTGATCGCGAAGAGCTCGTAGAGCGGCGAGCCGCGCGAGACCATGATGCCAAGCGTGCGAAACAGATCGAGCAGCGAATAGTCGACCGCCACCGCGAACGTCTGCAGAATGCCGATCAGCATCGACGCGATCAGCGCGCCGGAGAGCGACCCGAGACCGCCGACGACGACGACGACGAACACGATCGGCCCGATCGCATGCGCGAGCGTCGGCTGCGTCAGCAGCATGAAGCCGCCGATCACGCCGGCAAGTCCGGCCAGCGCACTGCCGACCGCGAACACCAGCACGAACACGCCCGGCACGTCGTGTCCGAGCGCGCTCAGCATCTTCGGATGCGTCAACGCCGCCTGGATCACCAGACCGATCCGCGTCTTCTTCAGGGCCAGGTACAGGAACGCGAACATCGCCAGCGAGATCAGCATCATCAGCCCCTTGTACGCCGGGAACGTGCTGCCGAAGACGTGGAACAGCGGAAAGTCGATGACCACCGGCACTGCGTTGGCCACGGCGTTGCGCCCCCAGACCATCGTCACCAGCTCTTCGATCAGGTAGGCGAGTCCGAACGTGAACAGGATCTCCGCGACGTGGCCGCGTGCGTGGACGCGCGAGAGTCCATAGCGCTCGATCGCAGCGCCGGCCAAGCCGCACAGCAGCGGCGCGATCACCAGCGCCGGCCAGAAACCGACCCAGCGGCCAAGCTGGAACGAAAGGTAGGCACCGATCATGAACACGCTGGCGTGGGCAAAGTTGAGCACGCCCATCATGCTGAAGATCAGCGTGAGCCCCGACGACAGCATGAACAGCAACAGTCCGTAGACGATGCCGTTCAGCAGCGAGACAGTGACGAGCTCGAGCATGCGCTCAAGTCAAATGCGCCGCGGCGGCGGCCGCGGCGCGCGTTGCATCAGCGGGCCGGACGCGCCGGCCCGGTCACTTCGGCCGATCCATCTTGCAAGTCGTCGGCAGCGCGGTCGCCTTGCCCTCGACCTTGGCGTCGGTCTTCCAGCCGAAGCCCGAGCCTTCACTGTCGTATTTGACGTTCCTGGCCAACGTAGACACGTACAGCGGCTGCAGCAGCTGGTGGTTGTCGGCGCGCATTTCGACGTCGCCGAGCGACGTGGTCATTTTCATGCCTTCCATCGCGCGCGCAACCTTGACCGGATCGTTGGACTGCGTCTTTTTCGCCGCCGCGGCAAACATGTCCCACATCGTCTTGGCGCGCCAGTAGGCGTATTCGTTTTCCTTGCCCGGATAGCGCTTGCTGAACGCGGCCACGGTCGCGTCGAGCTCGGGGGTGGCATTGCGGTGCCACTCCGATACCTGCTTCAGCGAATCGACGCCAGCCTCGCCGATCGCGGTGACGGCGCCCGGGCTGCCGCCGTAATAGGTCTCCCAGGTCACCTTGAGGCCGGCGTCCTTGCCCGCCTTGATCAACAGCACCATGTCGTTGCTCCAGTTGCCGGTGATCACCGTATCGGCCCCGGCCGCCTTGATCTTGGCGATGTAAGGCGAAAAGTCGTTGACCTTCTGCAGCGGATGAAGCTCGTCGCCGACGATCTTGATGTCCGGGCGCGATTCGGCGAGCATCTTGTTGGCCGCCGCCGCCACCGCCTTGCCGAACGAGTAATCCTGGTTGATCAGATAGACCCGCTGGACCTTCTTGTCGCGCGCGATCACGTCGGTCAACGCGGCCATCTTCATGTCGGCGTCGGCGTCGAAGCGGAAGTGCCAGAACGTGCATTTCTCGTTGGTCAGCGCCGGATCGACTGCCGCATAATTGAGGAACAGCACTTCCTTGCCCGGATTGCGCTCATTGTGCTTTTGCACGGCGTCGGTGATCGCCAGCGCGACCGAGCTGCCGTTGCCCTGGACGACATAGCGCGCACCCTCGTCGAGTGCGCGCTTGAGCTGGATCAGCGATTCCTGCGGGTTGACCTTGTTGTCGTACGAAAGGAGCTCGAGCTTTTCACCGTTGAGTCCGCCGGCAGCATTGATGGCGTCTATGTAGAACTGATGCGTTTTCTGCGCCAGAATGCCGGTGGCGGCGGCCCCTCCCGAGAGCGGATCGATGAAGGCGATCTTCACGTCCGCGGCGGCGGGCCCGGCGAGGCAGGCGATCGTGAAGCCGAGCACGAAGGTGCGGCGCGTGCAAGCGTTCATAGTTCCTCCAGGATGGGTTGCGGGTAAGCCCGCTTTGGCGCGGATCGGGCCTTCCGGGTGGATGCTAACGGGCCGGGTTGCGCCTTACAAGCGCATGAGCATACCCGGCAATGCTGCAGCGCAGCACGCTTTGGTCAACGCAAGTGGAAAAGGAGAGTATCGATGCTCGGGCTGATGATGCGCTGGCCGCTGACGATCCCATCGCTGATCCGGCACGCCGACCAGTGTCACGGCGACACCGAGATCGTCTCGCGCACCATCGAGGGACCGATCCACCGCTATACCTATCGCGACGCCCACACCCGCGCGCGGCGACTGGCCAATGCGCTGGGCCGTCTCGGCGCCGTGCCAGGCGAGCGGGTGGCGACCTTGGCGTGGAACGGCTATCGGCACTTCGAGCTTTACTACGCGGTGTCCGGCATCGGGGCGATCATCCATACGATCAACCCCCGACTCTTTCACGACCAGCTGACGCACATCGTCAACCACGCCGGTGACCGCCTGGTCTTTTTCGATCTCACCTTCCTGCCTCTGGTCGAGAAGCTCGCACCAGTCTGCCCGGAAGTGACCACCTGGATCGCGCTGACCGATCGCGCGCACATGCCGGCTTCATCGTTGGCGCTCCTCTGCTACGAGGAGTTGCTCGCGGCCGAAAGCGACGACTACACCTGGCCCGAGCTCGACGAGGAAACCGCGGCGGGACTGTGCTACACGTCGGGCACGACCGGCCATCCGAAGGGCGTGCTGTTCAGCCATCGCTCGACGGTGCTGCATGCGATGGCTGTCTGCCTGCCGGACGCCAAAGGCTATTCGGCTCAGAGCGTCATCCTGCCGATCGTCCCGATGTTCCACGTCAATGCCTGGGGGATTCCCTACTCGGCGCCGCTGGTCGGCGCCAAGCTCGTGTTTCCCGGCGCGGGTCTGGACGGCAAGAGCCTGTACGAATTGTTCGAAAGCGAAGGCGTCCTGTCCTCCGCCGGCGTGCCGACCGTCTGGCTCGGCGTGATCCAGTACATGAAGCAGAACAATCTCAAATTCTCGACTTTCAGGCAGACGACGATCGGCGGCTCGGCTTGCCCGGCATCGATGATCCAGACCCTGCGCGACGATTTCGGCGTCAGCGTCGCGCATGGGTGGGGCATGACCGAGATGAGCCCGGTCGGCACGATCGGCAGTCCGAAGGCCAAGCACTCCAATCTGTCGGCCGACGAGCGCTTTGCGCTGTCGCTGAAGCAGGGGCGGCCGATTTACGGGGTCGAAATGAAAATCGTCGATGCCGAAGGCCGCGCCTTGCCGCACGACGGCATCGCTGCCGGCGACGTGATGGTCAAGGGTCCGTGGGTGATGCGCGACTATTTCAAAAACGACCAGCCGAGCCCTCTATCGGCTGACGGCTGGTTTCCGACCGGCGACGTCGGCTCGATCGACCCAGACGGCTATCTGCAGATCACCGATCGCTCCAAGGACGTGATCAAGTCCGGCGGTGAATGGATCAGCTCGATCGAGCTCGAGAACGTGGCGATCGGCCATCCGGGCGTGATCGAAGCGGCGGTCATCGGCGTATTTCATCCGAAATGGAACGAGCGCCCCCTTCTGCTGGTGGTCAAGAAGCAGGGAGCGAGTCTCACGCGCGACGAGATGCTCAGGTTTTACGAGGGCAAGATCGCCAAGTGGTCGACGCCCGACGACGTCGTGTTCGTGGACGAGCTTCCGCACACGGCGACGGGGAAGCTGTCGAAAAAGGTCCTGCGGGAAACCTACAAGGCACACCGGCTGCCGACGGCCTGAGTAAGCGGCGCGCCTCGCGCCCGCCAGGCGGATTTCGCTCCGCACGGAACGCGTTTCGTCGCGTTTGCCCGCGCGCGATGGAACTGCGCCATACGATTCCGTTGGTCATTCCCCCCGAGGCCCAGCATGGACACAACGCCTGGTACCGCTCTCGCCCGCCTGCTTGCGGCGGTGGTTTGCTTTTGCTCGCTCGCCTCGGAGACCCGCGCCGATGCGCTGGCTTTCCGCGGCGATCCCGCCCATTCGGGGATTTACGCCAGCGACAAGCTGCCGGCGCTCGATCGGCTCGCGTGGAAATTCAAGACCGGCGCGAAAGTGGTGTCGTCACCCGCGGTCAGCGGCGGCACGGTCTATGTGGGCAGCGCAGATCGCATCGTCTATGCGCTGAACGCGGCCGACGGCTCCGTCCGCTGGCAATACAAGACCGCGGGTGCGGTGAATTCGTCGCCCGCAGTCGCCGCGGATACGGTTTTCGTCGCCAGCGCCGACGGCAACCTGTATGCGCTCGGCGCGAGCGATGGCAAGCTCAGATGGAAGTTCGCCAGCGCAGGCGAGCGGCGATTCACCGCGCCCGGCATCCACGGAGCCACGCCGCACACCGAGCTGATGCCCGATCCCTTCGACGTGTTCCTGTCGTCTCCGACCGTGGTTGCGGGGATCGTTTACTTCGGCAGCGGCGATCATCACGTCTACGCGATCGATGCGGGCTCCGGCACGCTGCGCTGGAAGTTCGAGACCGGCAATGTCGTGCACGCCTCGCCGGCGGTCGCCGATGGCGTCGTCTATATAGGAAGCTGGGACCGCAATCTGTATGCGCTGACTGCCGCAACCGGTGCGCTGATATGGAAGTTCCAGACCGGCGACGACACGGAAATCTACAACCAGGTCGGCATCGCGAGCTCCGCCGCGGTTGCCGCCGGCACGGTTTTCTTCGGTTGTCGCGATGGGCACTTCTATGCGGTCGACGCGAAGACCGGCGCTCGCAAGTGGGTGCACGACAACAGGAAAGGCTGGGTCATCGCGTCGCCGGCGGTCGAACGCGGCGTCGTTTATTTCCCTACCTCCGACGGCGAACGCTTCAAGGCGCTAGACGCTGAGAGCGGCGCTACGATCTACGACATCTCGAACAAGGCCGTCTCGTTTTCGTCACCCGCGATCGCGCAGGGCACGGTTTTCTACGGCTCGTCCGACGGCTGGCTGCACGCGGTCGACGCCTCGACCGGCCGGATGAAAGCCGAATTCCAGACCGATGGATCGAAGGCCAACGCAGCCAGGTACATCGATCGCGACGGCCGCATCGACAACGCCGCGCTCTATCCGGATTTCACGCTCGATGGCATGATTATCGGACTCGACCGCATGTTTTCGCTCGGCTCTGTCCTTTCGTCGCCGGTCGTGGTCGACGGAGTCGTCTATTTTGCAAGCACCGATGGAAACGTCTACGCGATCCGATAGGCCCGCGTACGAAGGGAGCTGACATGGCCAGAGTGATGAAGGAAAGCGGCGCCTGGGAAGACGCGGAGCCAGGCGTGCGGCGCAGAATCCTCCAGGCGCAAGGCGGGCTGATGCTGATGGAAGTGCAATTCGCCGCAGGCGCCGCCGGATACGTGCACAACCACGTGCACGAGCAGATCAGCTATTGCACGGCAGGGAGCTTCGAGTACTCGCTGGACGGCCAGCTGCACGTCCTCGCGAAGGGCGACTCCATCTACGTTCCGAGCAATGCCCGTCATGGTGCAAAGGCGCTGGAGGCGGGCACACTGATCGATGTGTTCACACCGGTGCGCGAGGACTTGCTGCGCCGTTAGCGCGCGAGCAGCTGGACGCGTGTGGCGCGCAATGCCGTGTTCCCTCGGGCGATAATATACAATCTGCCCATGCCAAATGATTCCAGCCCGGACGGGCTCCGCTACAGACTTCCCGTAGGCAGTTTGCTGACCGGACTGGTCGCGATAGTCGCCAGCGCCTGGGTGAATTGCTCACTCGCCCAGGGGTCGCCTTCCGCCGTCGTCGGCCCCGACGGCTATCTGAGCTTGCCGCAGAAAATCAGCATCCGGGCGCTGGAAGGCTTGAAAGCGACTGCGGTCGATCAATCATCGGATGCCTTCTTCGATGTCGACGTTCGGGGCAACATGCTGATCATCAAGGTCTCCAATGCCGAGATCGCGAGGGGATTCCTGGCCGAAAGCGACGGTACACGCGAGTCCTGCTACGGATTCGAACGCGATGACGGCCGCCTGAAGGAGAGCTATTGGTTGTGTCAGGCCCGTGTCGATCTGGTGCTCACTGCGCGGCCAAGAGCGAAGGACGGTTATTTCGCGTCGCTCAAGGCCGGGGCGCTCTATTTCAAGCTCACGCTTCTGGACCGCACCTACGGCGGCAACGAAACGGTCTATTCAGCGGCAATGTTGAAGCCGCGAAAATAGGATCTTGGCGAGCGCTGGTCGGCTCGTTCCGCTAGACCTGCTTACTACACCCAGGACACCTGGATCCGCGGCGCGAGAAGCGCTTCCAGTTGCCGCAGCGAATATCCGGACCGGTTTGACAAGGCAGGCGCAGCCGATGGCTGCGCCCAATCGGACAAGTTCGACGGGTCGATCGCCAGCGTCAAATTCGCGGTCGCCGGAACTACCTGGTTGCGCGCGCTAGCTAGCGTCTGCGACGTCCCGCCTGCGAAATCACCCGGACGGTACGGCCATGGGTGGGTGTGGGCCGCCCTGGATGATTATTTCCTTCTGCGCGAACGAGCCCGCCGCGGCTCTCTGGTGACAGCTACCGCAGTCCAGCATGGCCTTGCGGGCTGGAGGCGTGAGCTCGCGAACGTTATTGAGTCCGGGTGCCAGCCCCATCTTATACAGCACGCTGGAGTGGTAATGCTTGAACATCCGCAGGCTCGTAATGCGGAGCGGCGTAGACTCCTCCGACATCCGGTGGAAAAATTGCTGCGGTCCGGCAAAGTCGCTCCGGTCGCCCGCATTGGCCGTCAGATAATCGCGGATGTGTTGCAAGGTGTCCGGGTCGAGCGACAGCGTCTCGCCGAAATGTTCATTGGGTTTCTTGAGCAGAGCCTCCCACGATCGTGCGGGTAACAGGCCCGGCAAATACGCAAAGTGACAGGAGCCGCATTCGCTCTGGTACTTCGCATCCGTCACGGGTGCGAAACCTCCCTTGGGGTAGGACGTCGGATCGTAGTAGCCATGAGCCGCTTCGGCCGACCCTGTGAACAGCACCAGCAGCATTGCTCCAACCACGCACCTTGCCTGCATTGAACTTCGCTCCCAAACAAAAAACGGCCAATGGATCTGTGTCGGCGCCGATTGGTGTCACACGCGGATCGAGAAGACTGTATCAGCCTGCTGCGCCCGTGTCACCTGACCGGCCGCAATGCTGCGGCCCCGGCCCGATGTCAGAACGTCGCGTTAATCCAAATGGTTGCTACGAAAAGCCTCGTCGGTGACCGTGAATTTCCGCATGGTGAAATTGCCGTTCTGAACCTGAAGGTGGCAGACGCCGCATTCGGCGAGCGTCTTGGGCCGCGGATTGCCGCCCCACAGCGGATCGAGCACCGCAGAGTGGATTCCCGCGATATACGGCGTAGCCGTGATGCGCAACGGCGTCTCGTTCGCCCGCAAGGAGTGCACGATGGCGAATGCATGCTCGTTCTGCGCGTTGTCGGCCGCGTGCGCGACCAGGTAGTCACGAATGCGCTGCTGCGTCGCAGCGTCGAGCTGCGCCGAATCGCCGAAGTGATCCTGCAATGAACCGAGGACCCTGTTCCAGGAACGTGCCGGCAACAGTTCGGGCGGATACGCCATGTGGCAGCTGCCGCATTCCTTCTGATACGCTGCATCGGTAATCGGAGGAAAGATTTTCGTTGCAGCGAAACTTTGGGTGACCCACATCGGTTGTCCGATGGCCGACAAGGCGAGCAGCGCGACAGCCCACTTGGTTTTGCGATTCATCTTGATCTACCTCTCACGTTAGCGACCTCGAATCATCACCAGGACGTCCCCTTTTTCCTGCGGGGTGCATTCGCGTCCGAGTGTCCATTTGCAGTTGCGCAGCAGCCACTTTTCGATATCCGCCCGGTTCGACAGGCGCTTGGCGTTGACGGATGGCGCCATGGGCTCGATGACCTTGCCGGTCGTCGCATGCTTGCCTGATCGGCGCAGGTCGGTGCTGTGGCACAGGCTGCAGCGCCTCACCTCGCCCGATTTCGGGTCGGTCACCGGGTGGTCCCAGAATCTCTCTCCCGCTTGAGCAGAAAAGTTGCCGGCGCCTTGCGCGGAGAAATCCTTCAGCAAGTCGTCCACCGGATCCGCCGCAGCATTCGGCGTCTGGGCGCTCGCCAGCAACACCCATAACGCGACCCGGCCGACGACATTCGCTCGACTCATGCGCCCGCCTTCCGGGCATTGCGCGACGTCGTTCCGATGTGAATGGCACCTGGCTCGAATGTGCCCAGCTCCGCATCCAGATGGCAACCGGCGCAATCGACTTTCTTCACGCGTTGCCAGTCGGCATCGGTGACTTCGGCGTGCCGGCGCTTCCAGTACGAGAGCTCGGTGATGCGCAGCGGGGTGCTGGCTGCGGGCGTTCGCGATACGATCTTCCACGCCGTCGGCGTCTCGGCGTGCTCGGCCGAGTGCGCCGCGGCGAAGGAGGACAACGAGGCGACAACCTTGGCATCGAGCGCTAGATCCTCTCCAAAGTGATCCTGCTCTTCGAGCATCGCCTGCCACGAGCGTGCCGGCAGCAGCGACGGATGGAAGTCGAGGTGACAGCTTCCACATTCGTGTTGCCATTGCGGGTCCATGGCGAGCGTCGGACCGGCGAACGGCAGGTAAGGAACGTCACGCGCAGCCTTGAAGTAGCCGCGGAAATACCAGGCAGCGAATCCGGCGAGCACGACGAGCATCGCTATCGCCGCATTCCCCGCCAGCGACACGGACTGCTCGTTCGCCGCGCGCTTGCGCCCGCGGATCATCGCCACGGGGAGATTTTCCCGGTCGGAAAAACTGCTCACGACGACGCCGAGGATATGGAGCGCCACGATCGCCAGCATCGTCCATGCGAGAACTGAGTGCACCTCGCGCAGCGCATCACCCTGCGCGAAAGTCAGCAGGCCCTGCAACGGTCCCTGCTGCTTTTCGCCACCGAGCGCTGCGACGCCGCTCAGCACCGACAGCGCCCCGAGGGTGAGCAATATGAAGATCGCCCAGCTTCCGGCAGGATTGTGTCCAACGAAATGCGCCTGGCGGCGACGAAGAAGGTCGCGCAGATAGCGAAGCGCGGCGAACGGCCCGAAGGCGAAGCTACTGAAACGCGCCCACCGCGTTCCCACGAAGCCCCATATCACGCGAAACACGATCAGCGCGCCGATCAGATATCCGCAAAAGACGTGGAAATCGAGATAGCGCGCATCGTCCTGCGTCAGCCATTCGACGAGGAACGCCGTGGCAAGGAGCCAGTGAAATATCCGCGTGGGCAGGTCCCAGACTACGACCCGTTCACCTTGCATCGCGACGTCCGCTTCGTTCAGGGCAACAAAAAACCCGCTGCCACCCACGGTGGCGCGGGCCTAAGGGACGACCCTCGTCGCCCCGCGATCAAACGTGTTCGATTACGCCTGCTTGCCGAACCAGCGTCGAAAAGACCTTCGGGCGGGCCGTCTCAACAACGAGCCGGCCCGAAGGGAGGAGAGACGCTTTATGCCGTTGCGAATAATCGCCTAGAAGTTGTACTCGAAGCCGAGGTTCCAGCTGCTCGCCTTGACTGATGCCGGCGGCGTGCCCGTCGAGCCGCTAGGATAATAGATCGCGTTTTCCTGCGGGAAATTGTAGGCCAAGTGCACGCTGAAATTCATCGCCGGAGACCACAGCAGCGTAATATTCGACCCGTCCGTTTTGCCGAAGTCGGTCTTCTGACCGCTGGGGCTCGTGTACTCGTACTTGAAGTCCTTGTAATACGACGCGTAGAAGCCGTAGGTGCGCAAATAGTAGTAGCGCAGATACACGCCGATAATATCGCGCTTGGCGCTCGCGCCGCTCCGGTAGTCCTGCTTCGTGCCGTTGCCCTGGATCATCGCGACCCAGCTATGCGGCCCGCGGTCGGCCGCCGTATGTTCGATGCGCCAGCTGTACGTATCGAACTTGTCGACCACCTCGACCGGCGCCCCCGCTACCGGACGACCGCCGAGCGTGTTGGTGAACGACAGCGAGGAGTCGGTCACACCGGCAGGACAGGTCGTCGGGCAGATGAAGCTGGACTTGGTCGGCGTCAGGATCGACGCGTTGTCGTTGCCATGGCTGTATTCGACCCCCAGCCATAGATCGTTCTCTGTCTGACGGAGCGCATTCCATGCGAACGAGTAGTACTGCTGCCAGCCGTTCGAGAAGCTGTTGTTCGTGACGCCGCTTTGCGCCGCGAACTGCGCCCAGAACTGGTCGTTGAAGAACCCGTGCAGACTCAAGGTGCTCATCGTCGCTGCCTTGCCGACACCGCCCTGGCCGAGGGAGAAGAAGCGCGGGACGCCGATCGGAAACACGAATTCCGTCACGACGTCGCCGGGCTCGTTGCCGATCGACGCGCCGATGAAGCTGTTCTCGTTGATCTGGCGCGAGGTGGCAAGCCGGAATTCGTCAAACGCGAAGGTGTTCTCGTTCGTTGGCCCGGTATTGCCGACCGTCACCGAATTGATCGAGTTGTTGGCGAGGTAGCCGATCTCCGTCCACAAGCCCAGCCAGTCGGTGATCGGGCCGGTAAAGAACATCGACATCCGCGCGGCCGGGGTGGAGGTGACGTCGCTCTTGACGCCGTTGACTTTGGACTGCTGCGCCAGCTCCGAGACAAACCGCGCCGAGAAGAAGTCCATCATGTTGAGCGAGAGGTAATCGCCGCCGTATTGCGGTTCGCCCTCGATCGTCTGACCATCGCCGCGGATTCTTTCACGGATGGTCGGCGTGAAATAACCTCGCATCTGGAAGATGCGCGCCGTCCGCGTGAAATTCGGCACGTTGTCCTGGCCGATATGGCAGGTCGTGCAGACCATGCCTGTTTGCCGCGCAAAGGCCGGCACCGCCTGCGACTCGGTCGCCAAGAATGGCAACGCGCACACGAATGCGGCTGCCGCGAGCTTGACTCCGTTCTTAAGAAACTGCTTCATGAATCTCCTCCAGGAGCGGGTGTGTTAAGAGGCCGAGTGAGTCAGTCGCTATTTCTGCAGGTCAGTTTTCAAGAACACCACGAGCTCGTCGACGTTCGGAACCATCTCTGCGCCAAATCCCGGCATGTTCGCGAACGGGCTGTCGTGATACAGGCGCTGACGTCCTATGCGCCCCTTGCGAATGATGTTGACCAGCACGACATTCGGTGCGTTGAGGACCAGGGGGTTGCCCTTGAGCGCAGGGGCCATCTTCGGCATGGTGTTCGACGTACCTTCGCCGTCGCCGCCATGGCAGCCGCCACAGCGCAATCGGAACAGGTTACGCACGTTCTGGTGCTCTCCGGCGACCGGGGCGTTCGGATAAACCGCCTGGTCTGCCAGAACGGGCTCGCTGACTGCCCAAAAGCCCGCAACCATCGGTACTGCAAGCAACGCCAACTTGATCTTCACTTGTGTCCTCCTTTGGGCAATGCGTGCACTGCATCGTAACGACTTTGTTTCCCGACCTCGCGATTCAACGGCCCGCGATCGCCGATATTTCGATAAGCGCACTGCGCGGCAACTTGCTGACTTCCACGACGCTGCGCGCCGGCAACGATTGGCGGAAGTACGACTGATAGGCACGATCCGCCGCGGCCAGATTGCTGAGCGTGCTGAGATAGATGGTGACCGACACGATATTCGCCATCGTCAAATGATTGCTTTCGAGAATCGCGCGAATGTTGTCCATGGCGCGCTGTGTCTGCACATCGATCGACGCGTCCTCGAATACCCCGGTCCGAGGGTCGTTGCCGATCTGGCCCGAAATGAACAGCAGGTCGCCATAGCGCGATGCCTGCGTATAACCTCCGGGCCCCGCCGCGGAGGCCTGCGCTACGGGCCCGCCTTGCGCTGCGGGCGCCGCTTGCGCCACGGTTGCCGGACGCTCGCGAGCCCCGCCGGGCGTGTCGCCGCGGCTCGCCACCTGTGCGGGCGCCGGGCCGCCGGCGGCAGGAGGCAGCGGCGCGGCGTTCGCGGCGGGCACCGCCGGCGGTGGTGCCCGCTTGGCAGCCAAGCTCTCGGGCGTATCCCCCGGCACATTCTTGTAGAACAGAGGCCGATCCCCGAGTTTCGCGTCCATAAGGTTGGAGCAACCGGCGACTAAGCTGGAGCAAACGACCAGAAGCGTCAGAGCTGCCGGATACGAGGTCCCCGTAGCGGCGCGCCTCATGGCGCAAAACAAAGCACGACTCAACTTTCATTCCTTCCTGCGGCGCTCGTCTCGTCTTCACGTGTCGAATGCCAACAATTCCTAGTCCGGGGCAATGTCATCGCGTTCAGGCCAACGTCAGTTTCAAAAGTACAGGGACCGCGCCGGGCGCGTCAACGCGTTTCACCTTTCCGACATGTTCCGCCGTTGCACCTGTACACAAATGACAACACTGTTATTTCTTATTGCGGTGCAATAAATCATCGGTTTCAGATTGGCGCTGTGCGATGGAGTTGGTTTTCCGTCCCGCCGGCCGCACTGCAGCATCGATTGCCGCGGTCCGGGAACCTCGAGTCCAGGCCGTTCTTGACCGGCGGAGCACTAACCGTTATCTCCAGGTGCAATGCCATCGATCGCGCTCGCCAGATTGGGTCAAACGATCCAGACGGTCGACCGCGAACCGGGACCGTGAAGCGGACGAGCCCGAGGTTTTGACGCGTATAATTTGGTCGCCTGAGGATGAGTTCTGG
>Ga0207683_10000508_pt1 | contig 35876 bp, 34 predicted proteins | sample KBSM73metaG_FD_184333 | JGI IMG/M metagenome (GOLD analysis project Ga0207683, IMG submission 184333) | Miscanthus rhizosphere microbial communities from Kellogg Biological Station, Michigan, USA - KBS M7-3 metaG (SPAdes) (version 2) | ecosystem: Host-associated > Plants > Roots > Rhizosphere >... | reverse complement strand
GCCCATGAAGCCCAGCTTCACGCCGTGGCGTTTCTCGAACAGCTCCTTGTAGGAATTGCGCAAGCCCATCACGTGGCTCATGTCGACCTCGTTGAAGGTCGTGAGCATCGCGGCGGTGTTCTGCGCGTCCTTCAGGCGGCGCGCGATGGTCTGGCGCAGCCGCGTCATCTTCACGCGTTCTTCGCGCGCGGCATCGTCCGCGGGGGAGGGCGCGCGCACGTGCACGGCGGCCGCCGGCTGCGCGACCGGCGTCGGCGCGGCTGCGGCGCGCTCGATCGCCGCCATCATGTCGCCTTTGGTAACGCGGCCGTCCTTGCCCGAGCCTTCGACCTTGGCCGGGTCCATGCCGGTCTCGGTGGCCATCTTGCGCACCGAGGGCGCGAGCGGGGCGTCACTCGCGGCGACCTTCGGCGGAGCGGTTGCAGGAGCAGGCGCTGGCTTGGCGGCAGGTTTGGCCTCAGCGGCGGGCGCTGGCCTCGCTGCCGCCTTCGCCGGCGCGCCGGCGCCTTCCTTGATCTGGCCGAGCAGTGCGCCGACCGCGACGGTGTCGCCATCCTTCGCGGCGATCTCGCTCAACGTGCCGGCGGCGGGTGCCGGGACCTCGATCGTCACCTTGTCGGTCTCGAGTTCGACCAGCGGCTCGTCCACCGCGACGGCATCGCCCGGCTGCTTGAACCATTTCCCGATCGTCGCTTCGGTGACGGACTCGCCCAAAGTGGGGACGCGGATTTCGGTCATGTGCTGATCCTGCCTGTTCGGTCTCTTTCGCCGTCATCCTGAGGTGGCGACCGAAGGTCGCCCTCGAAGGATGGCACCATCACCCTTCGAGGCCCGCTTCGCGGGCGCCTCAGGGTGACGGCCGGTTCTTAACCCAGCGCCTCTTCCAGCAATGCCTTCAACTGCTGCTGATGCTTCGACATCAGCCCGGTCGCGGTCGCCGCCATCGCGGGACGTCCGGCATAGCGCGGGCGGCGGTTCTTGGCGCCGATCTGGTTGAGCACCCACTCGATGAAGGTGTCGACGAAGAACCACGCGCCCATGTTGCGCGGCTCCTCCTGGCACCAGACGATCTCGGCCTGCTTGAAGCGGGAGAGCTCGGTCATCAGGGCCTTGGTGGGGAACGGATAGAGCTGCTCGACGCGCAGCAGATAGATGTCGTCGAGCCCGCGCTTCTCGCGCTCTTCCAACAGGTCGAAATAGACCTTGCCGGAGCACAGGACCACGCGGCGGATCTTGTCGTCCGCCACCAGTCTGATCTTCTCGTTCTTGCTGGTCTGCGCGTCGTCCCACAGCAGGCGATGGAACGTGGAGTCCGGCCCCAGCTCGTCGAGCCGCGACACCGCGCGCTTGTGGCGCAGCAGGCTTTTCGGCGTCATCAGGATCAGAGGCTTCCTGATCTCGCGCTTCAACTGGCGGCGCAGGATGTGGAAATAGTTGGCCGGCGTCGTGCAGTTGGCTACCTGCATGTTGTCTTCGGCGCACATCTGCAGAAAGCGCTCGAGCCGCGCGGAGGAATGTTCGGGGCCCTGGCCCTCGTAGCCGTGCGGCAGCAGGCACACGAGGCCCGACATGCGCAGCCACTTGCGCTCGCCCGACGAGATGAACTGGTCGAACACGACCTGCGCGCCGTTGGCGAAGTCGCCGAACTGCGCTTCCCACATGGTGAGCGCGTTCGGTTCGGACAACGTGTAGCCGTACTCGTAGCCGAGCACGGCCTCTTCCGAGAGCATCGAGTTGAGGACTTCGTATTTGCCCTGCTTCTCGGCAAGATGGTTGAACGAGGTGTAGCGCGCCTCGCTCTCCTGATCGATCAGCACCGAGTGGCGCTGCGAGAATGTGCCGCGCTCGCTGTCCTGCCCCGACAGGCGCACGCGGTGTCCGTCGAGCAGCAGTGCGCAGCAGGCGAGCGCCTCGCCGGTCGACCAGTCGATGCCCTCGCCGGTCTCGATCGCCTTGCGGCGGTTGTCGAGGAAGCGCTGGATGGTGCGGTGGACGTGGAAGCCCTGCGGCACCGTGGTGATCTTCTTGCCGATGTCTTTCAGCGTCTCGATCGCGACGCCGGTATTGCCGCGGCGCGGATCGTCGATGTCGTCGGCATGTTTGAATTTGGCCCAGTGCCCGTCGAGCCAGTCGGCCTTGTTCGGCTTGTAGCCGGTGCCGGCCTCGTATTCGGCCTCGAGGCGCGAGCGCCAGTCCGCCTTCATCTTCTCGACTTCGCCCTCGGTCACGACACCTTCGGCGATCAGTTTCCTAGAGTAGATTTCCGTGATGGATTCATGCGCGCGGATCGCCTTGTACATCAGCGGCTGGGTGAAAGCCGGCTCGTCGCCTTCGTTGTGGCCGTAGCGGCGATAGCAGAACATGTCGATCACGACCGGCTTCTGGAATTTCTGCCGGTACTCGGTCGCGACCTTCGCGGCGTAGACGACCGCTTCCGGGTCGTCGCCGTTCACGTGGAAGATGGGCGCTTCGATCATCTTCGCCACGTCGGACGGATAGGGCGAGGAGCGCGAATAGCGCGGATAGGTCGTGAATCCGATCTGGTTGTTCACGATGACGTGCATCGAGCCGCCGGTGCGGTAGCCTTTCAGCGCCGAGAGGCCGAAGCATTCGGCCACCACGCCCTGTCCGGCGAAGGCCGCATCGCCATGGATCAGCAGCGGCATCACCATGGTGCGGTCTTCCGGCGTCGCACCGTGCTGGTCCTGCTTGGCGCGCACCTTCCCGAGGACCACGGGGTTGACGATTTCGAGGTGCGAGGGGTTCGCGGTGAGCGAGAGATGCACCTTGTTGCCGTCGAACTCGCGGTCCGAGGAGGCGCCGAGGTGATACTTCACGTCGCCCGAACCTTCGACGTCATCGGGCGCGGCCGAGCCGCCCTTGAATTCGTGGAATATTGCGCGATGCGGCTTGCCCATGACCTGGGTGAGCACGTTCAGCCGTCCGCGATGCGGCATGCCGAGCACGATCTCCTTCACGCCCTCGTTGCCGCCGCGCTTGATGATCTGTTCGAGCGCCGGGATCAGCGCCTCGCCGCCGTCGAGACCGAAGCGCTTGGTGCCGGTGAACTTGGTGTCGCAGAATTTCTCGAAACCTTCCGACTCGATCAGCTTGTTGAGGATCGCGCGCTTGCCCTCGCGCGTGAAGGTGATCTCCTTGTCGGCGCCCTCGATGCGTTCCTGGATCCAGCTCTTCTGGTCGGCGTTCGAGATGTGCATGAACTCGACGCCGAGCGTCTGGCAATAGGTGCGCTGACAGATCGAGACGATCTCGCGCATTGTGCCGAATTCGAGCCCGAGCACCTTGTCGAGGAAAATCTTGCGGTCGAGGTCGGCCTCGCCGAATCCGTACGAGCGCGGATCGAGCTCCTCGTCGTCCTTGCGCGGCTCCAATCCGAGCGGATCGAGATTGGCGTGGAAGTGGCCGCGGATGCGATAGGCGCGGATCAGCATCAGCGCGCGCACCGAGTCGCGCGTCGCCTGCTGCACATCGGTCGGGGACAATTCGACGCCGGCGCCTTGCGCCTTGGCGCGCACCTTGTCGCCGATCTTCTTGTCGGCCTCGGCCCATTGCCCGTCGAGCGCCGAGAGCGTGTCGGTGCGATCGATGACCTGCGGCTTTGTCCACGAGGCGCCGCGCGCGCTCTTCGTGACGTCGGCACCGTTGTCTTTGAGGCTGCCGAAGAAGTCGCGCCATTCGGCATCGACCGAGTTCGGGTCGGCCTCGAACCGGGCGTAGAGGTCTTCGATGTAGGCGGCGTTGCCGCCGTAGAGAAAGGAAGAAAGCGCGAAAGCCGCGTTGGCGTCCTGGCGAGACATTTGCCGCATCCCAAGGTTCGGAGGCGTTGCACCCCCGCAAACAGGCCTCGATCGGCCCCGAATCTGCCCGGTCCCCGGCGGGCGGTCGCCTTGTAGCCTATTTAGGCGGCGGATGTGGCAATTGAAAGAATAAGAAGTGAATTACGATTTCAATATTTCATTGTGCCCTCGACCGTAAAGCAAAAGGCCCCGGCGATGCCGGGGCCTTTCGATGACTGAGGAAAGCGTGGATCAGTAGCGGCCGCCGCCGAAATTGAAGCGATAGACCAGCTCGCTGCGGATCGTCTGAACGTCCTTGCGGGAGTCCTCGAAGCCGACCAGCCCGCCGGGAAGCGCGCCGACGACGCCAATTCCGGTGATCGCCGGCCGCTCCGCACTGTAGCTCGCGTAGCGATATTCGGTCTTCCAGAACAGGCCCGGGAGGAAGTCGAGGCCGTACTCGTAGCCGGAGCTGAGGAACCAGCCCTTATAGGTCTGCGAGGCCATGGCGAAAGTGCTCGGGGCGTTGGTTAGGAGGTGGGAGAAGGCCACGCCATCGAAGCGTGCTTCGGTGTAACCACCGCCGACGTAGGCAAGCAGCGCCGGGACCACGAGGTAACCAACGCGGCCACCGGCGGCCCACGCACTCTTCATCTTCTCTTCGCCGTAGACGCCGAGGCCGCCCAAGCCGATGAGACCGGTCGGCTGCAGGTTGCCCTTGAGGCCGCTGAAGTCGTAATCGGCGAATGCGCCGATGACCCAGCGATCGGCGAACTGATAATCGCAACCGACCTGGACGGTGCCGAACCAGCCCTTGCCACCCGTGTCCGTCTCACCCGCGGTGAAGGGCACGCCGAGCGGGTCGACGGTGCGGTGACGCTGGTCGAACATGCCGTAGCCGCCGCCGGCGCCAAGATAGCAGCCGGTCCAGCTGTACGCCGCGACCGGAGCCGGACCCATTGGCCGGGCCTTCATGGGCAGGTCGGCGGCAAACGCCGAGCTTGTGACGCTGGCGGTGAGCGCGATGGCGAGAAGAGTCTTTTTCATTTTCAGTCCCCGAGAGCTTGGCTGTGAAACGGGCGTCTAAGCGGACGTCCGGCGGCAAACCATTACCGTCACCATAGCGGGCGGTCCGGATCATGGCTGTCACCGGCAAGACACACCGCGCGCCAACGGACGAACGGTGGGCCATTGGAACCGCGGGAGGGAAAAAGCGATCCGATAAAATTGTTTCAATTCAAATAGATAGAAGGTTGGCGGGCGGGGTTGGCGGTTAACAAATCGTCAACCAACCAAACTGTGCGCGACCGTGGCTTTTCGGTCACTTGCCGGCGAGAAGGTCGACCAGAGTCTTCCCGATGCGTGCCGGAGACGGCGACACCTTGATCCCGGCCGCCTCCATGGCCGCGATCTTGGATTCGGCGTCGCCCTTGCCGCCGGAAATGATAGCGCCGGCATGACCCATGCGGCGGCCGGGCGGGGCGGTGCGGCCGGCGATGAAGCCGACCATCGGCTTCTTGCGCCCGCGCCTGGCCTCATCGATCAGGAACTGGGCAGCGTTCTCTTCCGACGCGCCGCCGATCTCGCCGATCATCACGATCGCCTCGGTCTCTCTGTCGGCGAGGAACAGCTCCAGCCCCTCGATGAAGTCCATGCCTTTCACCGGATCGCCGCCGATGCCGAGCGCGGTGGTCTGGCCCAAGCCTTCGCGCGAGGTTTGAAACACGGCCTCGTAGGTCAGCGTGCCGGAGCGCGACACGATGCCCACTTTGCCGGGCTTGAAGATGTTGCCCGGCATGATCCCGATCTTGCACGCGCCCGCGGTCATCACGCCCGGACAATTGGGGCCGATCAACCGCGACTTCGAACCGGCGAGCGAGCGCTTCACCTTCACCATGTCGGCGACCGGAATGCCTTCGGTGATGCAGACGATCAGCGGAATTTCCGCGTCGATCGCTTCCGCGATCGCGTCGGCGGCGCCGGGCGGCGGAACGTAGATCACGCTCGCGTCGCAGCCGGTTTTCTCTTTGGCTTCGGCGACGGTGTCGAACACCGGCAGGCCGAGATGGGTCTGGCCGCCTTTGCCCGGCGCCGTGCCGCCGACCATCTTGGTTCCGTAGTCGATCGCGGCCTGCGAATGGAAGGTCCCGTTCTTGCCGGTGAAGCCCTGGCAGATGACCTTGGTGTTCTTGTCGATCAGGATGGACATCAGGCAGAACCCTTCACGGCTTTCACGATCTTCTGCGCGGCGTCGTCCAAATCGTCGGCCGAAGTCACGTTGAGATTGGACTTCGCGATGATCTCCTTGCCCTTCTCGACGTTGGTCCCTTCGAGCCGCACCACCAGCGGCACCTGCAGGCCGACTTCCTTCACCGCCGTCACGACACCCTCGGCGATGATGTCGCACTTCATGATGCCGCCGAAGATGTTGACCAGGATCCCCTTCACGTTCGGATCGGAGGTGATGATCTTGAACGCGGCGGTCACCTTCTCGGTGGTGGCGCCGCCGCCGACATCGAGGAAGTTCGCCGGCGCCATGCCGTACAGCTTGATGATGTCCATCGTCGCCATCGCGAGGCCGGCGCCGTTGACCATGCAGCCGATCTCGCCGTCGAGCGCGATGTAGTTGAGGTCGTATTTCGACGCCTCGATTTCCTTCTCGTCTTCTTCCGTCTCGTCGCGCAGCGCCGCGACGTCGGGATGGCGGAACAGCGCGTTGTCGTCGAAGCCGACCTTGGCGTCGAGGCAGAGGAGTTTCTTGTCCTTGGTGATGACCAGCGGATTGATCTCGAGCAGCGCCATGTCCTTCATGGTGAAGGCGCGGTAGAGATCGGTGAGCATCGGGCTCATCTGCTTCGCGAGATCCGCGTCGAGGCCGAGCGCCTTCGACAGCCGCCGCACGTGGTGCGGACAGATGTTCGCCACCGGATCGACCGTGATGGTGACGATCTTCTCCGGCGTGTCGTGCGCGACCTTTTCGATGTCCATGCCGCCTTCGGTGGAGGCGACGATCGCGACGCGCGACGACTCACGGTCGACCAGCATCGAGAGATAGAACTCCTTCTCGATCGCCGAGCCTTGCTCGACGTAGATGCGGTTGACGACCTTGCCCTTCGGGCCGGTCTGGTGCGTGACGAGCGTGGAGCCGAGCAGGCGCTTTGCCTCCTTCTCGACGTCCTCGATCGACTTCACCACCTTGACGCCGCCGGCCTTGCCGCGCCCGCCCGCGTGAATCTGCGCCTTCACGACCCAGACAGGTCCGCCGAGCTCTTTCGCGGCCTTGACGGCTTCCTCGACCGAGAATGCCGGCAGGCCGTGCGCGACCGGCACGCCGAATTTCGCGAGGACCGCTTTCGCCTGGTACTCGTGGATGTTCATGCGGCGTTCCCCTCAAGTCCGTAGGGTCGACTAACCTTCCCCGCGACAGCGGGAAGCGAGCCCACCGTCATCGGGTGGCTGGCTCGGCGCGTGCCGCGCCTTAGCCCACCCTACAATGCATCACTTCCCCAGCGTCGGCGCGATCTTCTGGCAGGCTTCGACGAGCGCGCGCACCGCGGTCACGGACTTGTCGAACATCTCGCGTTCGGAGGCGTTGAATTCCAGCTCCATCACGCGCTCCACGCCCTTCGCGCCGATCACCACCGGCACGCCGACATACATGTCCTTCACGCCGTATTGGCCGGTCAGATAAGCCGCGCAGGGCAGCAGGCGCTTCTTGTCCTTGAGATAGCTCTCCGCCATCGCGACCGCGGATGATGCCGGCGCGTAGAACGCCGAGCCCGCCTTGAGCAGCGCGACGATTTCGCCGCCGCCCTTGCGGGTGCGCTCGACGATCGCGTCGAGCCGCGCCTGGGTGGTCCAGCCCATGCGCACGAGGTCCGGCAGCGGGACGCCGCCGACCGTCGAGTAGCGCACCAAAGGCACCATATCGTCGCCGTGCCCGCCGAGCGTCATCGCGCTCACGTCCTTCACCGAGACATCGAATTCGTCAGCGAGGAAGTAGCGGAAGCGCGCCGAGTCGAGCACGCCGGCCATGCCGACCACCATGTTCTTCGGCAGGCCGCAGCACTTCTGCAGCGCCCACACCATCGCGTCGAGCGGATTGGTGATGCAGATGACGAACGCGTTCGGCGCGTATTTCTTGATGCCGGCGCCGACCTGATCCATCACCTTGAGATTGATGCTGAGCAGATCGTCACGGCTCATGCCCGCCTTGCGCGGCACGCCGGCGGTGACAATGCACACGTCGGCGCCTTCGAGGCCCTCATAGGCATTGGTTCCGGAATATTTCGCGTCGAACCCTTCGACCGGCGAGGACTCCGCGATGTCGAGCGACTTGCCCTGCGGAATGCCCTCCATGATGTCGAACATCACGACATCGCCGAGTTCTTTCAGGCCGATGAGATGAGCCAGGGTACCGCCGATCTGGCCGGAGCCGATCAGTCCAATCTTCTTGCGCGCCATGAGAAGCCTCGGTTTGGATTGGTGCGCCGCAGAACCGCGGACGCCGGTGGTTAAACGCTCAGAGCGACGGCTTCAAGTCAACGAATGGCCTAAGTAACAAGTGCTTTCAACCATTCTGTTATACATTATGCCACGCCGTTTTGGCGTGCCAAGATGGAATCGTCATTGCGGTGCAGCAATTACGCCGACGAGGCGCGCCGCAAGGCGCGGCCGGCATTTCGAAAGCGCTCGCCGCGCAGATGATGGAGCCGTTCGCGACGAACGCGCCGGCTCGCGCGCAGACTCAAGTCTCGACGATGCCTTCGGTCGAGCCTGAGGCGCCGAGCACATTGTGCCCGTGCGGCAGCGCCAGGTATTCATTCGAGCGCATCTCGAACAGGCGCGAAGCGGTGCGCTTGAACTCGTTCGCCTCATAGCCTTCCGTCGCCAGGTAGAGCGCCGACGGCTCGGCCGCCGCCGAGGCCACCAGCTTCACGGCATTGTCGTACAGCGTGTCGATCAGCGCGATGAACCGCTTCGCCTCGTTGCGCTGCGGATAATCCATCACCGGCACGCGATCGAGAATGATGGTGTGGAATTCGCGCGCGATGCGCAGATAGTCGCTCGCGCCGAGTGGTTGCCCGCACAATTGCGCGAAGGAAAAGCGCGCGACACCTTTCGCGGCTTCGGCGACGCGAATGACGCGACCCTTCATCGGGATCTCGCACGGCTCGCCTGACAGCGTGCCGGTGAGACGCTGCCACGCGATGTTGAGCGCAACTTCCGCGTCCTCGTCCGCCGGCACGTACCACACCGGCTGGCCGCTGAGTTTCTCAAGGCGGAAGTCCTTCGGCGCTTCGAGCCGCACGACGTCCATGTGCGCGCGCAACAGCGTGATGAAGGGAACGAACAGCGCGCGATTGAGGCCGTCCTTGTAGAGGTCGTCCGGCTCGACGTTCGATGTCGCGACCACGACGACGCCCTGCTCGAACAACTGCGTGAACAGGCGACCGAGGATCATGGCGTCCGCGATATCGGTCACGTGAAACTCGTCGAAGCATAACAGCCAGGATTCCTCGGCGAGCGCGTCGGCGACGTGGCGGATCGGATCGGCATCCACGATGCGCCCGGCCTTCATCTCGTGGCGCACCGCATTGAGGCGCTCGTGCACGTCGGCCATGAATTCGTGGAAATGCGCGCGGCGTTTGCGCTCCACGCTGCTCAGTCCGAAGAACAGATCCATCAACATGGTCTTGCCGCGGCCGACGTCGCCGTGGATGTAGAGACCCTTGATCGGACCCGCGGGCTTGCTCTTCGCGAACAGCCAGCCGAGATGCGACGACTTGCGCGAGAGCCGGTGTTGCGCAAGCCGCTCCTCCAGCCGCGCAAGCTTCAACGCAACCGATTCCTGTGCGGGATCGCGCTCGATCTCGCCCTCGTGGGCGAGCGCGCTATAACGTTCTGCGACGGTTGAAGGCATCGATTGGGGATGATGAGCGCGTGCTGCGGGAGGATTGATATGCCGTGCCGGAGAGAAGCGTTCAAGTTTTTGTGTTTGGGCGCTGCCGTCCGGTGCCGGCCGTCAGCGAGTCGCGGCGTCGGCCCGTGAAAAGTCCTCCGATCGATCCATTTTGCGGGAATGTGCACGCCGTCGCGACACACACGATACAGTCGCGACACGCCCAGGAAATCTACGGCACAGCGCGGAAAAGCTTCTCACGCGCCGTTCACGGATTTCGTGATTTTTCGCGACGCCTCGTGATTTCCAATTGATCAGCGCGTCCCGTATCTCAGCGCCATCAGTCGGGCGACGAAGTCTTCCGGCGACGGAGCCGAAAACAGGAAAAATCGGCTTCGCTACGTCAACCCAAACCCTCGAACAGGAGATACGACCATGATCAAGACCGTTCTCACCGCCGCTCTCGTCCTCGGATCCGTGTCCTTCGCGCTCGCGTCGGAATTCGATCCGAACCTCGGCAACCGCTACCCGCAGGCGACCTCGCAGATGCAGAGCCGCAACGTCGCGCTGACCGGCCAGACCGTCGTCGGCGGCGAGCAGGCCTGGATCGACCGCGCGTCGCGCAGCTTCGGCGGCGGCTACTAAGACTTGTTTGTTACCCGCGTCGCACTTGCGGACGGCTCACCGCTTCACACTTCGCCTGCAAGTGCTCCGAACCCCCGCGAACCGGTCTCCCCCCGCCGGTTCTGCCCCTGAACAGCCGGCGTCCCCCCGCGCCGGCTGTTCTTTTTTTGACGGCGTGCGTGCAAATGCGGCGCGCATGATTGCAAAGACGGCTGCAGCGGCCGCCGAGAATTAAATCGCCGTAACAAAGCGGGCGTGTGCCGTTACGAAATATCAGCCGTGATGATGCGTTTCATTCGTCGCGCATGCGCGCATCAGAAGATTTTTCCGAAGAATGTTGCAGCGACGCGAAATCCGATTTTCATCGCGCATCCGCGATCACAAACACTTCACTGATTTCGTGATCGCAAGCGAGTGCTCGTGATTGGCACTTCGCCGCGGCGCACCATAACTCCCGTGCATCCGCCGGGGCATCTGTCTGTCCTCGACGTGCGGAGTCGCGAAAAACACGACTCAAAAAACTGAACCGTACAGACTCTCAAATCGAGGAGTACCTACTATGTTGACCAAGACCAAGATTGCGCTTGCCGCCGTTCTCGTTTCCGCCACCGCGTCCGTCGCGACGGCGCAGGAGTTCGACCCGAACCTCGGCAACCGCTACCCGACCTATAACGGCCCGGCTGTGCAGGGCCCGCAGGGCTTTACGTCCTCCGACGTTCGCCTCGGCAATCGCGGCTACGCCAACCAGGGCTTCGTGACCACGGGCCGTCCGCAGGTGCACACGTTCCACTATGACAGCGCGCCTGTGATCAGCGGCGGCGGCTACTGATCCGCCTTGATTTGCGGGAGCGTGATCGCATCACACCTGCAAGCGCGAAGAACTCCCTGAACCGGTGATCCCCCCGCGCCGGTTCACCCGCGAAGCAGCCGGCCTCCCCCCGCCGGCTGCTTCCTTTTTTGTGGCCGCCTCCGGTGTTTCCTGCCGGGATTTCAGGTGTCGGCCTGATATCGGACGGCGGCCTGCCTCGCTAATTTTGCCCAATACCGGTCCAGAGCCAGAAAGCTCTGGCACGCGCGGACCAACGTACAGCGATCGCTGCGGCGCGCGAAATCGGACCAATGCCAGGCACAGTTCGCCAACCGGCACCACGACGGAGCCGCGGAGCGGCGTTCGCAACAACAAAAGGGAGACGATGATGCGCACCATATTCACCGCCATGCTTGTTGCCTGCATCGGATTGATCGTCGTCTCGGCCGCGGCAAACGCACACTGGCGAACGCGCTATGTCTCCTACTACGGCGGCGGCCACGGCTACTACGGTGGCGGCTACGGCTACTACGGCGGCTACTACGGCGGCGGCAACTGGATGAATCGCGCGAGCCGCAGTTTCAGCGGCGGCGGCTACTGATCTTTGGCTTTGCCCCGGACCGGAGGCATCCTCTCCGCCGGTCCACCCGCGAGCAGCCGGCCCTGCGCCGACTGCTCGCTTTTTGCTCGCGCGGCTGATTTTCAGAACAAAATATTGCGATGCAGCATAGCTGCTATGCGCGAATAACGTTCAACTTAATCATGAGTTAGACGTTCGACTGCCGCGCCTTGTCAAAGCCTTGTTGCGTTGCAACATTACTCAAGTCGGGACGCGAGATTCGCCTCCCGGCAGAGGAAGCCCGGAGGTCTTCAACAACGGAGACCTGAATGCACGAACCTTTGACTGACGGCGTGATCCGCAAAATGTGGATCGACCGCGGCGGCCCCTATCGCGATCACCTGTTGCGACTAGACAAGGACAGTCGGCGCAACCGCTTCGGCGGCGCGGTGTCGGATGAGTTCATCGAAAACTACATCGAGCTTTCGCTCGGACTCGACGCCGTGATCCATGGCTTCTTCGTCGACGGGATCCTGCGCGGCGTCGCGGAGCTGCGTCTGCTCGGCAATGGCTTTGCCGAGGAGGCCGAAGCCGCGTTCTCGATCGAAACGCCGTGGCAGAGCAACGGCGTCGGCACCGCGCTGCTCGAGCGCACGCTGCTCGCAGCGCGCAACCGCGGCATCAAGCTGCTGCACATGGCGTGTCTGGTGAACAACGCGCGCATGATCGAGCTCGCGCGCAAGTTCGAGGCCGATCTGAAATTCGATTTCGGCAGCGTGATCGGCGAGGTGGAAGCCGCGTATCCAACGCCGATCTCGATGTGGCGCGAACTCGTCGCCGATACGCATGGCTTCGCTACCGCGATGCTCGACGTGCAGGCGAAGATGCTGCGGCCGGCGTGAGTCAGAGCCGTTGGATGGGGCTAAGCGAAGCGAGCCCACCATGGTGCACAAGTTGTCGTGGGCGTGGGCTCGGCGCTGCGCGCCTCTGCCCACCCTACGAATCCGTTACGCCGGCGCGTGACACACCGCCTCGATGTTGTGCCCGTCGGGATCGAGTACGAACGCGCCGTAATAATTCGGATGGTAATGCGCGCGAATGCCGGGTGCGCCGTTGTCCTTCGCGCCCGCGGCGAGCGCGGCCTTGTAGAAGGTATCGACGGCGGCCCGCTCCTTCGTGGCGATCGCGATATGCAGCGGCTTGTTCAGCCCGCCTTCGCCGCCGATCCAGAAATCCGGCTTGCCGTTGATGCCGAAGCCTGCGGCTTTCGCGCCGAACTGGTTCTCCTGCACTTCCATGATCAGCGTGTAGCCGAGCGGCGCGAGGGCCTTCTCATAGAACGATCGGGCGCGCGCGTAGTCGGATACCGGGAAGCCGACGTGATCGATCATGTCTTGATCCTCATGCTCGGTGAATGGAACACCTACGCCGTCCGGCACGCCTGCGAAACGCAGATTTATTTCATGTCTGTCGGCCGCGGCCCGGAACAAAGCGGCCGGCACGCGATTGTTTTTCTGGCGTCGAGACGATGCCGGGCCAATTCGCAGCACAATCAGGGGAGGGACCGATGCCGGTGCAGTGGGCCGCCCATATCCCGCAAGCGATGCAGCGCCATGGCGGCAGCATCAAGCCTGAAGCCGAGGCCGAATGTGACGAGGCGATGAGCCGTTTTCTCGAACGACTCCGGCAGCAGGAGACGCCGCGCCAGCCTGACAACCGGGCGGACGCGCCGTCGCAGCACTAGACCTGCCGCTCTACCATCATCTGCTTGATCTCGGCGATCGCCTTCGCCGGATTGAGACTCTTCGGGCAGGCTTTGGCGCAGTTCATGATGGTGTGGCAGCGGTAGAGCCGGAACGGATCTTCCAGGTCGTCGAGCCGCTCGCCGGTCCTCTCGTCGCGCGAGTCGACCAGCCAGCGCCGCGCCTGTAACAGCGCGGCCGGTCCCATGAAGCGCTCCGAGTTCCACCAATAGCTCGGGCACGCGGTGGAGCAGCAGGCGCACAGGATGCACTCGTAAAGCCCGTCGAGCTTGTCGCGGTCTTCTTTCGTCTGCTTCCATTCCTTCTCGGGTGCGGCCGAAACGGTCTGCAGCCAGGGCTGCATCGCGGCGTGCTGGGCGTAGAAGTTGGTCAGGTCCGGCACCAGGTCCTTGACCACCGGCTGGTGCGGCAGCGGATAGACCGCGATCGTCTCGTGCTTGACCTCGTCCATGCCGCGCGTGCAGGCGAGCGTGTTGGTGCCGTCTATGTTCATCGCGCAGGAGCCGCACACGCCCTCGCGGCAGGAGCGGCGGAAGGTCAAGGTCGGGTCGATCTTGTTCTTGATCCAGATCAGCGCGTCGAGAATCATCGGGCCGCAGTCGGCGGTGTCGACGTAATAGGTGTCGACACGCGGGTTCTGCCCGTCGTCCGGATTCCAGCGATAGATGCGGTACGCACGCAACTCCTTGGCGCCCGCGGGCTTCGGCCACACCTTGCCTTCGCCGACCTTGGAGTTTTTCGGGAGAGTGAGTTCGACCATCAGATTTTCTCGTTTGGAGTTCCGGCTCTCTCTTCGTCATGCTCGGCCTGTGCCGGGCATCTCGCTTAGGGGGTATGGTGCGTCCCTAAGCGTCATGGCCGGGACAAGCCCGGCCATGACGCAAACTAGTACACCCGCGCCTTCGGCTCGATATACGCAATTTCGTTGGTCAGCGTGTAGGCGTGCACCGGGCGGTAGTCGATCGTGACCTTGCCGGTCGCGTCGTCGAACCAGGCGAGCGTGTGCTTCATCCAGTTCTTGTCGTCGCGGTCGGGGAAGTCCTCGCGCGCGTGCGCGCCACGGCTCTCGGTGCGGTTCTGCGCCGAGTCCATCGTGACGACCGCCTGCGCGATCAGATTGTCGAACTCGAGCGTCTCGATCAGGTCGGAATTCCAGGTCAGCGAACGGTCCGAGACGCGCAGCTCCGGCACGCCACCGAACACCTCGTGGATCAGCTTGTGGCCTTCGTCGAGTACGTCACCGGTGCGGAACACTGCGCAGTTGCTCTGCATCACCTTCTGCATCTTCAGCCGCAACTCGGCGGTCGGCGCGCTGCCCGCGGCATTGCGGAACCGGTCGAGACGCGAGAGCGACTTCTCGGCCGAGTCCGCCGGCAGCTCGGGCTGCTTGTCGCCGGCCGTGAGCTTCTCGGCGCAGCGCTGCGCCGCGGCGCGGCCGAACACCACGAGGTCGATCAGCGAATTCGAACCCAATCGGTTGGCGCCGTGCACCGACACGCATGCCGCTTCGCCCAGCGCCATCAGGCCGGGCACCACCGCGTCGACGTCGCCGTTGCGTTTGGTCAGCACCTCGCCGTGATAATTCGTCGGGATGCCGCCCATGTTGTAGTGCACGGTCGGCAGCACCGGGATCGGCTCCTTGGTGAGATCGACGCCGGCGAAGATGCGCGCGGTTTCCGAGATGCCGGGCAGGCGCTCATGCAGCACCTTCGGATCGAGATGATCGAGGTGCAGGAAGATGTGGTCTTTCTCCTTGCCGACCCCGCGGCCCTCGCGGATCTCGATCGTCATCGAGCGCGAGACGACGTCGCGCGAGGCGAGGTCCTTGGCCGACGGCGCGTAGCGCTCCATGAAGCGCTCGCCTTCGGAATTGGTGAGATAGCCGCCTTCGCCGCGCGAGCCTTCGGTGATCAGGCAGCCGGCCGGATAGATGCCGGTCGGGTGGAACTGGACGAATTCCATGTCCTGCAGCGGCAGGCCTGCGCGCAGCACCATCGCGTTGCCGTCGCCGGTACAGATGTGCGCCGAGGTGCAGGAGAAATAGGCCCGGCCGTAGCCGCCGGTCGCCAGAATCGTGGTCTGCGCGCGAAAGCGGTGCAGCGTGCCGTCGTCGAGCTTGAGCGCGATCACGCCGCGGCAGCGGCCCTCGTCGTCCATGATCAGGTCGATCGCGAAATACTCGATGAAGAACTCCGAGGCGTGGCGCAGCGCCTGCCCGTACATCGTGTGCAGCATCGCGTGGCCGGTGCGGTCCGCCGCCGCGCAGGTGCGCTGCGCGGTGCCCTTGCCGTAATGCGTGGTCATGCCGCCGAACGGGCGCTGATAGATCTTGCCGTCTTCCTCGCGGCGCGAGAACGGCAGGCCCCAGTGCTCGAGCTCGTACACGGCGGCCGGCGCGTTGCGGCACATGTATTCGATCGTGTCCTGATCGCCGAGCCAATCGGCGCCCTTGACGGTGTCGTACATGTGCCAGCGCCAGTCGTCCTGGCCCATGTTGCCGAGCGCCGCGGCGATGCCGCCTTGCGCCGCAACGGTGTGCGAGCGGGTCGGGAAAACCTTGGTGATGCAGGCGGTGCGCAGGCCGGCTTCGGCGCAGCCGACCACCGCGCGCAGGCCCGCGCCGCCGGCGCCGACCACCACCACGTCATAGGTGTGATCCTCGATCGGATAGGCGCCGCCGTTCATCGCCGGCGCGCTGCCGTTGCCGTTTGTCTGGCCGTTGCTCGCCATTCCATCAAACTCCCCACGAGATTTTCAGCAGCGAATAGACGGCGCCCGCCGCGATCGCGATCGCGAAGAACGTGTTGCCGATGATGGCGAGAAGCTTCCATCTCTCGTCGTGCACGTAGTCCTCGATCACGACCTGCATGCCGAGCTTCATGTGATACGTCACCGAGCCGACCATCAGCAGCATCACGATCGCGACGAAGGGCGAGGCGAGGGTCTGGATCACTAAGGCATGGCTGCGTCCGAGCAGCGACACCAGGATCACGACGAACGCCGTGACCAGGAACACATTGGCGAGCGCGGTGACGCGCTGATGCCAGAAATGCGAGGTGCCGGACCGCGCGGCGCCACGGCCACGCACGCGGCCGATCGGGGTTCGGATGCTCATCGGGCGCTTCCCATCACCGCATAGCCGACGATCCACAGGATGATCGTGGTGGCGATCGAGCCGGCGAGGCCGGCGCGCACCAGCCATTCGCGCTCGGTCGGGCCGAAGCCGTGGCCGGTATCCCAGATGAAATGGCGGATGCCGCCGAACATGTGATGGACCAGCGCCCAAGTGTAACCGAACAGGATCACCTGTCCGATGATCGATCCCATGAACCACTGCACCTTGGCGTAGGCGGTCGGACCGGACGCCGCCGCGACCAGCCACCACACCAGCAGTGCGGTGCCGAAATAAAGCGCCGCGCCGGTGATGCGATGCACGATCGACATCATCATCGTCAGCATCGGCTTGTAGATCGACAGATGCGGAGAGATCGGCCGTTGAACGGGCGCGCGGGTCTCGGCCATTTCGGTTTGTCCGGTTACGTCATTCGCGGAGCGCGAAGCTTGGAGCCGTTGGTAAACAAACTCCGGAAGGGCCGCAATCGACGCTGCGTTGTCTCAGCGGGTTCATAACAGCCTTGAAGCGGCCCACTCTTTACTTCGCCTAACACGAAGAATATTCCTTGGAAGGGCTCAAATCCATGAGCATTTGGCGGAGCCATCCTTCGCTAAATGCGAAGGATTGGTATACCAACGATGCGCGTCGACCTCGTCGATCTCTCGCTCTTTCGCCATGTCGTGGAGGCCGGCAGCATCACGCATGGCGCGGAGCGCGCGCATCTCGCGCTCGCCGCAGCGAGTACGCGAATCCGCCACATGGAGCAGGCGCTGGGCGCGTCGCTTTTGACGCGCGGACGGCAGGGCGTGACGCCGACACAGGCCGGGCGCACGCTGCTGCAGCACGCGCGCACCATGCTGGCGCAGGCCGAGCGGCTGCGCGAGGACCTCGGCGCGTACGCGGGCGGGCTCGCCGGTCAGGTGCGCGTGCTCTCGAACACCAATGCGCTGACCGAATTCCTGCCCGAGACCCTGAGCGCATTCCTTGCCGCGCATCCGAATGTCAGCGTCGATCTGGAAGAGCGGCTCTCGGACGAGATCGTCGGGCTGATCGCCGAGGGCGTTGCCGATATCGGTATCGTGGCCGGCACGGTCGATGCTGGCGGGCTCGAGACGTTTCCATACCGCAGCGACCGTTTCGTGCTGGTCGTGGCGCGCGACCATCCGCTGGCGAAACGGCAGAAGATCGGTTTCGCCGAAGTGCTGGAACACGATTTCGTCGGGCTCGACCGCGCCAGCGCGCTGCAGCGCTTTCTTGCCGACAAGGCGGCGCGCGCCGGGCGCTCGCTGCGGCTGCGCATCCAGCTGCGCTCGTTCGACGGCGTGTGCCGACTGGTCGAGCGCAATGTCGGCGTCGGCATCGTGCCGGAGACGACCGCGCGCTGGGCCGCGAAGACGATGGCGATCAATGCGGTCGAGCTCACCGACCACTGGGCGCTGCGCGACCTCACCATCTGCGTGCGCGACTATAAGGCGCTGCCGCCCTACGCGCGCCAGCTGGTCGATCACATGCGCGAGGAGAGACGGGAGATTACCTAGCCGACGGCTCTGGACGGCGGCCGCGGGCAGCGAGATAGTGAGGAATGCGCAAGATCGTTGAGACGATCCTGGAGCTGTTCGGGTTCGACAAATTCGAGAGCGGCCTGTTCGTCGAGTTGCTCGCGCGGCATCTGACGGTCTACGCGCTGATCACGTTCATTGTACTGCTGCTGACGGTAGCGCTGCCGATCATCGTCACGCGGCCGATCGCTGACCGGTTCGATCGCAGGGCGAAGGCGCGCGAACGGCAGGAGCGCGTGCAGGATGTCACGCTCGCCGTTTATCACGAAATTTTCTTTTCGATGAAAGCGGCGCTCGGTTCGTTCGCCGGCGACAAGGCCGCGCTGGACGATATCGTTCGGAAGATGTCGGCCGACACATCCTATTTTCCGCATTGGACATTCGACGACAGCGAGCCGTTCGTCTACGAGAACTACGTCAAGAAAGACATTGCGATCTTTCCGTCCGAACTCATCGGCACCACTGTCGAGTTTTATGGGCTCGCGCAGTTCTATCTCGCTTACCTGAAAGATACGCGCGCCGAAATGGTTCTCAATTTACCACCCCATCGGAAGATCAATTTCATAAAGACGCTGTTCTCCTCCGCCTTCGAATACATCGAGACGTGCAGCACCGTGCTGGTCGCTTACGAGCATTGGATTTCGACCTCGAAAGCGGGCGCGCTGTCGGATCTCGACTGGCTAGTGGAGAAGAAGCTGACCGACGAGAGCGGCATAATCGGCGAAGACGGCCTAACCGAACTCGCGGATCGAAGAAAAACGTATCAACGGCTTGCGGAAAAATTCAAAAAGCTGGCCGAAGAGGCGGCCGGTTGAAAAAGCCTTCGAAGCTCTCAAAAAGGTGATGCCGTTCAGACCGGCGGTCGAATGAGACGGAACATGATGGCCTCCTAGCTGAGATCTATATAGCGTCGGTTCGTCAATTTTTCCATATCTTTGCGCCGCCGAAAGCTCTTTCTCAGTCCCTACCGCTTGGCTCGAATTGCGTTGTATAACAATTACTTATGAGCCAACACCCAATAGTCGAGATCGAGGATCACGGCCGGATCGTCCGCCTCGCCGGCCTTGAGCGGAAAGTCCGCGCAGGGCTTGTCCTTGGTGGCGATCGTGCGCAGGCGCAGCGCGCCGACGTCAGGGCGTCCCGGCAAGTCGGCCTTGGCCAGCACTTCGGACCACGCGAACACCGTCAGCCCGGCGAACAGCGGCGCGACGTGGCGGCCGCCATTGATCGCCGCGATGTGAAACGCATTCGCAAGCCCGTTGAACGAGATCGCACGCGCGAGCGAAATCACCACGCCGCCATAAATCAGCCTGCGGCCGAAGCGATCCTTGCTCTGCGTGAATTGATTGAAATGCACCCGCGCGGTGTTCTGATAAAGCCGCGTCGTCATCTGGTGCTCGGCTTCCTCGACCGTCACGCCATCGAGGTGATCGATCTTCTCGCCGACCTGATAGTCGCCGAAGCGATGCGCGCTGCCGGCGAGCGCGAAGTCGTACGAATGCAGTGCGATCTGCGGACAGGCGCCGCCGATCGCCGCTGGATCGACGGTCTTCGGCAGTCGCGGCACCAGATCGCCGGGCGCTGCTGCCGCCTCATCGCGCTTGCGCACCATCACCCAGCGCACGTATTCGAGCACCTTGGTGCCGTCCTGCCTGAAGCCCGCCGAGCGCACGTAGACGACGCCGGTCTTGCGGCTGGAGTTCTCCTTCAGGCCGATCACCTCGGACACCGCCGTCAGCGTATCGCCCGGATAGACCGCATGCAAAAAGCGGCAGTCGGCGTAGCCGAGATTGGCCACCGCATTCAGCGAAATATCCGGCACGGTCTTGCCGAACACGATGTGGAACACCAACAGGTCGTCGACCGGCGAACGCGGATAGCCGATCGCGGAAGCGAACGCGTCGGAGGACTGCACCGCAAAGCGCGCGCCGTAGAGCGCGTTGTAGATCGCGACGTCGCCCGACGTCACGGTGCGCGGAGTCGCGTGCGCGATCGTCTGGCCGAGCCGGAAATCCTCGAAGAAGTTGCCGGGGGTGGTTTTGGTCATGCGGGCCTGCTTATTCACGATCTCCGGCGCCCGAGTTTAGCACGGACCTGTCGGCTTGCACGCCCTCGTGTCAGGACGCGACGACCAAGGACCGTGCAGCCGATTATGTGATTCCTAATCTGCCGTCGTCATGGCCGGGCTTGACCCGGCGATCCACGTCTTTATTGCACCGGGCGTAAAGACGCATTTAGGCGAGGACACCCATGACCACTCACAATCTCCTCCTCATCCCCGGTGACGGGATCGGCCCCGAAGTCATGGCCGAGGTGAAGAAGCTCATCGCCTGGATGAACGCGCACCGCATGGGCACGTTTACGACAGAGGAGGGACTGTGCGGCGGCTGCGCCTATGACGCGCACGGCGTCGCGATCACCGACGAGATGGTCGCCAAGGCGAAGGCCGCCGACGCGGTGATCTTCGGCTCGGTCGGCGGGCCGAAATGGGACAAGGTGCCGTATGAGCACCGCCCGGAAGCCGGGCTGCTGCGGCTGCGCAAGGACCTGCAGCTTTACGCCAACCTACGCCCGGCAGTGACCTATCCGGCGCTGGCGGATGCGTCGTCCCTCAAGCGCGAGCTGGTCGAGGGCCTCGACATCATGATCCTGCGCGAGCTGACCGGCGGCGTCTACTTCGGCGAGCCGAAGACCATCACCGATCTCGGCAACGGACAGAAGCGCGCAGTCGACACGCAGGTCTACGACACCTATGAGATCGAGCGCATCGCGCGCGTCGCGTTCGAGCTGGCGCGCAAGCGGCGCAACAAGGTCACCTCGATGGAGAAGCGCAACGTCATGAAGACCGGCGTGCTGTGGAACGAGGTGGTGGGCCAGGTGCACGCGCGCGAGTTCAAGGACGTGCAGCTCGAGCACGTGCTGGCCGACGCGGGCGGCATGCAGCTGGTGCGCAATCCGAAGCAGTTCGACGTGATCGTCACCGACAATCTGTTCGGCGACATGCTCTCCGACGTCGCCGCGATGCTCACCGGCTCGCTCGGCATGCTGGCGTCGGCCTCGCTCGGCGCGACCGATCCGAAGACCAAGACGCGCAAGGCGCTGTACGAGCCGGTGCACGGCTCGGCGCCCGACATCGCCGGCAAGGGCGTGGCGAACCCGATCGCCATGATCGCGTCATTCGCGATGGCGCTGCGCTATTCGTTCGGCATGATCAAAGAGGCCGACATGATCGAGCAGGCGATCGCCGCAGCGCTGGCGAAAGGCCTGCGCACCGCCGACATCGCGTCTGCCGGCATGACGACCGTCGGCACCGCCCAGATGGGCGATGCGATCATTGCCGAAGTGGAGAGGCTTGCGGCCTAATACGGCAGATACGGGTTAAAGCCCGGCAGCTGGAACGGCATCGGCAGCGGCGTGCGATGCACACCGGTCGGATCCCATCCGGCCGACGGCGAAGCGTTCATGTAGGTCGGCGGGTAGGCATAGTCGGTGAACTTGCGCTCGCCCGGAACCACCTCGGTGCCGCCGTCGAGAAAGCTGCGCGGCCGCACCGTGATGCGGGTGCGCGCGCGGCCGTTCTCGTCGATGATGGTGATGCGTTCGGTCTGGTCGCCGCGGTAGACGCGACGCTGCGCGTCCGCCGGGCTTGCGACGGTCATGAGCGTCGTCGCCACGGCAGCCAGAGCGATAACGGACGCGAGACGCATTGAGAGGCCCTCGAACCTTGTGCTGGTTTCAACGGCCAAGTATCGCCGCTGTTCCTTAAACAGTTCCGCACAATAGCGGCGCCACGGCGGCGGGTCCGTCACTCTTTTGCAACAGGGCGGGTGCAAATTCCGCAACAATCGCAGGCCTCTGGGTCGGAAACGGCATCGGGGCGGCATTTGCGCCGCCCCGAGGGGCAATCGGCCGCGCTCAGGCCGCCTGCATCACGTCAGCTTGAACTCGAGGTCGCCGAGCTTCTCGATCGAGGTGACCAGCGTGTCGCCGGCCTTGAGCCAGACCTGTTTGTCCTTCGGGTAGCCGGAGATCACGCCCTCGGGCGTGCCGGTGAAAATGATATCGCCCGGCTTGAGTGTGAAATAGCGCGACGCGTAACTGACGAGCTGCTTGCAGTTGAACACCATGTCCGAGGTGGTCGACGACTGGCGCACCTGCCCGTTCACGCGGCACTCGATCTTGAGATTGTCGCCGTCGGCGAGATCGGAGGTGACCAGCCACGGGCCGATCGGCGCCGAGCCGTCGAGCGCCTTGCCGAGCATCCACTGGCTCGAACGCGACTGCAGGTCGCGCGCGGTGAAGTCGTTGCCGGTGGCGTAGCCGAAGATCACGCCCGGCGCGTCGGCCTCGCTGACGTTGCGCGCGGTCTTGCCGATCACGATCACCAGCTCGGCCTCGTAGTCGAATCGTGTCGCGTCTTCTTCGGATACGCCGATCACGCCGCCATGATGGTTGAGCGCGGTGTTGAACTTGTTGAACAGGATCGGTGCCTTCGGCACCGGATTGTTGGTCTCGGCTGCGTGCTTGCGATAGTTGAGGCCGACGCAGATGATCTTTTCCGGATGCGTCACGCACGGCCCGAACGCCGCCTTGTCGATCGGCACGAAATGGCTGTCCTTGGCTTTCTCGGTGAGGCGTCGAAGTCCCGCGAGATCGCCCTTGCCGTCGAGCACGTCGCTGATCGTGGTGGGTGCGCCTTCCTTCAGCTCCTGCTCCGCCGCCGCGACATCGAGCACGCCGCGATCGGTGCGCATGCCGAGCCCGTAGCCGTTCTGCCGCCGCAAGGTCGCGAACACGAAGCCGCGCGCCATCGCTTGCGAGCCGACCGCGGCCTTCTGTGCCAGCGGCGCGGTCGCGGTGAAGGGAACGCCGGCTGCCGCTGCGGCGCCGGCCGAGGCTGTGGTCTTCAGGAACGTCCTGCGGTCCGTCATGGTCGCCTCCCTGATGATCGTTTGGACCGTGCTTCGGCCCGGTCCGTGCACGGAGCGTAGGACTCGAGCTTCGCGGTGAGCAAGAGCGGAATGCACGCGCGGCGCGCAACGCAGGACTTACGCCGACGCGGTCTCGGCGGCTTTCGCGGTTCCTTTCGGTAGTTCCGAGCGCTGCTCGGCCGGCTTCTCGGCGCGCGTCAGGTTGAACGCCGTATTGATCAGCGCGACATGCGAGAAGGCCTGCGGGAAATTGCCGAGGTGGCGCTTGGCGCGCGGATCGTACTCTTCGCTCAGCAACCCGACATCGTTGGCAAGGCCGACCAGGCGTTTGAACAACCGCTCCGCGTCATCACGGCGGCCGAGCAGCAAGTAGGCATCGGCAAGCCAGAAGCTGCAGGCGAGGAACGCGCCTTCGCCCGCCGGCAGTCCGTCGCGCGATTTCAGCGAGTCGTAGCGCAGCACCAGTCCGTCGACGACCAGGTCGCGCTCGATCGCCTCGACAGTCCGGCGATAGCGCGGATCGCCCGGCTTGAGGAAGCCGACCGGGGCGAGCAGCAGCAGGCTCGCGTCGAGATCGTTGCCGCCATAGGTGCGCACGAAGCTGTTGCGCCGATCGCTCCAGCCATGCGCCGTCACCTCGACGCACACCTCGTCGCGCACGCGGCGCCAGCGCGTCACGTCGCCCGGCAGCCCGAACATATCGGCGCTTTTAATGGCGCGGTCGAACGCGACCCACACCATCGCCTTCGAATAGGTGAAATGCTGCGGCTCGGTGCGCACCTCCCAGATGCCGTGGTCCGGCTTGCGCCAGATTGTTTCCAGATGATCGAGCAGCGCGATCTGCACGTCCCAGCCGGAATCGCTCGCCGGCAATCCGCCGCGGCGGCCCTGATGCAGCGTGTCCATCACCTCGCCGAACACGTCGAGCTGCAGCTGGCTGTGCGCTGCGTTGCCGATTCGCACCGGGGCCGAGTTCTCGTAGCCCGGCAGCCACGGCACTTCCCATTCGGTGAGGCGCCGCTCGCCGCCGACGCCGTACATCACTTCGAGTTGCTCAGGCCTCCCCGCGACCGCGCGCGTCAGCCAGTCGCGCCAGGCCTGCGCCTCCTCGTAATAGCCGGCGTTCATCAGCGCGAGCAGGGTGAGCGTGGCGTCGCGCACCCAGCAATAGCGATAGTCCCAATTGCGATTTCCGCCGATGCGCTCCGGCAGCGACGTGGTCGGCGCCGCCACCATGCCGCCGGTCGGCGCGTAGGTCAGCGCCTTCAAGGTGATCAGCGAGCGGCAGATCGCGTCCGACCACGGCCCTTCGCTCCGGCCCTTGTGCGACCACTCGTTCCAGAAATTCTCGGTGTCGTTCAGCGCGGCGTCGGCGGCGAACGCTTCCGGAATGGGAAGGTGCGACGGCCCATAGCTCAGCACGAACGGCACGCGGTCGCCCTCGCTCACCGTGAAGGCCCCGACCGTCTTCATGTTCTCGCCGCGCAGGTGGACCGGCGTGCGCAGCACCACCATGTCGGGGCCGGCGATCGCGCGCAGGGAACCGTCACCGAGCTTGCGCACCCAGGGGACGATTTCGCCGTAGCCGAAGCGCAGCACCAACTCGGTACACATCTTCACGCTGCCGCGCTCGCCGACCACGATGCGCACGCAATCCGGATTGCGGCCGCGGATCGGCATGAAGTCGATCAGCATGACCGCGCCGCCGGCGGTCTCGAAGCGGGTCTCGAGGATCAGCGTGTTGGGGCGATAGCGGCGCGTGATCTTTGTGGGCTCGCCTTCGGGTGCGATGTGGAAGCGGCCATGCTCGGGCGTGCCGAGCAGCGCGGCGAAGCAGGCATCCGAGTCGAAGCGCGGCCAGCACAGCCAGTCGATCGAGCCGTCGCGCGAGACCAGTGCGGCGCTCTCGCAGTCGCCGATCAGCGCGTAGTCCTCGATGCGGCTGTTGTTCGGGATCATGCTGCCGCAAACTCGATCACGGTCTTGATGTCGCCCTTGCGATGGTCGAACGCTTCCGCGAAGCGCGCAAGCGGCACGCGCCGCGTGATCAGGCGGGACAGCCATTTTGTGTCCGCACGTGCGAGCGCGTCGGCCGCCATCTGGTAGTGGCGCAGGTTCGCGTTCACGCTGCCGAACACCGTGCCGTTGTTCAGCACCATGCTGCGGTTGAACAAGCCGATATCGAACTCGCTGCGGCGCGAAGCCCCGACGCCGGTGAGGCAAATCAGACTGTCGGGCGTGACCTGCGGCAGCAGCGTGGCGATCACGTTCGGCACGCCGGTGCATTCGATCACGATGTCGGCGGCAAGCCTGGCCAGTTCATCCACCGAGTCGCAGTGATAGGTCGCGCCGAGCGCGGCGGCAATCTCCGGCTTCGGCCCGGTCTTGTTGCGGTCGTAGATATGCACGTCGAGCCCGCGCTGCTTGCCGAGCAGCGCCGCCAACAGGCCGATCGGGCCGGCGCCGGTGACGAGCAGGCGTCGCGGTGTGTCCGCAACGCGCCACAGCCGATGCGCATGGTCCCACGCTTTCGCGACCACGCTCGCCGGCTCCATCAGCACCGCGTTGAGCCCGAGCGCGGGATCGACCTTCACGGCGAATGCCGGATCGATGCGCCAGCGCTCGGCGCCGAAGCCGTTCAGTCCCTTGATGCCGTGCTCGGTGTATTGCCCGTTGCGGCACATGTCCCATTGGCCGGCCGCGCAGGCCACGCAAGGGACCGGATCAGGCTGGCGCACGATGCCGACGACGTGATCGCCGCGCTTCAGTCCGCAATCGTCAGGCGCATCACGCACGCGTCCGAGTGATTCGTGTCCGAGGATCAACCGCTCATTGTCGGCGGGCGCCTCGCCGTACTCACCCGCAATAATCTCGCGATCGGTGCCGCACACGCCGAGCGCGATCGCCTCGACCAGCAGCGCGCCGTGCTCCGGCGCAGGCTCGGGAACATCGCGCAATTCAATGGAATTGGGGTTTGGAGGATGGACCGTGATCGCGCGCAAGGGTTCGCCTTGGGAAGTCAGCCGCCCAAGGGATGACTCCCTGACAGGCGAGAAGTTCCCTTGTCTCTTGTGCGCGTGATCTTGTCCGAAAACCGGTACCCACTTTTCGGGATCACGCGGCTCACGCATGCCCCATCACCAGGTCATCCCGGTGCACCATTTCGGCGCGCCCCTCGATGCCCAGGATCAGCAGCACGTCGGACGACGATTTGCCGCGAATTTTCTCCGCATCTTCGGCGTCATACGCCACCAACCCGCGCCCGATCTCAGACCCATCCGGCCCGCGCACGATCACGGCATCGCCGCGCGCGAACGCGCCTTCGACCTTGATGATGCCGACGGGAAGCAGGCTGTTGCCGCGCCGCAGCGCCGCGACCGCGCCGGCATCGACCGTGAGCGTGCCCTTCGGCTCGAGCGAGCCGGCGATCCATTTCTTGCGCGCCGTGACCGGATTGGCGGGTGTGAGAAACCAGGTGCAGCGTCCGCCTTCGGCGACCGCGCGCAGCGGATGCATGATGCGGCCCGGCGCGATCACCATGTGGATGCCGCCGGTGGTGGCGATCTTGCCGGCCTCGATCTTGGTGGTCATGCCGCCGCGCGACAGCTCGGAGCCGGACGCGCCCGCCATCGCCTCGATCTCGGGCGTGATGCGCTCGACCAGCGGAATGAGGTTCGCCTGCATGCCCGGCCGCGGCGGCGCATCGTAAAGCCCGTCCACGTCGGACAGCAGCACGAGCAGGTCGGCGCTGGTCATGGTGGCGACGCGCGCTGCGAGACGGTCATTGTCGCCGTAGCGGATCTCGTTGGTGGCGACGGTGTCGTTCTCGTTGATCACCGGTACGCTGCGCCATTCGAGCAGCTTGCCGATCGTCGAGCGGGCGTTGAGATAGTTGCGCCGCGCCTCGGTGTCGGTCAGCGTCAGCAGGATCTGTCCGGCCGCAATGCCGTGGCGGCCGAGCGCCTCGGCCCAGGTGCGCGCGAGCGCGATCTGCCCGACCGCGGCGGCGGCCTGCGAGTCTTCGAGCTTGAGCGATCCCTTCGGCAGCTTGAGGATCGCGCGGCCGAGCGCGATTGCGCCGGACGACACCACGAGAATGTCGCGCTTCTCGCCATGCAGCCCCGCGATGTCGCCCGCCAGCGACACGAGCCAGTCCTCGTGCACGCGTCCGGCCGCGGAATCGACGAGCAGCGACGAGCCGACCTTGACGACGATGCGGCGGAAGTTGGCGAGGGCTGGGAGCTTGCGGGGCATGGACACTTGTTTACAGGGCAGGGGACGGGGATGCGATGTGTCGGGCTTGGCCACTATGCTTAAAACTTTGTCAACGTCGCCACCCTATAAGCCTTTCAATTGACGAAAAGGAAACGCTTGTGGCCATTCCTCCGCCCTATCAGTTGCGGCTGCACACCAATTATATCGACGCCGCCGTTGAGACGCTCAAACCTGATATTTTACAGATACTTGAGCCGCATCTGGACGGGATCGTCGAGGGCTATCTGGACCGGACCATCAAGTACGTGCCGGCCCATGCGGAACGCGTGAAGCAGAACCGCGCCGAACTGAAGAAGATGGTCATCGGCTGCACCGTAAAACTGTTCAAGAACCCGTTCGACGAGGCCTGGGTGGCGGATGCGGAAGCGCGCGCCGCGTACGAGATCGGTCTCGGCTTCGACATGCGCACGCGTCCGGTGATCAACCAGCGCATCCTGTCGGACTTCATCGGCGTCGTGAGCAAGCGGCATCGCTTCGCCGGCGCCAAGGTCGCGCGGCTGACGCGCGCCGCGATGCACATCTTCGCGCTCGACAATGCCAACGCGGTGTTCTGCCACGCCAATATCGGCGCGAACTCGGCGCGGCAGCGCACCGGCGAGCTCAACCGCGCGATCGGCTCGTTCGCGGATTCGATCCACGCGGTACGCGACGCACTGAACCATGTGGCCAAGACACTCGGCGACACCTCGCACCAGCTCACCGGCCTGGCCGAAACCGCGAGCGGGCAGACCGCGACCGCGACCGATGCGGCAAGCGCGGCGGCTACGCATGTGACGACGACCGCGGCCTCGACCGAGGAATTGTCCGCGTCGATCGCCGACATCTACCGGCAGGCAAAGAGCAGCGAAGGCATGGCGCGCGAAGCGGTCGCGCAGGCGGAGAAGAGCAACGGCACCATCCAGTCGCTCTCGCACGCTGTCGGCACCATCGGCTCGGTGGTCAATCTCATCTCCAACATCGCGGCGCAGACCAATCTGCTGGCGCTCAACGCCACCATCGAGGCGGCGCGAGCGGGCGAAGCCGGCAAGGGCTTTGCGGTCGTTGCCGGCGAGGTGAAATCGCTCGCGACGCAGACCTCGAAGGCGACCGAGGAGATCGGACGTCACATCCAGATGATCCAGGACACGACGCGCCGCTCGGTCGAGGAGATCGCGAGTGCGGGCGGCATCGTGGCGGATATCGCCAGGATCGCCGCGGCGGTGGCGGCGGCGGTGGACGAGCAGTCGGCCGCGACCGCGAGCATCGCGCGCAGTGCAAGCTCGGCGGCGACCAATGCTTCGACGGTGGCCGACGCGCTGAAGATGGTCGAGGACACGATCAAGCGCACGCAGGGCGCGGCGAAATTCGTGCTCGAGCTGTCGGGCAATCTCAGCGCGCGCCAGAGCGAGCTAGACACGGCGGTCGATGCGCTGTTTGCGACCGCGCGCAAGGACGAGAGCGAAGCCAGGGGCTTCGCGGATCTCAACCAGACGGCGGAAAAGAAGTCGGCCTGAGCGGGCGATTTCGTTGGGTGGGCCAAGGCGCCGTAGGCGCCGAGCCCACCGCACCCACCAATGGTGGGCACGCGCATCTCCGCTGACGCGGCGACGCGCTTTGCCGACCCTACAGAACGTCTACGGATGCCACGCCTCGGCGGGCGCCGCGTTGACCGCGTTGGCCTTCCCGATCTCGGCATACAGCGCGCGCAGCACTTCGGTGACGCCGGCGTGCGTCGCGGCGGAGAGCACCAGCGGCGTTTTCTTCGCGGCACGCTTCAGCCGCGCGAACTGCTGCTTCAATTGCTCCGGCGTCAGCGCATCCGCCTTGTTGAGCGCGACGATCTCGACCTTGTCGAGCAGCCCGTGGCCATAAGCTTCCAGTTCATGGCGTACCGTCTTGTAAGCTTCACCGGCGTGTTCGCCGGTGCCATCGACGAGATGCAAGAGAACGCGGCAGCGCTCGATGTGGCCGAGGAAGCGATCGCCGAGGCCGACGCCATCATGCGCGCCCTCGATCAGCCCGGGCAGGTCGGCGAGCACGAACTCGCGATTGTCGATGCGCACCACGCCAAGCTGCGGATGCAGCGTGGTGAACGGATAGTCGGCGATCTTCGGCTTGGCGGCGCTGACCGATGCGAGGAACGTGGACTTGCCGGCATTCGGCAGACCGATGACGCCGGCGTCGGCGATCAGTTTCAACCTCAGGCGAATGGTCCGCTCTTCCCCAGGGAGGCCCGGATTGGCGCGGCGCGGCGCGCGATTGGTCGATGACTTGAAATAGGCGTTGCCAAAGCCGCCATTGCCGCCCTTCGCCAGCACGAGGCGCTCGCCGACCTTGGCGAGATCGGCGAGCAGCGTCTCGCCGTCCTCCTCGTAGATCTGCGTGCCGGCCGGGACTTTCATCAAGACATTGGCGCCGTTGGCGCCGTGGCGGTCCTTGCCCATGCCGCCGCCGCCGTTCTTGGCGGTAAAGTGCTGCTGGTAGCGGTAGTCGATCAGCGTGTTGAGGCCGTCGACCGCCTCGACGATCACGTCGCCGCCGCGCCCGCCGTCGCCGCCGTTCGGCCCGCCGAATTCGATGAACTTCTCGCGGCGGAACGAGATGCACCCGTTCCCGCCGTCGCCCGAGCGGATGTAGACTTTGGCTTCATCAAGAAATTTCATGAGCGTCACATAAGGCTTGTGCGGCCGCGCGGCAATCCGGCGTCTTGCAGCGCTGCTGCGGCGTCCTTAACCTTCATGTTCCCGCCGAGACCGAAATGACCGCCTCACCGACATTCACTGCCGTCGGCCGCTCGTCCGCGCTTGCCGGCATCGGCTTCATGCTGGTGGCGGTCTTTCTGTTTGGGCTTAACAGCGGGGTCGGGAAGTGGCTCGTCGCGAAATATCCAGTCGGCGAGTTCATGCTGATCCGGAGCACCCTCACGCTGATCCTGCTCAGCCCGTTCATCTGGTACGCCGGCCGCGCCGCCTTCGCCAATGCGCCGAGACCTGGCCTGCAACTGCTGCGCATTGTTTTCTCCTCGGCCGAAGTTGCGATGTTCTTCTGGGCGGTTTCGTACCTGCCGCTCGCCGATACGACGACGTTCTATCTCGCAGGTCCGATCTATGTGACGGCATTGTCGGTGCTGTTGCTGCGCGAGCGCGTCGGCTGGCGGCGCTGGACGGCGGTACTGATCGGCTTCGTCGGCGTCGTCATTGCGCTGCGGCCATCGTCGTCGAGTTTCACGCTGCCGGCCCTGATTGCCCTGTCGGGAAGCGTCATATACGCGCTCGTGATGATCACGACCCGCGCGCTGCGCGAGACCAACGACATCACGTTGATGACGACCTACTTTATCGGCGCCGTCGCATTCGGTGCTGCGACCGTCCCGTTCGGCTGGGTCACCCCGGCCCCGCGCGACATCCTGTTTTTTTGCGGGGTCGCCTGCGCCAACATCCTGGCGCAGTTCTGCGTCATTCGCTCGCTCAAGCGCGCTTCCGCGAGCGTGGTCGTACCGTATCAGTACACGTTGATCATCTGGTCCGTGGTGTTCGGTTGGCAGATGTTCGGCGAACTGCCGGATGCGTACACGATCGGGGGCGCGGCGATCATCGTGGCGGCGGGACTTTATATCTTCTGGCGCGAGCGGGTCGTCGCGCGCCAAACGCCGGCGGTGCCGGCCGAACTTCCATGACGGCGCAATCCCCACGCTCCGCCACGCTTGGCATCGGGCTGATGCTGCTCGGTGTCTTCTTGTTTTGCATCAACGACGCGGTCGGCAAATGGCTGGTCGCGACCTATTCGGTGGCGCAATTTCTGCTGATCCGCAGCGCCACCACGCTGCTGCTGCTGACGCCGTTCATCTGGCGCGCCGGGCGCGCGGCCTTTTGGAACGCGCCGCGTCCAGGATTGCAGCTCGCGCGCTGCGTACTGTCGACGGGCGAGGTCGTGCTGTTCTTCTGGGCGGTGAGATATCTGCCGCTCGCCGACGCGATCACGTTCTATCTCGCCGGTCCGGTTTACGTCACGGCGCTCTCGGCGCTGCTGCTTAAAGAGAGCGTCGGCTGGCGGCGCTGGGCCGCCGTGCTCATCGGCTTTCTCGGCGTCGTCATCGCGTTGCGGCCCTCCGCCGCGAGCCTGACCTTGCCGGCGCTGATCGCACTCGCGGGCAGCGTCTGCTTTGCCCTGCTGATGATCGTCACGCGGATGCTGCGCGACACGCACGACACCGTGCTGATGAGCACGCAGATGGCCAGCACGTTCGTCTTCGGCGTGGTCGCGGCGCCTCTTTCCTGGGTGACGCCGTCGCTCTACGACCTGATGTTCCTGTCCGGCTTCGGCGCGGTTTCCGTGGTGGCGCTGTTTTCCATCAACCGCTCCTTGAAGCTCGCGCCCGCGAGCGTCGTCGTGCCGTACCAGTACACGATGCTGGTGTGGGCGATCCTGCTCGGCTACGTCGTGTTCGGCGACGTGCCCGACCGCTTCATGCTCGCCGGCTCCGCCATCATCGTGGCGGCGGGGCTGTACATCTTCCATCGCGAGCAACTTGTGCACCCGCCTATTCCCTCTCCGGTCCCATGACACAACCCTCCGCGCTCGCCGGCATCGGTCTGATGGTGCTCGGCATCTTCCTGTTCTGCTGCAACGACGCGCTCGGCAAGTGGCTGCTCGGCACCTATTCGGTGTGGCAGATGCTGGCGATCCGCAGCGCCGCCGCGATGCTGCTGCTTGCACCGTTGCTGTGGCGCGAGGGCAGGGCGGTGCTCGCCGCGCCGCGGCCGGGACTGCAGCTTGTGCGCGTGGTGCTGTCGGTCGCCGAGTCCATCTTCTTCTTCGTCGCCGTGACGTACCTGCCGCTCGCCGACACCGTGACGTTCTATCTCGCCGCGCCGATCTATGTGACGGCGCTCTCCGCCATCTTTCTCAAGGAGCAGGTCGGCTGGCGGCGCTGGAGCGCGGTCGCGGCCGGATTCATCGGCGTGATGATCGCGCTGCGCCCCTCCGCCGCGACGCTCACCTGGCCGGCGCTGATCGCGATCGTCGGGAGTTTTTCCTTCGCGGTGTTCCTCATCATCACGCGCATGCTGCGCGGCACCTCGGACGCCGTGATGGTCGGCGGACAGTTCGCCGCCATGCTGGTCGTCAGCGCGGTGGTCGCGCCGTTCGGATGGATCGCTCCGAGCGGGCTCGACTTCGGCCTGATGATGATTTTGGGCGTGGTCGCGATGGCGGCGTTCGCCTGCGTCAATCGTTCATTGAATCTCGCGCCCGCGAGCGTGGTGGTGCCGTATCAGTACACGATGATCGTGTGGGCGGTGGCGCTCGGCTGGATGGTGTTCGGCGACGCGCCCGATGCATTTACGCTCGGTGGCGCCGCGATCATCATCGCGGCCGGACTTTACATCCTCTGGCGCGAGCAGATCGTGACGCGGCGCGAGCCGGTGTTCGCGCCGCCGCCTTAAGCATAATCCCGAAAAGTGGGCACCGGTTTTCGGAAAGATCATGCTCAAACAAGCTACGCTGCGAGGAATTCGAGCGACGCCCGGGTCAGCACGGTGTTGACGTGCGCCATGTCGCACGCCTGCGGATTCGAGAACAGCATCGTCTCGCCGGCGATGAAGAAGCCGGCCTTCTCCTGCACGCGCAGCGACGCGCGATTGTCCGCGAACGCGCCGCAGAAGATCGCGTCGGCGGGCGTCAGCGCGAACACGTGATTGACCAGCGCGCGCAGTGCCTCGGTCATGTAGCCGTGCCGCCAGTAGGGCGTGCCGAGCCAATAACCGATATTGAGGCCGGCCTCGCTCTGCAGCTTGCTTGCGGGCCATCGGCGCAGGCCGATCGATCCGATCAGCCGGTCCTGCAGCGTGATCGCGAACGCGATCTCGGCGTTGCCGTCCGCCGCGGCCATCGCGGCGCGCACGTAACGATCCGCATCGGCGCTGGTGTAAGGCCACGGCGGCGACGACAGCCAGCGCACCACGTTCCAGTCGTTGAACAGGGCGAAGATCGCCGCGGCGTCGCTCTCGCGCAACGGCCGCAGGATCAATCGCCTTGTCCCGATGATGCTCTTCGCCAAGTCCTGACTCATCGCACGTTACTCATCTCACGCCACCCGCTTCACCGGACCCCAGCTCTTCAGCGCGGTCCAGATGCCGCGTTCGAGCCGGAAGCGATCGACCGGCACCGAGGAGCCGAGCGCGCGGATACGGCACAGGCCGACGCCGGTCCACTGGAAGCCGCACTTCTCCAGCACGCGGCGCGAGTCCGGATTGGTGACGCGCACAGAGGACTGCAGCGCCTTGTGGCCGAGATCGGTGAACGCGTGATCGATCAGCGCGCGCACCGCTTCGGTGGCGTAGCCCTTGCCCCAGTGGCGGGTGCCGAGCCAGTAGCCGACGTCGGCCACCGGGCCGTCGTCGATGCCGAGCGAGCAACTGCCGATGATCGTGTCATCAGAAAGCGTGATGAGATAGGTCCGCGTGTCCGGCTCGGCATTCGCGCCGCCGATCCATGTCTCGGCATCGGCGAGACGATACGGATGCGGAATGCGCGCGGTGTTCTCCGCGACGCGACGATCGTTTGCGAGCGCCGCGACCGCTTTTCCGTCCACGAGCTGCGGCGCACGCAAAACCAGCCGCTTCGTCTCGAGGACGACGATACAGCTTTCGGCGAGAGGGGGAGGCGGGAGAGTGTCGAGGCAGGTCATCGCAGGGCTCCTTTGAAAAGCACCGAGGGGGAGCCGGCATCCCGTCTCCCCCTCGGACTTGGAACCCTGTTGTGGGTCTCAGTGATCCGCCGGGGCTATGAGGTGCCGGCGGATCATGACATCCACCGTCTATTCGGCCGCAGCTTCCGTCATCGGGAGAACCGATACGTATGTGCGGCCTTTGGCTTTCGTGTTGAACTGAACGCGACCAGTGATCTTGGCGAAGAGGGTGTGGTCCTTGCCGACACCGACGTTATGACCGGGGTGCCACTTGGTGCCGCGCTGGCGCACGATAATGTTGCCGGCCAGGCACGACTCACCGCCGAACAGCTTCACGCCGAGGCGTTGGCTGTGGGAGTCGCGACCATTGCGCGACGATCCGCCGGCTTTCTTGTGGGCCATGAGAGTGCTCCGAAACTCGATTGTTATGTAGCGCGATTCCGTGATGAAATCATCAACTGAATAGCGCCCGATCCATCACTTCTTTTGACGATTGTATCGTCAGGTTCAGGCGGCCGGCTGCTCGGCCGCCTCGTCCTCTTTCTTCTTCTTGGCGCGCGGCTTTTTCTCCGCCTTCGGCTTCGCCTCCTTCGAGGGCTTGGCCCCGCCGGTCAGGATCTCGGTGATCCGGATCAGCGTGAATTCCTGGCGGTGTCCGCGCTTGCGCCGCGAGTTCTTGCGGCGCCGCTTCTTGAAGGCGATGACCTTGTCGTTGCGGCCCTGCGCGACGATTTCCGCCGCAACGGTTGCGCCCGCGACCGTCGGGTTGCCGAGCGTGAGATTATCGCCGCCGACCACCAGCACTTCGCCGAGTTCGATGATATCGCCGGGCTCGCCGGCGACCTTCTCGATCTTGATCTTGTCGTCGGCAGCAACGCGATATTGCTTGCCGCCGGTTTTAATGACTGCGAACATTTTTCCCTCGTGTTCGTCCCGTGCTCGGTTGACCTTTACGTCAAGGTCCTCGGCGCGGCTTCTTGTTCAGTCGGTTTTTTGAATGTTTCCGCCGCCCAGAGGCGGCAAAAACGCAAAACGAGCGGGCCTGACCAAAGAGCCTGCCCGCGCGCAGCAGGCTTATGCCGGGGCAGGGCGGGACTGTCAAGACGAGAGCGGCCAAGAGTTAAAATTTTCTATCAAAATCAATACGTTGCTGCACTGAAACATTTCGAGCCACTCGCACGTTGACGGCCGGGTTCCCGGAGGGCGTTCCATGGCCGACACCGCAGCCGCAACCGTCCTCGGTCCGCATGGCGCCAAGGCGCTGCCGTCGGTCGAGGTCGACAGCTATAACCTCGAACTGAAGGACGACGAGGGCTTCCTCGGCGACCGCGCCAGCCGGCCGGCCTTCCACGCGTTCCTGGAGAACTGGCGCAAGCCGTTGCGCAAGCTCGGCGCCGACCCCTTCGGCGACACCCCATCCGACGATCTCAGCCGGCCCAAGCTCGACGTCATCCTGAAGGAAGGCGACGCCGAAGCCGCCGCCGTGATCCAGAGCGCCATCGAAGAGTACGCGCAGGAGCTCGCGGTGGTGACACGGCGTTTCCTCAAGGCCAAGGCGTGGGCTGGCACCGAGCGCATCGCGATGGGCGGCGGTTTTCGCGAGAGCCGCATCGGCGAACTGGCGATCGCGCGCGCCAACCTCATCCTCAAGGCCGACGGCATCAAGGTGGACATGAGCCTGATCCGCAATGATCCCGACGAGGCGGCGCTGATCGGCAGCCTGCATCTTGCGCCGGCGTGGATCTTCAAGGGGCACGACAGCATCCTGGCGATCGACATCGGCGGCACGAATATCCGCGCCGGCGTGGTGCTGCCGAATGTCGGCAAGGCTGCGGACCTCACCAAGGCGACGGTGTGGAAATCCGAGAAGTGGCGC
>Ga0207683_10000507_pt1 | contig 35942 bp, 30 predicted proteins | sample KBSM73metaG_FD_184333 | JGI IMG/M metagenome (GOLD analysis project Ga0207683, IMG submission 184333) | Miscanthus rhizosphere microbial communities from Kellogg Biological Station, Michigan, USA - KBS M7-3 metaG (SPAdes) (version 2) | ecosystem: Host-associated > Plants > Roots > Rhizosphere >... | reverse complement strand
GCTGGTCCTCGGCCCCGGCAACCCGGGCAACGGCGGGCCGGTGCCCCAGTCGAACGCCCTTCGGGCGGAGCCGGTGTAGCACGTCGCCCGGCGCCGCCTGGCGGAGCCGGTTCAGCCCGGCGCCGCCTGGCGCAGCCGGTTCAGCTCGGCACTGCCTGGCGGGGCGCGTTCAGCGGTTCGGCAGCGCGGTCACACCGGCCGGCGGCAGCCCGGCCGCGGTGCACAGCAGGTCGGCGAACGCCACCAGGTGCGCCGACACGTCCTGCCCGACCGGCGTCCAGGACGCGCGCAGCTCGAGGTCGCTGGTCCGGCGCGGACCGGCCAGGTCGCCGAACCGGGTGGACGAGGTCTGGGTGACCGTGCCGCCCGCAGCCCGGTGCTCGGCCCCGGCCGCCGCCAGCGCGTCGATCAGCCAGCTCCAGCCGACCTCCGGCAGCAGCGGGTCGCCGGCCATCTCCGGGTCGAGCTCGGCCGACGCGTAGCCGACCAGCCGCAGCGTGCCCTCCCACGCCTCGTACCCGGCCGGGTCGTGCAGCAGCACCAGCCGTCCGGTGGCCAGCTCTTCGTCGTCGACCAGCACGGTCAGCGCGAGCGCGTGCGTCCACGGGGCGAGCTTCTGCGGCGGCCGCACCTCCTCGACCCTGACTTCGTCCCGCACCCGCGCGACCGCGAGGCTGCGCACGGCCGCGGCGAACTCCGCCGGTGCCAGCGCCCGTCCCCGGGGCCGGGGCACGTTGCGCTCGGGCATGGTCGCCGACACCGGACCGCCGGCGGTCAGGCCGCCGCGCCGAGCGCGCGGCGGGTGGGACGGGGCGCCGGCCGGGCGGCGGGAGCGTACGGGTCGACGAGCAGCGCGGTTCCGCAGTCCCGGCAGGCCAGCTCGGCGCACTCGGGGCCGTCGCCGTCCGGGCACGGCGGTGTCTCGAAGGCTCGCTCGTCCCCGCAGCACGGGCAGTGCCTCGTCGGCATGAGCCTCGTCAGCGTGGGCATCGGACCTCCTCGGCACGTCGGGGGAACGGTCGTCGCGTCCGTACGGCGACGGTGGCACGCCGGGACCACGGTGCGCGGGAGGAGACCCGGCGTGTCGCGGCTGCGGCCCTCATCACCGCCCCATCCGTCCCGGTACGTCCAGGTAGGGACCGAGCGTGGCCAGCCGGCCCGTGGCAGGATGAGCCGTGATGAGCGCGCCGGCAGCCAGCACGACGCCCGAGACCACGTCCCTGCTGGTCCGGGCCATGCGCCGGGAGCCGGTCGAGCGCACGCCGGTGTGGTTCATGCGCCAGGCCGGCCGGTCGCTGCCGGAATACCGGGCGGTCCGGGCCGGGATCGGCATGCTCGACGCCTGCACCCGGCCGGACCTGGTCACCGAGATCACGCTGCAGCCGGTACGCCGGCACGGGGTGGACGCCGCGATCCTGTTCTCGGACATCATGGTGCCGCTCAAGGCGGCCGGGGTTGACCTGGACATCACCGCCGGCGTCGGCCCGGTCGTCGCCGCGCCGGTACGGACCGAGGCCGACGTGGCCGCGATCCCGGAGCTCGACCCGGGCCAGGTCGGCTACGTCGACGAGGCCGTCCGGATGCTGGTCCGGGAGCTGGCCGGCACGCCGCTGATCGGGTTCGCCGGGGCGCCGTTCACGCTGGCGAGCTACCTGATCGAGGGCGGGCCGTCCCGCGAGCACGCGCGGACCAAGGCGTTCATGCACGGCGCGCCCGACCTGTGGGCCCGGCTGCTGGGCCGGCTGGCGACCACCGCGGCCACGTTCCTGCGGGTGCAGGTCGAGGCCGGCGCGGCCGCGATCCAGCTGTTCGACTCCTGGGCCGGCGCCCTGTCCGCCCGTGACTACGCCCGGTTCGTGCAGCCGCACAGCGCCGCGGTGTTCGCCGCGCTGGCCGACCTCGACGTGCCGACGGTGCACTTCGGCGTCGGCACCGGCGAGCTGCTCGGCCTGATGGGCGAGGCGGGCGCGGACGTGGTCGGGGTGGACTGGCGGGTGCCGCTGGACGAGGCGTCCCGCCGGGTCGGGCCGGGCCGGGCGGTGCAGGGCAACCTCGACCCGGCGCTGCTGCTGGCCGACTGGCCGGTCGTCGAGGCCGAGGTGCGGCGGGTGCTCGCGGACGGCCGCGCCGCCCCGGGCCACGTGTTCAACCTCGGCCACGGCGTGCTGCCGGAGACCGACCCCGCCGCGCTCACTCGGGTCGTGGAGCTGGTGCACTCGGTGCGGCGGTGAGCCGGCGGCGGCGCAGCAGCAAGGCGACCGCGACCGGGACCGCCAGCAGCAGGAACGGCAGCACCGCGCCGAGCGCGGTGAACACCCAGCCGAGCGTCGCGGCGAACGCGTGCCAGCCGTCGCGCAGGCCGCCGACGAAGCCGGCCCGGTCCGGCGGCGGTGCCGGCGCCGCGGCGCGGTCCGCCGTGAGCCGCAGCGTGATCGTCGCGTAGTTCACCTGCCCGGCCAGCGCGCGCTGCCGGGCCTGCAGCGACTCGAGCTCGGTGGTCCGCCGGGACAGCTCGCCCTCGACCGAGACCACGTCGCCGATCCGCTCGGCCCGCGACAGGATGGCCCGCACCCGGGCGATCGAGGCCTGCAGGGAGGCGAGCCTGGCGTCGACGTCGGCGACGTCCTGGGTCACGTCCTGGGTGCTGCTCGACCGGGACTGCTCGCGGCCGAGCCGGCCGAGCCGGTCCAGCATCGCGTCCATCTTCTCCGGCGGCACCTTGAGCACGAGCGTCGCGTGCGCGTCGGCGCCCGAGCCGGACCGGTCGTCGCCGGCCACCGCGCCGCCGGCGGCCCGGGCCGCGGCGCCGGCCGCGGCCGCTTCGGCCGGCACGTCGTGGACGACGACGGTCAGCTCGGCCGTCCGGATCAGTGCCGGGCGCAGCGCGATCGACGCGGTGTCCGCTGCAGAGTCCTTCGTGCCGGCGTTCGGCGGCGCCGCGTTCGCCCCCGCGGCCGGGTTCAGCGCCGCCCTGTCCGGCGCCGGGGCGGCCGCGCCAGCACCGGCACTGGCGCCCGAGTCCTGGCCCGACCCGGTGCACGCCGCGAGAGCCCCGACCAGGGCGAGTGCCAGCCCGGCCGCCCCCAGCCACCTCGCCCGACCGCCCATCTCACCCTCCCTGCCGTCGTGTTGCGGTCCGACTGCGGCGGCCCGGTACGGGTTCCGCGACGGAGATCGCGATCCGGTCTCGATCCGATCGCACCGAGCGAGCAAGATGGGGCGGTGGCGCGCGTCGTGGTGATCGGAGCCGGCATTGCCGGGTTGTCCGCGGCGCTGGCGGTGTCCCGCGGGGCCCCGCCCGGCACGCGGGTCGTGCTCGTCGACGGTGCCTCCAAGGTGGGCGGGAAGCTGCGGGTCTCGCCGGTCGGCGGCCTGCCGGTGGACGAGGGCGCCGAGTCGTTCATCGCCCGGCAGAAGGAGGGGCTCGAGCTCGTCGAGGCCGTCGGCCTCGGCCGCGCGCTGGTGCACCCGGTGACGACCGAGGCGGCGGTGGCGATCGACGGCGTGCGGCACCGGCTGCCGGCGCGCACCGTGCTCGGCGTGCCGGGCGACCGCGGGGCGCTGCGGCGCAGCGGGCTGCTCACCGAGGCCGGGCTGGCTGAGGTCGGCGCGGACAAGGCCGAGCCGGCGCCGCTCGGCGACCCGGCGGTGGGGCAGTACGTCGGCCGCCGGCTCGGCCGGGAGATCGTCGAGCGGCTGGTCGACCCGCTGCTCGGCGGTGTCTATGCGGGCCGCGCCGACGGCCTCTCGCTGCGGGCGACGATGCCGGCGCTGGCGGCCGCGCTGGACCGGGAGGGCGGCAAGCTGATCAACGCGGCCCGCTCGGTGGTCGACGCCGCCCCGCCGGACGCCGGCCCCGCGTTCGCCACCCTGGACGGCGGTCTCGGCGTGCTGCCCGAGGCGGTGGCCCGGGCGTCGGGCGCGGACGTGCGGCTGCGGCTGCCGATCCGCCGGATCGAGCGCACCCCGGGCGGCTTCCGGCTCGTCGGCGGCCCGGTGCCGGACCCGGTGATGATCGCGGCGGACGCGGTCGTGGTGGCGGCGCCCGCGGGCAAGGCGGCCGGCCTGCTGGAGGGACTGGCGCCGTGGGCGGCGCACGAGCTGGCCGCGATGGAATACGCGAGCGTGGGAATCGTCACACTCGCCTTCCCCGCTCCCGCGCTGGCCGGGCTGACCGGCTCCGGGCTGCTGGTGCCGACGGTGGAGGGCGGCGGCGCGGTCAAGGCGGTGACGTACTCGTCCCGCAAGTGGCGGCACCTGGCCGGCCACGACGTGGCGATCGTGCGGGCCTCGGTCGGCCGGCACCGGGAGGCCCGGGTGTTGCACCGGGACGACACCGAGCTGGTCCGGCTCGTGCTCGGCCAGCTCGCGGCGCTGGCGGGCATCCGGGCGGCCCCGGTGGCGCACCGGGTGACCCGCTGGGGCGGCGCGCTGCCCCAGTACGCGCCCGGTCACCTCGAGCGGGTCCGCCGGATCCGGGCCGACGTGGCCAGGGTGCCGGGACTTGCGGTTTGCGGGGCCGCGTTCGACGGCGTCGGCGTTCCGGCCTGCATCCGGTCCGGGTACGCGGCCGCGAGCATGGTCCTGGAACACCTGCGAGAATCGAGTCGTGGCAGTGAATGGCAAGCGGGCCCGTGAGCTGAACGAGATGATCCGCTACACCGCCTGGTCGGTGTTCCGGGCCGTGACCCCGCTGGCCGCCGACCGGGCCGCGGTGGCCGCCGAGGTGGAGCAGCTGTTCGAGCAGCTGGCCGCGAAGGACGTGGTGGTGCGCGGCACGTACGACGTGTCCGCGCTGCGGGCGGACGCCGACTTGCTGGTCTGGTGGCATGCGGCGTCCCCCGACGACCTGCAGGAGGCGTACGGGCGGTTCCGGCGCACCGAGCTCGGGCGGTCGATGGAGCCGGTGTGGTCGCAGTTCGCGCTGCACCGGCCGGCCGAGTTCAACAAGAGCCACGTGCCGGCCTTCCTCGCCGAGGAGGAGGCGCGCGGCTACGTCTGCGTCTACCCGTTCGTCCGCTCGTACGAGTGGTATCTGCTGCCGGACAAGGAACGCCGGGAGATGCTGGCCGAGCACGGGCGGATGGCCAGGGAATACCCGGACGTCCGGGCGAACACGGTCGCCTCGTTCGCGCTCGGCGACTACGAGTGGATCCTCGCCTTCGAGGCGGACGAGCTGGACCGGATCGTGGACCTGATGCGGCACCTGCGCGGGTCGGTGACCCGCCGGCACGTCCGCGCGGAGATCCCGTTCTACACCGGCCGCCGCCGGCCGGTCGCCGACCTCGTCGCCGCGCTGCCCTGACCCGGTGACCCGCCGGGGTCGGACGGGTACCGGCGCGGGAGCGCGTGCTAGCGTCCCGCGGTGCTCGTACGGCGGGTGGGTCTGCTCGCGGTCGGCTTGGCCGGCGTTGCGGCGCTGGCGGCGTGCGGCTCGCCGGCCCGCCCGGTCGCCGACCGGGCTCCCGCGCCGGCGGTGACGAGCAGCGCGCCGACGCCCGCGCCGACTCCCGAGGCGACCACGTCCCGCCCGCCGGCCCGCCCGCTGCCGTCCGCGCGGACGCTCGTGCCGGCGCCGCGGACGGCCACAACCGCGGCGAAGCCCGGCGGTGCGGCCGCGCCGATCGACACCCGCGGCGTCGACACCTCGCACCCGGACCGGGTCGTCGGCTCCGGTTCGCCGGCCGGCTGCAGCTCTGCCGCGGTCGTCGCCGCGGTCGCGGCCGGCGGGGTGATCACGTTCGACTGCGGCCCCGCGCCGGTGACGATCGCGATGACCCAGACCGCGAAGATCGTCAACGCGCACCCGCGCACGGTGCTCGACGGCGGCGGGAAGGTGACGCTGTCCGGCGGCGGCCAGCGCCGGATCCTCTACCAGAACACCTGCGACCAGAAGCAGGGCTACACGACCTCCCACTGCCAGGACCAGGAGACGCCCGAGCTGGTCGTGCAGAACCTGACGTTCGCCAACGGCAACTCGACCGGCGAGCTGACCGAGGGCGGCGGTGGCGGCGCGATCTTCGTCCGCGGCGGCCGGTTCTCGGTCATCGGCTCCCGGTTCGTCGGCAACCGCTGCGATCCGACCGGGCCGGACCTGGGTGGGGCGGCGCTGCGGGTGCTCAGCCAGTACCACGGCCAGCCGGTACGGATCGTCGGCAGCACGTTCACCGGCGGCGTCTGCTCCAACGGCGGCGCGCTGTCCAGCATCGGGGTGTCCTGGGACATCGCCGACAGCACGTTCACCGGCAACAAGGCGATCGGCACCGGCGCCAACCCGGCCCGGTCCGGCACCCCGGGCGGCGGCAGCGGCGGCGCGATCTACCTCGACGGCAACACGTTCACGCTGCGGATCGCCGGCTCGCGGATCACCGGCAACTCGGCCGCCGAGGGCGGCGGGGCGATCTTCTTCGTCAGCAACGACCGCACCGGCACGGCCACGGTCACCGGCTCGACGATCTCCGGCAACCCGAGCGCCGGGTTCGAGACGGCCGGGCTGCCCGGCTGGTTCTTCCTCGGCGCCCGGCCGCCGTCGATCAGCTAGCCGGCTCGTCCTCGAACGTCAGCGAGATCGAGTTGATGCAGTAGCGGTCGTCGGTCGGCGTGCCGTATCCCTCGCCGTGGAAGACGTGCCCGAGGTGCGAGTGACAGTTGGCGCAGAGCACCTCGACGCGGGTCATGCCCAGGCTGCTGTCCTCGCGCAGGATCACCCGCTCGCCGGCCAGCGGCGACCAGAAGCTCGGCCAGCCGCAGTGCGAGTCGAACTTGGTATCGGACCGGAACAGCTCGCTGCCGCAGGCGCGGCAGCGGTATATGCCGGTGCGGTGGTTGTCGACGTACCGGCCGGTCCACGGCCGTTCGGTGCCGGCCCGCCGCAGCACCTCGTATTCGGCCGGGGACAGCTCGGCGCGCCACTGCTCGTCGGTCTTCTCCACCGCCGGGGCCGGGATCTGAGGCTTCGTCACGCCCGCCACGGTACGCGGCAGCGGACCGGCCGGCACGGACTGCTCGGCACCGGGACCGGGCCGGGACGGGACCGGCCGGGACGAGCTCACGAGCAGGCCGCGGTGAGGTGCCGCTGCACCCACTCCCGCTGGCCGGGCACGTTCTGGGCGAGGATCCGCGCGAACCGCTGCCGCTCGTACGCCGGGATGCCGGCCGGCCCGTTCACCGTGGCGTCGGCCCAGATCAGCACGTCCCCGTACGCCATCGTCGCGGACGCGTCGGCGACCCGCCGCGGGCACGGCGGCGGCAGGATCGCGGCCAGCGCCGCGGCCTCGAACGCGAGCGGGTCGCCGGGCTCCGGCGGCGGCACGTACACCCCGGGCCCGTGGTCCACCCGCCGGTCGATGCCGGGCTCGCTGAACCGCATCGGCACCGGGAGGTACGGGGCGAGTGCGGCGGCGGCCGCGGACAGCGCCGTGCTCGACGGCGCGAGCAGGTCGGCGTTCTCCGGTCGCAGGCACACCACGACTCCGCTGCCGGCGCAGGCCGGCTGGCGCGGCGCGGCGCGGATCTCGGTCGGGTCCGGGTCGGTCTTGGACAGCACCAGCACGGCGCCGGTGAGCACCACCGCGGCCGACAGGCCGGTCCACCGACGGGCCAGGCCGCCGGCCAGCGGCACGCACAGGGCCAGCGCGGCCACCGCGGCGAGCACGGCGACCTGCGCCAGCACGAGCCGCACGTGCGGCTGCAGGAACGACCGGTAGACCGCCATCCGGTCGACCGGCGTCAGCCGCCCGACCCAGTCGTCCCCGTACGAGCCGGCGTAGACGCCGACGAACAGGGCGACGCCGAGCAGCGGCGGCGCCGCCCGGACGGTGGCCACCGCGCCGACCGCCCAGCCCAGCGCCGCGCCCACGGCCAGGAACGCCGTCGCCAGCAGCACCAGCAGCAGCGGCGGCCCGTCCGGCAACCCGCGGTGGGTGGTGCGGACGGCGGAGATCAGCAGCAGCACGAGGTAGCCGGCCAGCGCCCAGAGCAGCGCGGCGCCGACCCGGGGCAGCGCGCCGCCGACGGCACCGCGCGGCGAGCTGCCGGCCAGCGCGGCGATGCCGCGCCGCTGGTAGTCCTGCACCAGCCAGGCGACCGCGCCGGCGCACACCGGGGCCAGCCCGACCAGCCCGAGCAGCGCCTCGTTGAACGTCGCCGACCAGCTCGGCCCGGTCGGCGGCGGCATCCGCATCAGCCCGGTGGTCAGCGCGACCGTGACCGACAGCAGCCCGACGAGCAGCCCCGCCCGGGAGACCAGCTCGGTTCTCAGCGCCCGCAGGCCTGGGCTCACCCGGCCACCGCCCCGGCGCCGGCGAGCAGCCGGTGGTAGCCGGCCAGCACCGGCGCGGGTCCGGGCGGGTCGGCGGCCCGGCCGCCCACGCCGGCCAGCGCCCCGGTGGTGCCGCTGAACAACGTGCGGCCGCCGGCGAGCACGACCACCTCGGTGCAGACCGCGGCGACGTCCGCGGCCAGCGGGGTGGCCAGCACCACGGTGGTGCCGTCGTCGCGCATGGCCGCCACCCGGGCCAGGAACTGCGCGCGCTGCTCGGGACCGAGCCCGACCAGCGGCTCGTCCAGCACCACCAGCGACGGGCGGTTGACCAGCACCTGGGCCAGCACCAGCCGGTGCCGGGTGCCCGCGGGCAGGCTGCGCACCGGCCGGTCCCGCAGCTCGGTCAGGTCGGTGGCGAGCAGGCTGTCGGCGATCGCCTGGCCGAGCCCGGCCGCCGGCACCCGGCGCAGCCAGCCGACGTACGCCAGGAACTCGCCGACCGTCTGCCGCGGGTGGATCGACAGCGACTGGGGCACGAAGCCGAGCCGCGACCGCAGCTGCCGCCGCTGCCGCCGCTCGCCCGGGTCGAGCCCGCTGACCAGCAGCGTCCCGCTGGTGGCGGTCCTGGCCGCGGTCAGCAGGGCGAGCAGGGTGGACTTGCCGGCACCGGTCGGACCGAGCACGCCGACCACCGGTCCGCCGACCGAGAAGTGACCGTCGAGGAGTCCCCACCGCCTCGGGCCGTACCGGTAGGCGAGGTGGGAGGCTGCGAGCATGGAAGTCCCTTCCGCGTGCTTGCGGGGCCCCCAATGCAACAACCCTAGGGCAGCGACACATCCCCGCTGAAGGGACCGAACGAGGCCGAATGGTCGTAGTACCACCGGACTCGGGCACTCGAAAGCAACCCAGCACAGGCAGACGTACCCGACACCACACGGGTGCCGGGTACGTCCGCGGTCAGGAGATCAGGGCCGCACGAGCAGCCGGACCACCTGTGGGTCGTGGTCGCTGACCTGGTCGTTGAACTCGGCGTTGAGGTGCACCGGGTCGTAGTCGAACAGCGGCACGCAGCTGCAGGCCGGGACCGCGTACGCCATCGACCTCGAGAGCAGGATGTGGTCGAGCACCTCCGAGTTGCCCTCGAAGACGTACGTGTAGCGCTCCTGGATCGGCAGCGTCCTCGGCAGGTCGACCAGGTGCCCGGTCGAGGTCAGCGTGTCGATCGGGGCGGAGAAGTCGAAGTCGTTGAGGTCACCGAGGACCACGACGTTCGCGTTCCGGTCGGCCGCCACGATCTGGTCGACGAAGTCCCGCACCTCGGTCGCCTGCTGCACTCGCTGCACCTGCGAGGGCTGCTGGATCGGCTGGAACCGCCCGTACAGCGGGTCGTCGCCGCCCTTGGAGACGAAGTGGTTCGCGATCACGAAGATCGTCCGGCCGCGCCAGCGGAACTCGCCCGCCAGCGGCTTGCGGCTGTCGGTCCAGGCCGCGCTCGTCGGGTCGATCCGGCCCGGCGAGAACGACAGGTGCGGTCGACCGGCCGGGTCGCGGGTGACCGTGGTGGCCGCGGTCGGGGTGCCGCCCGGCCGGTCGACGAACGACAGCCCGCGGTCGGTCCGGAACAGGAACACCACCCGGATGTTGCCGCCCGGCTGGCCGCCGTCGGCGTCGTCGACCGGGTCGATCTCGCGGAACTGGTACGCCGGCCCGCCGGCCGCGGTGATCGCCCCGATCAGCTTGCCGATCGTCTGGTCGGCCGCGACCACGCCGTCGTCGACGGCGCCGGTGTTGTCCTGGATCTCCTCCAGCGCCAGCACGTCCGGCGCCTGCAGGTTGTGCACCGCGTACTGGGCCAGCGTGTCGAACTTGGTCTGCGGGTCGCTCGGGGCGAGGTTCTCCACGTTGAACGTGGCCACCGACAGTTGCAGCGCGTTCGGCTTCGCGGTGACCTCACGCTGCAGGCCGCCGCTGACCAGCGTCGGCGCCACGCTCGGCAGCAGCTCGAAGTTGCCGAAGTTGTAGTCGACGACGCCGACCGTCGCTCCGGCGTACGAATCGCCGACGTTGGCCCGCGGGACGTCGACCAGGGTCGGGGCGAGCACGATCCGCTCCGGGTTCGGGTCGTTCGCCTGCAGCACGATGCCGCCGCGCCGGGTCCGTACGGTCGAGCCCGGCGGGACGACCGAGGTCTCGCCGAACCGGTTCGTCGGGCCGACCACCTGCGCGTCGGTGATCGAGATCCGCATGCCCTCCAGCGACTCCCAGAAGTCCAACCCGTCGCCGGCCGGGTCGAAGGCGGTCTCGGTCTTCTCTACGTCGCCGTTCGCGTCGTTCTCGATCACCGTCTTCGGCACCGCCCGGCCGCCCGGACCCACCACGGTCGGCGCCGGCAGCGCCTGCCCGGAGGCGGTGACCGTGACGGCCGGGCTGGTCAGCTCGGTGGTGCTGAGGTTGGTCGCGGCGCCGCCCGGGCGGAACTCGGAGACCGTGCCGGTCACCGTGACCGCGTCCCCGACCGCGACGGCCGGCGCGGTGCGGGTGAACACGAACAGGCCCTCGCTGGTCGCCGCGTCGGCGTCCGGGGTCGGGTCCTGGAACCAGAAGCCGTTGGTCGACAGCGTGGTCACCACGCCCGGCACCTCGGCCACCTTGACGCCGGCCTCCGGCGAGACCTGGGCGGCGCCCTGGATGTCGTGGATGCGCAGGCCGGGCACGCCCGGGTCCGGCGGCGTGCCGCTCCCGCCGGTGTTGCGCGGGTTCGGGTCGCCGGCGGCGAAGTCGGCTGCGTTGTTGTCCGTGTCCGGACCGTCGCCGCGCAGGTCGGCGGTCGTGTTGCCGAGGCCGGGGGCGGCCGCGGTCTCGAAGTCGTTGGCCGTGCCGTAGCCGACGAAGTCGCGGACGCCGGCGGCGGCGTCGCAGTCGGCTCCGCAGGTCAGCGCCGTCGTGGCGGTGACCAGCGCGACCTTGCCACTGGCGGCGGCCATGGCGGTCGAGCCGGTCGCGTCCGGCGTCGGCAGCGCAGCGGTCCCGGCGGCGCCGGCGGCCTCCTGCACCAGGTAATGCCCGCCGGCCGGGATGCTTCCGGACAGCGCGGTCACCTGGTAGGAGGTGCCCGCGGCCGACGCGTACTGCACCGACCAGCCGGCGAGGTCGACTGCCGCCGCGGACGTGTTCCGCAGCTCGATGAAGTCGTTGGTGAGCGTGGCGCCGGCGTTGCCGCCGCCCCCGTACACCTGGCTGATCGCGACGTCCGCCGACGCGGCCGAGGCGGGTGGCCCGGCGACGGCGAGGACGCCGGTCGCGAGCAGGACAGATGCGGTGACCGCGACCATGCGCGGCGTGACTGGACGCACCGGCCATTACTAGCAGGGACGGGGCGCCGGCGTCACGAACCGGCGGTGAAAAGGAGGTGCCGGGCTCCACCTGGCCGGTCGCCGCGGGTAGCGTCTGCGCATGGCCTCGCCGCACGTGGACCTGCACGTGGGGGACCGGGTCGTCCGGATCACCAACCCCGACCGGGTCTACTTCTCCGCCCTCGGCAAGACCAAGCTCGACGTCGCCAACTACTACATCGCGGTCGGCGAGGGCATCGTCCGGGCCCTGTACGAGCGGCCGTGCATGCTGCACCGGTTCCCGGAGGGCATCGACGGCGACAAGGTCTACCAGAAGCGGCTGCCGAAGGGCGCGCCGGAGTGGGTGCAGACCGTGCAGGTCGCGTTCCCGTCCGGGCGGACCGCCGACGAGCTGTGCGTGACCGAGCTGGCCAGCGTCGTCTGGGCGGTGCAAATGTCCACCGTGGAGTTCCACCCGTGGCACTCCCGGCGGGGCGACACCGAGCGGCCGGACGAGCTGCGCATCGACCTCGACCCGCAGCCAGGCACCGGCTACGCGGAGGCCAAGGTCGTCGCGGCCACGGTCAAGGAGGTGCTCGACGAGCTCGGCGCGGTCGGCTGGCCGAAGACCTCCGGCAACCGCGGCATGCACGTGTACGTGCGGATCCGGCCCGAGCACGGGTTCACCGTGGTCCGCCGGGCCGCGCTGGCGTTCGCCCGCGAGGTCGAGCGGCGGATCCCGACGCTCGTCACCACCGCCTGGTGGAAGGAGGAGCGCGGCGAGCAGGTCTTCGTCGACTACAACCAGAACGCCCGCGACCGCACGATCCGCTCCGCGTACTCGCTGCGCGGCGAGCCGGGCGCCCACGTCTCCACGCCGCTCACCTGGGACGAGGTGCCGTACGCGGACCCGCGCGAGTTCACCATCGACACCGTGCCGGAGCGGTTCGCCGAGCTCGGCGACGTGCACGCGGGCATCGACGACCACCCCTGGTCGATCGAGCCGCTGCTGGAGTGGGCCGACCGGGACGAGCGTGACCGCGGCCTCGGCGACGCGCCCTACCCGCCCAACTTCCCGAAAATGGAAGGCGAGCCGATGCGCGTCCAACCGAGCCGCGCGCGCCGGCGGGACTAGGCCGCGCCGGCGGGACTAGGCCTAAGCCGGCCGGCTGGTGAGGAAGCGCCAGATCACCTGGCGGGCGGTCGCGTCAGGGTCGACCCAGCGGGTGCCGGGCCAGCGGTGCCGGAGACCGTCCCTGCGGGCAGCTCGACCCGGCCGCCGGGCCGGCAGGAGGTCCACAGCTTCACGGTCGCGGCGGCCGGCTGAACCGCCCCGGCCGGTCGGACCGTCATCAGCACCGGGTGACAGGGTGTCGACCGGAGCCGGACGAAGGGAGTCGATCATGTGCCACGACGACGACAGCAGGGCGCCGGCGCCGCCGGTGCGGGGTGAGGTGGCCGCGCACGGCGGGCTGACGCTCACCTCCGCCGACGGCACGGTCTTCTCCGCGTACGAGGCCATCCCGGCCGGCTTCCAGGCCGGCGGCGCCGGCATGGTCGTCCTGCCCGACGTCCGTGGCCTGCACCCGTACTACATGGATCTGGCCCAGCGCTTCGCCGAGGCCGGCATCCCGGCGGTCGCGATCGACTACTTCGGCCGGACCGCCGGCACCACGGCGCGCGACGACGAGTTCGAGTACATGCCGCACGTGCAGCAGGTCGACCCGGCCAACGTGCGCGCGGACGTGGCCGCCGCGATCGAGCGGCTGCGCTCCGGCGCCGGCGCCGGACCCATCTTCACCGTCGGGTTCTGCTTCGGCGGCAGCCACTCCTGGCGGCTGTCGGCCACCGACCTCGACCTGGCCGGTGTGATCGGCTTCTACGGCCGGCCGGTGATGGTCAACGACGTGATCGACGCGATGCACATCCCGCTGCTGCTGCAGATCGCCGGCGCCGACGCGGCGACCCCTCAGGAGGAGTTCGCCGAGTTCGAGCGCAAGCTCACCGCGCAGGGCGTCGAGCACGACATGAAGGTGTACGAGGGCGCGCCGCACTCGTTCTTCGACCGCTCGTTCGCCGAGTGGAAGGACGCCGGCGCCGACTCCTGGCGCCGCATCCTCGACTTCATCGCCAGCCACTCCGGCCACTCCCGGGTCGGCACCCCGGCCTAGGAGGCGGCGCAGGTCGCGTTCGCGGCCGGGACCTTGAGGCTGACGAGGTAGGCGTCCACCGCCGCGGTCACGCACGTCGTCTTCGGGTACGCGGTGTGCCCCTCGCCGCGCCAGGTGAGCAGCCGCCCGGAGGCGAGCGTGCGGGCCAGCACCTTCGCCGACGCGTACGGCGTGGCCGGGTCGTTGACGGTGCCGATCACCAGCACCGGCGGCGCCCCGGCGGCCCGCACCGTCGGCAGCGGCTCGCGCGGTGCCCGCCACTGCTGGCAGGTGAGCAGGCCGAGCGCGAGCGAGCTGCCGAACAGCGGATACTGCTTGCGCCAGGACGTGAGCGCCCGCTGCACGGTCGCGTCCGGCACCTTCTCCGCCGAGTCGGCGCAGTTGATCGCCGTGTTGGCGTCGATGAGGTTGGTGTAGTGGCCCTTGTCGTCGCGCTGGTTGTAGCGGTCGGCCAGCGCGAACAGGCCGCTGGAGTTTCCGTTGTCGGCGTCCGCCAGCGCCGACTCCAGCGCGGCCCAGTCGCCCCGGTCGTACAGGGCGGAGACGATCGCCAGCAGCACCGGCCCGGCGGTCGCTTTCCGGCCGCCGCTGCCGCCCGGGATCGGTGACCGCCTCGCCTCGGCCAGGATCCGCGTCACCGTGGCCCGCGGGTCCGGCCCGATCAGGCAGGCCGCGTTGCGGGTCTTGCAGTCGGCCGCGAACTGGTCGAACGCCCGCTCGAAGCCGGCCGCCTGGGTCTGTGCGGAGGCGAGCTCGCCGGCCTTCGGGTCGACCGCCCCGTCCAGCACCAGCGCCCGCACCCGCTTCGGGAACAGCTGCGCGTAGACCGAGCCGAGCCTGGTCCCGTACGAGTAGCCGAGGTAGGTCAGCCGGCCGTCGCCGACGGCCTGCCGGACCAGGTCGAGGTCACGCGCGGTCTCCTCGGTGTTGTAATGCTGCAGGTCGTCGCCGTACTTGGCGACGCAGTCGGAGGAGACCTGGCCGGCCAGCTTCGCCTGCGCCGCGAGCGCGTCCCGCCCGTCCGGGTCGAGCTGCAGCGACCGGTCCTTGAGCTGGTCGGAGATGCACTCGACCGGCGCCGACAGCCCGACTCCGCGCGGGTCGAAGCCGACCACGTCGAACCGCTTGAGCAGGCCGGTCGGCAGGCTCAGCCCGAGCGAGACCGCGGCGTCCGCCCCGGACGCGCCGGGGCCGCCGGGGTTGACCACCAGCGAGCCGATCCGCTTCTGCTGACCGGCCAGCCGGACCCGGATCAGCAGCAGGTCGATCGCCTTGCGGGACGGGTCGCGGTAGTCCAACGGCACCCGCAGCCGGCCGCAGCCGAACGAGAGCGGCCGGTCGCCGCCGGGGGACTCGCGGATCTGCGCCCGGATCACCGCGCTGCAGTCCTGGAACGTCACCGGCGAGATCGTCGGCTGGGCCGGCGCCCTGGTCGTCGGTGCCGGTGCGCCCGGCCTGGTCGGGACCGGGTCGCCGGCGTACCGCCCGTTGCCGTCCACCGAGGAGCAGCCCGCCAGCACGAGGGCGGCGGCGAGGGTCAGCAGCAGGGCACGCGAGGTCCGGCGCACCGGCACACCCTAGGCCACTCGGGGACAGCCGGCCCCTGCTAGGAGAGCAGGCTGGACAGGTCGTACGAGACCGGCACCTCGAGCTGCTCGTACGTGCAGGAGGCCGGATCGCGGTCGTCCCGCCACCGGACGAACTGGGTGGTGTGCCGGAACCGGGTCCCCTCCATGTGGTCGTACCTGACCTCGACCACCCGCTCCGGCCGCAGCGGCTCCCAGGACAGGTCCTTCTTGGCGTTCCAGCGCGACTGCGCGCCCGGCATCCGGCCCTCGAACTGGGCCTGCGCCTCGGCCCAGTCCCGCCACGGGTGGCCGTCCAGGGCGTTCTCCCGCCACGGGGCCAGCTCCTCGACCAACTCGGCCCGGCGCTTGGCCGGGAAGCTGGCGACAACGCCGACATGCTGCAGCCGGCCGTCGTCGGCGTACAGGCCGAGCAGCAGCGAGCCGAGCAGCGGCTGCTCGGGCGTGCTCGTCTTGTGCCAGCGGAAGCCGGCCACCACGCAGTCCGCGGTCCGCTCGTGCTTGATCTTGAACATCGTCCGCTTGTCCGGCTCGTACGGGCCGTCGACCGGCTTGGCGACGATGCCGTCCAGGCCGGCGCCCTCGAAGGTGGCGAACCACTCCCCGGCCAGTGCCGGGTCGTCGGTCACGCTCGTGCGGTGCACCGGGCTGGTCACGTGCGCGAGCACCTCGTCGAGCTTCCTGCGCCGCTCGCCCAGCGGAGTGTCCATGTAGGACTCGTCGCCGAGGGCGAGCAGGTCGAAGATCACCAGGCTCGCCGGGGTCTGCTCGGCCAGCAGGTCGACCCTGGACTTGGCGGGGTGGATGCGCTGCAGCAGCGCCTCGAAGTCGAGCTTGTCGCCGGCGGCGATGACGATCTCGGCGTCCACCACGCAGCGCTCCGGCAACTGCTCCCGCACCGCGGCCACGACCTCGGGGAAGTACCGGGTCATCGGGCGCTCGTTGCGGCTGCCGAGCTCGACCTCGTCGCCGTCGCGGAACACGATGCAGCGGAAGCCGTCCCACTTCGGCTCGTAGAGGAAGCCGGGACCGTCGGGCACGTCCTTCACCGACTTGGCCAGCATCGGGGCCACCGGCGGCATCACGGGCAGGTCCATCGGGTCATTCTGCCTGTCGGGCGACCGCGTACCGGGTGAACAGCGCGCCGTCCTCCTCGAGCAGGCCGGCCAGGGCGAGGGAGACCGCCGGGTGCAGCGGTCCGGACTCGATCCGACCGGGGCCGGGACCGGCCAGGATCGGCGACAGGGTCAGGCACAGCTCGTCGACCAGGCCGGCGCCGATCAGCGAGGCGAACAGGTTCGGGCCACCCTCGCAGAGGATCGGGCCGCGCCGGTGCAGCCGGCCCACCCCGCTCGCCAGGTCGTCGACGACCATCACCTCGGCGCACCGCTCCAGTTCCGCGCGCCGGTCGGCGGGGGAGTCCGGCCCGGTGACCACGACCGGACGGACCGGAGGGTCGACGAACAGGCTGGAGCCGAGGTCGAGCTCCAGGCTGCGGGTCACGATCGCGAACGTGGGCCACTCGCCCCGTCCGGTGGCCTGCCGGCGGGCCCGGCGCTCGGCCGAGAACCGGGGATAGCCGTAGCCCTCGTTCCGGACGGTGCCGGCCGCCACCAGTATCACGTCGGCCAGGTCGCGCAGCAGCTGGAACACCCGCTGGTCGCCCGGGCCGCCGAGGCCGCCGGACGCGCCGTCGAGGGTGACCGCGCCGTCGGCGCTGGAGACGAAGTTGACCCGCAGGTGCTCGCCGGGCGGCACGGCGTAGATGCGGACCAGGTCGTCGTCAGTGAGGTCCTCGGCCGGTTCCGGCAGCAGCTGGCGCACGCGGGTCATCCCACCAGATCGACGGCCCTGGCAGCATGGGGTGGGTGACCGCTCCTGACGCCCGGTTCGCGCTCGGCCTGCACCGGCTGGTGGCCGCCGACCGGGACCGCAGCTTCGCCTGGTCGCCCTACTCGGTGGCCTCCGCGCTGGGTGTCGTCGGTGCCGGCGCCCGCGGCCCGACCCGGGACGAGCTGGCCGCGGTCCTCGGCGACCTCGACGAGCTCGGCCCGGCGCTGACCGCCGGGGCCGCCTTCCCGCCCGAGTCCGCGGTCACCGTCGGCGTCGCCAACACGCTCTGGGCGGACCTGACCCTGCCGGTCGCGGACGAGTACCTGGCCGCGGTCAAGGCGTGGCCGGGGGGTGCCGCCCGCGGCGCCGACTTCCGCGGCAACCCGGACGGGTCCCGGCAGGAGATCAACGCCGACGTCGAGCACAGCACCCGCGGGCTGATCAGCGACCTCATCCCGCCCGGCGTGGTCGACCCGGACACCAGAGCGGTCGTCGTCAACGCGCTCTACCTGCGCGCGGCGTGGGTCAAGCCGTTCGACAAGGGCGCGACGCGGCCGCAGCCGTTCCGGACCCCCGGTGCGACGGTGGACGTCCCGACGATGCGGGCGACCCGGTCGCTGCCGTACGCGGCGCGGAGCGGGTGGACGGTCGTGTCGGTGCCGGCCGGGGCCGGCGTGGTGGCGGACGTGCTGCTGCCGGACGGCGACCGGCTGCCGGAGCTCGACCCCGGCACGCTGACGGAGCTGCTCGACGGGGCCCGACCGCGGGAGGTGGCGCTCGAGCTGCCGCGGGTGAAGGTCCGCGGTCAGGCGTCGCTGGCCGACCCGCTGGTGACGCTCGGGATCCGCCGGCTGTTCTCCGACGCGGCCGACCTGACCGGGGTCACCGGCGGGCGGGAGGGGCTCAAGGTCGACGCCGCCATCCACAAGGCGGTGCTCACCCTGGACGAGGCCGGCCTCGAGGGCGCCGCCGCCACCGCGATGACGATGACCCGGCTGGCCGCGGTCACCACGCCGCCCCGGCCCGTCCCGGTCCGCGTCGACCGCCCCTTCTACCTGCTCATCCGCCACCGCCCCACCGGCACCCTGCACTTCCTCGCCCAGGTCACCGACCCCCGCTGACGCCACGACCGGTACGCCCGCGGGCTGACGAGACCCCGGGGGACGACCGCATCCCCCGCGAGTCCGGAGACGCGCCTAGGGTTGGGGGGTGCGGAAGCGGGTGTGGCTGGAGCTGGATCTGACCGAGGCTCCGCCGGAGGTGGTGCCGACCGATCCGCTGGCGCTGCTGCGCGGGCGGCGACGGCCGAGCCTGCGGTCGGTGGTGGAGGCGCTGCAGGACGCCGCGGCCGACCCGCACGTGGTCGGGCTGGTCGCCAAGGTCGGCGCCGGCATGCCGCTCGCCCGCGCGCAGGAGCTGCGCGCCGCGGTGGTCGAGTTCGCCCGGGTGAAGCCCGCGGTGGCGTATGCGGAGACGTTCGGCGAGGGCGACCCCGGCACGGTCGCCTACTACCTCGCCACCGCGTTCGGGCAGATCTGGCTGCAGCCGTCCGGGGACCTCGGCCTGACCGGGATCGCCGCCGAGACCACGTTCCTGCGCGGCGTGCTCGACAAGCTCGGGCTGGAACCGCAGCTCGCCCAGCGGCACGAGTACAAGAACGCGGTCGACCGGATCGCCCGCTACGACTACACCGACGCGTTCCGGGAGGCGTCCACCCGGCTGGTGCAGTCCGCGTACGAGCAGGTGGTCGCGGGGATCGCGGCCGCCCGCGGGTTGGCGGCGTCGCGGGTGCGCGAGCTGGTCGACGCCGCCCCGCTGTCCGCCGACCGGGCCCGTGAGGCCGGCCTGGTCGACCACGTCGGCTACCGGGACGAGGTCTACACGGCCCTCGACCGCGGTGACGCCGAGCTGCTCTACCTGTCCCGGTACGCGCGGACCGGCGCGCCGCGGAAGCTCGCCGGCCGGTTGCGCAAGCGGGACGCGGTCGCGGTGGTCACCGTCGCCGGCGCCATCCAGCAGGGCCGCAGCCGGCGCAGCCCGCTCAGCCCCGAGGTCGGCGCCGGCTCGGACACGGTCGCGGCCGCACTGCGCGCCGCCGGTCGGGCCGACGACGTCAAGGCCGTGCTGCTGCGGGTCGACAGCCCCGGCGGCTCGTACGTGGCCTCGGACGTGATCTGGCGGGAGGTCGGCCAGCTGCGCGCGCACGGCAAGCCGGTGGTCGCGTCGATGGGCGACGTCGCCGGCTCCGGCGGCTACTTCGTCGCGATGGGCGCGGACGCGATCGTCGCCCAGCCCGGCACGCTGACCGGCTCGATCGGCGTGTTCAGCGGCAAGGTGGTGGCGACGGGGCTGCTGGAGCGGATCGGCGTCGGCACGGGTGCGATCGCCGAGGGCCGCAACGCGCGGATGTTCTCGCCGCGGGTCGGCTTCGACGCCGACCAGTGGCAGCGGCTGGAGGAGTGGCTTGACCGGGTCTACGCCGACTTCGTCTCGAAGGTGGCGCAGGCGCGCGGGATGACGTACGAGCGGGTGCACGAGCTGGCCCGCGGCCGGGTCTGGACCGGAGCCGACGCGCACGAGCGCGGGTTGGTCGACGAGCTCGGCGGGCTGCACCGGGCGGCCGAGTTGGCCCGGGAGCGCGCCGGCCTGCCGGACGACGCGCCGCTGCGGCGCTGGCCGCAGACCAGCCCGCTGGACCGGCTCTCGCCGCCGCACTCCAGCGAGGACCCGGCGGCGGTCCACGCGGTCGACTGGTGGTCTGGCTGGGGTCCGCTGGCCGGCGCCGCGGCCCGCCTCGGTCTGAGCCCGATCGGGCCGCTCGCGATGCCGCCTCTCACGATCCGCTGAGCCGACCCCGCCGAGGGCCGGCACCCTCGGGCGGCGGCTACGTCTCTGCCCCGCCCGGTGGAGCAGAGACGTAGCCGTTGCCGCTGGACATCCCCAGCGGGCGGGGTCGGCCCGCCCGGCCGACTGGTGGTCCGGCTGGGGTCCGCTGGCCGGCGCCGCGGCCCGCCTCGGTGTGAGCCCGATCGGGCCGCTCGCGATGCCGCCTCTCACGATCCGCCGAGCCGACCCGGGCGAGGGCCTGGACCCTCCGGCGGCGGCTACGTCTCTGCCCCGCCCGGCGGAGCAGAGACGTAGCCGGTCGCGCTGGACATCCCCACCGCGCGGGCCAGCAGGATCGGGCGCCGGTAGGGCCGGGCCGCCGGAGGAGCGGCGGCGGCCCGGCCCGCTCGGGTGGGGTCAGAAGGCCCCGGTGCCGTTGGGCGTGCCGAGCCCGGTCGGCCCGTCCCACCCGGCGCGTGCCGTGCACAGCTGGGACGGCGAGCAGGTCCCGTTGGACCCGGTCGTCACGTCGAACAGCGAGCCGGCGTGCTGGTACGGGAAGTCGTTCGCGTCGATGGTCGCCGCGTTGCCGGCGAGGCCGTACACCGAGGCGATGATCGGCGAGGACGCGCTGGTCCCGCCGAACACCAGCCAGCCGGAGAAGCCCTGGAACGGAACGCTGTCGAAGACCGCGACGCCGGTGTTGGGGTCGGCGACGGCGGACACGTCGGCGACCGCGCGCCGGGCACAGCCGGTGTTGAACGACGCCGCGCTCGGGATCGCGGTGTTGAACGCCGAGCAGCCGCTGCCGGCCCCGGACCACGCCGACTCCGTCCAGCCGCGGGTGGTCCCGGCCGCCTTCCGCAGCGAGGTGCCGCCGACCGCGACGACGAACGACGACGACGCCGGGTACTCGACGCCGAACCCGCCGTCGCCGGACGAGGCGGTGACCGCGACACCCGGGTGGTTGTAGAACGCGCCGTTGGTCGAGTCGGACGCGTCGCTGCCGCCGTAGCTGTTGCTGATCGCGGTCGCGCCGAGCCGGGCGGCGGTGTTCACCGCGGCGCCGAGGTTGGCGAAGGAGTTGGAGTTGGCCTCGACCAGCAGGATGTGGCAGAGCGGGCAGGTCGCCGACACCATGTCGACGTCGAGCGAGATCTCCTCGGCCCAGCTGGCGTTCTTGCGGGGGAGCGAGGTGGTGCCGGTCTGGCCGACCTTGCGGAAGCATCCGTTGGCGGTCGTGCACGCCGGCAGGCCGAACTGGCTGCGGTAGACGCCGAGATCGCTCTCCGCGGCCGGGTCGTCGAACGCGTCGACGATCGCGACCGTCCGGCCGGCGCCCGCGGTGGCCGACGGCAGCTTGTACGCGGACTGCAGGTCGGCCGGGAACAGCCCGGACGGCGTCGCCGCGGCCGGTGACACGCCGGATCCGCTGGTCGCCGGGTCGACCCGCAGCGCCTGGCAAGAGGCGCCGGTCACGGCCTGCGTGCAGACCCTGACGGCGTGCTTGCCGGCCGGTTGGGCGGGGGTTGGCGCCGCTCCCGCCGCCGGCGCGGTCGCGCCGACCAAGGCGAGCGAGGCGAGACCGGTCGCGGCGACCGCGGCCAGAATGGGACGGAGTCTCATGGACACCTCCTGATGGGCCGCCACATTGGCGCACCTGCCGCGAATTCTTACGACAGATGCCGCAGTCACTCGCCCCCAGAAGCCTCCAGATATGGCCAACAGAGCACTAAGAAGATCGAACCGCCAATTCCACCACCGCGGCGGACGCGGGCTCCAGCTCGATCACGCCGTCCCGGTAGACGAACCCCGGCCGGGACGCGAGCAGCACGCTCATCGGCGTCCCGTCCAGCGGGACCTCCTGCCGCTCGGCAGCGAGGTTGACCGCGACCCGGAGCGCACCCCGGTACACGACCAGCCAGCGGGCGCCCTCGTCGTACCCGACCTCGACCAGGTCCAGCCGCGGGTCGGACAGCTCGGGCCGGGACCGGCGCAGCGCCAGCAGTCGGCGGTAGAAGTCCAGCACGTCCGCGTGCTTGTCGTCGTCCAGCTCGGACCAGTCCAGCTTCGACCGCTCGAAGGTGGCCGGGTCCTGGGGGTCGGGCACGTCGCCGGTGGCCCAGCCGTGCCCGGCGAACTCGTCCCGCCGACCGGCCGCGACAGAGGCGGCCAGCTCCGGCTCCGGGTGCGAGGTGAAGAACTGCCAGGGCGTCGACGCGCCCCACTCCTCGCCCATCCACAGCATCGGTGTGAACGGGGCGGTGAGCAGCAGTGCCGCACCGACCTTGAGCAGCTCCGGCGGCAGCGCGTCCGGCTCCCCGGAGAGCCGGTCACCGAGCGCCCGGTTGCCGACCTGGTCGTGGTCCTGCAGGAAGGCGACGAACCGGTAGCCCGGGGTGTCGTCCCGGTTCACCCGCCGCCCGTGCAGCCGCCCGCGGAACGACGAGTACGACCCGTCGTGCACGAACGCGCCGGTGAGCGCCTTGGCCAGGGTGGCGAGCGAGCCGAAGTCGGCGTAGTAGCCCTGCCGCTCGCCGGTCAGCAGCGCGTGCAGCGCGTGGTGGATGTCGTCGTCCCACTGCGCGGTCAACCCGTACCCGCCGGCGTCCCGGGACCGGATCAGCCTCGGGTCGTTGAGGTCGGACTCGGCGATCAGCGTGAGCGGCCGGCGCAGGTGCGCGGACAGCGCGTCCACCTCGATGGCCAGCTGCTCGAGCAGGTGCGTCGCGCCGAGGTCGACCAGCGCGTGCACGGCGTCCAGCCGCAGCCCGTCGACGTGGTATTCGTGCAGCCACATCAGCGCGCTGTCGAGGATGTGGCGGCGGACCGGTCCGGAGCCGGGGCCGTCCAGGTTGACCAGCTCGCCCCAGGTCGACCTGCCCGGCTTGAGGAACGGCCCGAACCGCGGCAGGTAGGCCCCGGACGGGCCGAGGTGGTTGTAGACCACGTCGAGCACGACGCCAAGCCCGCGCCGGTGGCAGGCGTCGACGAACGCCTTCAACCCGTCCGGGCCGCCGTACGGCTCGTGCACCGCATACCAGTCCACGCCGTCGTAGCCCCAGTTGCGCGTGCCGTTGACCGCGTTGACCGGCAGCAGCTCGACCAGGTCGACGCCGAGCTCGACGAGGTGGTCGAGCCGGCCGGCCGCGGCCGCGAACGTGCCCTCCGGGGTGAACGTTCCGACGTGCAGCTCGTAGACCACCGACCCGGCCAGCTGGCGGCCGGTCCACGCCGCGTCGCCCCACTCGTACGCCTGGGTGTCGTACAGCCGGCTGAGGCCGTGCACCCCGTCCGGCTGCCAGCGCGAGCGCGGGTCCGGCACCGGGGTCTCGTCGTCGCCGAGCAGGAACCCGTAGTCGGTGCCGGGGCCGGCGCCGGGCAGGGTGACCCGCCACTGGCCATCGCCGATCGGCGACATCTCGTGGTCGTTGCCCAGCGCGCGCAGCCGTACCCGGTCATGGTTCGGCGCCCAGACCTCGAAGGTGGTCATCATGTCCCTTCCGCTGCGCCGGACGGCCCTGTCACCTGCCCGCTACCCGGCCCCTACCCCGACTGGCGACTAGTGTCCCGGGTGATCGATTCCGGACCGGACGGGGGTACGCGATGGCCAAGTCACTGCGGGATGCGCTCCGGGTGCCGCCCGGCGAGCCGGTCGACCTCGCCGGCCTCGACCCGCGGGCGACCCCGCTCGCCCCCGGCGGCAAGAGGAAGACCGCCGACGCGATGGCCGCCGACGGGGCCGAGCTGGCCCGGTTGCAGGAGGCGCTGTTCGCGTCCGGGGACCGCCGGGTGCTCGTGGTCCTGCAGGGCATGGACACCTCGGGCAAGGGCGGGGTGATCGAGCACGTCATCGGGCTGGTCAACCCGCAGGGCGTGCACATCCACTCGTTCAAGAAGCCGACGGCGCAGGAGCTGCGGCACCACTTCCTCTGGCGGGTGCGCCGGGCGCTGCCGGAGCCGGGGATGATCGGCATCTTCGACCGGTCCCATTACGAGGACGTGCTGGTCGTCCGGGTGCACCGGCTGGCGACTCCGGAGGTGGTGGAGAAGCGGTACGGCGAGATCGCCCGGTTCGAGGCGGGCCTCGCCGACCAGGGCTACGCGCTGGTCAAGTGCTTCCTCGACATCTCCTACGACGAGCAGCGGGAGCGGCTGCTGGCCCGGCTCGAGGACCCGGACAAGCACTGGAAGTTCAACGAGGGCGACCTGGCCGAGCGGCAGCGCTGGGGCGACTACCAGGAGGCGTACCGGATCGCGCTGGAGCGTTGCTCGACGCCGCAGGCGCCGTGGTATGCGGTGCCCGCCGACCGCAAGTGGTATCGCAACTGGGCGATCGGCCGGCTGCTGCTGGAGACCGTGCGCGAGCTCGACCCCCGGTTCCCCCACCCCGATCTCGACGTCAAGGCCCTGACCAAGGCCCTCGCCCCGCCGAACTGATGCGCCGGGTCGGCCTGATCGCGATGATCTTCACCGCGCTGGCGTACGCCCAGATGGCCAAGGAGTTCCTGCTCGCAGCCGCGAGCTCACGATCGGAGAGGGCGCCTGATGGCCGACGAGATCGAGGTCGACAACACGCACGGACAGCCGGGCTTCGACCGGGACGCGCCGGCGGCCGTCCGGGTCGTCGCCGGCGCGGGCGACCGCATCGCGCTGGAGACCTCCGACGAGGCGTACCGGCAGATGGACGAGCGGCGCGACCTGGCCGCGGTCACCGCGACGATCAACCCGGTGACCGGGCCGGTGTACGTGCAGGGCGCCGAGCCGGGCGACGCGCTGGCGGTGACCGTGCACGAGATCCGGCTGACCGATCACGGCTGGTCGATCTACCTGCCCGGGGTCGGCGCGCTGGCCCGGTCGATGGGCCCGGAGATGTTCGTTCGCAGGGTGCCGCTGGACGACGCCGGCGTGCACCTCACCGACCGGATCACGGTGCCGGCCGCGCCGATGATCGGCTGCATCGGCGTCGCGCCCGCCGGCCCGGCCGCATCCACGGTCATGCCGTCGTACCCGACCGGCGGCAACATGGACCTCACCGACGCCCGTCCCGGCGCCACCGTCTACCTGCCGGTCGAGGTGCCCGGCGCACTGCTGTCGGTCGGCGACATCCACGCGGTGATGGCCCGCGGCGAGGCGAGCTTCGTGGCCATCGAGGCCGAGGGCACCGCGGTGGTCAGCGTCGACGTGGTCAAGGGCCTGCGGCTGCGGGCTCCGCGCATCGACACCGGCGACGAGATCGTCTTCGTCGGGCTCGGCGATCCGGTGCAGGAGAGCATCGCCCGCGGGTACGAGGACGCGTTCGCGTTCCTCACCGGCGAGCACGGCTGGTCGGCCGGCGACGCGTACGCGGTGCTGTCCGCCTGCGCCCACAGCGAGCTCGGCGGCCCGACCGGCAGCACCACGCCGGACCCGCTGCACCCGCTGACGCCGATCGGCGCGGTGACCCTGCACCGGCTCCCGAAGGCGCTGCTGTGAGCCTCAGCCGACCTCGGTGGTGAGGCCGAGGACCCGGACGCCCGGCGTCTCGGCCGCCCGCAGCGCCTCGCGCAGCAGGTCGGCCGCGACGGCGCCGGCGTCGGCGAGGTCCTCGGCGTCCACGGTCATCCGCACCTCGATCCGGCCGCCGGTCAGGCTGCCGCCGACCTGCGGGTCGCCGGCGCCGGCGTCGAGCAGCGCGTCGGCCAGCCCGTCCACCCAGCGGTCGATCACGTGCAGTCCGGCACTGGCCAGCCGCACGGTCGCGGTGACCGGGTGCGGCGTCCGGTCCCGGTCGCGCAGCGCCCAGGCCAGCACGGCCCGGCGGACCGGGTCGGGCAGCAGCAGCACCTGCGGCTCCGCCTCCACCCAGCCCGGCTCCTTCGTCCGCCGGGCCTGGGCGTCGTGGTCGCGGTCGATCGGGTTCGACAGGTCGAGCCCACTCCCGCCGGCACCCTTGATCGTGACCCAGTAGAGGTGGTCGCGGCCGTCCTCGCGCAGCCGGAAGACGATCTCGACCGCCATCCGCTCCCGGTCGAGGGTGGCCACGCACTCGTCCAGCCGGTCGTCGAGCATCGCCATCCAGCGGTCGGCCTCCGCCGACGCGCCGGGCAGCACGGTGCCCCGGGACAGCTCCAGCACCAGCCCGTCCGGGATGCTGCGCCGCCCGGTCATGCCGCCAGCAGCGCGACGGGATAGTCGGCCAGCAGCTCGGCCACCAGGATCTCGCCCGCGTGCGACCGGCCGGTGAGCGCGTCGGTGCCGGACACCGCGACGGTCGTGTCCCGCCAGCCGCCGTCGCGCGCCAGCCGGACGGGCAGCCGGGTCCCGACGGTCACCGCGCCGCCGCGGTCGAACGCGACCAGGTGATCGGCGGCCGCCCCGGTCGCGACCACCGGCGCGTACCGGGTGAACAGGCCCGGCCGGTCCCGGCGCAGTCGCAGCGCCCGGGACACGACAAGCAGCTTGGCCGCACCCTCCGGCTCGTCCCAGTCCGGCCGGTGGCCCTCGTCCAGCCGGGCCAGCAGCCGGTCCCGCAGCGCGAAGTCGACCGGCCGCCGGTTGTCCGGGTCGACCAGCGACAGGTCCCACAGCTCGCTGCCCTGGTAGGTGTCCGGCACGCCCGGCATCGTCAGCTGCACCAGCGCGGCGGTCAGCGCGTTCGACCGGCCGGGGCCGGCGATCCGGTCGGCGAACCCGGCGACGTCGTCGCGCAGCGGACCCGGCTCCAGCGCCGCCGCCGCGGCCGCGTGCATCGCCGCCTCGAAGGCGGGGTCCGGGTCGTCCCAGCTGGTCCGGGTCCGCGCCTCCCGGCAGGCCTTGTCGAGGTAGCCGTGCAGCCGGTCGGCGGCGATCGGCCAGGCGCCGACCACCGTCTGCCAGAGCAGGTGGCCGAGCGCGCCGTCCGGGGTCGGCACCCGCCGCGACCACCGGTCCACCGCGGCCGCCCACTCGGCCGGGATCTCGGCCAGCACCGCCAGCCGGGCCCGGACGTCCCCCGACCGCTTGGTGTCGTGTGTGGACAGTGCGGTCATCCCGGTGGGGTGCCGGTCCTGGCGGTCGGCCAGCGCGGCGTGGAAGTCGGCCGGCGGCAGACCGAACCGGGCCGGGTCGCCGCCGACCTCGTTGAGTGCGACGAACCGGGTCCACCGGTAGTACGCGGTGTCCTCGACGCCCTTGGCCATCACCGCACCGGAGGTCTGCTGGAACCGCACGGCCAGCTCGTCGGCCGGGTCGGCGAGCCGGGCCGACAGCGCGGCGAAGGACAGGTCCGGCCGGCGCCGCCGGGCCTCGGCCAGCGCCGCGTCCAGGTGCTCGAGCCCCACCGGCAGGAACGACCGGTAGACCGGGAAGCAGGCCAGCAGCTCGGCCAGCTCCTCCTCGACGGCCGGGATCTCGACCGCGAGCGCGGCCAGCCGGCGCACCTCGGCATGCAGCATCCCGGTGGCCACGTCCAGCTTGCAGTCGTGCACCAGGTCGGGCCAGGACGTGCCGACCCCGGTGAGCCGCTCGTCCAGCGCGGTGAACGCGGCCTCGCCGGCCGGGTCCACCAGCACGCCGTCGACCTCGGCCATCGCGTCGTACCCCGAGGTGCCGGCGACCGGCCAGTCCGGCAGCCGCTCGCCCGGCTCGAGGATCTTCTCGACCACGGTCCACGTCCCGTTCGAGGCCCGCCGGAGCCGCTCCAGGTAGCCGGCCGGGTCGGTGAGCCCGTCCGGGTGGTCGATGCGCAGCCCGGTCACGTCGCCGACCGCGACCCAGCGCAGCACCTCGGCGTGGGTCGCGTCGAACACCGACGGATCCTCCTGGCGCAGCCCGGCCAGGTCGCTGATCGCGAAGAACCGCCGGTAGTTCTGCTCGGCGGCCGCCCGCCGCCAGGACACCAGCTCGTAGTGCTGGTGCTCGTGCACCTTGATCGGGTCGTCCAGCGACTCGGTGCCGGTCGCGAGCGGGAACCGCGTGTCGTAGTAGTGCAGCTCGCCGTCGACCACCCGCAGCCGGCTCAGCTCGTCCGGCCCGTCGCCGAGCACCGGCAGCAGCAGCCGCCCGCGGGACCAGTCGATGTCGAACCACCGGTTGTACGCGGACTGCACGCCCAGCCGGAGCACGTCCCACCAGGCCGCGTTCTCCGCCGCGGCGGCGACGCCCATGTGGTTGGGCACCAGGTCGAGCACCATCGACAGGCCGTGCTCGCGCAGCGCCTCGGCCAGCACCAGCCGGCCCTCCTCGCCGCCGCGCTGCGGGTCGGCGGTGCGGTGGTCGGTGACGTCGTAGCCGTGCATCGAGCCGGTGGTCGAGGTCAGCAGCGGCGACGCGTACAGGTGGCTGACGCCGAGCCTGGCCAGGTAGCCGGCCAGCCGCGCGGTCGCGTGCAGGTCGAACGCGGGGGAGACCTGCACCCGGTAGGTGGAGACCGGGTGCGTCACCTCAGCTCACCCGCCTCAGCACGCACAGCGAACGGGCCTCGATGGTCAGCAGGCTCTGGGCCGCCGCGGGCGCCGGCTCGGCCAGCTGCGGGGTCGCGGTGTCGAGCACGATCTCCCACTTCGCGCCCCACTCCGGGGGCGGCAGCGTGAAGTCGATCGACCCGTCGTGCGCGTTGAAGATCATGATGAACGAGTCGTCGACGACCCGCTCGCCGCGCGCGTTGCGGTCCGGGATGCCCTCCCCGTTGAGGAAGACCGCGACCGACTTGCCGAAGCCGGCCTCCCAGTCCTCCTCGCTCATCTCCCGGGAGTCCGGGGTGAACCAGGCGATGTCCGGCAGCGGGGCGCCCGCACCCCGGCGCACCGGCCGGCCGTCGAAGAACCGCCGCCGCCGGAACACCGGGTGCTCCCGGCGCAGCTGGGACACCTGGGTGGTGAACCGGAGCAGCTCCTCGTCCACCTGCGCCCAGTCCAGCCAGGTGATGTCGTTGTCCTGGCAGTAGCCGTTGTTGTTGCCCCGCTGGGTGCGCCCGGTCTCGTCGCCGTGCAGCAGCATCGGCACGCCCTGGGACAGGAACAGCGTCGCCAGGAAGTTGCGCCGCTGCTGCGCCCGCAGCTCGATGATCTCCAGGTCGTCGGTCTCGCCCTCGACCCCGCAGTTCCAGGACCGGTTGTGCGACTCGCCGTCCCGGTTGCCCTCGCCGTTGGCCTCGTTGTGCTTCTCGTTGTACGAGACGAGATCCCGCAGGGTGAACCCGTCGTGCGCGGTGACGAAGTTGATCGACGCGACCGGGCGCCGGGACGAGTGCTCGTACAGGTCGGGCGAGCCGCTGATCCGGGCCGCGAACTCGCCGAGCGTGGCCGGCTCGCCCCGCCAGAAGTCGCGGACGGTGTCCCGGAACTTGCCGTTCCACTCGGTCCACTGCGGCGGGAAGTTGCCGACCTGGTAGCCGCCGGGGCCGACGTCCCACGGCTCGGCGATGAGCTTCACCTGGGACACCGTCGGGTCCTGCTGGACCAGGTCGAAGAACGCCGACAGCCGGTCCACGTCGTAGAACTCGCGGGCCAGCGTCGCGGCCAGGTCGAACCGGAACCCGTCGACGTGCATCTCGAGCACCCAGTAGCGCAGCGAGTCCATGATCAGCTGGAGCGTGTGCGGGTGCCGCACGTTGAGCGTGTTCCCGGTGCCGGTGTAGTCCATGTAGTACTCCGGCTGCCCGTCGACGAGCCGGTAGTAGGAGGCGTTGTCGATCCCGCGCATCGACAGCGTGGGCCCGAGGTGGTTGCCCTCGGCGGTGTGGTTGTAGACCACGTCGAGGATCACCTCGATGCCGGCCTCGTGCAGGTCCCGGACCATCGCCTTGAACTCCTGCACCTGCTGGCCGCTCGTGCCCGAGGACGAGTACGCCGCGTCCGGGGCGAGGAACCCGATCGTGTTGTAGCCCCAGTAGTTGCGCAGCCCGCGCTGGCGCAGCGAGTGGTCGTGGACGAACTGGTGCACCGGCATCAGCTCGACCGCGGTGACCCCGAGCTTCAGGAAGTGCTCGATCATCGCCGGGTGGGACAGCCCCGCGTACGTCCCGCGCATCTCCAGCGGGATGTTCCTGTTGAGGAACGTCAGGCCCTTGACGTGCGCCTCGTAGATGACCGTCTCGTTGTACGGCCGGGCCGGCGGGCGGTCGGTGCCCCAGTTGAAGTACGGGTTGATGACGACCGCCTTGGGCAGGAACGGCGCCGAGTCGTCGTCGTTGCGCCGGTCCGGGCGGTCGAACTCGTACGAGAACAGCGACGGGTGCCAGTCCACCTTGCCGTCGACGGCCTTCGCGTACGGGTCGAGCAGCAGCTTGTGCGGGTTGCAGCGCAGCCCGCTGCCGGGGTCGTACGGGCCGTGCACGCGGTAGCCGTACCGCTGGCCGGGGCCGATGTTGGGCAGGTAGCCGTGCCAGACGAAGCCGTCCACCTCCGGGAGGGTGATCGCGGTCTCCCGGCCGGCGTCGTCGAACAGGCAGAGCTCGACCCGCTCCGCGATCTCGGAGAACAGCGAGAAGTTGGTGCCCATCCCGTCGTACGTCGCGCCCAGGGGGTACGACGACCCGGGCCACACCTGCATCCGCCCCCTCCGATCCCGACTCCGCGTCCTTCCCCGGAAGCTCGAACCTAACGCACCACGCTCCGTACGGCCGCCGGTGCCTGTCTAGGCTGCCGCGGGTGTCCGGTCCGCTGATCTCGCCGCCGCGCCCGGCGGTGTCGTCCCGCCAGGTGGTCCTGGTCGCGCTCGCACTGGTCGTCGGGTTCGTGCTCGTCCGGCTCGTGCTGGCCACCTCGGTCGCCGGGTTCACCGTCGCCGGCGACCGGTTCGTCGACCCGGCGCTGACGCCGGACCGGCTGCCGGTCACGCAGGAGAGCGGCGGGTACGACGGCCAGTTCGTCTACCGGCTCGCGCTGGAGCCGTGGACCCAGCAGCGGACGGACTACGGGATCACGCTGGACAACCCGGCGTACCGGCAGCAGCGGATCGCCACCCCGGCGCTGGCCTGGGCGGTCGGCCTGCTGCCCGGGGTCTCGACCGCGCTGGCGCTGCTGCTGGTCAACGTCGCCGCGCTGACGGTGGCCGCGGCGTTCGCCGTCCGGCTGGCCGTCGCGCTGGGCCGGCACCCGGTGGCGGGACTGGTGCTCGCGGTGCCGGCCGGGATGCCGATCTCGCTCGGCCGCGACCTCACCGAGCCGGTGGCGTGGGCGGCGGTGCTGGCCGGCCTCTGGTACGCCCGGCAGCAGCGCTGGCCGGCGACCGCGGCGGCGCTGACCGTCGCGGTGCTGGCCCGGGAGACGTCCCTGGTCGTGGTCGCCGGGCTGGCCGCGGCGCAGCTGTGGCGGCTGCTGTCCGGCGACCCGCGCGGGAACCGCGGCGCGCTCGCCTGGCTCGCGGTGCCGGCGGTGACCGCGGTGGCCTGGCAGCTGGTGCTGCTGCGGGCCTGGGGCGTGCTGCCGGTGCGCTCCGGCGGCACGACCAGCTTCGCCGGCCAGCCGGTGCTCCGGGTGCTCGACACGCTGGCCGCCGGCGTGCCCGGTCCGCCCGTGCTGACCGCGGTGGTGACCGCCGAGCGGGTCGGCGTGCTGGCGCTGTTCGGCTACGCGGCCGTGGCCCTGGCCACCCGCCGGGCCGGCGCGACCGGCGGCGAGGCGGTCGCCTGGGCGCTGTCCGTCCTGATGGCTCTGGCGGTCGCCGGCTGGACCAGCGACGTGCAGTTCCTCCGCGCGGCCAACGAGGCGATCGGGCTGTCCGTCCTGGTCGCGCTGTCCGACCGGCGGTCCCGGGCCGGGCGGTGGGCGCTGCTGCTGGCCGCGGCGATGACCTGCGGCGTGGCGCTGGAGTATGCGCTGCGGCAGTGAGCCGGGACCCGGGCCGGACCTGACAGGTGTCATGGCGGAGTCCGGACGGACGGAACTGTGGAGCGGACGCCGCGGTGACGACAGTGAACGCATGCCTGAGATCACGCTCGCCGCGGGATTGAGCCTCCGCGGCCTCACCAAGTCCTACGGCCCGGTCCGGGCCGTGGCCGGGATCGACCTCGACATCGTCGCGGGCGAGACCGTCGCCCTGCTCGGCCCGAACGGCGCCGGCAAGTCCACCACGATCGACGTGCTGCTCGGCCTGGCCCGCCCGGACGCCGGCGCGGTCACGGTCTTCGGCCGCACGCCCGAGGAGGCCGTGCGGGCCGGCCTGGTCGGCGCGATGCTGCAGAGCGGCGGCCTGATCTCCGAGGTGACCGTGCGCGAGCTGCTCGTGCTGGCCGCCTCGCTCTACCCGGCGCCGATGCCGGTCGACGAGGTGCTGGAGCGCGCCGACCTCACCGAGCTGGCCGACCGGCGCACCACCAAGCTGTCCGGCGGCCAGACCCAGCGGGTCCGGTTCGCGCTCGCGCTGGTGCCGGACCCGGAGCTGCTCGTGCTGGACGAGCCGACCGCGGCGATGGACGTGGAGACCCGGCGCCGGTTCTGGGCGTCGATGCGGCAGCTGGCCGCCGCCGGCCGTACCGTCCTGTTCGCCACCCACTACCTCGACGAGGCCGACGAGTACGCCGACCGGATCGTGCTGATGGCCGAGGGCCGGGTCGTCGCCGACGGTCCTGCGACCGCGATCAAGGCCGTCGTCGGCGGCCGGACGATCCGCGCCACCCTGCCGGGCGTGCCGGACGGCGTGCTGGCCGCCCTGCCCGGGGTCGGCGCGGTCGAGCGGCACGGCGACGCGGTCCGGCTCACCTGCACCGACTCCGACCTGGCCCTGCGCGCGCTGCTGGCCGGCTACCCGGACGCCCGCGACCTCGAGGTCGGCGGCGCCGACCTCGAGGACGCCTTCGTCGCCCTCACCTCTCCCGCCACTGGAGTGTCGGCATGAACGCCACCTACCTGCGCACCGAGGTGCGCCGCACGCTGCGCGCCCCGCGCTACTTCGTCTTCGTCATCGGCATGCCGGTCGGCCTGTTCCTGCTCTTCTCCTCCCTGTACGGGAGCGGGGACCAGGACGGCATCGCCGCCAAGGCGTGGCTGATGGTCAGCATGTCGGTCTTCGGCGCGATGGGTGCCGCGGTCTCCATCGGCGGCCGGATCGCCGGCGAGCGGCAGGCCGGCTGGACCCGGCAGCTGCGGCTGACCCCGATGCCCGGCCGGATGTACGTCGCCTCCAAGGCGATCACCGCGCTCGCCGTCGCCGTCCCCGCGCTCGCCCTGGTCTACGCGGTCGGCGCGATCGTCGAGGGCGTCCGGCTGCCGGCCGCCCGGTGGGCCGAGGCCGCCGGCTGGAGCCTGCTCGCGCTGGCGCCGTTCGTTGCGCTGGGCATCTGGCTCGGCCACCGGCTGACCGTCGACGTGCTCGGTCCGCTGTCCGGCGCGCTGTTCACCGCGCTCGGCATCCTCGGCGGCGTCTGGTTCCCGATCGACCAGCTGCCCTCGGCGATGCAGGGCGTGGCCAAGGCCCTGCCGTCGTACTGGCTGGCCCAGGCCGGGCGGGAGCCGCTGGCCGGCTCCTGGATCGGCTGGCACGGGGTGGCGGTGCTGGCGATCTGGACCGCGGTGTTCGCGGTCCTCGGGGCCCGCGCCTACCGGCGGGACACCGCGCGAGCCTAGGTTCGACACCGTGGCGACGCGAGCGGGCTCGGAACCCGGCTGGGGCTTCGGCTTCCGGCCGGGTGCCGGCATCGCGCTGGGCCCCATCGGCCGCCGGCTGAACGGACGGGGGCGCTGGCGGTTCTTCGCCGGCATCTGGCTGCTCTACCTGCTGCCGGGGTTCGCCAGTGCCTGGACCGAGCACAGCGGGGTCGACCGGGTGCTGCGGCTGGCTCTGCTGGTGGCCTTCTGCTACGTCTACGTCGACCTGGTCGCCCGGGCGCTGACCGGTGCGCGGCCGTGGCTGCGGTGGGCCGCGCCGGCGCTGCTCGCGGCGCTGTCGCTGGCCCTGGCCGCCCTGGTCGGCCCGGACTCGCTGGGCACCGTCGTCTACGTGACGGTCGCCGTCGTCGTGCTCCAGCAGTTCCGGGTCGGGGTCCCGATCGCGGCGGCCGGCACCCTGCTGGTCGGGCTGTCGTCGCGGATCGTGCCGTCCTGGGCCGGAAGCGACACCTGGGCGGTGGCGGGGTCGGTCGCGCTCGGCTCGCTGGCAGCGTTCGGGTTCCAGGCGCTGATCCGGCGGACCTGGGAGCTGCGGGCGGCCCAGCAGGAGGTGTCTCGGCTCGCCGCCGAGCGGGAGCGGATGCGGATCGCCCGCGACCTGCACGACCTGCTCGGCCACTCGCTCACCGCGGCCTCGGTCAAGGCGCAGCTGGCCGGCCGGCTGGTCGGCCAGGACGACGTCAAGGCCGCGGCCGAGATCGGCGAGGTGGAGCGGCTGACCCGGCAGGTGCTGGCCGACGTGCGGGCGGCGGTGGCCGGCTATCGCGAGGTCTCGCTCGCGGTGGAGCTGGCCACCGCGCGGGAGGTGCTCGGCGCGGCCGGCATCGCCGCCGCCCTGCCCGGCGCGGTCGACGAGGTGCCGGCCGGGCGGCGGGAGCTGTTCGGCTGGGTGGTCCGGGAGGGCGTGACCAACGTGGTCCGGCACTCGCAGGCGTCCCGGGTGACGATCCGGGTCACGCCGACCACGGTCGAGGTCGTGGACAACGGGCGCGGTGGGGTGGTGCGGGCGCCCGGCAGCGGGCTGGCCGGGCTGGCCGAGCGGGCCGCCGCGGCCGGCGGTCAGCTGTCCGCCGGTCCGATCCCCGGCGGTGGCTACCGCCTCGCCCTGACCGTCCCCGCCGAGGCCCCGCCCGTCCCGACCACACCCGGGCTGCACCCCGCCGCCGCCTCGCCCGGGTCTTCGGACTCCGCGGCGGAGACGCTTGGCTGGACCGCCGCGCCGGGCGCCGGGGCGACCGCGGCGGAGCCGGATCCCCCGGTGACGCCCGGCTGGACGGCGGCGCCGGCTCCGCCGGCCGGGTTCACCGGGATCCCGGCCGACCAACACCCGGCGACCGGCGCCGCGGGCGCGTCGGCTCCGTCGGCTCCGTCGGCTCCGTCCGCTCCGTCCGCCCGGTCACGGGCCGGCAGGGTGAGGCGGGGGACGCCGTGATCCGGGTGCTGCTCGCCGACGACCAGAGTCTCGTCCGGGGCGCGCTGGCCGCGCTGCTGTCCCTGGAGCCGGATCTCGAGGTGGTCGCCGAGGTCGGCCGCGGCGACGAGGTGGTCGCCGCCGCCCGGGAGAGCAAGCCCGACGTGGCCCTCCTCGACGTGGAGATGCCCGGCCTGGACGGCATCGCCGCCGCGGCCGCGCTGCGGGCCGAGGTGCCCTCGGTCAAGGTCGCGATCCTCACCACCTTCGGGCGGCCGGGATACCTGCGCCGGGCGATGGAGGCCGGCGCGCTCGGCTTCGTGGTCAAGGACGCGCCGGCCGACGAGCTGGCCGAGGCGGTCCGCCGGGTCGCCACCGGGCTGCGGGTGGTCGACCCGACGCTGGCCGCCGCCACGCTCGCCGGCGGGTCGAGCCCGCTGACCGCCCGGGAACGGGACGTCCTCGTGGCGGCCCGCGACGGCGCCACGGTCGCCGACATCGCCGGCCGGCTGTTCCTGTCCGAGGGCACCGTCCGCAACTACCTGTCCGCGGCGATCACCAAGACCAACACGCGCAACCGGGTGGAGGCCCTCCGCGCCGCCGAAGCCAACGGCTGGCTCTGACCCCGGACCTCCACCCCCGACAACCCCGCTCCGTCCCCATGGCAGACCCTGCCCCCAAGTGGCGTCCTTCCGGGGGGTGCTCGGGGGCGGAGCCCCCGGGGTGGCGTCCTTCCGGGGGGTGCTCGGGGGCGGAGCCCCCGGGGTGGCGCCCTTCCGGGGGGTGTTCGGGGGCGGAGCCCCCGGGGTGGCGTCCTTCCGGGGGGTCCTCCGGGGGGCGGAGCCCCCCGAGTGGGAAGAAACTGTCGGTCGGGATCCTTAACCTCTAGCTATGCGCGCCATCACCGACATCGTTCCGACCGAGGGCACCTTCAAGGTCGTCAGCGAGTTCG
>Ga0207683_10000504_pt1 | contig 36089 bp, 37 predicted proteins | sample KBSM73metaG_FD_184333 | JGI IMG/M metagenome (GOLD analysis project Ga0207683, IMG submission 184333) | Miscanthus rhizosphere microbial communities from Kellogg Biological Station, Michigan, USA - KBS M7-3 metaG (SPAdes) (version 2) | ecosystem: Host-associated > Plants > Roots > Rhizosphere >... | reverse complement strand
TCGAGGCTCGCGCCGACGTACGGGGCGAGATCGGTCTTGTTGATGACGAGGATGTCGGATTGCGAGATGCCGGGGCCGTTCTTGCGCGGGATCTTGTCGCCGGCCGCCACGTCGATGACATAGATGAAGAAATCGACCAGGGCAGGCGAGAAAGTGAGCGTCAGGTTGTCGCCGCCGCTTTCGATCAGCACGAGATCGCTGTCGGGAAACCGCGCCTCCATGTCCTCGACCGCAGCGAGGTTCATGCTCGGGTCCTCGCGCACCGCCGTGTGCGGGCAGGCGCCCGTCTCTACGCCGATGATGCGCTCCTCCAGCAGCACGCCCTTGAGGGTGCGCTGGACGTGCTTCGCATCTTCGGTCGTGACGATGTCGTTGGTGATGATGAGAATCCGGTAGCCCAGGTCCAGGAGCGGCGGCGTGATCGCTTCGACGATCGCCGTCTTTCCCGAGCCGACCGGGCCGCCAATGCCGATGCGGGTGATTTTTTTCAAGGCGGCTTGACCCTAGTCGTGACCGTGCGTTGCGGGATGGACCGGCACCGGCGCGCGGCTCGGCGGCACCGAATGATCGTAGACGTGCGAATGAATAGGGCCTTCCGCGCCGCCGAACAGCCGTCGCGATTCGTGCGGCGCGAGATACGGAATGATCTCGGCGCCCGGCACGAACTCGTAGCGCACGTGCTCGAACCGATGCGTGTTCATCACGGACGCCATCACCTTGCGATCCACCGTGAGCGGGACGAATACGCGCGTGCCCTTGACGAGCGCCGGCCAGTGCTGGTTGCCGAGCGCATGCCCGAGTTCGATGCAGGTCTGCATCATGAGATCGGGCGCGGCTGCCGCCAGCGCGTCGATGTGCAGGATCATCACGTCGCGAAGCGAGATGCGCGCGACGACTGCGACCTGCTCCCCCGCCTCCCACAGCAGGACGTCGCCGTCGCGCAGGAACGCGCCGCGATCGAGGGACACCGCGACTTCGCGCCCCGCCGCCGAGCGCTTGCGGAAGCGGTTTTTCTGCGCTTCCCACTGGTCGAGCGCGAGCCAGTCGATGGCGATGCTTTCGCTCCGCGCAGCCCACACCGCATCGGCGATGTTGCCGAGAATCGACTCGACGATGATCATCAGCTGAAGAAATAGAGTTGATTCAATGCGACGGTGTGCGCGGGCTGCACGGTGGCGTGCACGCCGTCCACGCGCACTGCGAAGGTCTCGGGATCGACCTCGATCTGCGGCGTGCCGCTGTTGCGTACCATGTCGCGCTTGCCGATCGCGCGCGTGTTTTTCACCGCCATAACCTGCCGCGCGAGACCGAGCCGCTCCTTCACGCCACCCGCGAAGGCGGCCTGCGACACGAAGGTCACCGACGTCGCCGGCATCGCCTTCCCGTACGCGCCGAACATCGGGCGATAGTAGACCGGCTGCGGTGTCGGCAACGAGGCGTTCGGGTCGCCCATCACCGACCAGTTGATCATGCCGCCCTTCAGCACGAGCTTGGGCTTGGCACCGAAGAATTTCGGCTCCCACAGCACCAGGTCCGCCATCTTGCCGATCTCCACCGAGCCCAGGACGTGCGATATGCCCTGCGTTATCGCGGGATTGATCGTGATCTTCGCGACGTAGCGGAGCACGCGATGGTTGTCGTGCCGCGCGTTGTCCTCCGGCAGCTTGCCGCGCCCTTTCTTCATCGCGTCGGCGGTCTGGATCGCGCGAAGCCAGCATTCGCCGGCGCGCCCCATCGCCTGCGAGTCGCTCGAGAACATCGAGATCACGCCGAGGTCGTGCAGGACGTTCTCGGCGGCGATCGTCTCCGCCCGGATGCGGCTCTCGGCGAACGCGACGTCGGACGCCACCTCGGGATTCAGGTGATGGCAGACCATGATCATGTCGAACAGCTCGGCCTGCGTGTTGATGCCGTACGGCAGCGTCGGATTGGTCGAGCTCGGCAGCACGTTCGGCAGCGCTGCGACACGGATGATGTCCGGGGAGTGTCCGCCGCCCGAGCCTTCCGTATGGAACGTGTGAATGGTGCGGCCCTCGAACGCCGCGATCGTGTCCTCGACGAAGCCCGATTCGTTCAGCGTGTCGGTGTGGATGCACACCTGCACGTCCATCTCGTCGGCGACGGTCAGCGCGGAGCGGATCACCGCGGGCGTGGTGCCCCAGTCCTCGTGGCATTTGAAGCCGACCGCGCCCGCCTCGATCTGCTCGACGAGCGGCGCCTTGCCGTGCGCATGGCCCTTGCCGAGGAAGCCGACGTTCGCCGGCAGGCCTTCCGCGGCACGCAGCATCATCGCGAGGTTCCATGGGCCCGACGTCACGGTGGTGGCGTTGGTGCCGTCGGTAGGACCCACGCCGCCACCGAAGAATGTCGTGACCCCGTTCGACAATCCCGCGTAGATCTGCTGCGGCGAGATGAAATGGATATGCGTGTCGACACCGCCCGCGGTCAGGATGCAATGCTCGCCCGAGATCGCGTCGGTGGCGTTGCCGATCGCGAGCGAAGGCGTGATGCCGTCCATCGTGTTCGGATTGCCGGCGCGGCCGATGCCGCAGATGCGACCGTCCTTGATGCCCACGTCGGCTTTGACCACCCCCAGTACCGCGTCGACGATGATGACGTTGGTGATGACGAGATCCGGCGTGCCTTCGCTCGCGCGCAGGTTGTCGAGGCCCATGCCTTCGCGAATGCTCTTGCCGCCGCCAAAGACCACTTCGTCGCCGCCGCCGCGCAGATCGCGCTCGACCTCGATGTAGAGATCGGTGTCGCCCAGGCGAATGCGATCGCCGGTCGTGGGGCCGTAGAGGCTCGCATGCTCGGCGCGGGAAATCTCGGGCATCGTGGGTTACCGGGTAGAGAGAGACGGGGTTGCGTGCGCGCCTGAAGGCTTCAGGTCGACTTGAAGCCGCGTTCGGCAGCGATTCGCAGCGCCGCCGCCTTGCCATCGTTGCCGCGGGCTTCGCCGTCGACGAGGTTGTTGAATCCATACACGCGGCAGAGGCCGCCGAACGGCACGACCGACACGGTGCGCTCGTCGCCGGGCTCGAAACGGATGGCCGTCGACGACGGAATGTCGAGATGGCAGCCATAAGCCGCGCCGCGATCGAACTCGAGCGCACGGTTGGCTTCGAAGAAATGAAAATGCGAGCCGACCTGGATCGGCCGGTCGCCGGTGTTGCGCACCTTGATCGCGACCGCCGGGCGACCGGCGTTGAAAACGATCGGCGGGCCGTCGAGCACGTAGCCGCCGACTTCGGCGCGCGGCGCCGCAGCGTCCGGCGACGCCGCGAGTTTGGATGGGGGCGCGCTCATGGTGCGATAGGGAGGCGTGTTGTCATTGGATCGGCGTGTGCACGGTGACGAGCCGGCTGCCGTCGGTGAACACCGCTTCGACCTGGACCATCTGCACGAGGTCGGCGACGCCTTCCATCACGTCGTCACGGGTCAGCACCTGGCGCGCGGCCGACATCACCTCCTCGATGGTCCGGCCCGCACGGGCCCCGTCGAGCGCGCTCGCCGAGATCACCGAAACCGCTTCGGGATAGTTGAGCTTGATGCCCTGCGCGAGCCGTTTTTGTGCGACTTCGGCCATCATGTAGATGATGAGCTTGTCGAACTCCCTCGGTGTGAGTTGCATCTTCGATCCCCGCATTCCCGCCCAGCAACGACGATAGCGTACCGCGCGTCGCGGCGTCCAGCGAACGCGCATCGGGAGTCGCGGAAACCTGGACGCGCGATCCCGCGCGACTGCCGTCGCCTCCTATTGGTGCACGAGGGCCGAGTGTGCGAGCTCGACGCTTGTCGTCGCCGCCGAGCATCACCGGGTTATGCTGCGAGGCGCAGGCCGGCAGGCACGATGCTGCGCTCGCCGAGGCGAAACGCGCCGTCGATCAGCAACGCGAGTGCCGCGGCCGGAAGGGCGCCGGCCAGCATCAGCGCATGGTCGTTGAGCGCCAGACCGGTCACGATGCGCTCGCCATAGCCGCCCGCGCCGATGAACGCTGCAATGGTCGCCGTTCCGACGCCGATCACCGCCGACGTCTTGACGCCTGCCAGTATGGTTTGCGCGGCGAGCGGCAGCTCGATCCTGCGCAGGATCGTGCGCTCCTCGAGCCCCAGCGAGCGCGCGGCCTCCTTCATTCCCGTCGGCACCTGCACGAGCGCCGCGTGGGTGTTCCGAACGATCGGCAGGAGCCCATACAACGCGAGCGCAATGAACGCCGGGACCACGCCGATGCGGCCGGTCAACGGGATCAGGATCGCGAGAAGCGCCAGCGCGGGCACGGTCTGCACGACGCCGGTCGCGCCGAGGATCCAGTGTTCCGTCGCCCGATGCCGCGCTGCGAGCACGCCGAGCGGAATGCCCACCGCGATGCTCGCCGCCAGCGCAAGAAACACCAGCGAAACGTGCTCCAGCGTCAGCCGGCCAAAATCGCCGCCGAAGAGTTTCGCAACGAAGCTGTTGCCGGGCGTCGAAGTGGCTTTTGCAGCCGACGCCGTCGCGGGACCGGTCGATGTTTGCGCGAGGAACTCGCCCGCAATGGAGGGAAAATCCTTGCCCGACAGCTCGGCTGCGGCGTTCATCGCGCGCATCGCCGGCTCGTTGATCCGCCCTTCGAGTGCCGTGAGCGCGGCCCACGTGCGCGGCAGGCGCTGAGGGAGATCGGCACGGTACAGAAGGACCGCGTCGTAGGGCGGGAAATAGCGCTTGTCGTCCTCGAGCACCGCGAGGCCGTACTTGTCGATCTTGGCGTCGGTCGAATAGATGTCGATCGCATCGACCTGGCGTTGCGCGATCGCCTCGTAGGCAAGCCCGTGATCGAGTCCCCGCGGCGTATCGAACGGCAGCTCGTAGGTCCGTTTGAGCCCCGGCCAGCCGTCGGCGCGACCGATGAACTCCTGCGACAGGCCGAGATTCAGCTCCGGGTGCGGCTTGAGGTCGGACAGGCGCGCGATGCCCTTCGCGCGCGCATCGTCGCCCCGCATGGCGAGCGCGTACGTGTTGTTGAAGCCGAGCGGCACCGCCGCGGCAAGGCCCATCGGCGCGAGCTTGGCGTTCAGCTCCGCAAGGGACGGCACGCTGTCGAGCTTGAGAATCTCCTTGGCGATCGTTCCCGTGTATTCGGGATAGACGTCGATGTTGCCGGACGTGAGGGCATTCAGCACGATGGCCGTGTTGCCGAGACCTTGCTGGTGCGTCGCCGTCGCCTCCCCCGCGGACGCGGCCTTCTGGCGGAGAATTTCCCCCAGGATGTACGACTCGGTGAAGCGCTTGGAGCCGATGTTGATGGTGGCGGCGCTTACGACGCCCGCCATGAGGCACGCTCCGAGACCCAGGTGGGTGCACAGCCACGATAGCCGGCCCGGATTCATGGAATGGCCGCCGAAAACGCGGGCATCGATGCGGCCTCCGCTTCGATTTCGAGCCACGCGGCCCGCACGAGCTCGAGGCAGCGTTCGATGTCGTGCATGTCGAATCCCGCGGCAAGACACGCGTCGGTGTCCGACAGGGTGACGGCTTGGGTTCGCAGGCGTTCGGACATTTGCACAGGCGAAAGCTCGCGATCGTCGTCGACGCATTCCGCGATCGTTCCGGCCAATGCGACGATACGCCACTCGTCGTCGGCGAGATCTCCATAAAGCTGGAACTGCGCAGAGGCATCCGCGAAGAACCGCACGAATCCCGCGGCACCGAGCTTTCGCGCCACGATGGAATGGGCGAACTCGTGGATGCCGAGACGTCGCAGGTCGTGCATGGTGTGGGCGGAGGTCGTCATGTTCCGCGCGCCCCGAGTCGAGCGAGACGCTCGCCGGCGGCAAGCAGCGTCTCGTCGCGCTTGGCGAAGCAGAATCGGATGACGCGATGATCGGTGCCGTCCTGGTAGAACGCCGACAGCGGAATCGTCGCGACGCCGAACTCCCGCACCAGCCGCTGCGCGAATGCCGCGGCGGGCTCGTCGCTGATCCGGTCGTAGCGTGCCAGCTGAAAGTAGCTCCCGCCACAGGGCAGGAGCGTGAGCGGCGTCGACGCGAGCACGGTTCGCAGGAGCTCGCGCTTGGCGCTGAAGAACCCCGGGAGCGTTTCGTAACGCGCGGGATCGGCGAGGAACGCCGCCAGGCCATGCTGCGCGGCGCTGTTGACCGTGAACACGGTGAACTGGTGCACGCGGCGGATCTCGTCCGTGATCTCCTTCCGCGCCAGCGTGTAGCCGACCTTCCACCCGGTCGCGTGGAAGGTCTTCCCGAACGAGCCGATCACGACGCTGCGTGCCGCGAGCTCGTCGTTACGCGCGACGCTTTCGTGACGCGCGCCCTCGAAGACCATGTGCTCGTAGACCTCGTCGCTCACCACGATGACGGACGTGCCGCGCGTTGCCGCCGCGAGCCTGTCGAGATCGCTCTGCGACAGCACGCTCGTACCCGGATTGTTGGGCGTGTTGACGAGAATCATCCGGGTGCGCGGCGTGATCGCGCGCGCGAGTGCCGTGTGATCGATCCGGTAGTCGGGCACCGTCAGCGGCAGCAGTACGGGTGACGCGCCCGCGAGGCGTATCGCGGGGACGTAGCTGTCGTACGCAGGCTCGAATACGATCACTTCGTCGCCGGGATGCACGAGGGCCTGGATCGACGTGTAGATCGCCTGCGTCGCCCCCGTCGTCACGGTGATCTCGTGCTCGGGATCGTAGCGTCGTCCATATAGACGCTCGACCTTCGTCGAGATCGCCATTCGGAGCGCCATCACGCCCGCGGAGAGCGGGTACTGGTTGTGGCCGGCGCGCATCGCGGCGGCGACCGCGTCGATCAGCGCCGGATCGATGGCGTAGTCCGGAAAGCCCTGTCCCAGGTTGACGGCGCTGTGCTGCGCGGCGAGCGCGGACATCACGCTGAAGATCGACGTGCCGGTGGCCGGCAGCCGGGAACGGATATCCAGCGTCATGCAGAAGTCGTGATCGCGTGCCGCGCAAGCCGGCGGGCAGGGTTGAGCCCCGCTCCCGTGGCTGCGCACACTACATCGTGGCCCGTGTGAACGTCGGCGCCAGCACCGCTTCCGCGCGTCCGGCGGGTGCAGGCTCCTTGACGGTGATCCGCCACAAGGTGCGGGCATGTCGCGTGTCGACCAGCGTGGCCGAATGCAGGAGGGACGCGTTGTCCCAGATCACCACATCCCCTACGCCATACGAGAAACGATAGACGTATTTGTCGGAGGTCGCGTGCGCCGCCAGCTCGTCCAGCAGCTCGACGGCCTCGTCATCGGGCACGCCGACGATGCCGTAAGAGCTGCCCGAAACCGCGTACAGGGCACTGCGCCCCGTGACCGGATGGCGGCGCACGATCGGGTGGGTGATGAGGGGCATCTTCGCCTTCTGCTCGTCGGTGAGCGTCGATGCTGCGGTGCGGGCTTCCCCTTCGGCCACCTTTCGGTTGCCGTAATGATGAAGGGCGACGAGCTTGTCGATCCTGCGCTTCATCGCGCGCGACAGGTCGTCGTAGGCGGCGTACTGGTTGGCGAACAACGTGTCACCGCCGACTTCGGGCACCTCGAGCGAATAGAGGAGCGTGGCGCGCGCGGGCACCTCGAGATACGAATAATCGGTGTGAAAGTAGGTTCCGGCATCGGAAAGACCCTGCGGCTCGCCGTCGATCTCGACGTTCGACAGGATCAGGATGTTGCGGTCGTCGGGATGGTGGAACTGGTCGATGACGTGCGGATCCGGGGGGCCGAAGCGGCGCGCAAACGCAACGAATTCCGACGGCGCCAGGCGCTGGTGGCGAAACGTCAGCACCTGTCCGTCGAAGAACGCATCCTCGATCTCGGCGAACGCCGCGTCCGAAAGCGGGTCGGACAGGTCGATTCCGGAAGCTTCCAGCCCAAAGCCCGCCGAGAGCGGCTTCACCTGCAGCATGGGGCACCTCCTGCGTAGGTCGTGTTCCGAGGCTCGCCCCGCGGTCGCGGCGAACTGGCGCCCTAGCGACTCGTGCGGAGCGGCCTCTGCCTACTTAAGATACTCCGGACGCAGCCAGCGGGGGAGGATCAGTGCGATTTCGGGCCAGACGATGAGCATTCCCAGGACCAGCAGCATCGGTACGAGCATGATCATCGTGTCCTTGAGCGCATAGCGGAGCCGCACCTTGGCGATCGCACAGGAAATCATGAGGCAGAGCCCGTAGGGCGGGGTGACGAGCCCGAAGGCCAGCGCGACGATGCCGATGATCGCGAAGGACACCGGATGCATGTGGACCGATTCGGCGAGCGGCTGCAGTGTCGTGCCGACGATGATGATCGCCGGGATCGCGTCCAGAAAGCAGCCCACGACCAGGAACACGAACGCAATGAAAAAGCCGACACCGACGAGGCCCAGTCCCCACGACGTCACGTTCTCGAGCAGTGCCTTGGGAATCTGGAAATAGGCGAGCAGCCACCCGAAGACCGAGGCCGTGCCGACGCAGAAGAGCGCGATCGCGGAGAGCTTGCCGGTCTCGAGAAGCGCATGCCAGAGCTCTCTGCGCCCCATCTCGCGGTAGAACACGAGCGACAGCACGGCGGCATAGAGGACGGCCACCGCCGCGGACTCCGTCGCCGTGAACCAGCCGAGCAGGATGCCCCCGACGATGATGAACGGCGTCATCAGCGCGGGGATCGACACGGCTGCAGCCGAGAAGAACTCCTTCAACGTCGCGCGCGGATACGTCGGGTAGTGGCGCACTTTCGCATAGACGTGCACCGTCGCCATTTGCGCGAGACCGATCAGCAGGCCGGGAATGACGCCGGCGAGATACAGAGCGCCGATCGATACCTGCAGCACGCCGCCCCACACGACCATCAGGATCGACGGCGGGATGATCACCGCCAGCACGGCGGACACCGCGGTGATCGCAATCGAGAACGACAGGTCGTAGCCTTCCTTGACCTGCGCCTCGATGAAGATCTTGCCCTGGCTCGCTGCGTCGGCGGTGGACGACCCCGAGATGCCGGCGAAGAACACCGAAAGCAGCACGTTGATCTGTGCCAGGGCGCCGGGGAAGTTGCCCACCATCGTGCGTGACAGGCGCACGAGGCGGTCGGTAATGCCGCCGACGTTCATCAGGTTCGCCGTGAGCAGGAAGAACGGCACCGCGAGCAGAATGAACGAGTTATAGGCCTTGAACGTCGTATTGAAGACGACCATCGGCGAAAGCCGCGGTTCGATGAAGAGCACCGGCAGACAGGCGAGACCGAGCGCGAACGCCACCGGCACTCGGAGCACCATCAGCACGAAGAACGTGCCGAAGAGCCAGATCGCCGCGACGGCCGGGGTGAGCGCGGCGCCGGTCATGTGACGGCCCCCACGTTTGCGGCTGGCGCCGCCGCACTGCCCCCAAGGGGGGAGCGATTCGCGGCTTGGGACGGCGACGCGAGCAGCCGGCGAGGGGCCCCGCATAGCGGGGATCGACGGCCTGTGCGAGTCGTCGCTCGAGGCCGACCCGCACTGCGACGACTCCCACCACAGGGCCAAAGAGGCTGAGGCCCGGCGCCGGTCATGTGACGCTCCCCGAGCCGAGGTCGCGCGGCGGTGGCGGCGCGTCGGACGTGTCGCCGTGCAGCACGAACTTCACATCTGCCCGCAGGCGCTCGAAGCCGAACAGCAGCCACGTGATGCCCGTCAGCGGCCAGGCCACGAAGATCCATGGCATCGGCATGTCGGCGAGCTCCGATGTCTGGTTCCATCCGAACTGGACGAACTTGATGCCGTACCAGACGAACACCAGAGCGAAGATCAGCACGAAGATCATCGAGATGATCCGCAGGATGGCGTCAGGGCGCGGCTTGAGCTCGGGCCACACGTCGACGTCGAAGTGCGAGCCGTCGCGGACGCCGATCATCGCGCCCAGCATGACCATCCAGATGAACAGGAACCGCGCCATTTCCTCGGTCCAGATCCAGGCCGGGATCCATTGGGTGAAGCGCGAGATCATCTGCAGCGTTACCGGCACGATGAGAATGCCAACGGAAAGCCCGAGCAGGACGCTCAGCAGCCGGTAGTAGCCGTCGATGAACTTTCGCATGCGCTTCCCCAGGCCGTTGCCGTGATGCCGGCAAAAAAAGTCCGACGGAAGCGTCGCCTCCGCCGGACCTGTTTCGCGATCGCTACATCGAGTTGATCTTTGCGTAGATCGCGTCGGCGCCGATCTCCTTGGCGTACTCGGCCATCACCGGGTCCGCCAGCTTCTTCATCTGGGCACGGTCGGCGAACGGGACTTTCTTCAGCTTGCCGGCTGCTTCCAGCGCGTCGAGCTTCTTCGAGTCGTCACCCGACTCCAGCTGGCGGCCGTAAATGCCCGCTTCCTTGCCGGCCTTGAGGATGGCCGCCTGCAGGTCCGGCGGCAGCTTCTTGAACGTCTTGCCCGAGAAGCAGATCGGCCGGATGGTGATCGCATGCTGCGTCATGTTGAGGTTGGGGCCGACTTCGTAGAACTTCATCGCCTCGACGCCCGCTGCCTCGTTCTCGCCGGCGCTGATGACGCCGTTCTGGATGGCGTTGTAGATCTCGTCGTATGCAATAACCGTGGGCGACATGCCGATCGCGGCGAATGTCTTGCTCCATATGGGCGCACCCTGCACCCGCACCTTGAGGCCCTTCATCTCGGCCAGGTTCTTCACCGGCTTGTTGGCGAAGATGTTGCGCGTGCCACCTCCAGCGAAGCCGATCAGCATCACGTCGCCCTTGGCGGAGACTTCGTCCGCGATGGGCTTCAGGGTGTCGGCGTCGAGCACCTTGTTCCAGTGATCGATGTCGCGGAACAGGAACGGCGCGTCGATGAACGGTGCGGCCTTCGAGAACGTCGACATGTGCGCCGGCGACACGATGCCGTAATCGACCGAGATGCCCTGGTTCATGTAGGCGAAATAGTCCTTCTCGAGGCCGAGCTCGCTGTTCTTGTGCAGGACGAAGTTGATCGGCTTGCCGTAATACTTGGCCGTGAGCTCCTGGAACTTCTCCAGCGACCGATTGAACGCATGGCCGTCGTTGAACTGCACGGCGCCGTGCAGCGTGATGGGCTGCTGGGCCTGGGTGGCGAACGCTACGACGAGACCGAGCGCGGCAAGGCAGCGCAGCGTGACGCGAAAGATGGCGTGCATCGGGGAATCCTCCTGTGAACGGTTCACCGCTTGCCGCCCTTTGAGCCGGATGTCGCCGGCGGGCATTCTGGTCAAGTGGTCAGGCCAATCTAACGCAATCTCCAGGCGAGTGCAACGACCGGGAACGCGTCCTGTTCGGCGCCTTGCACAGTTCCCGCCCGGATGATTCGGGCGCGACCAACTGCGTAGCACCCGCGCGTGAGCGCCAGCGCAACAGGCAACGCGGGCCGTCGTCAGCGCTTGGGATCGGGCGCGCCGAGCGCGCGCACCTTGGCGTCGACCTGCAGCGTGGAGCGCTTGCCGTCCTGCAGGAATGTCAGAGTGAACGGCACTGTCGCGCCTTCGCGCAACTCCCTGGTGACGTCGACCAGCATCACGTGATAGCCGCCGGGCTTCAGCTCGACGACCTTGCCGGCGGGCAAGGTCAGCGTGTCGACGGCGCGCATCTTCATCAGTCCGCCATCGGATTTCATGGCGTGGAGCTCGACCGACTGCGCCGCAGGGGATGCGATGCCGACGAGCGTCGCATCGGCGTCGGATTTGAGCTGCATGAACGCGCCCGTCACCTTCTGGCCGGGGACGGTGCCGCGAACCCACGCGTCGGTGACCGCGACCTGAGCCAGCGCCGGACACGATGCCAGCGCGAGCAGCAGCAGCCTCAACGACGCACGAGTCTTCATCGGTGGCATTTTACCGGAGGCGGCTCGCGCACCCGGGAGGCGTTCCCTCCGCGGGCGCTATGGGAAAATGGCGCATGACCGCCACGACTCGCGTGGACGCCGCGCCGCTTGGCGCCGCGGCTTGCCCGCACTCCGACCGTCGCGACGACCCCAGCGCCGTTGCCGCGTGGCTCTTCGCCTGTTGCGCCCTCGTGTTCGCGATGATCGTCGTGGGCGGCGTGACGCGCCTCACCCATTCCGGCCTGTCGATAACCGAGTGGGCGCCGATTCTGGGCACACTGCCGCCGCTGTCCGACGCGCAGTGGCACGAAGCCTTTCTGAAATACCAGCAGACGCCCGAGTTTCGCCTGGTCAACAGCGCGATGACGCTCGATGCATTCAAGGGCATCTACTGGTGGGAATACGTGCATCGGCTGCTCGGTCGCGTGATCGGTGCGGCGTTCCTGTTGCCGTACCTCTGGTTCCTTGCGCGGCGGCGCGTCCCGGCAGGCTACGCCGTGAAGCTGCTTGGTATTTTCGCGCTGGGCGGGCTCCAGGGCGCGCTCGGCTGGTACATGGTCCGAAGCGGCCTGGTGGACGATCCTCGCGTATCGCCGTTTCGCCTCACGGCACATCTGGGCCTCGCGTTCGCCATCTTCGGCGCGATGTTGTGGGTGGCCATGTCGCTTCGCGCGCCGGGTATCGCGCGCCACCGACGGGCGTCGCCCGCGCCCTGCGGTCATGCGCGCGCGGCCGTCGCGCTGATCTTCGCCATGGTGCTGACAGGCGGGTTCGTTGCCGGCATTCGCGCGGGTTTCGCCTACAACACGTTTCCGCTCATGAACGGACACATCGTGCCCCCCGAGATCTTCATGCTCGTGCCGACGTGGACGAACTTTTTCTGGAACATGGCGACGGTGCAGTTCGATCACCGCATCGTTGCCCTGTCGCTCGCTATCGTCGTGCCGTGGCTGTGGTGGCGCGTGCGACGTCTTCCAAATGCCGGTGCGCGTTCGGCGGCCAACGCATTGTTCGCGATGCTGGCGCTCCAGATTGCGCTCGGGATTGCCACGCTTCTTTTGGTGGTCCCGCTCCCACTTGCCGCCCTGCACCAGGCCGGTGCCGTCGTGCTCTTTGCGCTCGCGCTTCGTCTCGCGCACGCCCTACGCTGAAGCCCGCGGCCCGAGGCCCGAAGCAGTTGCACCACGGGCGCACCGCACGCCCCAAGTGCGCTATGCTTCCCCTCCAGCCGTCACCGCGGAGTCGAACGCGACCCCGCTCCGGAAGTTCCCATGGCCGAATTGCGCGCCCTAGATGAACCCCTTTCCGATACCGAGCTCGACTCGCTCGAGGGCTTCCTTGCGTCCGATGCCGTGCCACAGGACTGCATGGACCTCGAAATGCTCGATGGCTTCCTGACCGCGATCGTGAGCGGCCCGGAACAGATCCAGCCGTCGGAGTGGTTGCCGCAGGTGTGGAGCGACGGGGGACGCACGTCCAATCCGGCGTTCTCGGACAACGACCAGGCACAGAAGATCATGGGGCTGATGCTGCGGCACATGGTCGGCATCCAGCGCACGCTCTCGGAATCCCCGACACGGTTCAAGCCGCTGCTCTACATGCCCGACGAGAAGGCGCGCAACGACAAGACGCCTCCCGAGGCCTCGGCCTGGTGCGAAGGCTACATGGCGGGCGTCAAGCTCCGCGACGACGAGTGGCAGCCGCTGTACGACGCCCAGGACGCGCGGGACTGGATCTTTCCGATCGAGGCACTGGCTTTCGGCGATCAGGATCCCGAGTTCGCCGAATGGATCGACGACCGCGAAAAACGGGCGAGTCTCGTCGAGGAGCTCGCCGTCGCATCGGTGCTGATCTATCGCTTCTGGCAGGAGCGCCGCCGCTCGACTGAAACGCGCGGCACCGGCGCGCGCCGCGACCTGCCGGAAGGCACTCGAAAGTCCCGCCAGCGGTTGCACTGAACGCCAGACGTCGCCGCGGCGCGGCGACGCCGGCGTCGAAGGTCCTCAGCCCGATTGCAGGTTGGACACCTCGACCAGGTTGCCGTCGGGATCGCGGAAATAAAACGATCGCAGCGGCCCGGTTGCGCCGGTCTTGTCGACCGGGCCTACTTCGATCGTGATGCCCGCCGCGCGGACGTGCGCCATCGCGTCGTCGAGCGGCACCGTCGTGATCAGGCAGAAATCGGCGGAGCCGGGCGTCGGCTGCTTCGCGCAAGGTGTGAATTCGTGTTCGGCACGATGCAGGTTGAGCTTCTGCGCGCCGAACGCCAGCGCCTTGCGTCCGGCGCCGAAGGTCACTTCCCGCATGCCCAGCACCTCGACGTAGAAACGTATCGTTGCGTCGACGTCGGCAACGGTCAGCACCATGTGGTCCAGGCGGTCGATCGTCAGCATGCTTGAATCCTTGTCAAGGGTGTTGGCGTTCTGTCAGGGAGAGCGTGTCACGCAGCTTCTCAAACGCGAAGTCCTATCTTCCTGGATAGCGGCGCTTCCAGTAATCCGCTTCGTCGCTGTCGGGCACGAATTCGCCGATCGGCCAGTCGACGAATGTCGCGAGGTCGTCGGCCATCTCCGTGATGACGCGCTTGAGCTCGATCCCGATCAGCCATCGCCTGGGGATTGCATCGATGCCGTGCATCGCGCCCAGCAGGTTGCCGGCGATCGCTGCCGTGGAGTCGCTGTCGCCGTCGTGGTTGACCGCCAGGCGGACGCCGGTCTCGTAGTCAGGTGCGGCGAGCGCACACAGCAGGGCGATGGCGAGCGCCTCTTCGGCCACCCAGCCCTCGCCCAGCGTAACCACGGCTTCCGCTTCTGGAACGCCTTGCGCGGCCAGAGCCTCCGCCCGCGACATCGCCGCGAGCGTTTCGGCGTAACCGGAATATCGCGGCAGCGACGCCTTCACGCGCGCGACCGCCGCGGGCAGCGCGACATCGCGAACGACCAGCGCAATGATCGCCGCGAACGCCCCGGCCGCGATGCGCCCCGTGGGGTGTCCGTGCGTGAGTCCGGCCAACTCGGAGCCGAGATCGAGGGCATGCCGGACCAGGCGCGCGTCGGAGGCGCCCTCTTCCTGCCGCGCACACCATAGCCCGACGGGGGCGCTCCGCATGATGGTGCCGCAGCCCTTGCTGTCGTTGCGCGCACGCTCGCCGGGTCGTGTCGCTTCCTCGAGCGCGGAGAGGCAGGTCACGCCGGGCACGCGCTCGACGTGCAGTTCTCCGACCGAGAACAGCCAGCCGTCGCGGTCGATCGCGCCCGCGGGTGAGCGGCCTTGGGTGACCAGCCAGCGCGCATAGGCATTGGCGACGATGGCGGCGATGGCCGCGTTGCCGCCGCGGCCCGCACCCGCGACGTGCGCGCGAAGCAGTCCTTCGCCGGTGAAGAGCGTCATCTGCGTGTCGTCGGTGATGGCGCCCTTGCGGCCGAAGGCGGTCGTGAACTCCGTGATGCCGGCCGGTCCGAACAACGCCCGGATCTCGGCGAGCGACATGAACTCGACCGGCGCACCCAGCGCGTCGCCCACCGCGCCGCCGGCCAGGCAGCCGCGGTAGCGCTGCTTCAACGCTGCGGGTGGCTCGCGGCGCATGCTCGGCAAGTCGGTCACGGACATCGATAGCGTCGCATCATGGTGGACGGCGGCGCCAAGCTTACTGCATCGCACGGCCGGTTCGCGGCCGGTAGCGCGCTCGCTGCTATCATCGGAACGCGTCTCTTCAGGCATCCCGTGAGTCTCGACGACATACCCTGGACGACGCTGTACACCGGAAGCGAATGGGCGCTGCGGATCGCGGCGCTCGTCGTCGTGCCGCAGCGGCGTGCGGCCAACGCCGCGCGTGCGTGGCTGCTGCTGATCCTGTTCCTGCCGTGGCCCGGCGTCCTGCTCTACCTGCTGATCGGCCGGGCGTACCTGCCGCGACGGCGGCTTGCCCTCGCCCGCTCTATCGCGGCCGCGATCAAGCGGGTGGAGCCACAGGCCCTGACATTGCAGGGTGCTCCTTCGACGACGTGGTCGACGCCCGGGCTCGAGCTCGCCGCCCGCCTGTCGGAGTTTCCACCGGTGGGCGACAACCGGTTCGAATTGCTGCCCGATTACATGCCGGCCATCGCCCGTCTCGTGGCTGAGATCGACGCGGCAGAGCGCTTCGTCCACCTGCTCTACTACATCTTTGCCGACGACGACGTGGGTCGCGACGTGACCGCGGCGCTGGTGCGGGCCGCTGGACGCGGCGTCGTGGTGCGCGTGCTGATGGACGCGATCGGCTCGCGCGACGGACTGCGCGCGCTCGCCCCGCGGATTCGCGCCGCCGGCGGCGAGGCGATCGCCGTCATGCCGCTGCGCCTATGGGGCCACAACGCGGCGCGCTTCGACCTGCGCAATCACCGCAAGATCGCCGTCGTCGACGGCGCGGTGGCGTACTTCGGCTCGCAGAACATCGTCGGCGATCACGCCAACCCGGGGCTCGTCAATGAAGAGCTCTCGGTGCGCACCACGGGACCGATCGTGCGCCACCTCCATGCGGTACTGTTGGCCGACCGTTTTCTCGAGACCGACGATTTGCCGCCTGAAATCGATCTCCGCGGGCTATGGGAAGCGGGCGCCGCGACGGCGGGACGCGCCGAAGTGCTGCCGAGCGGTCCGGGCTACAACGAGGGAACCGCCGAAGCCGTGATGATTGCGCTGATGTATGGCGCGCGCCAGCGTGTGATCCTCACGGCCCCCTATGTCGTGCCCGGCGAGGCGTTCCTGGCGGCGATGTGCGCGACGGCCCGGCGCGGCGTTGCGGTCGAGCTGATCGTGGACGGCAAGTCGAACAAGCCGCTGGTGCAGGCGGCGCAGGAGTCCTATTACGATGCCATGCTCGCGGCCGGCGTGCGCATCCTGAGTCATCAGGGCAGCTTCCTCCACGCCAAGCACCTGTCCATCGACGACGATATCGTGCTGATCGGCTCGTCGAACCTCGACATCCGCTCGTTTGCGCTCAACGCGGAGGTGAGCGTCCTGATCCAGGATGCGGCGGTGGCAGCGCGTCTGGCGGAAGTGCAGGCGCGCTATCGGGCGAACGCGCTACAAGTCACGACGGAAACCCGCGCAATGGTTTCGGGAGCACGCCGAACGCTCGAAAATCTGGCGCGGCTGACCGACTCGCTGCTCTGACGCCGTTCCCGCCGCTTGCCGTGGCGGCTTATGTCAGAGGCTGGTTCCCGGGGGCAGGAGCGACTTCGTTTCGGGATTGTTGCGCATATAGGCGCGGACGTAAGAGCACGCCGGCATGACGAACAGCTTCTTCGACTCGGCGTGCGTGAGAGCGGCGCGGACGAGCTGCGCTGCGATTCCGCGTCCCTCGAGGTCGACGGGCACTTCGGTGTGGGTCAGCCGCATCACGCGGCCGTCGAGCCGATAGTCCGCGCGCGCCAACTCTCCGTCCACCCGAGCCTCGAAACGCGATGCTGCAGGGTTGTGACGGACCTCGACAAATTCGACGGGGGAGGTATTGGAAGGCGACATCATTCGATGATTAAGATTGATCGTTGAGGAGAAATGGGGCCGAAGCAGCGTTCACGCAAGAGTCCCACAGGAGTGTGTCGCGACTGCGTGCGCAACACGGGACGCCCTGGATGGCACCCGTACGCGAACTCAGCGTCCAACCCACCGCGTCATCATGGCTTCAACGTAGCGACGCAGCTGCCTCCGTCGGTGCCGCAGACCGCTCGCGCAAATCGATCGAAGACTAGGCAGCGACCAATAGCGAGCGTTCGTAGCCTTCGATCAGTGCGGCGAGCTCGTCCACGCGCGCACCGGCAGGCGTGTCGGGATCTGCGGCAAGAAGCTCTTGCAGCTCGGCTCTCGCGGCACAGTACGCTGCGCCGCTCGTCAGCCGTTTCGGATCCAGCAGATGTGCCATGACGTATCCCCTTTGCGTTGGCGAAAGCCGCTAGGCTGCTGCGGCGCGGGTCAAATCGATGGAGGATTCTTGCGCGGACCCGGAGCGGGCGGCATCAGCCTTTTGGCCGAAGCGATCACCGGCACGAAGAACCATCGTCGATTCGATCATCCGACGCCAGCGCGCAGGTGCCACCATCTGAAGGCCCAGCACGCATACGCCGATGCCGGTCACGGCGGTCGCTGTCGCGAGCGCGGCGACCGCGCGTACCTGTGGAATCGGTGCGAACACCACGAAGGCAAGTGCAATCAATCCGCCCACGAGAAAAACATAAAAGCCCACATGGAACCAACGCTCGCGTAACGTTTTCAGCGCATGCTCCATCGGAGCTCCTTGTTCTGGTGTCCCTGCCGACCCTTCGGGGTCTCCCGGAGAGCCGGTGCGAAACCGCGGCAGCACGGCGATTCCGAAGAAGACGCCGAAGTGGCCGGCGGGACGTTGTGACAACGATATCCTGTCGTGCCTTTGCGTTACGGCTCGCGCGATCGAATCGCCGTCGTGCGCAAACCATAGGGACGAAGGCGCGCGCTCCGCGGTGTCCTGCTGGCAATCGCGTACCGGATCAGCAGGGCTGCGATGAACACGACAGCGCCAAGCGCAAGCAGGCGATAGAGGTCGGTATCCGACATGCCCAGCGCGTCAAAGGTCGCCGCAAACGCCGGCGTGACGAACGCGATGCCGATACCAACGCCACCCAAAAGGCTGCGCCACGTTCGCATCCACGTGTGATGATTCATGGTGTACCCCCGCTTGAACGACGGTTTCAATGTAGGGGTGATGGGCGCGCGCAGTCATCGGCGCCCTCCCGATTCGCGTGTCGGACGCTCGCGGACAGTGGCGACGTTCCTGCGGCGCCATTGGGATGACGCTTCGCGTCCAAGCCCTAACGCGCATGGCAAGACGTGATTGCGCACGACGGTTTCCCGGTGCGCGCGCAGCAACTGCAACGACGATGTCGATCAGCCGTCCGCTTCTGCGGTTGCGGCAACTGCTCCCTGTGCGGCGAGTGGGCGGGGATGGAACAGATACGAATCCATCGACAGTGCGCCGGCCTCGAGCCCCGCGACGACCTTTTCGGGACGTGCTCCTTCACCGGCGGCGGCCCACGCAACAAAGAGCGGCAGAAAGTGCTCTTCGGTCGGATGTGCGCGTGAGGCCTCCGGCGCGCGGTCGCGATAGCGCATCAGCCCTTCGCCGTCGTTCGCGTCGAGCCGCTCCGCGAGCCAGCGCGCGAACGCCTCCGCATACGGCATCACGCTGCCGCTGCGGCGATTGCTCATCCAGTCGCGCAGATTGTGGGTGACATGGCCGGATCCGACGATCAGGACGTTCTCGTCGGCCAAGGGTGCGAGCGCGCTGCCGACCTCCACATGGTGTGCGGTTCCCCGTCCGGGCTGCACGGCGAGCTGTACTACCGGAACGTCAGCCGATGGATACATGTGGCGAAGAGGCACCCAGGCGCCGTGGTCCAGCCCCCGGCAGCCGTCAATGCCCGCGGCGATTCCCGCGGACTTGAGCAACGTGACCGCTCGCGCCGCCGTCTCCGGCGCTCCGGGCGCCGGATAGCGGAGGGCATAAAGCTCGGCCGGAAAGCCGCCGAAGTCGTGAATGGTCTCGGGCTTGGGGTTGCCCGTGAGCATCGGGACGGCGGTTTCCCAGTGCGCCGACGCGATGAGAATCGCGGCAGGCTTGCCCAGCCGCTTGCCGAGACCTTCCCACGCGCGGCCGGCGTCGCCGGGCGTGATCGCATGCATCGGCGATCCATGCGAGAGGAATAGTGTCGGCAGGCGGGTCATTGGATGAGCCTTCGCGCTTCGGATGACGGGTGGATCACGCGGTCGCCGCGGCCTTGACGCCGTGCTCGACGTTCTGCGCTTCCTGCACCGCGGGTCGTGCGGCGACGCGCGCCTGGAACTGCGTCAGCGCGGGAAACGGCGTCAGGTCGACCTTCAGATGGCCGGTCCAGTTGAGGAGCGTGTGCAGATACGCATCCGCCACGGTGAAGTTCTGGCCCATCAGGAACGGCTGCTTCGATAGCGTCGCCGAGAGGTGTTCGAACCGTTTGGCGAGCGTCGCGCGCTGCTTTTCCTTGGTCGCCTCCGGCGTGTCCGGATACCACAGCGGGCCGAACTGCTTGTGAACCTCCGTCGCAATGAAATTGAGCCATTCCATGAGCCGATAGCGCTCCATGCTGCCAAAGGCGGGGGCGAGCGTGCCCGGCTTGCGATCGGCGATGTACTGCAGGATGGCGGCCACTTCCGACAGGCGAGTGCCATCATCGAGCTCGAGCAGCGGAACGTAGCCCTTCGGATTGATCTTGTAGTAGTCGCTGCCGTCCGCGAGCGTGTGTTTGCGCAGGTCGACCTTGACCGGTTCGAACGACAGGCCAGCCTCCCGCAGCGCGATGTGCGGAGCGAACGAGCAGGCGGCGGGCGAGTAGTAGAGCTTCATGAAAATCTCCTGGATGGGACTACTGGTTCGAATGGGATTTTACGGATCGGGGATCAGGCCGTCGTCGGCGTCCCCGTCGACCACGATAATGGACGTGGATCCGCGTGGGATAAATATGGCATTCCGAGATAGATTGTTGCAATATTAGGGACAATAGTTTATCGGGTGCCGACTTGGACCGATTTCTCGCCATTACTGTCTTCGCCAAGGTCGTCGAACAGGGAAGCTTCGCACGGGCCGCTGCCCGTCTCGATCAGTCGACGTCGGCGGTTTCGCGGCAGGTGGCGCTGCTCGAGGCCCATCTCGACACGCGTCTTTTGAATCGCACCACGCGCCGGCTCTCGCTCACGGAATCGGGACGCGCGTTCTACGAGCGGATCGTGCAGCTTCTGGCCGATCTCGAGGAAGCGGAGGAAGCCGTATCGGCCGCGGCGGTGGCCCCGCGCGGAACGCTCAAGCTCACCTGTTCGATCACGTTCGGGATTCGGCACCTGGCGCCCGCGCTGGCCGAGTTCGGTGCGCGCCATCGGCAGGTGCGCTTCGACGTCGAGCTTTCTGATCGCGCGGTCGACATCGTCGATGAAGGCATCGATCTCGCTATCCGCATCGGCGACATCGGCAGCCAGAGCCTGATCGGCCGTCGCATCGGCGTGACGCAACTCGTATGCTGCGCGTCACCCGCCTACCTCGCAACGCACGGCACGCCCGCCGTGCCCGCCGATCTTGCCGGGCATGCGTGCCTGAGCTACGAATACGCGCGCGAGCGCAACCTCTGGCATTTCCGCGATAGCAATGGCCGCGACCACGAGGTGCGCATCGCGGCTGCGGCGCACGCGAACAATGGACGGATGCTGACTGCGATGGCGGCCGCGGGCATGGGGATCACGTGCGAGCCGGATTTCATCGTGGCGCCGGAGGTGCGGGCCGGCCAGCTGGTCCCGATTCTGCGCGGATTCACGCCTCCACTGGGCGAGATCTACGCCGTGTATGCGAGCCGGCGCCATCTTTCCGCCAAGGTCCGGGCATTCGTCGACTTCCTGGTGGCCCGGTTCTCCTCGGGCAGCGAGTGGACGCTGCCCGCGGGAGCATTCGACGCGGCCCGCTAGGCGTTTCGTCATCGCCTCGTCGCGACGAACCTCGTAGACTCCAGGATCGGCGCAGGAACGGGCGCGCGCCGCGCCATTCATCGAAGGAGGAGCAGATGACCCTGGAGACGATTGCGGAGACGCGCGTTTTCGACGGCGTGCAAACGGTGCACCGTCACGCGTCGGTGTCCACCGCATCGCCGATGCGATTTGCCGTGTACATGCCGCCGCAATCCAAGGCAGGTCGCGTGCCTGCGGTCTACTGGCTTTCGGGCCTCACGTGCACCGAAGAGAATTTCATTGCCAAGGCGGGCGCACAGCGCGTAGCGGCCTTGCTGGGTCTCGCGCTGGTGGTTCCGGACACGAGCCCGCGCGGTCTCGGCATCCCCGGCGACCACGACGCGTGGGACTTCGGCGAAGGTGCGGGGTTCTACGTCGATGCCACGCGCCCCCCGTGGTCCGCGAACTATCGGATGTACTCGTACGTTGCTAACGAGCTGCCGGCAACGATCGCCGCGAATTTTCCGGTCGACCCGGCGCGTGTGGGCATCGCCGGCCATTCGATGGGCGGACACGGCGCCCTGGTGATGGCGCTCCGCAACCCGGATCGCTTCCGTACGGTATCCGCGTTCGCCCCGATCGCTTCGTCGATGCGGTGCCCATGGGGCGAGAAGGCGCTGTCCGGCTATCTCGGCGACGATCGGCGCGCGTGGCGCGAATACGATGCCTCCGCGCTGGTCGAGGATCGCGGCTGGAAAGGGCCGCCGATCGTCGTGGATCAGGGGACGGCCGACTCGTTTGTCGAGACGCAGCTGAAGCCGCAATTACTCGCCGACGCGTGTCGCGCGAGCGGTGTTCCGCTCGAGCTCGGCATGCGCGCCGGCTACGACCACAGCTACTATTTCATCGCGACGTATATGGAGGCGCACCTGCGCCACCACGCCGCCCATCTCTAGCGGCCTGCGAAAGCTTTGGAATCAGGGCAGCTGGATCTTCCCTCCGCCGCCCAGCGCGCCGGGGGGCAGTCCTGCGCCACCCTGCGGGATGACGATGGACGACGATGCCTGGCGGCGCATGTCCTGCAGCTCGCGCATGGCGCGCTCGACGCCGGCCTTGGTCGCCTCGCCATAGTTATCGATCGCGGTCGCGAGATCAGGGGCGTCGATGTCGAAGCTGATCGGCAGCGGCCCCATGTTGGTCATGAGCTGGGCCTCGCCCTGGAAGACTGTCGAACGTGACGCGTCCGCCGAGCCGTCGCTTTTCACGGGCACCAGCACGCGAAGCGTGCCGACCTTGCGATCGGTGTAGATCTCTTCGCGATAGAGCGAGTTGACGTCCATGGTGGCGTCGGTCATGCGGGAGGGGTCGGTGGCCATGCGAGTACCTCTAGCGGTCGGATCGAAAACGCGATTTTATCGTGCCGGGACACTCGATGCCCGCGCCGGTCGCTCGCCGGCAATTCCTGCCCCGGGCGCATGTAAAGCTTGCGCAGTTGCATGGACGTTTTTCCGGAAGTGGCTGATTCCATTCCGCGTGCCCAATGGAATGCCATTTGCGCATGGTTCGACCAACGCGATCTGCCCCGCATGGCCACGCCAGCTTCCGTTCGAAAAAAGACCACGGGTCCGCCCGCGAGGGTGCGAACGCGCGCGGTCACGGCCGGTGCGTCGCCGCGGAAACCGGACGCATCGAAAGCCGAAGTCGCCGGCGTGTCCGTCACGCATCCGGAGCGCGTTGTCGCTGCGACCGACGGGATCACCAAGCTCGACGTCGTCCGCTATCACGTCGCGGTCGGGGAGTGGCTTCTACCGCACATCGCCAAGCGGCCACTTGCGGTGGTCAAGTGCCCGGGCAGCGACCTCGCCACGTGCTTTTTCCAGAAGCACGCGGTGGAGCCGTTTCGACAGGCCGCTCCTGATTCGCCTCCGTACCTGCATCTGCCGGGCATGCGCGACGTGATAGCGGCCGTGCAGAACGGCGTGTTCGAGTTCCACTCGTGGGGCGCGTCGTTTCCGCGCATCGACCGGCCCGATCGCATCACGCTCGATCTCGACCCCGACGATGGGCTTCCGTGGTCCACGGTCCTGGAGGCGTGCGAACGGACGCGCGCGCTGCTCGATCGCCTCGAGCTCCGGTGGTTCGTCAAGACCACGGGCGGGAAGGGACTGCACTTCGTGCTGCCGATCGCGCGCCGCTACGGCTGGGACGAGGTCAAGGCGTTCGCGCGCGGGCTGGCGATGCAACTCGCCACGGACCTTCCCGCGCTCTTCACCGCGACGATGAGCAAGCGCGAGCGCGGCGGTCGCGTCTTCGTCGACTATCTGCGAAATGCCGACGGCGCGACGGCGGTCGCGGCCTATTCGCTTCGCGCCCGCGCGGGCTTGCCGGTGTCGATGCCGGTCACGTGGGCGGCACTCGCATCGGATATACGCGGCACGTGCTTCAATCTCCGCAACGTGCCGACGCTCTTGAAGAAGCGCCGGGCCGATCCGTGGGCCGACTACGATGCCGCGCGGCAGGCCATCACCGCCGCGATGCGGCGCGCCGTGAAGGCCTGAACAAAGGCGCCCGTCGTTGCACTAGACTTCGGCTGTCGAAACTTCGCAAAGGTTAGCCTTGGATCTGCAACTTGCAGGCAAGCGGGCGCTGGTTACCGGCAGCACTGCCGGCATCGGCCACGCCATTGCGCGCGCACTCGCAGCCGAAGGCGCGCGTGTCGTGGTGAACGGCAGAACCGACGCCGCGGTCGACGCGGTCGTTGCGGAGCTCCGCAAGGACACCGGCGCCGACGTGGCGGGATTTGCCGGAGACTTGATCGCGGCAGCCGAGGCCGAACGGCTCGCCGTTACGTATCCCGACATCGAGATCCTGGTGAACAATCTCGGCATCTTCGAGCCGACGCCGTTCGAGGAGATTCCCGACGCCGACTGGGTGCGCTTTTTCGAGGCCAACGTGCTGAGCGGAATCCGGCTTGCACGGCTCTACCTGCCGTCGATGCGGCGGCGCAACTGGGGACGCATCATTTTCATTTCCAGCGAGAGCGCGGTGCAGATTCCGGTCGAGATGATTCACTACGGCATGACGAAGACAGCGCAGCTCGCGGTGTCGCGCGGTCTGGCCGAGGCGGTCGCGGGAACGGGGATCACCGTCAATTGCGTGCTGCCGGGACCGACGCGCTCGCGCGGCGTCGGCGATTTCGTGGGGGCGCTCGCGCAGGCGGAGGGAAAATCGTTTGCCGAGTACGAGTCGGCGTTTTTCGAGAAGGCGCGTCCCACGTCCCTCATCAAGCGCTTTGCCACGCCTGAAGAAGTGGCTTCTCTCGTCGCCTACGTGGCAAGTCCGCTGGCGTCCGCCACGACCGGCGCCGCGCTCCGCGTTGACGGAGGCGTGATCAAGAGCGCCTTCTGAGCGTTCCATTGCCGCGACCCGAGGTCGCGCGCAAGCCCGCTCAGGTGCTGTCGCCGCAGGAGAACTTGAGCACCTCGACCGGTCCCGCGAGCGTGCCGTGGCCGAAACTTATCTCGCCGCGCCCGCGCAGGATGAGCTCCTCGCGGCGCAGGACAATCTCCTTTTCGCCTTCGAGGGTGACGTAGGTTCCGTTCGAGCTCTGGTCGACGAGCACGAACTTGTCGCGGCGGCGCTCGATCCGGGCATGCAGGCGCGAGGCCATCTTGTCGCTGATCACGACGTCGCTTTGCGGATCGCGCCCCAGCGTCAGCGCGGGCCGGGACTCGCCCAATTCGATCTCGTGAGGGCCGAGCTGGAGCCGGATCTTCGGCGGGCCGAGCTTCGGCCGCGTCGACAGTGCGGTCAGCTCGTCCGCCGATTCCTGCCACAGGAGCTCGAAGATCCGGATGTCCTGCGCCTTGCCTTTGACCGTCAGCGAGTCGAGCTCTCGAAACCGGCCGCGGAGCCATGGCGAAACCACGCCGACGGTATCCGACGACGTGATCACCTGCCCGCCCTTCGCCAGCGCGACCATCCGCGCCGCGACGTTGACGGAGTCGCCGAACACGTCACCGTCCGCCTCGATCGACGCGCCGAAATGAAAGCCGATGCGCATGGCCAGAGGATTGCCTTCGACCGGCGGCAGCTCGCGCAGCTTCGCCTGCATCTCGGCCGCGGCCTCCACCGATTCGTCCGCGGCCGGAAAGACGGTCATGGCCTCGTCGCCGATGGTCTTCACAAGGCGGCCGCCGTGCCCCACGCAGACGGAGCGCACGAGGTCGAGGCAGCGGGCGATTGCTGACAGCGCCTGCGCGTTGCCGACGCGCTCGTAGAGACGGGTGCTGCCGGCAACGTCTGCGAACAGGACGGTGAGATTGGTCTCGATCCGACTCATGCGGTGAAATTCCGGTCAACCGACGGAACGCGTGCTCCGTTCCATGCTGGAAGTATAAAAATCCCTGTTTCCGGCGCCCACGCGCAACCCATGGAATATTCCGCGCCGAATGCGAAGTTAATTCCACCGCGCGCCCGTGGCTGACGGCGCATGATGATGTCGCTTGCGGATGGAGGAAAAACCATCAGGCTGCTAGTATCAAAGACTTGCCCCGCAGTTTCCGATCGAACCTGCCGGGACGGCTATATTCCCATGAAAACAGCTGCCCTGTTCCTCGCGTTATGTTTCGCGACGATCGCGGGGCCCGCCGCCGCAGTGGATGCAGGCGTCGTCACGATCGTCGAAGGCCAGGCCCGCGTCCTGCGCGGCGCGGTGTGGTATCGACTCGTCCCCGGGGCGAACGTTCAGGATGGCGACATCGTCGAAGCGGTGGACAGGGCCGAAGTGCAGCTCGAATTGACGGCGGGCGCCACACTCAACCTCGTCGGCCCGGGCGCGCTCTATGCCGCCGTGATCCCCGCGCGGAGCGACAAGAACGCCACACCGATGGAATTTTCGCTGGACCGCGGATGGCTGAAGCTTGCGGTGCCCAATGCGGCGTCCGCACTTCGGATCCGCATGCCGACCGCGCTCCTGACGGTCAGCGAAGGTACGGTCGTGATGCGCCAGGACGGCAAGTTCTTCGAGTTCTTCGTCGAGTCGGGCAGCGCTTCCATTGCCGACGCCGCGCGTGCCGGCCGCGACGGCGCGAGCCAGGAAGCGAAGGCCGGCGAATACTGGTCGCGGGACGGCGACAAGCCGATCGTGACCGAGCGCCGCGCGCCGGCGAAGTTCGTCGCCTCGATGCCGCGCCATCTCATCGACCGTCTCGCCAGCCTCTCGAGCCGGTTCAAAGGCCAGAAGCCGCAACTCGCCATCGATCGTGACATCTCGCTCGCGGAGGCCGACCCGTGGTTGGCGGGCCCCTACCGGCGGACCTTCACCAAGCGGTTTGCCGGGCGTCTTGCCGACCCCGCCTTCCGCAAAGGCGTGGAAGCCAATCCGGCCGCCTATCCGGAGTGGGAGCGCGTGCTCTACCCAGACCGGTTCCCCACCACGCCGGGCGTCGCGAACACCGTGCCGCCGCTGATCGCGGCACCGCAGCCGGCGGCGCCGGGCGGCGCGCCGCAGGCGAGCCCGAGCGCGAAGGGGGCTGCCGCCCCCGCAACGGCGCCGCCGGGCAGTGCGCCGGCCGCGCCCCCCAAGCCCGGACCGCGCACCGGCATCGCCCCGAGCTACCACCTCTTCCCGTTCGACGCGACCAGGACCTCGACTTGAAGCTGATCTGGAAATTCAACATCGTGCTGGCGGTGATCTTTCTGTTTGCGTTCGCCGTCTCCGCCGTCATCGCCAACTACCTGCTGCAGGCCAACGCCAAGGATGAAATCCTGCGCACGGCGCGTCTCATGATGGAGGCGGCCGGCGCGTCGCGCGACTACACCAACAAGCAGATCAAGCCCCTGCTGGAAACGCAGCTCAAGTACGTCTTCCTGCCGCAAACGGTGCCTGCGTTCGCCGCGACCGAGCAGTTCAACGAGCTCCGGAAGAAGCACGCGGATTTCGTCTACAAGGAGGCCACGCTCAATCCCACCAACCCACGCGACCGCGCGAGCGACTGGGAAGCGGACGTGATCAACCAGTTCCGCGCCACGCCCACCACCGGCGAGACCACCGGCGAGCGCGATACCCCTAACGGCCGGACGCTTTTCCTCGCGCGGCCGCTCCAGATCAAGGACGCGGCGTGCCTCGAATGCCACAGCACCGTCGACGCCGCGCCGAAGACGATGCTCGATCTCTACGGCAACGCGAACGGCTTTGGCTGGAAGATGAACGAGGTGATCGGCATGCAGGTGGTGTCGGTTCCGACCGCCGTCCCGGTCGCACGCGCGGACCAGGCGTTCCGCACGCTGATGCTCTCGCTCCTGGGCGTGTTCGTGCTCATGATCATTCTCCTGAACGCGATGCTGTACTCGATCGTGATCCGCCGCGTGACGCGCCTGTCCCGCATCGCCGACCAGACGAGCCTCGGCAACATGGAGGCGGGCGAGTTCAAGTCGAAGAGCCGTGACGAGATCGGGGTGCTGACCGACGCGCTGGGCCGGATGAAGACGAGCGTCGTCCAGGCGATGAACATGCTGGACGGCAAGTAAGGGTTGCCGACGCATGGCCGATCCCACCACCCTCGGCAAGTACCAGATCCAGAGCGTCCTCGGCAAGGGCGCGATGGGGGTCGTCTACAAGGCGTTCGATCCGCACATCGAGCGCGTCGTCGCCATCAAGACGGTACGGAAGGACCTGGTCGATCCCGACCTCGCCGAGCAGTTCATGGCGCGGTTCAAGAACGAGGCGCGCGCCGCCGGACGGCTCCATCATCCGAACATCGTCGGCGTCTACGAGTACGGAGAGGACGACAACGTTGCGTACATCGCGATGGAATACGTCGACGGCACCGGTCTCCGCGAGTATCTCAACCGCAAGGCGCGCTTCGAGTTCGGCCAGCTGATCGCGATCGCCACGCAACTGCTGCAGGCGCTCGAATTTGCGCATACCCGCGGCGTCGTCCACCGCGACGTCAAGCCGGCCAACCTCATCCTCACCCACGGCGGCGCGCTCAAGGTCGCCGACTTCGGCATCGCGCGCATCGACACCACCACGCTCACGATGACCGGCATGGTGATGGGCACGCCGTCCTACATGTCGCCCGAGCAGTGCCAGGGCCGCGACAGCGACCATCGCTCCGACCTCTTCTCGGCAGGCGTGGTGCTCTACGAGCTCTTGACCGGCGAGCGCCCGTTCCGCGGCTCGCCGGAGATGATCGCGTACAACATCTGCAACGAGAATCCGCAGCCGCCGTCGAAGATATCGTCGCTCCCGCTGCCCCCCGCCGTCGACGAAATCGTGGCGATTGCGCTGGCGAAGCTGCCCGAACAGCGGTTCCAGAACGCGCATGCGTTCAATCATGCGCTGCAGCTCGCTGCCGGCAGCGGGATGGGCACCGCATCGGCGCTGGAGGCGACCGTGGTCAATCTCGCGCACGTGGAGCTCGAGCCTCCGTCGAAAAGCGAATGGGACGACACGACGCTCGTCACGGTCGAGCGCAACCTCGCGCGCTACGTCGGGCCCATGGCCAAGCTGCTGGTGCGCAAGGCCGCAACCCAGACGCACGACGTGAACGAGCTCTACAAGCTGCTCGCGACGAACATCAACGACCAGAACGAGCGCCAGCGATTCGTATCGATGATGTCCGGCGGATCGATCAGCCAGGCGGTGCAGACCGACGAGCGGAACTCCGGCGGAGCGGGCACCCGATCCAACGTTCGCGGCACGGTGCCGCAGTCCGAGCGCTCGGGCTCGACGGGAACGCGCAACATGGCGCCGATTCCGCTCGAGCAGGCGTTCGTGCAGGAAACGACCCAGCGCCTGATGGTCTATCTCGGCCCGATCGGCCGGGTCGTCGCGCGGCGCGCAGCGGAGCAGGCACGAAGCCAGCAGGAGTTCGTCGAGCTGGTCGCGGGCCACATCGGCACGCAGGAGCGTGGAGCGTTCCTGCGCGAGGTCGGCTTCGACCGCTAGCGCGCCTTAAAGCGTCGCCGTGTGCGTGGCGCGCGGCAAGAGCGCCTCGAACCGCTCGCGCGTCATGGCGCCGTGAAACAGGAACCCCTGCATCTGGTCGCAGCCGAGGCGACGCAGCAATTGCGCCTGCTCGATGGTTTCGACGCCCTCGGCCACCACCTTGAACCGAAGCGCGTGCGCCAGCGAAATGATGGTCGACACGATCGCCTCGCCGCCCGCCGCGTCGGGCATCTCGAGCAGGAACGAACGGTCGATCTTGAGCGTGGAAACCGGTAGCCGCGCGAGATAGCTGAGCGACGAATAGCCGGTGCCGAAGTCGTCGATCGCGATGTCGACGCCGAGGGCGCGCAACTCCTTCAGCCGGTCGATCGTCTCGGGCAGGTCGGCCAGGAGCGCGCTCTCGGTGATCTCCAGATCCAGTCCCGCATGCGCGCCGCCCGCCTCCTTGACGAAAGCGGTGAACTCGCGGAAGAAGCCTTCGCCGCGGAGCTGTACCGTCGACACGTTGACCGCAATGCGCGGCGGGACGAGTCCCTGCGCGCGCCAGCGTGCGAGGTCCTCCACGACTCGCGAGAGCACGAACCTGCCGGCATCGACGATGAGTCCGGTCTCCTCGAGCAGCGCGACGAAGTGCTGCGTCGACGTGAGGCCGCCTTCCGGATCGTTCCAGCGGAGCAGGGCCTCGGCGCCGACGATGGCATCGGTGGCGCTATCGACCTTCGGCTGATAGTGGACGACGAACTGACGCGTCTCGACACCGTGCCGCAGCCGGTTCTCCGTGGTGCGTGCGCCGGAGAGTGCGATGTTCATGTCGGGGGCATAGACGACCAGGGGGACCGGCGAGGATTTCGCGATCTCGCGCGCGGCCTCCGCGTGCGTGAACAGCGTGGCCGCGTCGTAACCGTGCAACGGTGCCAGCGCAACGCCCGCCCGCGCCGCGAGACGAAGCTCGCTTCCCGCCACTGCGATCGGCGCTCCGATCGACTGCGCCATCAGGCGTTCGATGTGCTCGACCGCCGGCGCGACGTTGCGGGCACCCGGCAGCAGCACGCCGAACGTATCGGCGCCGATGCGCGCCGGAGGCTCGCCGGCGGGGCACGCGGCGCGCAAACGACGGGCAAGCGTGCGCAATACTTCGTCCCCGGCAGCGGATCCGTAGGTATCGTTGACCGAGTGGAACCGCACCACGTCGATCAAGGCGATCGCGAACCGCTCGCCACCCGCGATATTCTCGGTGTGACGGGCGATGCGTTCCAGGAACCGCGCACGATTCACGAGGCCCGTCAGGGGATCGTGGTACGCGAGAAACTCCGCCTGCTCGGATTTGGCGATGAACGCCATGCCGAGCGCAATGTCGGCGGCGAATTCCTCGAGCAGGCGGATCTCCTCCACCGTGAAATAACCCGGCTCGGAGGCATACAGCACGAGCGCGCCTTGCGGCGCTCCGCCTGAGCGCAGCGGCAGTGCGGCGGCGGCGCGATAGCCGCGCGCCAGGCATTCGTCGCGCACGTCGCCCAGGCGCAGGGCTGCCGCGATATCGTTCTCGACCGCGGTGCGATTGCCGGCGATGGCGGGCGCCACCACGCCGCGGCCGCCCGGCGTGTCGCGATCGAGCATCACGTGGACGCGCTTCAGGAAGCCCTGCTCGTGGCCGGCATGCGCGAGCGCGACGATGGGATCGTGCTTGGACGTGCCGACGCCGCCGATCCACGCCATCCTGAAGCCGCCGTGCGTGACCGCGACACGGCACGCTTCCTCGAACAGCTCGATGCGGTCGCGGATCCGCACGATCGCGGCATTGATCGCGCGGAGGATCGCATAGTCGCGCGTCATCCGCGCGATGCGACGCTCCGCTGCCCTCTGCGCGCGAAGGTCGCGTGCAATGAGCGTGACGTGCGTCAGGCGTTGATCGGCGTCACGTGCGGGCGCCAGCGTGATAGACACCGGGATGCGCGTGCCGTCCCTGCCGCGCCATAGCGTTTCGCAACTCGCTGCGGCTTCGCCGCGGGTCAAGGCGGCACGCGCATCTCCCATGTCGCGCATCGCGTCCTTGCCCAGCAATCGCTCGCTGCGCTTGCCGATCGACTCGCGTGCGCTGTACCCCAGCATGCGCTCGGCACCGGCGTTCCACGCCTCGATCGTGCCGGAGGGCGATTCCACGATGATGGCATCGGGCGTCACGGCGACGACCGCCGCCACCGCATCATAGGGAAGCGCCTCGCGCGTGCTTGTGCCCTGATCGGCGCGGCTCGGTATGTCCTTCATGGCATGAGTGAGATGAAGCCGCGAAGTGCTGACGTCCAGTATAAACCGCGATATTGGCGATCTCATTCCTGTTCGGGTAGATTTCGGCGAACGGGAAGTAGTTCCACGGAGGACCTTCGATGCTGCGCAATTCGATTCGCGTCTTCGCCATTACGGCGCTCATGCTGACGGCATGCGAGACGTTCGCGCAGGAGTACCCGGCGCGCCCGGTGCGGTTGCTCGTTCCGTTTGCCGCCGGCGGTCCTGCCGACGTCTATGCGCGATTTCTGGCGCAGCGGTTGCAGGAGGCCATGGGACAGCCGTTCGTGGTCGAGAACCGGCCGGGCGGCGGTGCAGTCCTGGGCACCGAGATCGCGGCGAAGAGTGCAGCCGACGGCTATACGCTGCTGGTGATGTCGAATACCCATACGGTCAACGAGTCTCTGCTGCCGAACCGACCGTACCAACTGCTGCGTGACTTCACACCGGTCGCGCCCATCAATTATTCCGACCTCGTGATGGTCATCAACCCTTCGGTGCAGGCGAATACGCTGGGCGAGTTCATCGCGCTCGCGAAGGCGCAGCCCGGCAAGCTCAACTACGCCTCCTCGGGTCCCGGCACGCCGTATCACATGGCCGGCGAGCTCTTCAAGGCGATGGCCGGCGTCGACATCGTGCATGTGCCCTACAAGGAGAGCTCCGCGGCCCGCACCGGCGTGCTGGGCGGCCAGGTCGACATGATGCTCGACGCCGTGACGACCATGAGCCAGCAGGCCGCTGCGGGCAAAGTGAAGGCGCTCGGCACCAGTGGCAAGTCGCGGTCGGCGGTCATGCCGAACACGCCCACGATCGCCGAGGCGGGCGTGCCCGGCTACGAGGCGACGATCTGGCTGGGTGTGATCGCGCCGAAGGGAACGCCGGCTGCGGTCGTCAGCCGCCTGAACGCGGAGATCACCAGGATCGCCAACCGCCCCGAGGTGAAGGCGGACTGGGCGAAGCAGGGCGCCGCCGCGATGACGATGACGCCGGACGAGTTCGGCAAGTTCCTGGCCGATGACGTCGTCAAATGGGAACGCATCGTCAAGATCTCCGGCGCGAAGCCGGATCAGTAGCCGTGCATCTCCTGTGCGCGGGCGCCGCCAAAGGCGTCGTGGAAGCGCTTGCAACCGATTTCGAGCGCGAGACCGGCGCGAGTCTCGGCGCGACCTTCGGTGCCGTCGGTGCGATGAAGGAACGCCTCGATGCCGGCACACCTTGCGACGTTATCGTGCTCACGGCGGTGCTCATCGACGCGCTCGCCGCTGACGGTCGCGTCGATGCGGCCGCGGTGCGCCGGCTCGGCGAAGTGCCGACGGGCGTTGCGGTTCGCGTTGGCGACGCCACGCCGGCCATCGGCGATGCCGACGCGCTCCGCGCGAGCTTCCGCAATGCGCCCGCGATCTACTTTCCCGATCCCGAGCGGGCGACGGCCGGCATCCATTTCATCGGCGTGCTCCGGCGACTCGGCATTCATGACGAGGTGGCCGCGCGACTCCGCCCGCATCCGAATGGCGCCACTGCGATGCGTGCGCTCGCCGCGTCGGGCGAACCCGGCGCTGTCGGCTGCACACAGGTCACCGAGATCCGCTACACGCCGGGTGTGACGGAAGTCGGCGCGCTCCCGGAGGGTTTCGAGTTGCGAGCGATGTACGCCGCGGCGCCGCTGTGCGCCAGCGTGGAACCGGCGGCGGCGCGCGTGCTCGTCGAATGGCTGGGCGGGGGGCGCTCGCATGCGCTTCGGATTGCGGGTGGATTCGAGATCTGACGCGATGTGAACAGGCCCTACGCGACGAGGGTGTCCGCCCACACGAGTTGCGTGGACGGTATCGCGAGTCCCAGTGTTCCGGCGTCGTTAGGTTTGATGACGAGCTGCACCTAGAAGAACGGACTATTCCGCCGGGGGCGCGCGAGGCTCGCCACGATGCCCGGCGCCACGGGATCGATGATTCCCGCCAGGACGATCGGTACCGTGTCCGTCGCCTGCTCGGCGGCCAGCGCCGCGGTCGAGGCGCCAACACGAGAACGTCGACGCTTTTCCGCAGGACGCGCAGCCGCTCGTCCTGCCCTTCGTTGAGGCGCGCTTCGAGAACGACGCTGCGGCTTCTACATAGCCGGCGTCGCGCAGTCCTTCGGGGAACGCATCATGGCTGCAGCGCCCACTTGCCGTCCTTGATCTGCACCATCACGCGGGCCCGTGCATCGAGCCCGAGGTGATCGGTCTTGCTCATGTTGACAGCGCCGTTGGTAACGCCCAGTTCCTTCGTGCCTTCGAGCGCGTCGCGGAGCGCCCGCCGGAATTCCCGGGTGCCCGGCTGCGCGGTCTTGAGCGCGATAGGTATCGCGTAGGCGAGCTCGAGACACGCGTCCCACGCATACGAGCCGAAGGCCGATACGCTGCCGGGACCGAACGCGCTCTCGTACGCTTTCACGTATTCCTGCGCCAGCTTTTTGGACGGATGGGAGTCGGGCAGCTGCGCGGCGACGATCACCGGGCTCGCCGGCACGTAGCCGCCCTCGATGTCCTTGCCGCCGACGCGCAGGAAATCGTTGTTGGCCACGCCGTGGTTGTAATAGAGCTTGCCCTTGTACCCCTGCTCGATGAGCGTGCGCGCCGGCAGCGCGGCGGGCGTGCCCGACGCACCGATCACGATCGCGTCGGGCTTGGCCGCGATCAGCTTGAGCGTCTGGCCGACGACGCTCGTATCCTTGGGCGCGAAGCGCTCGTTGCCCACCAGCGGCAGGCCGCGTGCCTTTGCCGCCTTGTCGACCTCGGCGAAGAACGCTTCGCCGAGCGCGTCGTTGAAGCCGATATAGCCGATCGTCTTGACGCCCGTCTGGCCCATGTGCTCCACGATGGCGCCGGCCATCATCACGTCGGTCTGCGGCGTCTTGAACATCCATGCCTTCTTCGCATCCACGGGATCGATGATGCGGATGGACGATGCCAGCGATATCGTCGGCGTCTCGCCGTCGGCGATGACGTCGATCATCGCCAGCGTCGCCGGCGTCGTGCTGGTGCCGATGATCGCGTCGACCTGGTTTTCGCCAATGAGCTTCTTGGTCACCTGCACGGCATTGGTCGTGTCGGTTGCATCGTCCAGGACGATGTAGTCCACCGTCTTGCCGCCGATCGCCTTCGGACACATGCCGACCGTGTTCTTCTCGGGAATGCCGAGCGATGCCGCGGGTCCGGTCGCCGATACGACGACACCGATCTTCACCTGGGCCGCAACGCCGCCGGCCGCAACGCACGCAAGTGCGAGCGCCAGGGCGCGCAAGCGTCGATTCTTCATGCTCTCCTCCGTCTTCAGGAATGGCGCGTGCCGTGCGCCATGCCTGCGGCCGCCGCATTCGCGGTCGCCATGATAGCGGAACGACGTCGAGGATCGCGTGCCGGCGGGCGCCTGGCAGCGAACGTCAGGCGATGCGGTTGAACCAGACCAGCGACAGCCCGGCCGCCGCGAGCACCAGCACCGCCGCAACCGCGGTGAACAGTGCGCTGATCTCGGTGTCCTTGCGCTCCAGCACCAGCCGCGTGTTGAGCGCCTGATACACCTTGCCCAGGTCCGCTGCGGTGCCGGCGTAGAAATACTCGCCGCGCGTGATGTCGGCGATGGTCTTCAGCGTTTCCTCGTCGAGGCGCACGTACGCCGACCATCCTTCGAAACCGATCATGCCGCCCTCGGCGGTGCCGAAGCCGACCGTGAAGACACGCACGCCATGCTCGGCCGCCATGCGCGCGGCATCGAGGGGATCTGGGCCGGTCGTGCGGCGGCCGTCGGAAAGGAGAATGATCGCGGCAGACGGGTACGAGCCCGGCACAACGGGCTTGGCATCCTTCGGCTCCGCTTTTTTCGGCGCGTCGATGCGGGCAGCACGGGCGCCGTTGCGCGACAGGCCTCCCTGGAAAACCAGCGATTCGAGATCGATGCCGTCGTCGGGGAAAAGCGTGGCGAGGGCAACGTAGAGCGCACTTCCGGTGGCAGTGCCGCGCTGGAGCTGGAAGCGGTCGATCGCCTCCAGCAGCTCCTCGCGATTGCGCGTCGGCGGCTGCACCAGTGACGCGGTTGCGCCGAACGCCACGATGCCGATCTGCACGTCGCGCGGGTGGTCGTTGACGAATGCCTTGGCAGCAATCTGCGCGGCGGTAAGGCGGTTGGGGTCGACGTCCTTGGCACCCATGCTGAGCGACACGTCCATCGCCAGGATGATCGTTTGTCGCTGCGAAGGCAGCGTGATCAGCGCCGACGGCCGCGCCATGGCGACGATCGAGGCGATCAGCGCGAACAGCAATATGAGGGGCGGAAGATGCCGGCGAAGCGCCTGCCCGCGGCCCACCGCGTCCTTTACCAGCGCGATGCTGGGATAGCGGAGCGCCTGCCGTTTCTTACGCTGCAGCAGCCACAGGTACGCGCCGACCAGCACCGGCACGGCGAGCAACCACAACAGCATTTCGGGCCACAGGAACGTCATGACATCGCTTTGCGGCGCGGCATGCGGCTCGCGAATCTCTGCGGGACGCCCAGCGCCATCGATTTCGAGATTATCACAACGGGCCGAGTCAACGGCGCGTCATCCG
>Ga0207683_10000503_pt1 | contig 36106 bp, 25 predicted proteins | sample KBSM73metaG_FD_184333 | JGI IMG/M metagenome (GOLD analysis project Ga0207683, IMG submission 184333) | Miscanthus rhizosphere microbial communities from Kellogg Biological Station, Michigan, USA - KBS M7-3 metaG (SPAdes) (version 2) | ecosystem: Host-associated > Plants > Roots > Rhizosphere >... | reverse complement strand
CGCAGCTGGCCGACGTTGCCAGCGACCTGCAGGACGGCGGCCTGCAGGCTTACGTGGACATCGACCGCGCGACGGCGAGCCGCTACGGGATTACTCCGGCCGCGATCGACAACGCGCTGTACAACGCGTTCGGACAGCGATTGGTGTCGACGATATTCACCCAGACGAACCAGTACCGCGTCGTGCTGGAAGTAAAGCCCGAGTTCCAGCTCGGCCCGGAAGCGCTGTCGCAGATCTATGTCCCGGTCGGCAATGTCTCGTCGGCGCCGGCGTCGGTCGGGGCCAACGCCTCGGCGTCGCTGGCCGCGCCGGGCGCGGGCGCCAGTCAAGCCGGCGCGAGCCAGCAATCCCCGCAACAGGTGCCGCTGACGTCGATCGCGCGGATCAGCGAGCACGCGACGGCGCTAGTCGTCACTCACATCGGCCAGTTTCCGGCAGCGACAATCTCGTTCAACCTCGCGCCCGGAGCGTCGCTCGGCAACGCTGTCGAGGAAATCCAGAAAGCGCAGCAGGAGCTCGGGCTGCCGGCCAGCGCGCAATTGCGTTTTCAGGGCGCCGCCGCGGCATTTCGCGGCTCGCTGGCCAACGAGCTCTGGCTGATCCTCGCCGCGATAGTCACGATGTACATCGTGCTGGGCGTGCTGTACGAAAGCTACATCCATCCGATCACGATCCTGTCGACGCTGCCTTCCGCCGGCGTCGGCGCGCTGCTGGGCTTGATGATCTTCGGCAAGGATCTCGACGTCATCGCCATCATCGGCATCGTGCTTCTGATCGGCATCGTCAAGAAAAACGCGATCATGATGATCGACTTTGCGCTCGACGCCGAGCGCAAGGATGGCAAGCCGCCCCGCGAGGCGATTTACCAGGCGTGCCTGCTGCGCTTTCGCCCGATCATGATGACCACGATGGCGGCGCTGCTCGCCGCGCTGCCGCTGATGCTGGGCTGGGGCGTGGGCTCCGAATTGCGCCATCCGCTGGGTATCACGATGGTTGGCGGACTGGTCGTCAGCCAGATGCTGACCTTGTTCACCACGCCGGTCATCTACCTCGCGTTCGACCGCCTCGCTCGCCGCGTCGAAGGGCGCGGCGGCCGGAAGGCCGGAGCCGAGCCGGCGCCTCGGGCTGGCGATTGAAATGGCCGACGACGAATCCGTCGCGCCGCCCGGACAGGTCAACCTGTCGGCGCCCTTCATCGCGCGGCCGGTCGCGACGACGCTGCTGACGATCGGCTTGGCGCTCGCCGGCGTCGCGGCGTTTCGCCTGCTGCCGGTTTCGCCGCTTCCGCAAGTCGACTTTCCGACGATCTCGGTGTCGGCGTCGCTGCCGGGCGCGAGCCCGGAAACGATGGCCGCGACCGTCGCCACACCGCTCGAGCGCTCGCTCGGCCGCATCGCCGGCGTGACCGAGATGACGTCGAACAGCTCGCTGGGTTCGTCGCGTGTCACCCTGCAATTCGAGCTTTCACGCGACATCGATGGCGCAGCGCGCGACGTCCAGGCCGCGCTCAACGCGGCGCGCAGCCTCTTGCCGACCGGGCTCCCGGGCAATCCGACCTATCGCAAGGTCAATCCGGCCGACGCACCGATCATGATCCTGGCGCTGACGTCCGACACGATGACCCAGGGGCAGATGTACGACGCCGGCTCGACGATCATTGCGCAGAAGCTCTCGCAATTGTCCGGCGTCGGAGACGTTCAGGTCGGCGGCAGCTCACTCCCGGCGGTGCGGGTCGAGCTCGATCCGCCGAAGCTCAACAAGTACGGCATCGGCTTCGAGGACGTGCGCACGGTGCTCGCCGCGACCAATGCCAACCGCCCGAAGGGATCGCTCGAGGGTGGCGATCGCCATTGGCAGATTCAGGCGAACGACCAGGCGAAAAAAGCCGTCGACTATCTGCCGCTGATCGTCGCCTACCGCAACGGCGCCGCGGTCCGGCTCACCGACCTCGGCCAGGTGGTCGACTCGGTGCAGGACCTGCGTAACGCCGGATCGTCGAACGGCAAGCCTTCGGTGCTGATCATCATCAGCCGGCAGCCGAACGCGAACATCATCGAGACGGTCGACAGCGTGACCGAAATGCTGCCCCAGATCCGCGCCTCGATCCCGAGTGCGATCAAGCTCGACGTCGTGATGGAGCGTACGACGACGATACGAGCGTCGCTGCGCGACGTCGAGCGCACGCTGATCGTCGCGGTATGCCTGGTAGTGATCGTCGTGTTCGTTTTTTTGCGCCATTGGCGGGCGACGCTGATCCCGAGCGTTGCAGTGCCGGTGTCGCTGGTCGCGACTTTCGCGGCGATGTACCTTTTTGGTTTCAGCCTGAACAACCTTTCGCTGATGGCGCTAACCATCGCCACCGGCTTCGTGGTCGACGATGCGATCGTCGTCCTGGAAAACGTCTCGCGGCACATCGAGCGCGGGGTCGCGCCATTCCAGGCCGCGCTGAAAGGTGCGCGCGAAGTCGGTTTCACCGTCCTGTCGATGAGCCTGTCGCTGATCGCGGTGTTCATACCCATTTTGTTGATGGGCGGCATCGTCGGCCGCTATTTCCGCGAGTTCGCCGTGACGCTGTCGGTGGCGATCCTGATTTCTCTGGCGCTGTCGCTGACGATGACACCGATGATGTGTTCGCGGCTGCTGCTTCCGGCGAGCGAGCGGCGGCACGGTCGGCTGTACGACTGGAGCGAACGGGGTTTCGAGGGGCTGCGCCGCGGCTACGAGAAGAGCCTCGCCTGGGTGCTGACGCACGGGGTCCTGATGATGCTGATCCTGCTGGCGGTCGTCTGCCTGAACGTCTACCTGTACGTGATCATTCCGAAGGGCTTCTTTCCGACCCAAGACACCGGCCGCCTGATCGGCTTTATCCAGGCCGACCAGAGCATCTCGTTCCAGGCGATGCAGCCAAAGCTCGCCGGCTTCATAGATATCGTGCGCGCCGATCCGGCGGTCGAAAACGTCGTCGCGTTCACCGGCGGCGCGCAGCGCAACACGGGCAGGATGTTCGTCCAGTTGAAGCCGCTGGCCGAGCGCAAGGAGTCGGCCGACAAGATCATCGCGCGCTTGCGCATCAAGCTCGCCAACGAGCCCGGCGCGAACCTGTTTCTCAACCCGGTGCAGGACATCCGCGTCGGGGGCAGGCAGGCGAATGCGACCTACCAGTACACGCTGCAGGCGGACGACCTGGATGAGCTGCGGACCTGGGAGCCGCGCATACGCGCGGCGCTGTCACGCCTGCCGCAACTGGTCGACGTCAATACCGACCAGCAGGACAAGGGGCTGCAGACTTCGCTGGTGATCGATCGCGACGCTGCGGCGCGGCTCGGGGTCTCGCCGAGGCTTGTCGACACCACCCTGAACGACGCGTTCGGGCAGCGACAGGTATCGACGATCTATTCGGCGCTCAACCAGTACCACGTCGTTATGGAGGCGGCGCCCGAATACTGGCAGTCCCCAGGCGCGCTCGACGACGTGTACATCAGTGTCGCGAAGGGCGCCCAAGTGCCGCTGTCGGCGATCGCTCACTACGCCCCGACCAACACCGCGCTGGGCGTGAACCACCAGTCGCAGTTCGTCGCTTCGACAATCTCGTTCAATCTCCCCGAGGGAACGTCGCTGGGCCAGGCGACGATCGCCATCGACAGGGCACTCGCCGAGCTCGGGGTCCCAGCGACGATACGCGGCAGCTTCCAGGGAACCGCACAGGCGTTCCAGGCTTCTCTGAACAGCCAGCCCTGGCTGATCCTGGCTGCCTTGCTGACCGTCTATATCGTGCTGGGCATCCTTTATGAAAGCTACGTGCACCCGCTCACGATCCTGTCCACGCTGCCGTCTGCCGGCGTCGGGGCGCTGCTCGCGCTGCTGCTGTTCAAGACCGAGTTCAGCGTCATCGCGCTGATCGGCGTCATATTGCTGATCGGCATCGTCAAGAAGAACGCCATCATGATGATCGACTTCGCGCTCGATGCAGAGCGCCACCGGGGCAAGAACTCGCGCGACGCCATATTCGAGGCCTGCCTGCTGCGCTTCCGTCCGATCATGATGACGACGATGGCCGCGCTGCTTGCCGCGATACCGCTCGCACTGGGCAATGGCGATGGCGCGGAGCTGCGCCGGCCGCTGGGCATCTCGATCGTCGGCGGACTGATCGTCAGCCAGATGCTGACCTTGTACACGACGCCGGTCGTGTATCTCTATCTCGACCGTTTCAGCCTGTGGACCCGCCGGCTGCGGCAGCGCCGACATCCGGCGGCGAGTCCCGCCGCGGCGGCCGCCGAGTGATGAGGACGGTGCCAACGATGCACAAGCTCTCCGAATCCCGCGTAAGCCTCGTCGCCGCGATCATCGCCGGCGCGGCGACGCTGCTTTTCGGCTGCACGCTCGGCCCGGACTACGCGCGGCCCGAGACCGAGGCGCCCGCGGCGTACAAGGAAGCGCAGGGCTGGAAGACGGCGCAACCACGCGAGACCGAGCCTCGCGGTCCCTGGTGGTCAGTCTTCAACGATCCGCAGCTCGATGCGCTGCTCGGGCAGGTCGAAGTGAGCAACCAGACGATCAAGGCGGCGGAAGCGCGCGTTCGCGAAGCGCGAGCGCTGACGCAGCAAGCGCAGGCGGCCTATTTTCCGATCGTGACCGCGAACGCCAGCGCGACCCGTGGCGGCGGCCGCGCCACCATCGGCGGCAGCAACGACGTCAGCGGCGGCGGCGTGGGTGGAGCGGTGCGCAACAGCTACAACGTCTCGCTCGACGTCAACTGGGAGATCGACCTGTGGGGCCGCGTGCGCAGGACCGTCGAGGCAGGCGAAGCGACGGCGCAGGCAAGCGTGGCCGACCTGGAAGCGGCCAAGCTGTCGGCGCAGGCACAGCTCGCCGAAGACTATTTCCTGCTGCGCGCGCAGGACGCCGAGATTCGTCTGCTCACCGAAACGGTCGACGCCTATCAGAAATCGCTGCAGCTGACTCGCAACCAGTATGCGGTCGGTGTCGCTGCCCGCGCCGACGTCGCGCAGGCCGAGACGCAGCTCAAGTCGACGCAGGCGCAGGCGCTCGATGCCGGCGTGCAGCGCGCGCAGCTCGAACATGCGATCGCCGTGCTGCTCGGGAAGGCTCCAGCGAATTTCTCGATCGCTCCGGAGCCCGTCGCCACGACTTTTCCGCCGATTCCCCTCGGCCTGCCTTCGGAGCTCCTCGAGCGACGGCCGGATATCGCGGCGGCCGAGCGTCGCACGGCCGCGGCGAACGCGCAGGTTGGCGTCGCCGAAGCCGCGTTCTTCCCGTCGCTGACCTTATCGGCGACCGGCGGCTTCCAGAGCTCGGTGCTGTCGCAGCTGTTTACCTTGCCCAGCCGCTACTGGTCGCTCGGTCCGGCGCTCGCGGCGACGATATTCGATGCGGGATTGCGCCGCGCACAGACGGCGCAGGCGATGGCGACCTACGACGAGAATGTCGCCAATTATCGGCAGACGGTCCTCGCCGGGTTTCAGGAGGTCGAAGACAATCTGGCGGCCCTACGCATTCTCGAACAGGAGGCCGCGGTCCAGGACGAGGCGGTGAAATCGGCGCGCGAATCGCTGACGATCACGCTCAACCAGTATCGCGCCGGCACGGCGAACTATCTCGCGGTCGTCGTCGCGCAGGCAGTGGCGCTGTCGAACCAGCGCACGGCGCTGACGATCCTCGGTCGCCGGTTGACGGCGAGCGTCACGCTGATCAAGGCGCTGGGTGGAGGCTGGGACGCGGCACAATTGCCGCCGAGCTAGACGCAGCAGGGCTATGGACCCGGCGGACTCGCCTGCGCGCCAAACTGCTCCAGCAGCGCGCCGGCGAGGCTCGACTCGCGCTTGTAGAATCCCTCGGTGTGGAAGGTCTCTTCGAGCGCAAACAGTTCATAGTCGAGATGATGGCAGAGCTCGTGGATCAGCGTGCGCAGGAATGTCTTGAATGCCACGACCTGCTTTTTCTGCGCGGTGCGCATCCACACGGTGATGCGCGCGGTCTCCCCCGCGTCCTCGGGCTCGTACAGCCCATGGAGCTCGCCGTAGCCGTCGGCCGGGCGGCGCGCCAGCACGCGGACACGAACCGGCGGCACGTGATAGCCACGCGCCAGCGCGCTGATCAGCGCCTGACAGCCGGCTTGAACCGCAGTGCGCTCTTCGGCGCGCAGACCCGCGGCGATCCGCGCGACGACGCCGCCGAGCTCGATGCCCGGCGGCAAACCGAGCGATTCGATCGCATCGCTGCGCAGGTAGATTCGTTGGCGGGTTCGGGAGAGCTTGTCGAAATAGGCAAAGCGCATCGGTCTTTAGTCTACCGAACTCGCCGCGACTCGCAAGCACCGCAAATGTCGGCTGCGGCGCGGCGATGAAAGCCGAGCGGCCGGTGCAGCGCATCGTGCCGGCGACGCTCGCCTTCGATGAGAGCGGTAATCCATTCGCGCCGCAGTTCTCCGACGTTTACCATAGCGCCGACTCGGCGGCGGGCCAGGCGCACCATGTGTTCCTGCGCGGCAACGATCTGCCGGCGCGCTGGGCCGGCGCGCGCACGTTCACCATTGTCGAGACCGGGTTCGGCGTGGGCGTCAATTTTCTGGCGACCTGGCAGGCCTGGCGCGACGATCCGCACCGCTGCTCGCGCCTGCATTTCGTGTCGATTGAACGCTGGCCGTTTGACCGAGCCGATCTTGCGACTTTGCACGGGCGTCATCCGGAATGGGCGGTGCTGTCGTCACAACTGCGCGCCGCATGGCCCCCGCTGGTGCCTGGCATGCACCGGCTGCATTTCGACGATGACCAGGTCACGCTGACGCTCGTCTTCGACGAGGCGATCGAAGCGGTGCGGGCCTTGAGCCTCGCCGCCGACGCCTTTTATCTCGATGGGTTCGCGCCGGACCGCAATCCGGCGATGTGGTCGGCGCCGCTGTTGAAAGCGCTGGCGCGGCTCGCCGCGCCCGGCGCGACGGTGGCGACCTACAGTGCGGCGGGCATCGTGCGCGACGGCTTGATCGCAGCCGGATTCGCCGTCGAAAAATGCGCCGGCTTCGGGCGCAAGCGCGACATGCTCGCCGGGCGTTACGCGCCGCGCTGGCCGGTGCGGCGACCGAGAGTCCTGCCGTCGTGGCCGGAGCGCCACGCGATCGTCGTCGGGGTGGGCCTGTCGGGCGCCGCAGTCGCCTCCCGCCTCGCCGCGCGCGGCTGGCGCATCGATCTCGTCGAACGCGGCAGCGCGTCTTCCGGCGCCGCGTCCGCATTGCGCGCCGGCGTGTTCCAGCCGCACGTTTCGCGCGACGACAATCTGCTCTCGCGCTTCACCCGCGCCGGGTTCCTCTATGCACTGCGGACATGGGCCGGCACGCTCGACGCCGGCGCGATCCCGCCGTGGCAGCGTTGCGGAGTGCTGCAACTGGCCGACGGCGCGGAGAACGAGGCGCGAGTCGCCGACACTGCCGTTGCCCTGGCGCATCCGGTCGACTATGCATTGCATGTGACCTGCGCCGATGCTACCGCGCTCGCCGGTCGTCGCACAGCGATCGGCGGCTGGTGGTTTCCAATGGCGGGATTCGTGCGCCCGGCAGCGATCGTCGACGCCCAGCTCGGCCGCGCTGCGCGGTCTGCTGGCGGCAGACCTGCGCCGGTTCTACACCTCGACCGCAATGTCGCAAGCCTGCAGCGCGAGGGTGATGGCTGGGCAGCGCGCGACGCCTCGGGTGCGAAGATCGCCGCCGCGCCGGTCGTCGTCCTGGCCAATGCCTGCGACGCGGCCCGGCTGGTCGACCTGGGCGGCGCTCCGCTGCGGCGAATACGCGGCCAGCAAAGCTATTTGCGCGCGCCGCCGTTCGCGGCGCCCCGCGTCGTCGTCGGCGGCGATGGCTATGTGTTGCCGGCGGTCGACGGGATCGCCGTCGCGGGCGCGACTTACGATCTCGACGACGACGATCGGTGCGCAAACGCCGTGAGCCACGCCGTCAACCTCGCCCGCGCCGAACACATGCTGCCCGGCAGCGCCGCCGGCATCGACGCGGCAACGCTCGACGGCGGCGTTGGTTTCCGCTGCGTCATGGCCGACCGCCTGCCGATGGTCGGCGCGATCGTCGACATCGATCGCGCCCGCGCCGACCAGGCCGCGCTCGCCGGCGCCCATCTTGCCGATCTGCCGCGCGTGCGTGGCCTGTACGGCGCATTCGCCTTTGCCTCGCGCGGCCTGTCGTGGTCAGCGCTGGCGGCGGAGGCGCTGGCGAGCGAGCTCGATGCCGAGCCCGCGCCGCTGTCGCACGCGCTGCTCGATGCGATCGATCCGGGCCGCTTCGCCGTCAAGTCACTGCGGTGTGGCGCGCTTTAGCGCGAGCCTCGAAGCGATACAATGCAGGCGCAGTACCGAGACGCATCATGCCTGCCCCGATAGCCACTCTCCTCAAGCCGAATACGCGCGACATTGGCGGCCTTCTGGTGCAGCGACTGCTGCCGGCCTTTCCGACCCAGATGGTCGGACCGTTTATTTTTTTCGATCATTTCGGACCGGTGCAATTCCCGCCGGGACGAGGCATCGATGTGCGGCCGCATCCGCACATCGGGCTCGCCACGGTCACCTACCTTTTTGAAGGCGGACAGGTCCACCGCGACAGTCTGGGCAACGTGCAGGCGATCGTTCCGGGCGACGTCAACTGGATGACTGCAGGGCAAGGCATAGTGCACTCGGAGCGCACGGGCCCCACGGACCGTGCCGCGGGCCACCGGCTGCACGGACTGCAGACGTGGGTCGCACTGCCGAAATCGCACGAGCAGGTCGAGCCTTCATTCAGTCATCATCCCAGGGCGTCGCTTCCGGAAATCGAAGAGCCGGGGGTGACGATGCGACTGCTCGCCGGCACGGCATTCGGCCGACGTGCGCCGACGCCGACGTTTTCCCCGATGATTTATCTGGCGATCGACCTTGCGGCCGGCGCAGGCATCGATTTGCCGCCGGAGCACGAGGAGCGCGGCGTGTATGTGATCGACGGCAACGTTGAGGTCGGCAACGTGACGGCGCCGGTCGGACACCTTGCGGTGCTCGCGCCGGAGCTGACCGCGCGCATCGAAGCCAAGTCAGCGTCGCGGCTGGTCGTGCTCGGCGGCGCGAAAATGGACGGCGCGCGCCTCATCTGGTGGAACTTCGTCGCCAGCTCCAAGGAACTGATCGACACCGCAAGCGCGCGCTGGCGCGAGCAGGCTTACCCGCCGGTGCCCGACGAAACGGAATTCATCCCCTTGCCCTGACCCGGAACTACAAGCCCGCCGCCGCGCGCAATGCATCCGCGCTTGGGCAGACTGGCTCCGGCCGCGCGCGCCGCTGGCGGGCGCACCCTGCGCCGAAACACCGATCGCTACAAGCCCGCCGCCGCGCGAAGCGCGTCGGCGCGATCGATGTTTTCCCAGGTGAATTCCGGCTCGTCGCGCCCGAAGTGGCCGTAGGCGGCGGTCTTCAGGTAAATCGGCCGCAAGAGGTCGAGCATCTGGATGATGCCCTTCGGTCGCAAGTCGAAATTGTCGGTCACTAGCGCAGCGATCTTCTCGTCCGGAATCTTGCCCGTTCCCTCGGTGTAGACGGTGACGTTGATCGGCTTGGCGACGCCGATCGCGTACGAGAGTTGCACCTGGCATTGCCGCGCGATGCCGGACGCGACGATGTTCTTGGCCACATAGCGCGCGGCGTACGCGGCCGAGCGGTCGACCTTCGAGGGATCCTTGCCTGAAAATGCGCCGCCGCCATGCGGTGCCGCGCCGCCATAGGTATCGACAATGATCTTGCGTCCGGTCAGGCCGGCGTCGCCGTGCGGGCCGCCGATCTCGAAGCGACCGGTCGGATTGACCAGAAACCGTGTCTTGCCCAGCATCTCCGCCGGCAGGACCGGCTTGATGATCTCCTCGATGACGGCTTCGGCGAGTTGCTCCTGCTTATGATTCATCTCGGGATGATGCTGCGTCGACAGCACGACGGTGTCGATGCTGGTCGGCTTGCCGCCGGTGTAGCGCACCGTCACCTGCGATTTCGCGTCGGGCCGAAGCCATGGCAGCCGTCCGTCGCGGCGAACTTCGCTCTGCCTCTGCACCAGGCGATGCGCGTAATAGATCGGGAACGGCATCAGCGCCGGCGTCTCGTCGCATGCATAGCCGAACATCAGGCCCTGGTCGCCCGCCCCCTGGTTCATGTATTCGTCCGACGTGCGGTCGACGCCGCGCGCAATGTCGGGCGACTGACGGCCGTAGCACACCATCACCGCGCAGCCTTGGGCATCGAAGCGCAACTCGGGATCGGTGTAGCCGATGCGATGGATCGTGTCGCGAGCGATGCGCGCGTAGTCGTGCTTATGGTCAGTCGTGATCTCGCCGGTCATCACCACCAGTCCGGTCGAGACCAGCGTTTCCGCGGCTACCCGCCCGTGCGGGTCCAGCGTTAGAATCGCATCGAGGACCGCGTCGGAAATCTGGTCGGCCACCTTGTCCGGGTGGCCCTCGGACACCGACTCCGACGTAAACAGAAACTCGTTCATTACTGCTCCCTGCTGGATGGACCCGCGGATAGCGGCGGCTTGTGCGCGCGACGCAAAGAGTCGAATTCTAACAAATTTGCCGGGGCGACCGCAGCATCCATCTTGAGGAAAGGGCTTCGATGATCGTGCCCGCCACCGCCGAAAACATCGCCCGCGCCGCGAGCGCGCTAGCGGCGGGCGAGCTCGTCGCATTTCCGACCGAGACCGTCTACGGGCTGGGCGCGAACGCGCGCGACGCCGCGGCGATCGCACTCCTGTTCACTACGAAGGGCAGACCCGCCGAGCATCCGGTGATCGTTCATCTCGCCGACGCCGACGCGCTGCCGCGCTGGGCTAAAACGGTCCCGGCCGGTGCCAAAGCGCTGGCCAAGGCGTTCTGGCCCGGACCGCTGACGATGATCCTGCCGCGCGCCGATAGCGTCCCCGATGCACTGACCGGCGGACAGGCGAGCGTGGGCCTGCGTGTGCCGGCGCAGCCGATAGCGCATGCGCTGCTCGCAGAACTCGCCGCGCTCGGCTGCGACGGCATCGCCGCGCCCTCGGCGAACCGCTTCGGACGGATCAGCGCAACGACCGCCAGGCATGTCGCCGAGGAATTCGGCGACACGATCGCGCTGATCCTCGACGGCGGCCCATCGCGTCACGGCATCGAATCGACGATCGTCGATTTCAGCAGCGACAATCCCGTCGTGCTGCGTCCCGGATCGATCACCAGTGGCGAGCTCGCGCGCGTCCTCGGCACCCCACCGCGCTCGGCCGGGCCCGGCGCGACTCGCGCCCCGGGGACGCTCGCGTCGCACTACGCGCCGCGCACGCCTTCAAAGCTGCTACCGCGCAGTGAGCTGCTTTCAGCGCTCGCCGGGCTCGGCGGATCGAACGCGCATATTTCGGTCCTCGCTCATTCGGTCGCGCAACCTCCGGAGTTCGAGGGCGCATGGTTCGATGCCCCGGGCGAGAGCGCGCGCTATGCACAGCAGCTCTACGCGAACCTGCGCGCACTGGACGCGCGCGAGGCCGACGAGATCTGGATCGAAGCGCCGCCCGACGGACCCGACTGGGTCGCCATCGGCGATCGTCTGAGGCGGGCCACGCATCGCGATTAGAGCGCGGTCCGCGTCAGCAGCGCGCGTCGAACACACGCGCGAGGAATGTCCCGATGTCCTGCGCCAGCTCCTTGCGCCGATTCGCCATGAAGTGATCGGTCCCGGGAATCGTGATCTGCCGCGAGCAGGCGTCCCGCGGCAGGCCATTCGCGCGGACAGGCGCGACATCGATAACCTCCGGCAAGTCGTTTTGCGCGATGACATCGAGCACCGGTTGCCGCGGCACCGCTGCGAAGTCACCCTGCATGCCGATCGGCACAAAAGCGGCGACGCCGCTCCCGCCTGAAGAGACTAGATACTTGTCGGCCATGACCGCGCCCAGGCTGTGCGCGACGATGGCGATTTTCCCAACGCCACGATCATGGAGAAACGCGATTGCGGCCGCGATGCGCTCGCCGGCCTCCGGATAGAGCGCCACGTAGTCGGCGCGCGAAGCGACGGTCGCGAGCACAGGCATCTGCACCGACAGCGTGGCGATGCCGGCTTCGGAAAGATCGGTGCGCAGCCCGTTGATCAATCCCCAATCGGCGTGCACACCCAGCCCGTGGACGATTATCACGCCGCCGGCAGGCCGGGCTTCCGGCGTCGTCAATATCGCCAGCACGCTCGGCCGTCGCGACGTCGCCAGGTAGACGGGGTCACCGACGACGATCGCCGGCACGATTTCCGCGACGAGACGGTCCTCGCGAGCGTAGTCGGCGCCAGCCGCGCACGCGTCGGACAGCACGCCGCAAACGCATAACGCGATGCCGAAGCGCGATGTCGCGCGGATCGCCATGATCATGTTTCCGATCGCCTGCTACCATTGCATCGCAACCGCATCGATCGATCATACCCGCAACCCATGCCGCGACGCTCGCCCGCCGTTGTGCTCGCCCCGGACTCGTTCAAGGGATCGTTGTCGGCATCGGACGCCGCGGCGGCAATCGCCGAAGGCTTGCGCCGCGTCTGGCCGGATGCCGATCTTCGTATTTGTCCGATGGCCGATGGCGGCGAAGGCACGCTCGACGCCGTACTCTCGCGCGGCGGACAGCGATTGACCGATCGCATCAGCGATGTCTCGGGCAAGCCGCTGGCCGTCGCTTATGGAACGCTAGGCGAGCCCGTTACCGCCGTGCTCGAAGTCGCGCAAGTCGTGGGCCTGACCGATCCTGCCGTCGCCGCCGTCGACGTCGAACATCGCACGACCCTGGGCGTCGGCGAAATGATACGCAAGCGCCTCGATGCCGGAGTTCGCAGCTTCATGATCGGCCTGGGTGGCAGCAGCACCAATGACGGCGGGGCCGGGCTGCTCGCGGCGCTCGGGCTCTCGCTCACCGACGCGCGCGGCCGTGCGATCGAGCCGACGCCCGCCGGTCTCGCCGCGCTCGCGGCCGTCGATGCGAGCGGCCTCGACCCGCGGCTTGCCGAGGCCCGGATCATCGTGATGTCGGACGTCAACAATCCGCTGGCCGGCGAGCGGGGCGCAACCGCGATCTTCGGCCCGCAGAAAGGCGTGCGGCGCGAACGCATCGCCGAGATCGACAGCCGCATCGCGAACTTCGCTTCGCTGACCGAGCGTGCGCTCGACCGGCGTGCGCAGGACAAGCCCGGCGCCGGCGCCGCCGGCGGCCTCGGCTTCGCGCTGCAGTTGATCGGCGGCGAGATGCGCTCGGGTGCGGAGGTCGTCGCCGACCTGATCGGACTCGACGCCGCGCTCGACGGCGCCGAGTGGGCAATCACAGGCGAAGGCAAGAGCGACGCGCAGACCGCGCTGGGCAAGACTCCGCTGATCGTGGCCAGGCGCGCGGCGGCGCGGCAGGTTCCGGCGACCTTGATCTCGGGAAGCATCGACCGCTCGGCTTTGCCCGACCTGGGCCGACACTTCGCCGGCTGTTTTTCACTGCCGTCCGGCCCGGCAAGCCTCGAGCAATGTCTGGATGGCGCCGCCGCGCTGCTTGCAGATCGCGCCGAACAGGTTGCGCTGCTGTTCGATATCGCACGCCGCTAGCAAGAGGCTTAGTGCACGGCGGGATTCGTGCACGGCGGGTTCAGTGCACGGCGCCCATCAGGTGGTCGGGCAGCCAGGTGGCGATTTCCGGGAAAATGCACAGCAACACGATCTGCAGCATCATGCAGAGCACATACGGGATCGTTCCCCACATGATGCGCGTCACCGGCACGTCCGGCGCGATCGCGCTGACGATGTAGATGTTGAGCCCGACCGGAGGGTGAATCAGCCCGATCTCCATATTGATCGTCAGGATGACGCCGAACCAGACCGGGTCGAAGCCGGCTGCCTTGATGATCGGGTAGAGAATAGGAGCTGTCATCAGGATGATCGCCGCGGGCGGAATGAAAAATCCGCAAACCAGCAGGAACACGTTGATCATGCCCATCAGCACCCAGCGGTTGACGTGCATGTCGGCAATGCCTTGCGCCAGCGTCTGGGTCAGGTACAGCGACGTGAGCATGTAGCCGAAAAGCACGGCAGCGGCGATGATCATGAGGATCATCACCGACTCGCGCGTCGTGTCGCGCAGGATCTTCCACCATTGCCGGGGCCGCCACATCCGGTAGATGACCATGGCCATCACGACGCACAGCGCCGCGCCCACACCGGCCGCTTCCGACGGCGTCGCAACGCCGCCGTAAAGGACGTACATGACGCCGATGACGATGGCCAGAAACGGCGCGACCTTCGGAATCGATCCGAATTTCTGCTTCCACGTGTAGCGGAAATCGGGCGCATGGGCGCGGAAGCCGCGCTTCCAGATGATGAACAGCGTCCACAGCATGAACAGCCCGGTGAGCATGATCCCGGGCAGGACACCGGCCAGGAACAGCCGGCCGATCGATGTCTCGGTCGCGATGCCGTAGAGGATGAAGGTGATCGACGGCGGAATCAGGATGCCCAGCGTGCCGCCGGCGCAGATCGATCCGGTCGCGATGTCGTCCGGATAGCCGCGGCTGCGCATTTCCGGGATGCCCATCTTTCCGATCGCCGCGCAGCAGGCCGGCGACGAGCCGGTCAGTGCCGCGAACAGTGCGCAGGCGCCGAGATTCGAAATGACCAGGCCTCCCGGCAATCGATAGAGCCAGCGGTCGAGCGCCTCGTACAAGTCCTTGCCGGCCGGCGACGAGCCGATCGCGGCGCCCATCATCACGAACATCGGGATCGACACCAGCGTGAAGTCGTTCAGACCGGCGTAGAAGGTTTCGGCGACGACATGCAGCGCGTCGAATCCCTGGAAAAAGAGAACGAACGCGATCGATATTGCGCCGAGCCCGAACGCGACGGGCGCCCCGGACAGCAGCACGACCAGCGTGACGAGAAGCACCAGAGTGCCCTGCGTGCCGGGGCTCATGCAGTGCGCTCTTTGGTGATCCCGAACGGAGGCTCGCGTCCAGTCAGCAGTGCCAGAAGGTCCGCGACGCTTTGCAAGGTAAGCAGGCCCAGCCCGATCGGCATGGCCGCGTACGGAATCCACAGCCGCGCGCGCCACATCGTATCGGAGACCCACTTGTTGTCCCAGGCTTCCTTCCAGAACGCGAACGTCAGCACTGCGATCACGACACAAAAGCCGATCGTCAGCGCGGAAGCGAAAATTGCCAGCCACCGGCGGGCGCCCGGGCCCGCGTAATGCGGCAGCACATCGACGTTGACGTGGCCGCGGGTCATCAGCACGAACGGACTGCCGACGAAGGTTGCGGCGATCAGGCAGTAGGTGACGAAATCAGTCTGCCAGATGGTGTTCATGTTGAGCACGTAGCGCACGAACACCATCTCGCAGACGACGACGACGCCGGCGGCGATCAGCGCCGCGGCGACGAAGCCGCAAAGGGTCGAGATACGCCTGACCCGCCGGACGAAACGATCGATCGCGTTGCCGCGAGCGACGATGCTGCGTGGACGAAGCGGGTCGCCAGGATGCATGCGGATCCCGCCGGCTGAGCGTCAGGTCGTTATTTGACGCTCAGCGCGTCGTCGATCAACTGCTTGCCGTCTGGAACTTCCTTGGCGAATTCCGCATACGAGCTCTGCTTCGCGATGTTGATCCAGGCATCGTATTCGGCGGACGTCAGCGTGACGACTTCCACCTTGTGGTCCTTGAAAGCCTTGATCATCTCATCGTCGAGGCCCTTGGCCTCTTTGGCGAAGTAGTCCTGCGCCTTCTTGCCCGCCTTGAGCAGCACGTCCTGCTGCTTCTTGTCCAGGCGATCAAAGCTCTTCTTCGACATCAGCACCGGCTCGTACATGAACCACAAGGCGTTCTCGCCCGGTGCGGTGATGCATTTGACCTGTTCGTAGATCCGGAACGAGACGAAGCTGCCGGTGCTGGTGTCGGTAGCTTCGGCGACCCCGGTCTGCAGCGCGTTGTAGACCTCGTTGCTGGGAATCGACACGATCGACGCGCCGGCCGCCTGCCACATCGCGGCGAACGTCGGCCCCGCCGAGCGGATTTTCTGTCCCTTGATGTCATCCGGTGTGCGTATGCACGCTTTTTTGGAAGCGACGGCACCGGCCAGCCACGCATCCGACAGCACGATGACGCCGTTGCTCTCGATCTTGGCGCGGATGTCCTTCATGAACTTGGAGTTGCCCAGCCGCGCAGCCCGCTCGTGGTTACGCACCAGCCCAGGCATCAGCGTGGCCCCGAATTCGCGCACCTTGCCGCTGGCGTAATCGAGCGGAAACGACGAGATGTCGAGCTGGCCGTTGACCATCGCGTTCCATTGCTCGTTCGGCTTGAACAGCGATGCGCCGGGATAGACCTGCACGTCGAGGTCGACGCCGGCCGCCTTGGCATCGCGCGCGATGATCTGCACCATTTCGTCGCGCACATCGCCCTTGCCGCCGGGGAATTGATGGGAAGCCCGCAGGGTGACCGGCGCCGCCGCCACCGAGCCTGCCACGACGACCGCACCTAGCGCGGTCAGCATGCCCAAATGCGTGAACTTGCTCATGCTACTTCCTCCTAAATGCATCTTTCGAATCACTGGTTAAGCCGGCGACGACTCTGTGGCCGTTGGCACTTCCGGGCGCTCTGTCGCCGACATGGCGCGGGCAACGTCGTGTGCGCTGTCGCAGTTCAGCCGTCGTAGCCGACAAGCTCGGTGGTCGCGCCGCCCGCGCTTATCCGAACCGCACAGTACTTGAACTCTGGAATCTTGCCAAATGGATCCAGCACCGGATTGGTCAACAGATTCGCCGCCGCCTCGTAATAGCAGAACGGTATGAACACCGCGCCGCGCGGCGTGCCTTCGTCGGCACGCGCGGACAGGGTGATGCTGCCTCGTCGCGAAGCGACTGTGATCGCATCGCCGGGATCGACGCCGAGCTTCGCGAGGTCGTCGGGGTTGATCGACGCGACCGGCGAAGGCTCGATCGTGTCGAGCACCCTCGCCCGCCGCGTCATGCTGCCGGTGTGCCAGTGCTCGAGCTGGCGCCCGGTGATCAGCACGAATGGATACTCGCTGTCCGGGCGCTCGGCTGCGGGGATGATCGAGGCCGGCACGAAGCGGCCCTTGCCGCTTGCGGTAGGAAAATCCTCGGTGAAGACGACCCGCTGTCCCGGATCGCCTTCGTGCTCGCAAGGGTAGGTGACGGCGTGTTCCCGCTCAAGGCGGTCCCAAGTGATGCCGGCGATCGACGGCATCGTCCGTCGCATCTCCTCGAACACCTGACTCGGATGCTCGTAATGCCACTCTAGCCCGAGCATCCTGGCCATTGCGACGATGATCGCCAGATCCTGTCGCGCCTCGCCGGGGGGCTGCAGCGCCTGCCGCCCGAGCTGCACGCTGCGGTCGGTGTTGGTGAATGTCCCGGTCTTCTCGGGAAACGCCGATGCCGGCAGGATCACGTCGGCCAGGTACCCGGTCTCGGTCAGGAAGATGTCCTGCACGACCAGCATCTCGAGCTCGGCCAGCGCTTGCCGTGCGTGGCTGACGTCGGGATCGGACATCGCCGGGTTTTCGCCCATGATGTACATGCCGCGAATCTGCCCGGCATGCACGGCGTCCATGATTTCGACGACGGTGAGGCCGGGCTGCGGATCGAGCGTCGTTCCCCATGCCTGTTCGAACCTGCTGCGCGTCCCGGCGTTGTCGACACGCTGGTAGTCCGGATACATCATCGGGATCAATCCGACGTCGCTCGCGCCCTGCACGTTGTTCTGCCCGCGCAGCGGATGCAGCCCGGTGCCGGGACGGCCGACCTGTCCGGTCATCATGGACAGCGCGATCAGGCAGCGGGCGTTGTCGGTGCCGTGCACGTGCTGCGATATGCCCATGCCCCAGAGAATCATCGACCCGCGCGACATCGCGTACATTCGCGCGACCTCGCGGATCGTCGCGGCTGGGACGCCGCACACCGGTGCCATCGCCTCGGGACTGAAGCCCGCGACGTTCTTGCGGATTTCCTCGAACCCGCTGGTGCGGTCGGCAACGAAGCTCTGCGCGACCAGGCCTTCCTCGACGATGACGTGCATCATCGCGTTCAGCAGCGCCACGTCGGTGTCCGGCTTGAATTGCAGATAATGCGTCGCGTGCCGCGCGAGCTCGGAGCGGCGCGGATCGGCGAGGATCAGCCTGGTGCCGTTCCTGACTGCGTTCTTGATCCAGGTGGCGGCAACCGGATGATTGACCACCGGATTGGCGCCGATCAGCAGCACGACGTCGGCCTTCATCACGTCCATCACCGGATTCGACACCGCGCCGGACCCGATCCCTTCGAGCAGTGCCGCGACGCTGGACGCGTGGCAAAGGCGCGTGCAATGGTCGACATTGTTCGAGCCGAAGCCGGTGCGCACCAGCTTCTGAAATAGATAAGCTTCCTCGTTCGAGCCCTTGGCCGAGCCGAAACCGGCAAGCGCCTTGCCCCCGTGCTCGTCGCGGATGCGCTTGAGCGTGCCACCCGCCACCTGCAGTGCCTCTTCCCAGCTCGCCTCGCGAAATACCGCGAGCGGATCGGCCGGATCCATGACGAAATCGGCTGTCTTGGCGATACCCTGCTTGCGGATCAGCGGCCTGGTCAGCCGCTGGCGGTGATGCACATAGTCGTAGCCATAGCGCCCCTTGACGCACAAGCGCTCGTGGTTGGCCGGGCCGTCGCGGCCTTCGACCCTGACGATCTCGTTGTCCTTGACGTGATAGTCGAGTTGGCAGCCGACGCCGCAGTACGGGCAGACCGATGGGACGACTTTGTCGGCGACGACCAGATAGGCGTCGTTCGCCGGCGCCAGCGCTCCGGTGGGACAGGCCTGCACGCATTCGCCGCACGCCACACAGGTCGACGCACCCATCGGGTCGCCAAGATCGAACACGATCGCCGAGTGCGCACCGCGGAATGCATAGCCGATGACGTCGTTGACCTGCTCTTCACGGCAGGCGCGAACGCAGCGCGTGCACTGGATGCAGGCATCGAGATTGACGGCGATCGCCGGGTGCGACAGGTCGGCCTTGGGCTGTGCGCGCGCCGCAAAGCGCGGCGCGCCTATACCCAGCCAGCGTTTCCATTGCTCGAGCTCCGAATCCAATTTGTAGACTCGCGCCGGCACGTCGGCGGCCAGCATCTCGACGATGATTTTCTGCGAGTGAACGGCACGCGGACTGTCGGAGGTCACTTCCATGCCGGCGGCTGGCTTGCGGCAGCACGAAGGTGCGAGCACGCGCTCGCCCTTGATCTCCACCATGCAGGCGCGGCAGTTGCCATCGGGCCGCATGCCCGGCTTGTAGCAAAGGTGCGGGATCTCGATCCCATGCCGCTTTGCCGCCTCGATGATGGTTTCGTCCGGGCGCGCCGACGCGGCTTCGCCATTCAGGCGAAACTCGATCAGCTCGGCCGCGAGGGCGGCTTCGACTGGAGCGTTCATGCCTCGGCCTCCGCGCCGACTCGCGAATCGCAGGCATCTACGTGTCGGCCTCCAAGCAATCGCTCGGCGACGGCCCTTCGGGTCTTTAATGTTCCCGCCTCGTTCATGCCAGCTCGTCCGGAAAATATTTGACCACGCAGGCGATCGGATTCGGCGCCGCCTGCCCGAGCCCGCAGATCGATGCGTCGGCCATCGCCTGCGAAAGCTCGGCCAGCAGCGCAGTATCCCATTTCGGCTTCGACAGCAGCCCGACCGCTTTTTCGGTGCCGACGCGGCAGGGCGTGCACTGTCCGCAGGATTCGTCGGCGAAAAAGCGCATCAGGTTGAGCGCCGCGTCACGCGCGCGGTCATGCTGCGATAGAACGATCACCGCGGCCGAGCCGATGAAGCAGCCGTGCGGCTGCAAGGTGTCGAAATCCAGCGGAACGTCGGCCAGCGATGCCGGCAGAATACCCCCCGACGCCCCGCCCGGTAGATAACCGTAGAATTCGTGCCCCGGCAGCATGCCACCGCAGTATTCGGCGATCAGTTCGCGCACCGTGATGCCGGCCGGCGCGAGGTGCACGCCAGGCTTGGCCACGCGGCCCGAAACCGAAAACGATCGGAGGCCTTTGCGGCCGTTGCGCCCCTGACCGGCGAACCACGCGCCACCCTTTTCGAGGATGTCGCGGATCCAGTACAGAGTTTCCATATTGTGTTCGAGCGTCGGCCGGCCAAAAAGTCCGACCTGCGCGACATACGGCGGGCGCAGCCGGGGCATGCCGCGCTTGCCCTCGATCGATTCGATCATCGCCGACTCCTCGCCGCAGATGTATGCGCCAGCGCCGCGCCGAAGGTGCAGGCTCGGCAGCGGATACGGGGGGTCGGCTTCGAGCGCCGCGATCTCGCGTTCGAGCACCGCGCGACATCCGGCGTATTCGTCGCGCAGATAGATATAGACGTCGGCGATGCCGACCGCCCACGCCGCGATCAGCACGCCTTCCAGGAAGCGGTGCGGATCGCGCTCGAGGTAGTAGCGATCCTTGAACGTGCCTGGCTCGCCTTCGTCGATGTTGACCGCCATCAGGCGCGGCGCCGGCTCTGCGCGAACGATTTTCCATTTCCTGCCGGCCGGAAAGCCGGCGCCGCCCAGGCCGCGCAAGCCGGACTCGTCCAGTGCCGCGATCACCGCCTCGACCGTCCGCTCGCCGCCGACACAGGCGGCAACCGTCCGGTAGCCGCCATCGGCGCGGTATGCGGCAAAGTCGATATAGGTCGGCGGCTCCGCTTCGAATCGCTTGCCGGCGATCGCTGCCGCGATTTTTTCCGGCGTCGCTTCATCCACCGGATGGCGACCGACGACCGCGGCCGGCGCGTGCTCGCAGCGTCCGATGCACGGCGCGCCGACAACGCGTATGCCGGAAGCGTTCGCCCGCTGAAGGGCTTCGAGTAGCGCATCACCGCCCGCCATCTGGCAGGACAGCGTCTCGCAGACGCGAATGGTCAGCGGCGGCGGCGCCGCCTCGCCGTCGGCGACGACATCGAAGTGGTGGTAGAAAGTCGCCACCTCGTAGACCTCGGTCCGCGCCAGCTTCATCTCCTCGGCCAGCGCGACGATGTGTCCACCTGAAATATGGCCGTAGCGGTCCTGGATCCGGTGCAGAAACTCGATCAGGAGATCGCGCCTGCGCGGCGCCTCGCCCAGCAGCATGCGGATTTCGGCCAGCGCCCGCGGGTCGACCGGCCGTCCCTTCGGATGCGCGCGCGCACGGCGCTTGCGGTCGAGCCCGGAAATGTCGACGACCGACTGCTCGTTCATCGGCCGTCGCCCCTGCCGATGCGGGTTGGAGCCGTCGTCATGGCGTCAATCGAGAAAATCGCAATGCTTTTCGACGTGCGCCGCGAGGTCGAGCGAGTGCTGGCGCACCAGGCGCTCGGCGAGCTCGGTGTCGCGCTTTTCCAGCGCCTCGATGATGCGCATGTGGTCGATGATCGAGCGCGAGGCCCGATCGCTCTGCGATATCGTCATGCGGCGTATCGCCCGAACGTGCAGGAACAGATCGTCGATCGTTTTCCCCATCAAGTGCGACCCCGACAGGCGGATGATCGCCTGGTGGAACGCGATGTTGGCGTCCGAGTATTCGCTGATGTGCTCGGCCGGCGTCGAGTTCCGGAATTCGTCGAACATGTGCCGCAGCGCGCCGATGTCCTGGTCCGAGGCATTGAGCGTCGCCAGTCGCGCCGCCATGCTTTCCAGCGCCGCCCACATCTCGATCATTTCGATGATCTGCTTCTTGGTCTTGCGCACGATGAATACGCCGCGCCGGGACACCGTGCGCAGAAATCCTTCCTGCTCGAGCAGGGTCATGGCCTCGCGGATCGGCGTGCGGCTGACACCCAGGGCTTGCGACATCTGCCGCTCGTCCAGCCGCAGCTCTTCGCGATGCGCGTAGATGTCGGCATCCATGATCGCCTGCTTGATCGCCGAGTACGCCTGATCGCGGAAGCTGACGTTGGTCGTGATCGGCTGCAGGGTCAGGGTGCGCGCTGCCGGCTGTAAATGCGCGGATGATCGCGTTTGGGGCTGTCTTGGCTTGGTCGGTACGTCAATGTCTGTTGCCATGGTCACTTCCCATTGCATCGCAAGCCAGCCTGGCCGATTTGATGTGGATCGCGGGGATCGCTTGTGGTCATCAAGCCAATAAAATCCGTCACTTGCGTCTTTCCACCGGATTCCAAATGCGTTCGGCCGCCTCGCTGAATCTCATTGACTTTCGCTGATATACTGCATACGTTATGCCGAATACCTAAAAAAAGCCAGCCTGTCCCACCCGGAGCCCGCCATGTTAGAGACAACCGCGAAGCCTGCAGTAAAGCCGGCGGCCACGTCCGTCGAGGAAACGCCCAAGGCCACGGGTGGCGACCCCGGCGCCGTTCCCGGCGGCCAGGAGACCGACGGCTTCCAGCTCGTCATCGAGGCCCTGAAGCTGAATGGCATCGAGACCGTTTTCGGCCTGCCCGGCATTCCGATCACCGATCTCACGCGCAAACTGCAGGCCGCGGGGCTGCGCGTCATTTCGTTTCGTCACGAGCAAAACGCGGGGTACGCCGCGTCCATCGCCGGCTTCATGACGCAGAAGCCAGGCATCTGCCTGACGGTATCCGCCCCCGGCTTTCTCAACGGATTGACGGCGCTCGCCAACGCCACGACCAACTGCTTCCCGATGATTCTGGTCAGCGGGTCGAGCGAGCGCGAGATCGTCGACCTGCAGCAGGGCGACTATGAGGAAATGGACCAGCTCGCCATCGCCAGGCCGCACGCCAAGGCCGCGTTCCGGGTCCTGCACGCGGAGGACATCGGCGTCGGCGTGGCGCGGGCGATCCGTGCTGCGCTTTCGGGCCGCCCGGGTGGCGTTTATCTGGACCTGCCGGCAAAACTGTTCCCGCAGACGATGGAGGCGGAAGCGGGGAAGGCATCGCTGATCAAGGTCGTCGATCCGGCCCCGCGCCAGATCCCAGCGCCCGACGCTGTGACGCGCGCACTCGATCTGCTCAGGAGCGCCAAGCGTCCGCTGATCATTCTCGGCAAGGGCGCGGCGTACGCGCAGGCCGATGCGGACATTCGCGCGCTGGTGGAAAAGACCGGCATCCCCTATCTGCCGATGGCGATGGCCAAGGGCCTGCTCCCCGACACCCACGAGCAATCCGCATCCGCGGCCCGCTCGTACGTCCTGCCGGAAGCCGATGTCGTGATGGTGATCGGTGCGCGCTTGAACTGGCTGCTTTCGCACGGCAAGGGCAAGACGTGGGGCGGCAACGACGCCAAGGAATGGGGCGGCCAGAAGTTCATCCAGATCGACATCTCGCCGCAGGAGGCGGACAGCAACGTCCGTATTGACGCGCCGGTTGTCGGCGATATCGGTTCGTGCGTGTCGGCGATGCTCGCCGCAATCAAGGCAACTGCGGGCTCGTGGCCTGCGCCGCCCGCCGAGTGGCTCGACGCCATCACGGAGCGCAAGACCAAGAATGTAGCGAAGATGGCAGAAGCGCTGACGAAGAATCCAACGCCGATGAACTTCCACAGCGCGCTCAACGTCGTGCGCGACATCGTCAAGGCGAATCCCGACGCCATTCTCGTCAACGAGGGCGCGAATGCGCTCGACTTCACGCGCAGCATCGTCGACATGTACAAGCCGCGCAAGCGGCTGGACGTCGGCACCTGGGGCGTGATGGGCGTCGGCATGGGCTTTTCGGTCGCGGCGGCCGTGGTCAGCGGCGAGCAGGTGATCGCGGTCGAAGGCGACAGCGCCTTCGGTTTTTCCGGCATGGAATGCGAGACGATCTGCCGCTACGACCTGCCGGTCTGCGTCGTGATCCTGAACAACAACGGCGTCTATCGCGGCGACGAAGTGAATCCTACCGGGGGACGCGATCCGTCGCCGCTGGTGTTCGTCAAGGGCGCGCGCTACGAAAAACTGATGGAAGCCTTCGGTGGCGTGGGCGTGTTCGCCACGACGCCGGCCGAGCTTCGCGACGCGATGGAACAAGCGATCCGCTCGCGCAAGCCTACGCTGATCAACGCCGTCATCGACGAAAAGGCGGGCACGGAAAGCGGGCGGATTACGAGTCTCAATCCGAGCGCGAAAAAGAAACAATGACGGCGGGTCGCGTTCGATCGTCAGCGATGAACGTCGGAGTCCAAATTGGCACGCACCGCGCCGACGTTCAACGATCCGGCCGCGTTGGAGCGTCGCCGGAATTGCATTTTGGGTTCGGGCTACTGCGGCGCGCCGACGCTCAACGCGGCTGCTAAATATCATCGTATGGGGAACAGGCAACGATCATGAGCAAGGCGCTCGACGGAGTTCGCATCCTCGATTTCACCCACGTGCAATCGGGCCCGACCTGCACGCAGCTTCTGGCGTGGCTCGGTGCCGACGTCATCAAGGTCGAACGCGCCGGTGAAGGCGACATCACGCGCGGGCAGCTGCGCGACATCCCCGGCGTCGACAGCCTGTACTTCACGATGCTCAACCACAACAAGCGCTCGATCACCGTCGATGCCAAGCACCCGCAGGGCAAGGAAGTGCTCGAGGCGCTGGTGCGCAAATGCGACGTGCTGGTCGAGAATTTTGCGCCGGGCGCGCTGGACCGCATGGGACTTACCTGGGAACACATACAGCAGCTCAATCCGGCGATGATCGTCGCCTCGGTCAAGGGCTTCGGCCCCGGACCGTACGAGGACTGCAAGGTCTACGAGAACGTCGCGCAATGCGCGGGCGGGTCGGCGTCGACGACTGGCTTCGACGACGGTCCGCCGCTGGTGACCGGCGCGCAGATCGGCGACTCGGGCACCGGATTGCATCTGGCGCTCGGCATCGTCGCCGCGCTCTATCAACGCAAGACCACCGGCCGAGGCCAGCGCGTCCTTGCGGCGATGCAGGATGGCGTGCTCAACCTGTGCCGGGTGAAGTTGCGCGACCAGCAGCGCCTCGATCGCACGCACGTGATGGAGGAATACCCGCAGTATCCGAACGGCAAGTTCGGCGACGCCGTTCCCCGCGCGGGCAACGCGTCAGGCGGCGGCCAGCCCGGCTGGATTCTGAAATGCAAGGGCTGGGAAACGGATCCGAACGCGTACATCTACTTCATCACCCAGGCGCCGGTGTGGAAAGACATCTGCGAGGTCATCGGCCGCGAGGAATGGCTGACCGATCCGCGCTACGCGACCCCCAAGGCGCGGTTGCCGCACCTGATGGAGATTTTCGGCCAGATCGAGGAATGGACCAAGACCAAGACCAAATTCGAGGCGATGGACATCCTGAACAAGCATGACATTCCCTGCGGCCCGATCCTTTCGATGAAAGAAATCGCCGAAGAGCCATCGCTGCGCAAGACCGGAACCGTGGTCGAGGTCGACCATCCGACGCGCGGTAAATATTTGAGCGTCGGCAACCCGATCAAGATGTCCGACAGTCCGACCGAGGTGAAGCGTTCACCCCTGCTGGGCGAGCACACCGACGAGGTACTGGCCGAGCTCGGCTACGACAAGGACCAGGTCGCCGCGCTGCGCGCCGCGAAAGCGATCTAAAGCGCGCGGCGGCGCTCAAGGCGCCGATACGATAACCACGCACGACGGAGGAGCAAGCGATGGCGAACGACAAGACGGCAGTCCGGCAGATCCTGGACAAGGTGAAGGCGGAGGGCCGCAACTCGCTGACGGCGCCCGAGGGCAAGCTCGTCTGCGACGCCTACGGTATCGTGGTGCCGAAGGAAGGCGTGGCGACCTCGGCCGCCGAAGCCGCCAAGCTCGCCTCCGGAATCGGCTTCCCGGTGGTGATGAAGATCGTCTCGCCCGAGATCCTGCACAAGACCGAGGCCGGCGGCGTCCTGGTCGGAGTGAAAAGCGCCGACGAGGTCGACAAGGGCTTCGCGACGATCATGGCCAACGCGAAAAAGTACGACCCGAATGCCAAACTGCTCGGCGTCCAGATCCAGCAGATGCTGCATGGCGGGCAGGAAGTGATCATCGGCGCGGTGACCGACCCGTCGTTCGGCAAGCTGGTCGCATTCGGTCTCGGCGGCATCCTGGTCGAAGTGCTCAAGGACATCACGTTCCGCTTGGCGCCCGCGACGCGCGAAGACGCGCTGTCGATGCTCGACGGCATCGCCGCGGCCGAAATACTCAAGGGCGTGCGCGGCGCGGAACCCGTGCACCGCGATGCGCTTGCGACCCTGATCCAGAACGTCTCGCAACTGGTCGCCGATTTCCCCGAGATCGCCGAGATGGATCTGAACCCGGTGTTCGCGAGCAAGAGCGGCGCGGTCGCCGCCGACGTGCGCATCGTTGTCGATTTCAACCCGCCGCCGCCGCGCTTCCGGCCCAGCCACGACGACGTCGTGCGCGACATGAATCGCATCATGAAGCCGGACGCGGTCGCCGTTATCGGGGCGTCCTCCGAGGAAGGCAAGATCGGCAACTCGGTGATGAAGAATCTGATCAACGGCGGATACAAGGGTGAGATCTACCCGATCAATCCATCCGCCGCCGAGATCATGGGACGCAAGGCCTACAAGAGCGTCAAGGACGTTCCGGGCAAGATCGACGTCGCGGTGTTCGCGATACCGGCCAAGTTCGTCGCGCAGGCGCTTATCGAGGTCGGGGAGAAGAAGATCCCCGGCGCCGTGCTGATCCCGTCGGGCTTCGCCGAGACCGGCAATGTCGAGGGGCAGAAGGAGATCCAGGACATCGGCCGCAAGTATGGCGTGCGATTGATGGGGCCGAACATCTACGGGTTCTACTACACGTGGAAGAACCTCTGCGCGACCTTTTGCACTGCTTACGACGTCAAGGGCCACGCCGCCCTGTCATCGCAATCGGGCGGCATCGGCATGGCGATCATCGGCTTTTCGCGCTCGGCCAAGATGGGCGTGTCGGCAATCGTCGGTCTGGGCAATAAATCCGACATCGACGAGGACGACCTGCTGACGTTTTTCGAGCAGGACGAGAACACTCACATCATCGTCCAGCATTGCGAAGATCTGAAGGACGGCCGCGCATTCGCCGAGGTCGCAAAGCGGGTGTCGAAAAAGAAGCCTGTCGTCATGCTGAAGGCCGGTCGCACCAGCATGGGCGCGCGCGCCGCGAGCTCGCATACCGGCGCCCTTGCCGGCAACGACAAGATCTACGAGGACGTATTGAAGCAGTCGGGCGTGATTCGCGCCAAGGCGCTGCGCGACATGCTGGAGATGGCGCGCGCAATCCCCAAGCTGCCGACGCCCAAGGGCGAGAACGTGCTGATCATCACCGGCGCGGGCGGCTCGGGCGTGCTGCTGTCCGACGCCTGCGTGCTCAACGGGCTCAACCTTATGGCCATGCCACCCGACCTTGACGCCGCGTTCCGCAAGTTCATCCCGCCGTTCGGTGCTGCCGGCAATCCGGTCGACATCACCGGCGGCGAGCCGCCGAAGACCTACCAGAACACGGTTCGTCTCGGTCTCGAGGATCCGCGCATCCATGCGCTCATCCTCGGCTACTGGCACACGATCGTCACGCCGCCGATGGTATTCGCCAACAAGATGGTTGAAGTCGTCGACGAAATGCGCGCCAAGGGCATAGAAAAGCCGGTGGTCGCTTCGCTCGCCGGCGATGTCCAGGTCGAAGAAGCCGCTGAGTTCCTGTTCGATCACGGCATTCCCGCATACCCGTACACGACCGAGACGCCGGTGATGGTGCTCGGCGCCAAATACCAATGGGCGCGTGGCGCCGGCCTGATCTGAGCACTGCCTTGCCCACCCACCCTTCGCCCCCGACGTCCGCATGATCCATCATCTGGCCAGCCCGGCATTCTGGGTCGCGCTCGGCGAAATCATCATGGTCAACATCGTTCTGTCCGGGGACAACGCGGTCGTGATCGCGCTGGCCGCGCGCTCGCTTCCGCCGAGGCAGCAGAAGCAGGCGATCATCTGGGGTAGCGTCGCGGCCACGGTGATTCTGGTGGTGCTGACCATCGTCGCGGCCGAAATTTTCGAGCTGCCCTATCTGAGGCTCGTCGGCAGTCTGTTGCTGTTCTGGATCGCCGTGCAATTGCTGGTTCCCGGGAACGAGGGCGAAGGCGGTATCAATAGCGGCAAGACCGCGTGGTCGGCGATGCGCACGATCCTGATCGCCGACCTTATCATGAGCACCGACAATGTCATCGGCGTCGCAGCGACGGCCAAGGGCGACCTCGTACTGCTGATGCTCGGTCTGGGGATCAGCGTTCCGGTGGTCGTCTTCGGCAGCACGATCGTCATGAAGCTGATCGGCCGGTTTCCGATCATCATTACCTTGGGCGCAGCGCTGCTGGGCTGGGTGGCTGGCGATATGCTGGACAGCGACCCGGTCCTGGTCGGCTGGATCGCTGCGCACATCCCCTGGCTACAGTTCACGCTGCCGCTGGTCGGCGAGATAAGCTGGACCCAGATTCTCGGCGCGGCGCTGGTCGTCGCGATCGGAAAGCTGCTGGCGGCGCGCGCGGCGCGGGCCGAGAGCAAGCCGATCGACCTGGCCGCAGGCCCGCGGCAGAGCCGCTCGCACTGAGCGCCGGCGAGCGACACGGCCGATGCTGAAGACACTGGCACTCGTCGACGGTTCGGAGAGCTCGAGCCGCGCTGTTCGCTATGTCATCGCAACGTCAGCGCTGTGCAAGGAAGCCCCGGAAATTCACTTGCTGAACGTACAGATGCCGGTAACTCCGGGTAACATCGGACGCCACGTCAGCCACGGCGATCTCGATGACTATTATCATGACGAAGGTATGCGGGCTCTGGCGCCAGCGCGCAAGCTCCTCGACGATGCGGGCATTCGGCACGCGTTTCACATCGGTGTAGGCGAGATCGGCGAAACCGTGGCAAGGTACGTCAAGGAACTTTCGGCGCAGCAGATCGCGATGGGAACCCGTGGACTGGGCCCTGTTGCGGGCCTGCTGCTCGGGTCGGTTACGGCCAAGGTCGTGCAAGCGGTCAACGTTCCGATCGTTCTGGTGAAATAGAGGCACTCGTTTCGCGCAATCGATTTTTCAGCGGTGTTTGGCACGACCACACGAGAAACCCGCCGACAGCGGGCAGGTTGTCAGGGAACCACAGCCACTTTAGGAGGTGACATGAAGACTCATCAACCGTCGAAGTTGCGAACAGCGCTATGCGCGCTGGTCGCTGGTGCCATCGCGGCAGTCGTTCCGTTTTCGGCAGCTGCGTGGGAGCCTGCAAAGCCTGTCCAGTTCATCGTACCTGCCGGCACCGGCGGCGGCGCAGACCAGATGGCGCGCTTCATTCAAGGGGTGGCAAGCAAGCACCAGCTGATGAAGCAGCCGTTCATCGTCGTCAACGAGTCCGGCGGCGCCGGCGCGCAAGGCTTTCTGGATGTGAAGGAGAGCAAGGGCGATCCGGAAAAGATCGTCATCACGCTGTCCAATCTGTTCACGACGCCACTCGCGACCGGCGTGCCGTTCAGCTGGCGCGATCTGACGCCGGTGGCGATGTTGGCGCTCGACGAGTTCGTCCTGTGGGTCAATGCCGATACGCCATACAAGACGGCCAAGCAGTACATCGACGCAGTCAAGGCCTCGCCAAACAAGTTCAAGATGGGCGGCACCGGATCGAAGCAGGAAGACCAGATCATCACCGCGCAGATAGAGCAGGCCAACCCCGGCGTCAAGTTCATCTACATTCCTCTGAAGGGAGGCGGCGACGTCGCCGTACAGCTGGTCGGCGGGCATATCGATTCGTCGGTCAACAATCCGATCGAGGCGGTCGCACAGTGGCGTGCGGGCAAGCTGCGTCCCCTGTGCGTATTCGATGCGCAGCGCATGCCGTACAAGGAAAAAGTCACCGCCGACATGTCATGGAACGACATCCCGACTTGCAAGGAATCCGGCCTCCCGGTCGAGTACACGATGCTGCGCGGCATCTTCATGCCAGCCGGCGTCAGCAAGGAGCAGGTCGACTTTTACATCGACTTGTTCAAGAAGGTTCGGGCGACACCCGATTGGAAGGCTTTCACCGAGCAGGCCGCGTTCAATCAGTCGTTCATGAGCGGCCCGGAATACGCCAAATGGGTGGAGCAGGCCGAGAACATGCACAAGGGCCTGATGGACAAGGCCGGCTTCCTAGCCAAGCAATAAGACCGCCGCACGAGGGGCGGGTCGCTCTGATGCGAACGAATGGACCGGACCCGGTGTTGCAGGATGCCGTTTCCGATCGCATCAGAGCGCCCGTACCCATATCGCGTTTGACGTACAACGCTGCGGGGCACTGACGATGGCAAAGCACGACTCTACGAGCCAGGACGACGGCCGCTCGATCGTCTCCATGCGGACGATGGAAATCGCGATCGCTGCGATCCTGCTGGCCTTCGGCGCGACGTTCCTGTACAGCAGCTACAGGCTCGGTTTTCGCTGGGCCGATGACGGGCCGCAGTCGGGCTTTTTCCCGTTCTACGTGAGCCTGTTCATCTGCGTCGCGAGCGGGGCCACGCTGCTGCAGGCGATCCTGAGCAAGAGTGCCGCCGGACAGGCGAGCTTCGTCGAACGAGGACAGCTGAAGCAGGTTCTGAAGGTGCTGATTCCCGCGGGCCTGTTCGTCCTCGGCATCCAGCTGATAGGCATCTACGTTGCGTCGGCGATATACATCGCGCTGTTCATGAACCTGCTCGGCGACTATCCGTGGAAGAAAAGCGTGCCTCTGGCGGTGGCCATCAGCGTCCTTTTCTTCTTCATGTTCGAAGTGTGGTTCCAGGTTCCGTTGTTCAAGGGATACTGGAATCTGACCGGCTGGACCGGCTTCTGAGCCGATTCCAACGATGCGATCACCCCGGCGACAGGCACGTTTAATCAACTCGGGAGCACCGCGTGTCTGACCTGAATCTTCTGTTTCACGGGTTCGCGGTGGTGCTCACGCCGTTCAATATCGGCCTGATGTTCCTCGGCATCGTTCTGGGCGTGATCATCGGCGTGCTGCCGGGCCTGGGCGCCGCTAACGGCATCGCGATCCTGCTGCCGCTGACGTTCACGATGCCGCCTACCTCGGCGATCATCATGCTGTCGTGCATTTACTGGGGCGCCCTGTTCGGCGGCGCGATCGCCTCGATCCTGTTCAATATTCCCGGCGAGCCCTGGTCGGTCGCGACTACCTTCGACGGTTATCCGCTGGCGCAGAAGGGGCGCGCCGGCGAGGCATTGACGGCGTCGTTCACCTCGTCGTTCATCGGCGCATTCGTCGCCGTGCTTCTGATCACCTTTCTTGCGCCGCTGATCGCGCGGTTCGCGCTCCAATTCGGCCCGCCGGAGTTCTTTTCGGTATATCTGCTGACATTCTGCAGCTTCGTCGGCATGGGCAAGGGATCGGCCTGGAAGATCATCGTTTCGATGATGCTGGGGTTTGCGCTCTCCGCCGTCGGCATCGACATCGTGACGGGGCAGCTGCGTCTGACGTTCGGCTTCCCGAGCCTGATGAAGGGTTTCGACTTCCTGATTGCCGTGATCGGGCTCTTCGGCATCGGCGAAATCCTGCTGTCGATGGAGGAGGGGCTGGCGTTTCACGGCGTACCCGCCAAGATCAATCCGAAGGTCGTCCTCGAGACCTGGAAGAAGCTGCCCAGATACTGGATGACATTCATACGCAGCACCGCGATCGGCTGCTGGATGGGCATCACCCCGGGCGGCGCGACGCCGGCGTCGTTCATGAGCTACGGCGTGGCCAAGAAAATGTCGAGGGACGGCGACAAGTTCGGCACCGGCGTGCTGGAAGGCGTCGTCGCGCCTGAGACCGCCGCGCATGCCGCTGGAACCAGCGCGCTGCTGCCGATGATCACGCTCGGGATCCCGGGCTCGCCGACCGCCGCGGTGCTGCTCGGCGGCCTGTTGATCTGGGGCCTGCAGCCGGGGCCGCTGCTGTTCGCCGAAAAGCCCGACTTCGTCTGGGGTCTGATCGCGAGCATGTACCTGGGCAACGTCGCCGGCCTTATTGTCGTGCTGAGCCTCGTGCCGCTGTTCGCCGGCATCCTGCGCATTCCGTTTTCGATCATCGCCCCGGTGATCGTCGCGATCTGCGCGATCGGCGCCTACACGGTCAATAACGCCATGCAGGACATCTGGTTCATGCTCGGCTTCGGCGTCATCGGCTACCTGTTCAAGAAGCTCAACTATCCGCTCGCGCCGATGGTGCTGGCGCTGGTGCTCGGCAACAACGCCGAAAACGCGTTTCGTCAGGCGATGCTGATGTCGCAGGGTGACATGACTATCATGTGGTCGAACTGGCTGGTGGGCAGCATCACCACGCTTGCGGTGATCATGCTGTTCTGGCCACTGATTTCCCGGGTCCTCAAGGCCATCGTTCCGGCCAAGCCGGACAAGCTGTCCGAGCAGCGACCGGTCGAATAGCCGACGTCGGAACGGCCCGCTTCGCGCCGTCGCCCCGCAACCCACCGCGGCGAACAGCATCGCGAACGCCCTTGTCATGAACGCCAACCTTTACGCGCTGCTGCGCAGCCATTTTGCCGAACATCTCGAGCAGCCCTGCGTGCTGATTCCGGGCGGTCCGGTCATTCACTACGACGATCTCGACGCCGCCGCAGCGCGCATCGCCCACGCGTTGGTCGCCGCGGGTTGCGCCATCGGGGATCGCGTCGCCGTACAGACCGACAAATGCTGGCAGGTGCTGGCGGTCTACCTGGCTTGTCTGCGCGCCGGGCTGGTGTACCTGCCCCTCAACACCGCGTATCGCAAAGGCGAGCTCGCCTATTTCTTTGGCGATGCCGAACCCTGCGTCATCGTGTGCGCTCCCGCCGACGCCGCCGGGATCGACGCGCTGCGCACCGGCGCGACGGTGCTGACGCTTGCGGGCGACGAAGGCAGCCTGCTCGATCGCGCTCGCGACCACCCGGCGGAGTTCGAGACCGTGACCTCGGCCCCGGGCGATCTCGCGGCGCTCCTCTACACCTCAGGAACTACCGGCCGCTCGAAGGGAGCGATGCTGACGCATCGCAACCTGGCCACCAACGCGCTGGCGCTGGTCGAACACTGGGGCTTCACGCGCGGCGATGTGTTGCTACATGCTCTCCCGCTGTTTCACGTGCACGGCCTGTTCGTCGCCTGCCACTGCGCGCTGCTGTCGGCCAGCCGGATGCTGTGGCTGCCGAGATTCGACGCCGCGGAAGTAGCAAGGCTCTTGCCGCACGTGACGGTGATGATGGGCGTCCCGACCTATTACGCGCGCCTGCTTGCGGACAACTCTTTCGTCAGCGAGGCCTGTCGCACGATTCGCGTATTCATCTCTGGTTCGGCGCCGCTGCTGCCGGAAACGTTCAACGACTTTGCCGCCCGCACCGGACAGGCCATCGTCGAGCGGTACGGCATGACTGAAACCGGGATGAATACATCCAATCCGCTCGATGGCGAGCGCCGCTGTGGCAGCGTCGGCGTGGCCTTGCCCGGCGTCAGCGTGCGCGTTGTCGGCGCCGATGGCGCGACTTGCGCGCCCGGCGAGGTGGGCGATATCGAGGTCAAGGGACCGAACGTGTTCTCGGGCTACTGGCGGATGCCGGACCGCACCCGGGAGGAATTCACCGACGACGGCTACTTTCGGACCGGCGACGTTGGCGAGATGGCCGCCGACCGCTACTTGCGAATCGTCGGCCGCGCCAAGGACCTGATCATCACCGGCGGCCTCAATGTCTACCCGAAGGAGATCGAGGAAAGGATCGACGCGCTGCCCGGCGTTGCGGAGTCTGCGGTGATCGGCGTCGCCGATCCGGATTTCGGCGAGGCGGTGACCGCGGTCGTCGTCGCGAAGCCGGGCCATGTCCTGCGCGAAGCGGACATCGTTGCCGTGCTGAAGCAGGAAATGGCAGGCTTCAAGGTCCCGAAGTGCGTATATGTGGTCGACGAGCTGCCGCGCAACGCCATGGGCAAGGTCGAGAAAAACGTGTTGCGCCAGCGCTACGCCGGGACGCGATCGTGATCGGCCGCTTTAGGAGCGCAGCGGCGCGGCATCAGAGCCCACATCGGCCACCGCCGACTGGCGCCGAGCCGCGGATTGTCGGGCGGGCGCGGCCGCCGGTGCAGCGAACGTCGCGACGATCCTGGTTCCCGATGTCGCGCCGGACTGGACGCTCAAGACACCGTGGTGACGCTCGACCACTTCCTTGACGATGGCTAGCCCGAGGCCAGAGCCGTCTCCCGGTGTTCCTTCGATTCGATAAAAGCGCTCGAACACCTTGCTGCGCGCATCTTCGGGGATGCCTACACCGTTGTCCTCGACGCTCAGGTACGGACGGCCGCCATCGTCGATCCCCGAGCGAACCGTCACCGTGCCGCCGGACGGCGTATAGCGCAAGGCATTGTCGACCAGGTTGTTCAGCAACTCCGACAGTAACAGGGGATTGCCCGAAACAATCGCGTTTTCGAGGACAAAGCCGAGGTCGATATTGCGCGCAATCGCACGCGGCACCCATTCCTGCGCCGCCGCGTCGGCGATCTGGCGCAAGTCGAAATACTGGACATCGCGCCCACTGGCGCCGCCCGACTCGGCGCGCGCGAGCGCCAGCAGTTGCGTGGCCAGATGGCTTGCCCTCATGGTTGCCACGTGCATGGCCTCGATCTCGCTCCTGACGTCCGGAGGCAATTCGCGCCGCAGCAATAGCTCCAGATGCATCTGCAGACCCGCCAGCGGCGTGCGCAGCTGGTGGGCGGCGTTGGCGAGGAATCGCTGCTGGACGGCGCTGGCCTCGCGCATGCGTCCAAGCAGCTTGTTGAAAGCCTTGACGGCGGGAGCGATCTCCGCGGGGGCGCCGGTCTCCGTAAGCGGACGAAGATCGTTCGGACCGCGCCCGAGCAGCTCGCCACGGATTCGCGCCAGCGGAGCGACGCCGTGCTTGACGCCTGTCCAGGCAAGTCCCACCGCGGCGAACGCGATGAGGAGCGTCGGGACCAGCCCTGCGGCCAGAATTTCCCAGATCAGGCGCTGCCGCTTGGAAAGCGTTTCGCCGACCTGAACGCTGAAACCGCTGTCGGTGCGCAACGCTGCAATGCGAACCGGTTCGCCACGATAGACGCCGTCGAAGAACCTGCGTTCCCCGTCTCGCAGCGCCGGGGCGGGCGCGAGCTCGTCGGTGCCGGCAATGACTCTGCCGTCGACGCTGCGAATCTGGAAGACCATCGAATCGACGTGATCGAACATCAGCGCTTCCTGCGCCTGCATAAGCAGGTCGAGATGCGGGCCGTCGGCGCCGATCCGGATGTTCTCGGCCATGTCCAACGCGGGGTCCAGAAGCGAGCGATCGTAGGCCGAGGTAGCTACGCTCAATGCGACGCCATAGGTCAGCACGCCGCCGCACAGCACCAGGAACAGCAGCGATGGGATCAGGAAAAACAGCAGGCGGCGGCGAATGCTGCGCGCGCCGGGCCTGGCGTCAGGCATCGAGCTGCTCCCACAGATAGCCAAAACCGCGAACCGTGCGTATGTGCATTCCCGCTGGCTCGATCTTCGCGCGCAGGCGCGAAACATAGACCTCGATCGTGTTGATCGAAAGGTGGTCGTCGTAATTGAACAGCTGCTGACCGATGAAGTCCTTGCTGAGCACCCTTCCGGGGCGCGTCAGGAACAGCTCGAGCAGCGCCCACTCCCGAACGGTGAGATCGACCGCAATACCGTTGGCGGTGACGCGCTTGGCCTCGATATCGATCGACAATGCACCGATCACGATCGGGCCCGAGGGCACCGAGGTTCTCCGCAGCAACGCTCTGACGCGAGCTTCGAATTCGGTCAGCGAAAAAGGCTTGGTCAGATAGTCGTCGGCGCCGAGATCGAGTCCGCGCACGCGGTCCTCGACCGCGTCGCGCGCCGTCAAGACCAGAACATTCGTTTGCGAACGGCGCTGTCGCAACCGTCGCAGCACCTCGAAACCGTCGATGTCGGGCAAACCGATGTCGAGAACCAGAAGCTCATACGGCGTTGCCCGCAGCGCGCTGTCGGCACCGTTGCCGTCCTTTACGCGATCGACGCCATGCCCGGCTTTGGTCAATAACCGCGTTAGGCCTTCGGCGAGCAGGGCATCGTCCTCAGCGACAAGTATGCGCATCGTTTCTCCAGTCATCTGTTCCGGCACCAGC
>Ga0207683_10000499_pt1 | contig 36301 bp, 29 predicted proteins | sample KBSM73metaG_FD_184333 | JGI IMG/M metagenome (GOLD analysis project Ga0207683, IMG submission 184333) | Miscanthus rhizosphere microbial communities from Kellogg Biological Station, Michigan, USA - KBS M7-3 metaG (SPAdes) (version 2) | ecosystem: Host-associated > Plants > Roots > Rhizosphere >... | reverse complement strand
AGCACCTGAGCGCCGTGCAGTGGCTGGCCATCTGCTGCGTGATGGTGGCCTGCGCCGGGGCCGCGCAGCACCAGGCGCGGGGGACGCCTTCGGTGACGCAGGGCAGCGCTCTACCATAAGGGGCGTGCTCGTCGATCTGAGGTCCCGCGTGGCCGCCTGGACCAGGCCGGTGCTCGCGCCGACGCCGGTCTCGATGCGGCGGCTCGCGCTGGCCGGGGTCATCGCCGACACGGTGATCATGTCCACCGGTGCCGCGGTGCGGCTCAGCGCGTCCGGGCTCGGCTGCCCGGACTGGCCGCAGTGCAGCGCGGCGGACGTCGTGGCCAGCAAGAACGCCGGGCAGACCCTGCTCAACACCTGGATCGAGTTCGGCAACAGGCTGCTGAACTTCCCGCTGGTCATCATCGCCGCGCTGATCTTCATCGCGGCCTGGCGGTTCCGGCCGGACGGCCGGCGCCGACGCGACCTGGTGTGGCTGGGCGCGGCCCAGCCGCTCGGGGTGGTGGCGCAGGCGGTGATCGGCGGGATCGTCGTGCTGACCAAGCTCAACCCGGCCACGGTCTCGGTGCACTTCCTGGTCTCCGCCGCCGTGGTGGCCGCCGCCGTCGCGCTGCACATGCGGTGCGCGGCGCTCGCCGACGCGTCCGGGATACCCGAGGCGACCCCCGTCCGGCGCGACCTGCGGGTGATGTCGGCGGCGCTGGTCGCGGTCACCTGCCTGATGCTGACGGCGGGCACGGTCGTCACCGGGACCGGGCCGCTGGCCGGCGACGCGGGCGTGCCCCGGTACCCGCTGCCCCTGGAGGGGGTCACCCAGTTTCACGCGGACATCGGCTGGCTGCTGGCCGGCCTGTCCATCGCCCTGGTGCTCGTGCTGCGGCTGTCCGCGGCACCGAGGCGGGCGGTCCGGGCCGGCTGGATCGTGCTCGCGGCGCTGGGATCGCAGGGCGTCATCGGCTACATCCAGTACTTCACCCACCTCCCGGCCGGCCTGGTGTGGGTCCACGTGACCGGCTCCGTTCTGGTCTGGATCGCCGTGCTGCGCCTGTACTTCACCGTGCGCGAGCGGGCGCCGGTAAACACTGCGCGAACAGGGCCGGTGGTGACCGCACCCAGCAGGCAGCCGGAACCGCTTGACCGATAAGCTCGTGGCGTGACCACTCAGGCCAATCTTGACTGGACGGCGACTGACAAGCGTGCCGTCGATCTCATCCGGGTCCTCGCCATGGATGCGGTCCAGAAAGTGGGCAACGGCCACCCGGGTACGGCGATGAGCCTGGCGCCCGCGGCCTACCTGCTCTTCCAGCGGGTGATGCGGCACGACCCGGCCGATCCCCACTGGCCGGGCCGGGACCGCTTCGTGCTCAGCTGCGGGCACTCCAGCCTCACCTTGTACATCCAGCTGTACCTGTCCGGTTACGGCCTGACCATGGATGACCTCAAGGCCCTGCGGACCTGGGGCAGCATCACCCCCGGGCACCCGGAGCACGGGCTCACCCCCGGCGTGGAGACCACCACCGGCCCGCTCGGCCAGGGCATCGGCAACGCGGTCGGCATGGCGATGGCCGCCCGCCGCGAGCGCGGCCTGTTCGACCCGGACGCCGCGCCCGGCACGAGCCCGTTCGACCACTACGTGTACTGCTTCGTCTCCGACGGAGATATCGAGGAAGGCGTCAGCCACGAGGTCTCCTCGCTGGCGGGCCACCAGGAGCTCGGCAACCTCATCGTCCTCTACGACGACAACTACATCTCGATCGAGGACAACACCAACATCGCCAAGTCCGAGGACGTGGCCGCGCGCTACGAGGCCTACGGCTGGCACGTACAGAAGGTGGACTGGGTCGGGCCGCGTGGCGGCTACCACGAGGATGTGGACGCCCTGTACCAGGCACTCCTCAACGCCAAGGAGCACACCGAGGCGCCGTCCTTCATCGCGCTGAGGACCATCATCGGCTGGCCGGCCCCGAACAAGCAGAACACCGGCGCGGCGCACGGCTCCGCGCTCGGCGTACCCGAGGTGAAGGCGACCAAGGAGATCCTGCACTTCGACCCCGACGTGGATTTCCCGGTCGAGGAAGACGCGCTCAACCACGCCCGCCAGGTCGCCGAGCGCGGCAAGCAGGTGCACGCGGAGTGGGAAGGGCCGTTCGCCGAATGGGCCAAGGCCAACCCGGAACGCAAGGCGCTGTTCGACCGGATGGCGGTCCGCCGCCTGCCGGACGGCTGGACCACGGTGCTGCCGGAGTTCCCGCCCGATGCCAAGGGCATAGCCACGCGCAAGGCGTCCGGCACGATCCTCAGCGCCCTGGCACCCGTGCTGCCCGAACTGTGGGGTGGCTCGGCTGACCTGGCCGAGAGCAACCTGACCACGATGGAGGGCGAGCCGTCCTTCATCCCGGCCAACCACCAGACGGCGATGTGGCCGGGTAACCCGTACGGGCGGACGATGCACTTCGGCATCCGCGAGCACGGCATGGGCGCGATCCTCAACGGGATCGCGCTGTCCGGCGGGACCCGCCCCTACGGCGGCACGTTCCTGCAGTTCAGCGACTACATGCGGGGCGCGGTCCGGCTGACCTCCCTGATGGAACTGCCGGTCACCTACGTGTGGACGCACGACTCCATCGGCCTGGGCGAGGACGGTCCAACCCACCAGCCGGTCGAGCACCTGTGGTCGCTGCGCAACATCCCGCACCTGGAGGTTGTCCGGCCCGGCGACGCCAACGAGACCGTGGCGGCCTGGCGCACCATCCTGGAGCGGGCCCGGCCCGCGGCACTGTGCCTGACCAGGCAGAACCTGCCCGTACTCGACCGGTCCGGCGAGCTGGAGGGCGCGGCCAAGGTGGCCCAGGGCGGGTACGTGCTGGCCCCGGGGACCGACGTCATCCTGATTGCCACCGGCAGCGAGGTCTCGATCGCCCTGGACGCCCGCGAACTGCTGGCCGCCGACGGCGTCTCGGCCCGGGTCGTGTCCATGCCGTGCGTCGAGTGGTTCACCGAGCAGGACGAGGCCTACCGGCGGGAAGTCCTGCCCCCCACGATCAGGGCCCGGGTCTCGGTAGAAGCCGGGATTACCCCGCCCTGGAAGTTGTTTGTGGGAGATGCGGGCGCTTCAATCGGAGTAGACCACTACGGTGCCTCGGCCGCTTACCAGAAGATTTACGAGGAGTTTGGCATCACGGCGGAGCGGGTAGCCGCTGCCGCACGCGACAGTCTGGCCCGGGTCTAAACCGGCCTGGGCCGCGCAGGGAAGGAAAGAACTGTGTCAGTTGACGTTCTCGGACAGCTCTCCGAGGCCGGGGTGTCGGTGTGGCTGGACGACATCAGCCGCGACCGGCTGCGTACCGGCAACCTGCAGTCGCTCATGGACGACTACCACGTGGTCGGCGTGACCTCGAACCCGACCATCTTCGCCAAGGCGCTGTCCCAGGGTTCCGCCTACGACGACCAGGTGAGGGACCTGAGGATCCGCGGCGTGAGCGTGGAGGAGGCCTCCCGCGCGCTCACCACCTACGACATCCGCTGGGCCTGCGACGTGCTGCGCCCGGTCTACGACGCCACGAACGGCGTGGACGGCCGGGTATCCATCGAGGTGGATCCGCGGGTGGCCAGGGAGACGGAGAAGACCATCGCCGAGGCCAAGAACCTGTGGTGGATGGTCGACCGGCCCAACGCCTACATCAAGATCCCGGCCACCCCCGAGGGGCTGCCCGCGATCACGGCGGCCATCGCCGAGGGGATCAGCGTCAACGTCACGCTGATCTTCTCGCTGGCCCGGCACGGCGAGGTCATCGACGCGTACATGGCCGGCCTGGAGAAGGCCAAGGCGAACGGGCACGATCTGTCCAAGATCTTCTCGGTGGCCTCGTTCTTCGTCAGCCGGATGGACACCGAGGTCGACGCCAGGCTGGACAAGCTGGGCACCCCGGAGGCCACGGCGCTGCGCGGCAAGGCGGCCATCGCGAACGCCAGGCTGGCTTACGAGCTGTTCGAGAACAAGTGCGCCGAGGAGCGCTGGCAGGCGCTCGCGGCCAGCGGGGCGAACGTGCAGCGGCCGCTGTGGGCGTCGACCTCGACCAAGGACCCGACGTTCCCCGACACCATGTACGTGGTCGACCTGGTCGTATCGGACACGGTGAACACCATGCCCGAGGCCACGATCAAGGCGACCGCGGACCACGGTGAGCTCCGCGGCGACACGGTGCACGGGACCTACGACCAGTCGCGGCAGGTCATCGCCGACCTCGAGGAGCTCGGCATCAGCTACGACGACGTGGTGCAGGTGCTCGAGGACGAGGGCGTGGCGAAGTTCGAGGCGTCCTGGAACGAGCTGCTCGACACGATCAGAATCAACATGGAGCAGTGAGTGACGGACGACGAGGGCCTGGCCCCGGCGAACCCGGGCGTCATCAAGGGGCTGCATGAGATGTCCGAATCGCGTAATCCGCTCCGCGATCCGAGGGACCGGCGCATCCCCCGCGTGGCCGGGCCGTGCGTCCTCGTCATGTTCGGTGTCACGGGTGACCTGGCGCGCAAGAAGCTGATGCCGGCCATCTACGACCTGGCGAACCGCGGCCTGCTGCCGCCGGGCTTCTCGTTCGTCGGCTTCGCCCGCCGGGACTGGGAGGACGAGGACTTCGCCCAGCTCACCTACCGGGCGGTGAAGGAGTACGCGCGGACGCCGTTCCGGGACGCGGTCTGGCAGCAGCTCAGCGAGGGCGTCAGGTTCGTCTCCGGGTCCTTTGATGACGACGAGGCGTTCGACCAGCTGGCATCGTGCGTCATGCGGCTGGACGAGGAGCGGGGTACCGGCGGGAACTACGCGTTCTACCTGTCGATCCCGCCCGGCCAGTTCCCGACCGTGGTGCAGCAGCTCAAGCGCAGCGGCCTGTCCGACCCCTCGGCTGGCGGCTGGCGGCGGGTGGTCATCGAGAAGCCGTTCGGCCACGACCTGGCCAGCGCACGCGAGCTGAACGACATCCTGGAAGAGGTCTTCCCGCCGGACGCCGTGTTCCGCATCGACCACTACCTCGGCAAGGAGACGGTGCAGAACATCCTCGCGCTGCGCTTCGCCAACGAGATGTACGAGCCGATCTGGAACCGCGGCTACGTGGACCACGTCCAGATCACGATGGCCGAGGACATCGGCATCGGCGGCCGGGCCGGTTACTACGACGGCATCGGCGCCGCGCGCGACGTGATCCAGAACCACCTGCTGCAGTTGCTCGCGCTCGTCGCCATGGAGGAGCCGGTCGCGTTCGACGCCGACTCGCTGCGGATGGAAAAGGAGAAGGTGCTGTCCGCGGTCCGGTTGCCCGCCGACATCGCCGAGGGCACCGCGCGCGGGCAGTACTCGGCCGGATGGCAGGGCGGCCGCCAGGTGCACGGTTTCCTCGAGGAGGACGGCATTCCCCCGGACTCCCGCACCGAGACGTACGCGGCGCTGCGGCTCGGCGTCGACACCAGGCGCTGGGCCGGGGTGCCGTTCTACCTGCGGGCAGGCAAGCGGCTGCCGCGGCGGATGACGGAGATCGCGCTGATCTTCCAGCGCGCGCCGCACCTGCCGTTCTCCGCCACCGACACCGAGGAACTCGGCCAGAACGCGCTGGTGATCAGGATCCAGCCGGACGAGGGCATCACGGTCAGGTTCGGCTCGAAGGTGCCGGGTACGGCCATGGAGGTCCGCGACGTGAACATGGACTTCGCCTACGGCGAGTCGTTCACCGAGTCCAGCCCCGAAGCCTACGAGCGGCTGCTGCTCGACGTGCTTATCGGCGACCCGCCGCTGTTCCCCCGGCAGGCCGAGGTCGAGCTGGGCTGGCGGATCCTCGACCCGGTGGAAGATTTCTGGGCTTCCCGCACTAAGCCGGACCAGTACCCGGCGGGTACGGCCGGACCCCCGTCGGCCGACGCGCTGATGGCACGGGATAACCGAGCATGGCGCCGGCTCTAGAGAGGCTCCGATGACCATCGACCTGACCGACACCAGCACCGGCGCGATCCACGAGGCGCTGACCCAGGCCCGCCGGCGGATGGGCGGTCCCGCCTCCGGCACGGTGCTGACGCTGATCATCGTCACCGACGAGTCCGAGCAGTACGACGCGGTCCGGGCCGCCAGCCAGGCCGGCCGCGAGCATCCGAGCCGGATCCTCGCCGTCATCACCCGCAGGCCCAAGGGCGAATCGCGGCTCGACGCCGAGATCCGGGTGGGCGAGACCGGCCCCGGGGAGACCATCCTCCTGCGCATGTACGGGCCGCTCGGCCAGCATGCCGACTCGGTGGTCGCGCCGCTGCTCGCGCCCGACGTGCCGGTGGTCACCTGGTGGCCGGACGAGGCGCCGTCCGCCCCGAGCGGGGACCCGCTCGGCGCGGTGGCCCAGCGGCGGGTGACCGACGCGGCCGCCAGCGAGACGCCCAAGGACATGCTGCTGACCCTGGCCAAGGCGTACAAACCGGGTGACACCGACCTGAGCTGGACCCGGGCGACATCCTGGCGCTCGCTGCTCGCGGCCACCCTGGACCAGCCCTACCCTGAACTGCTCCGCGGCGAGGTCCTGGCCGAGCCGGGTAACCCGAGCGCGGACCTGATCGCGGCCTGGCTGGGGCAGCGGCTCGACCTCGACGTGCGGCGAGGCGAGTCCGGCGGGCCCGGGATCACCGAGGTGAACTTCGAGACCCCGGACGGGAAGGTCGCGCTGTCCCGGCCGGACGGCCGCAACGCCACCCTGTCCTGGCCCGGACGGCCGGAACGCCGGGTAGCCCTGCACCGGCGCGACACCGCCGAGCTAGTCGCCGAGGAACTGCGCAGGCTCGAGCCGGACGAGGTCTACGCCGAGACGCTGCGCGCGCTGGCCGCGGGCGTGGGAAACTCGGCTCCATGAGCGTGCCCGAGGTCATCGTCCACCGGGACGCCAGCCTGCTCGCCCAGGCCGTGGCCGCGCGCCTGGTCACCAGGCTGGTCGACGCGATTGCCGCGCGGGGCACCGCGTCGGTGGTGCTCACCGGGGGCGGCATCGGCACCAGGGTGCTCGCCGAGGTCGCCGCGACGCCCGCCAGGGACGCGATCGACTGGCGGCACCTGGACATCTGGTGGGGAGACGAACGGTTCCTCCCCACGGGCGACCCGGACAGGAACGAGACCGGCGCCCGTTCGGCGCTGCTCGACCACGTGGATGTCGACCCGGCCAGGGTGCATCCGATGCCCGGCCCGGACGGACCCGACGGCGACGACCCTGAGGCCGCGGCCGCCCGGTACGCGTCCTGGCTGGCCGCCGCGACCACGCCGGAAGACCACGGTCCGGTGCCGTCGTTCGACGTGCTGATGCTCGGCATCGGACCCGAGGGACACGTCGCGTCGCTGTTCCCCGGCATGCCCGCGCTGTACGACGAGCGGCCGGTGGTGGCCGTACGCGGCTCCCCCAAGCCCCCGTCGACCCGGCTGTCGCTGACCCTGCCGTCGATTCAGGCCGCCCGCGAGGTCTGGATCATCTGCTCGGGCGCGGACAAGGCGAAGGCGATCGCGATGGCCCTGTCCGACTCCGGGCCGGTGCAGGTGCCTGCCGCGGGGGCCCGCGGCAGGCAGCGGACGCTATTCCTGATCGACAGCGCCGCGGCGGCGAAGGTGCCGGCGCAGATCGGCCGCCCGGGCGCCCACTGACTTGTCCCCCGGCCTGCGCGCGAACGCCAGGCCTGCGGCCAGGCAGGTGGCGGGTATGGCGGCGAGCACGTACCGGTAGCTGAACCCGGCGGTCATCGGCGGCAGCACGATCATCAGCGCCCCTACCAGCCAGGGCAGCAGGCCGATGCCGCCCCAGCGGCGCCAGCGGGCCAGCACGCCGGCCGCCCCGATGAGCACGATCAGGCCGAGCAGCGTGCCGCGCAGGTAGATGTACCGCTGGTATTCCTGGAGCAGGTGCTGCCAGGGTTGCACCGCCTGCGTATTCCCGAGCCCGGGCCCGCCGAACTCCTGCCTCGCCTGATAGACCCTGTTGGCGGTGGCGTCACCCCGGACGGGGTTCACCCACCAGGGGATCAGCGCGTTCAGTTCCTTGCCGGAGACGAACTGGAAGGCCGGGCCGTTCCCGTAGTAGTTGTTCGGGTCGGGCTGCCGGTTCCAGCCGAAGGTGTGCAGCGTGTCGTCGACCACCACGTGCAGGTAGCTGACCGGCTGAGCCAGGATGGCCTCCCGGGCGAACTTCTCCGCCATCGCGTTGACCTTCGGCGTGAACCGGAGTCGGTTGTCGGCGGAGTGGTGCAGGTTGAACAGCGGGGTGGTGACCTTGTTGTCCGGCCAGTTCTCGTTGTCCGCCCACAGGTACTCCCCCGACACCGGGCGCAGGTACGGCGGCGTCGGGTCACACAGGGCGCGGACGTCGGCCGAAGGCTTGATCTTGTCGCATTCGGCGAACGTGCTGACCCGGCTGTACAGGAACGTACCCGAGGACTCGGTCAGCCCGAACCGGCCGTGGGAGCCGTTGAACCAGGCCATATACACCACGATGGGCACGACGCCCGCCACGAGCAGGGTCACCAGGCGCCGCCAGCCCACTCGCCTGACCAGCATGGCCACCAGTACCACCGCGAGCAGGGGCTGGCCGACCGACCTCACCAGGGTGGCGTAGCCGATGAGCAGGCCGGCCACGGCCATGACCGGGACCGACGGACGATCGTTCCAGCACAGGATCACGATCGCCACGGTGCCGAGGAAGATGAACAGTGTGTCGGCGGTGATCATGTGCTCGAGGTGCAACTGGTACGAGTCGAACAGCACCGGCAGCGCGGCCAGCGTTGCCCCCCACCAAGGCAGCCCGCGCCGGCGCAGCAGGGCGTAGATGAGGACGCCCATGGCGACACCCATCGCCGCCTGCAGGATGGCCAGCGGGTACGCGCTGTGCAGGGGTAGCAGCAGGTCGATGAAGAACGGGTAGCCGTTCGGCCGGACCGCGTCCGGGACATGCGACACGGCGTCGTGCACGTAGTTGTAAGAGTCGTTGAACCACAGGATCGGCGGGTAGCCGAGGATCACGATGATCCGGATCACGACCGCGGCCGCGAGCACGATGGTGAATTGCCAGTGCGTTACCGCGGGACGGGTGAGGCGCGCCAGCCGCGGGCCCCGTTCCTCCTGAGGCGGCTGCTCATCGGGAATGACCCGATCGCTGCCGGTGGTCGCATTCGACAACGACCGCCTCCTGACTCTCGCTGACCCTGCCGGAAATACCGATTCCCTTCGCTGATCCCGCAGGCCCCGGAATCAAGCACGCCAACGAGATTTTCGCCACGTCGGCCGACTCATAGTAGCCGCCTGCCCAGGCCAGAGATAAGGATTACGGGGTAACAGCCTGGGCTCGCGTGTCGGCCATCACTGACGGTTATCAGCGTCCCCCGTACCCTACCCGGCACGCGAGCAGGCAGATGAACACGACCGAGAGCGCGGCCGCGGTGTCCGGCGATCCGGCCGCCGCCGCGATCATGATCCAGACGAAGATGACCGGCAGCAGCCTGCCCAGCGGCCGGTCGCGACCGCCCTGCCGCGGCCGGGGTACCGACGGGACCATCTGCGCCGCGGGCACCGGACGCGGCTGCTGCAGCAGGTCGGCGCCGAGCACCGGTTCGACGGGCAGGTCCGCGGTCAGCTCACGCAGGTCGGCCCAGGTCTTCGAGGCGTACGCGGTTGAGGTCCGCTCCTCGAATTCCTCCAGCGTCAGCCGGCCATCCGTGTACGCGTCCCTGAGGACGTCCACTACGCTCTCGCGCTCCTTGTCGGATGCACGGATCGCTCGGTCGGTCATCGGCGCGGACCTTTCCTCGTCTTCCCCTGATCCTAACCCAGCACCCGGCGGAACCCCCGGCCGCAGGACACCAGAACCCGCGGATGGCGGTCGGAGCCTGCGGATGGCACCAGTCCGACGGCCCGGCCGGACGGGCACGGCTGGACGGCACGGTCGGAGAGCCGAACGGGCGGCGATCTGCTTGCGCACCACAGCGCGCACGGGCACCGCGGTACCCACAGGCACCATCGAGCAGGCGGCTTGCTGGTCGCGCGGTCCGCAGCGCGGCGCCATAACGGACTCCCGTCACTCCGGCACCGTCAGCAGCACGGTCCGGGTGTATCGGGCCAGCTGGAACGCCATGAAACCCCGGATCCAGTGCGTTCCAACGCCGTGAATGCCGGGTTCCAGTGCGTCCGGGAGGCGCCCGGCGGCGGGCCGATCTTCATGATCAACATTAGCCGAGCGGCATTTGAGCTGGAGCGATATGAACGCGGTATCCACGCCGTATGGACGGCGACGAGGGGATGAGCCACACGTCACAGCTGATCCCCTTTTACCCATCGGCTTGATCCGAAACTTTCGTGACGCAAAGCATCCAGATCGGAATCTGGGGCACCGTCATCCGGCAGCATCTGAAGGCCTATGGAGATGAGGCGGTTTAGGTCTCGCCCCCTAACGCATGTGGCGTTACGCTATTGGCGAATCTTTCGTCTGGTCTATCTGAGCACGATGTGACCAGGTGAAGGTTTTGGCCTGATGATTTTGGTTAGCAAGACAAGGTCTTCATGTCAGCCAGGTAGTAAAGACGGGCGCCCCGGCCTCTCGACCGCCACATGGTAGCCGGAAGCCGGACGAGCCATTCCTCACCAGGAGGGATCGAATTTGAGCGTCAGCGAAGATCGCACAGTCCAGCCCGCTACCGCAGCCCCAGCTACAGGCATCGCCGACCCAGCCCCGCTCGGGCTCGCGGCGTTTGCCGCGACCACGTTCCTGCTTTCCGCCGCCAACGCCGGCTGGATGACCAAGGCCACCGGCGATGCGTGGCTCGGTTATGCCTTCGCCTACGGCGGGTTCGGCCAGCTACTGGCCGGCATGTGGGAATTCCGCAACAGGAACGTGTTCGGCGCCACCGCGTTCGCCACCTACGGCGGCTTCTGGATCGGGCTCGGCCTGTGGGCCCTGCTGGTCGCGCCGAAGGCAGCTACGCCCGCAGCCGCCAACCACGACATAGCCTGGATCCTGCTCACGTTCGCCATCATCAACACGTACTTGCTGATCCTCAGCACCCAGGTGAACATGGCGGTGTTCCTCGTTTTCCTCACCCTGGAGGCCACCGAGATCATCCTGTTCATCGGCCTCTTCGGCGGCAGCACGGGCACGGTCAAGTTCGGCGGGTACGTCGGCCTGGTCACCGCCCTGGTCGCCTTCTACACGTCGGCGGCAGGCATCTCGAACGGCCTCGCCGGGAAGCTCCGCTTCCCGGTCGGCAGGCCCCTTATCAGCTAGCTCCGTCTGGCTAGCACGGATCAGTTAACCGCCCATCGCCGGAAGCGCTGGGGAGCACCCGCTCCCCAGCGCTTTTCGTTCTCCGGGATGATCAGGCAGCCCGGCCCCGCCGCCGGATAGCGTTAGGCGCGCGAATCGGTCGGATGAGGAGGAGCGCGTGCAGAACGGGAGGCAGATCGACCTGTCGACGCAGGTCGAGCGCGTCAAACACAAGACGAGGCCGTGGAAGTCGATCATTTCCCTGCTGCTGGCGATCGCCGCCGCGGTCCTGTCGCGTCAGGCTCGAAATGACTCGGGCCTCTTCTCTAGCACGAGCGGCACGACCAACCAGCTGATCTCCGCGGGCCTGGCCGTGGCGTTCCTGGTCTTCGGGTCCATCGCGACCTACAGCCTGGCTGGGAAGGTCAGGGAACTGATCCAGCCCAGGGTGGGCACCGCGCACGCGGCGGTGGTCGGGTACGCCATCTTGATCGTCGGCGCCTTCACCACGCTGGTCATCACCCTGGTGCTGTTCACCGTTCCGGTCGCTCAGCTCGTCCTGGGGGGCGCGCTGACCACCGTGTTCGTTGGCATCGCGGCGCAGCAGGCACTCGGCAACGTGTTCGCCGGGCTGGTACTGCTCTTCGCGCGACCGTTCAAGGTGGGCGACGCCGTCCGGCTTCAGGCCGGCGGGCTCGGTGGCACGCTCGACGGCATCGTGACCGATATCGGGATCACCTACGTCCGTTTCGACACCGACGGCAGCGTGATGTCGATCCCCAACTCCCAGGTACTCAACGCCGTGGTCGGCCCCATCCCCCCCGAGCCTGAGGATCCCGAGCAGGATCCCGGGCCGGAGGATCCTGAGGTGGCCCCGGACGGCAAGTCGGGCACGCCAGGCGGCCCGGAACAGCCGCAGCCGCGCCCGGCCGGACCCGCGTAAGGGCGCCCGGGCAGAACGAAGGGCCGGCTGGCAAGCCAGCCGGCCCTTCGTCACGTCAACCGGTGCGGAGGTCGCCTCTCGGCGAAAGGCGCAACGCGGCTCCAGCCGAACGGTATTCCGCGAAGGCAGTAGGTGCGGCCCGGGGACACAGCCGCACCGGCCGATACCTTCTAACGCCCGCGACGCCGCCTCTGTTCCCGGCGCGTGGGCGGATCTGTTTCGTAGGGGAACGACGAGACGGCCTGCTGGCTCGCGGTGGTCTCCTGATCCTGCTCCGGGTAGTGCCCGCCTCCGCCGCGGTAGCCGGTGTCCTGCGCGCCGTAGCCGAAGGTGCTATACCCCTGGTCCGGGTACGAAGGGGCGTCCCCCTGGGCCGGGTAATCCTGCCCGGTGTAGCCGTACTCGCTGTACCCCTGGCTCGGGTAGGCCGGAGTGTCCGCTTCCTGATAACCCTGGTCGCCGTAGCCCTGGTAGCCGTACTCCTCGTAGCCGGGCTCCTGGCGGGCCGCCTGCTCCTGGTAGCGCTCATCCGGGTAGCGCTGTTCCTGGTAACCCTCGGCCTCGTAGCGCTGACCCTGATAGCGCTGGTCCTGATAACCCTGCCCCTGGTACGACGGGTCCTGATACGACGGGTCCCGGTAGTGCTGACCCTGGTAGCTGTCCTGGGCGTAGCCCTGGCGCTCCTGGGCCTGGTACCCGGACCCGGTGTAGCCGCGGTCGTCATAGGAACCGAGGTCATGACCGGGCGCGGAGTCATAGCCCTGGCCGGAGTAAGAGTCGGCGCCGTAGGCCTGGCCCTGATAGGACTCGCTGGCGTAGTGCCGGCCCGAGTACGAGGAACCCGAGTCAGACCCGGCCTGGCCGCCGTATCCCTGCTGGCCATAGCCCTGACCCGAATAGCCCTGCTCGGCATACCCCTGGTCGGGGTAACCCTGGCTGGAGTAACCCTGGTCGGAGTAGCCCTGGTCCGGGTAACTCTGGCCGGAGTAACGCTGGTCCGGGTAGCCCTGGGCAGAGTCGGCGTACCCCTGCGTCTCGTAGCCGCGGTCGCCGTAGGACTGCTGCTCGTTATAGGGCTGCTGCTCGTTGTAGGGCTGCTGGTCTCCGTAGCCTTGCTGGTCGGCGTAGGCGTGGTCCTGGTACCCCGGCTGGGCGTAGCCGCGGTCGCCGTACTGGCCAGGCTCGCCGTACTGGCCAGGCTCGGCGTACTGACTGGATTCGGCGTATCTCCCCTGGTCGGCATACTGCTGCTGCCCCTGCGCGGCGTACTGGCCGCCGTAGGAACTGGCCGCGCCGCTGTAGCCCTGGTCCGAGTAATACTGCTCGGCATAGTCCTGCGGCGGCTGGGACGCCTGGGACCCCGAGCCGGCGGGCAGGGCCAGCGGGCCCGCGGGCAGCGCCCGGGGCCCCTGAGCGCCTTGCGGCGACGGGGTGAACACCATCGTGCCGGCCGGGTCCTCGGCCCGGACCGCGCGGAAGTCGCCGGTCACCGGGCCGGTGAACTCGGCCTCGCGGCCGTAGCCACCGGGCAGCGCCGTCAGCCGGGGGTCGGTCGGCGCCCCGGGGAGCTGGCTGGCGTAGCCGCCGAATCCGCGCGGGTCGTTCGCCTGCGCCCCGCGCTGCAGGGCGTCGATCAGCCTCGGCAACTCCTCCATCGGCAGCCGGAACGTGCCGGTGCAGGTGCCTCCCTGCCAGATGCTGAAGACCGAGACTCCGGTGTCGGCGTACCAGCTCAGCCGCATGCTGCGGGAGCTGCCGCGCACGTCGAAGAAAACCTCGCCGAGCCGGGGCAGCGGAGCTGCGTCCGACGCTGACATGCTGCCCATCGTGGCCCTGCTCCCTTCTCTTTGTCCAGTTCGTCACGAAGACACTCCAGCAGGCTAGCTGGAGGCCGGAATTCAGGTAGGGAATTTCGCCACCCGGGTGCGAGACCGCTACCCCGGATGGCATCATTATCGACGGGCATGCAGCGGCCCGCGCGATGGTTTAGCAAGGACGGGTGAACCGACGCGCAGGCGCCAGCCGTTCGGTATGGTAACCACTTGCTTACAGCGGTCGCCGTACCCGTGCACGGGAACACCACGCCGGGAAGACGCGTTGTATCTTGCAACGGAGGCTTCCGGACAGGACTGGTTCCCGTACCCACGAGCCTGACGCTCTACTGTAACGCACCATTTGATGCATCTTGGTTGAGGTGATTGTTCCATGTCGCAGGTACGTCGGCAGTCGGCTGTGCTTCCCCGCCCGAACTGGGGCTGGCAAGATGCTGCCGCGTGCAAGGGCGAAGACCTGTTGCTCTTCTTCGGTCCCGACGGCGAGCGCCAGCCAGAACGGGAGATCAGGGAGCGCAAGGCCAAGGGTGTCTGCGCGGATTGCCCGGTGCGGCTTGAGTGCCTGAACTACGCCGTGTCGCGGCCAGAGAAGTACGGCACCTGGGGTGGCCTGAACGAGGATGAGCGTTCGGCCGAGCGCCGTCGCCGCATGCGCCGCGCCAACGCCGCCTAGCCGAGCAACGCCAGCACGTCAGCGTCGGTGAGCTGACCGAAGGACCTGTACCACTCCCCCACCGACCGGAACCGCCGGGGCGTCGCCAAGATGATCACCTGGTCGGCCTCGGCGCGCATGTCTCCCGCCGCGGCGGGTGCCGCGACCGGGGCCGCCAGCACGACGTAGGCCGCCTGCGCCGCACGCAGCGAGCGCAGCGCGGCCCGTGCGGTTACCCCGGTCGCCAGGCCGTCATCGACGACGATGACGTACCACCCGGCTACCCGCGGCAGCGGGCGGCCACCCCGGTACACCTGCACCCGCCTGGTCAGTTCGGCCTGCTCGGCGGCGACGACCGGGGCCAGGTCGGCCGGTGACAGCGACAGCCGGGCGAGCAGGCTGGCGTCGTACACCGCCGTTTCCAGGCCCTCAGCTATCGCGCCGACACCGAGTTCGGGCTGGCGCGGATATCCGATCTTCCTGGTCACGATCACGTTCATCGGCACGTCCAGGACCGTGGCGACCTGTTTCGCCACGGCGACTCCGCCTCGGGGCAGGGCGAGGACCATGGTCCGTTCGGCCCAATCTCCCAATGCCACGGCGTGGGCGAGCCGCTCCCCGAGCATGGTTCCGGCCGCCCGCCGGTCCGGGAAGGGGAGCGGGTACTCGCCCTGGCGCATGTCCGGGATTTACCCCTGTCAAGGGGCGCGATGCAGGTATGCCGTCGCACAATGGAGAGATGATCTGCGTCCCGTGCCGGAAGCGGCACCATGACAAGTGTCCGGGCCGCAGCTGGTGTGACTGCCAGCACCTGCCCCCGGCCAGCCAGCCCGCCGGGGGCCCGCGGGAATAACCCCCGCGTCTTGACCTGTTGCCACGCGTATGCCGCCGGATGTGACCCTTCGCACTGTCCACATGCCGGACGCTGCCTGGACAGTCCGGTTCGTTACATGTGATCCTGGGTTCATGAGTGTTACGGACCCGTTGCTCGTCGGGCGCCGTCACATCGATTTCTTGCGCATCCGCAGCGCGATCTGTCTGCTCGCCCGTTAATCGCCGGCCCGGATTTCCCATCCCGGGCGCGCGTGCGATGCCGGGCGCTCCCCCGCCGGACCAGGGGCTTAACCATGCCTGAAATGCGGTCCACCGGAGCCCAGGTTCTCTCCTCACGCGCGTCCCCGAACCTGGAGGACCCTCCCACATGCCAGTCGCAGCTGGAACCAAGCGTAAACGCGGCGAAGGCCAGTGGGCGCTCGGCTATCGCGAGCCGCTCAACAAGAACGAGGAAAACAAGCGCAACGACGACGGGCTCAACGTCCGCCAGCGGATCATCGACATCTACTCCAAGTACGGCTTCGACTCCATCGACCCGGCTGACCTGCGCGGCCGGTTCCGCTGGTACGGGCTGTACACGCAGCGGCGGCCCGGCATCGACGGCGGCAAGACCGCGGTGCTGGAGCCGGAGGAGCTCGATGACCGCTACTTCATGCTGCGCGTCCGCATCGACGGCGGCCGGCTGTCCAACGACCAGCTGCGGGTCATCGCCTACATCTCGCGCCGTTACGCACGCGGCACGGCGGACGTAACCGACCGGCAGAACATCCAGCTGCACTGGATCGAGATCGAGAACGTCCCCGACATCTGGGAGGCCCTCGAGTCGGTGGGCCTGTCTACCACCGAGGCCTGCGGCGATACCCCACGGGTGATCCTCGGCTGCCCGCTGGCCGGCATCGACGCGGACGAGATCGTCGACGGCACGCCGGAGATCGCCGCCATCGGCGAGCAGTACATCGGCGACGCCGCGTTCTCCAACCTGCCGCGCAAGTTCAAGTCCGCGATCAGCGGCTGCCCGGCGCAATGCGCCATCCACGAGATCAACGACATCGCCTTCGTCGGCGTCGTCAAACCGGACGGGGAAACCGGCTACGACCTGTGGGTCGGCGGTGGCCTGTCCACCAATCCGATGATCGGCAAGCGGCTCGGCGCGTTCGTCCGGCCGGGCCAGGTAGCCGAGGTCTGGGCGGGCGTGACCGGCCTGTTCAGGGACTACGGCTACCGGCGCCTGCGGCACCGGGCGAGGATCAAGTTCCTGGTCGCGGACTGGGGCCCGGAGAAGTTCCGCGAGGTACTCGAGAAGGAGTACCTCGGCTACGCCCTGCCGGACGGCCCGGCTCCGGACGCGCCGCGCGACGGGATCCGCGATCACGTGGGCGTGCACCCGCAGCGTGACGGGAACTACTACGTCGGCTTCGCGCCGGTCGTGGGCCGCCTGTCGGCCGACGCACTCGACGTGATCGCTGACCTGGCGGCCAGGTACGGGAGCGGCCGGGTCCACACCACCACCGAGCAGAAGATGGTCATCCTCGACGTGCCGCCCGAGCGCACCGAGGATCTGGTGGCCGAACTGGATGCCGCCGGCCTGCCTGCCCGCCCCAGTGCGTTCCGCAGGCACACGATGGCCTGCACCGGCATCGAGTTCTGCAAGCTCGCCATCGTCGAGACCAAGGCCCGGGCCGCCGACCTGATCAGCGAACTGGAGCGCCGGCTGCCCGGCTTCGACGCCCCGGTCACGATCAACGTGAACGGCTGCCCGAACTCCTGCGCCAGGATCCAGACCGCCGACATCGGCCTGAAGGGCTCGCTGGTCACCGGGCCGGACGGCCAGCAGGTCGAGGGATTCCAGGTGCATCTGGGCGGCAGCCTGAGCGGCGGTGACGGCTCGGGCTCGGGATTCGGCCGCAAGGTGCGCGGGCTCAAGACCACGGCCGAGGAACTGCCGGACTACGTCGAACGGGTGCTGCGGCGCTTCGACGCCGCTCGCGAGCCTGGCGAGAGCTTCGCCGCCTGGACCGTCCGCGCCAGCGACGAGGAGCTCTCGTGAGTACCCGGGCCGTCCCCTTCTACTGCCCTTACTGCGGCGAGGAGGACCTTGAACCGCAGGGCGCGGCCGACGGCGAATGGCATTGCCGCAGTTGCACACGGTCTTTCCAGCTACGCTTTGCCGGAATAGGAGTCACACTGTGAGCCCCGTTGTCACGCGCGGCCTAGCGCAGCGAAACATCTTGGAGGACCCTGAGCAGATGCGAACCCTCGCCGAACAGGCCGCCGAGGAACTCGCCGACGCGCCGGCCGAAGAGGTAATTCGCTGGGCGGTGGACACGTTCGGCGAACGGATCTGCGTCACCTCGTCCATGACCGACGCGGTGATCATCCATCTCGCCGCCGCCGTCCAGCCAGGCATCGACGTCGTCTTCCTCGACACCGGCTATCACTTCGCCGAGACCATCGGGACCAGGGATGCGGTGGAGGCCGTCTATCCGGTCAAGCTGCTCAACATCACCCCGTCGCGCACCGTGAAGGAGCAGGACGCCGCGCTGGGCCCCAGGCTCTACGGGCGCAATCCCGACCTGTGCTGCTATCTGCGCAAGGTCGAGCCGCTGGAGCGGGCGCTGACCAACTACGACGCCTGGATCACCGGCGTGCGCCGGGACGAGACCAGCAACCGCCGCCAGACCAAGGTCGTGGAGTGGGACGACCGGCGGGAGATGGTCAAGGTCAACCCGATCGTCAGCTGGTCGCAGAAGCAGGTGGACGACTTCATCACCGAGCAGGGCGTGCTGGTGAATCCGCTGGTCTACGATGGGTACCCGTCGATCGGCTGCGCCACGTGCACGATCCGCGTCGAGCCCGGCGCCGACCCGCGCAGCGGCCGGTGGGCGGGCACCGGCAAGACGGAGTGCGGCCTCCATGCCTGATGGAGGTGGTAGCCCAGGGGGGGTCCTAGTCGCGGTGGCGCACGGCAGCGCGGATCCGCGGGCCTCGGCCACCATCGCGGAGCTGGCGGCGGTGGCCAGGCAGCGCTCGCCAGGTCTCGACCTGCGTACCGCCTTCCTGGGTCACGCCCCGCCGTCGCTGCCGCAGGTCCTGGGCACGATCGAGGCGGATCGCGAGGTGACCGTGCTGCCGCTGCTGCTGACCGCGGCGTACCACAGCAAGGCCGACATCCCCCGCGTGCTGGCCAGGACACCACTCCCGCGGGTGAGCTACGGCGCCACCCTCGGGCCACACCCGCTCCTGCTTGACGCGCTCGACCGCCGCCTGGCCGAAGCGGATCCCGGTGCGCACCGGGACCCGGCGTGCACCGCTGTGGTGCTCGCGGCGGCCGGTTCCAGCGATCCCGAAGCGAACGCCACGATCGCCCGGATGGCGGCGCGATGGCAGGCCAGGGCGGGGTGGCTCGCCGTCCGGCCGGCCTACGCCTCGGCCGCCGAACCCTCCCCGGCGGCAGCCGTGGCCGGCCTGCTGCGGGACGGGGCACCCCGCGTCGTGGTCGCCACCTACCTGCTAGCCCCGGGCTTTTTCGCCGACCGGATCCGCCACACCGCCCTGGCCGCGGGAGCGGCCGCCGTCTCCCCCGCGCTCGGCGCCTGCGCCGAGGTGGCCGACGTCATGCTCGACCGATTCACCCAAACTGGATCAACGAGGCGCAGCGCGGCATAAATCGGACGCGTAAATCTGGGTAGAACTCCGGATGACCCTCGGGAAAACCGAGGAACCCCGACCCGCTGGTCACGATCCGGTATCGTACGTCCCTCCGGGCATACGCTGACCCGGTAGAGTCGGCCGCTGGCCGAACGCGACCCGACTGGCCGCCAAAGGGGGCGAATGCGTATCTGGCCGGGAACGCCATACCCGCTTGGTGCGACATGGGACGGATGGGGCACGAACTTCACCCTTTTCTCCGAGGTCGCCGAACGCGTAGAGCTCTGCCTGTTCGACGAGGCCGGCGACGATAGCGGCACGCTCAGCGAGACCAGGGTCGAGCTGACCGAGGTCGACGGCTTCGTGTGGCACGGCTACCTGCCCGGTATCGCGCCCGGGCAGCGGTACGGCTACCGGGTGCACGGGCCCTACGACCCCCCGCGCGGGCTGCGCTGCGATGGCTCCAAGCTGCTGCTCGACCCGTACGGCAAGGCGGTCGAGGGTGACGTCCGCTGGGCCGAGTCGCTGTTCGACTACCAGTTCGCCAACCCGAGGAAGCGGAACACCGCGGACAGCGCGGCGCACATGCCGAAGAACGTGGTCATCAACCCGTTCTTCGACTGGGGCAACGACCGGGCCCCGCAGACCCCGTACCACGAGACCGTCATCTACGAGGCGCACGTGCGCGGGCTGACCCTGTGCCAGCCGGAGATCCCGGCGGCGCAGCGCGGCACCTACGCCGGGCTCGCCCACCCGGCGGTGATCGCGCACCTGCAGCGGATCGGGGTCACCGCGGTTGAGCTCATGCCGGTGCACCAGTTCGTGGCCGAGCAGTTCCTGGTCGCCCGCGGGCTGACCAACTACTGGGGCTACAACACGATCGGCTTCCTGGCCCCGCACAACAGGTACTCCTCGGCTGGCCAGCGCGGCGAGCAGGTCAGCGAGTTCAAGTCGATGGTGAAGGCGCTGCACGAGGCGGGCATCGAGGTCATCCTCGACGTGGTCTATAACCACACCGCCGAGGGCGACCACATGGGCCCGACCCTGTCCTTCCGCGGCATCGACAACGCCGCCTACTACCGGCTCTCGGACCACGAACGCTGGCGCTACCTGGACTACACCGGCTGCGGGAACAGCCTGAACGCCCGCCACCCGCACTCGCTCCAGCTGGTCATGGACTCGCTGCGGTACTGGATCCTGGAGATGCACGTCGACGGGTTCCGGTTCGACCTGGCCGCCGCGCTGGCCAGGGAACTGCACGACGTCGACCGGCTGTCCACCTTCTTCGACCTGGTCCAGCAGGACCCCGTGGTGTCCCAGGTCAAGCTCATCGCCGAGCCATGGGACGTGGGCGAGGGCGGCTACCAGGTCGGCAGGTTCCCTCCGCTGTGGACCGAGTGGAACGGCAAGTACCGGGACGCGGTCCGCGACTTCTGGCGCGGCCGCCCGTCCACCGTGCCGGACTTCGCGTCCCGGCTCACCGGGTCCAGCGACCTGTACGCGACGAGCGGGCGCCGCCCCGTCGCCTCGATCAACTTCGTCACCTGCCACGACGGGTTCACCCTCACCGACCTGGTCTCCTACAACCACAAGCACAACGAGGCCAACGGCGAGGACAACCGGGACGGCACCGACGACAACCGCTCGTGGAACTGCGGCGCCGAAGGCCCGTCCGGCGATCCCGCGATCAACGAGCTGCGCGCCCGGCAGAGGCGGAACTTCCTGGTCACCTTGTTCCTGTCCCAGGGTGTGCCGATGCTGCTGGCCGGCGACGAGATGGGCCGCACCCAGCAGGGCAACAACAACGCCTATTGCCAGGACAACACGATTTCCTGGGTGGACTGGAGCCAGGCCGCCGCCGAGCAGGAGATGCTGCAGTTCACCGAGACCCTGGCCGGCCTGCGCCGCGACCACCCGGTGTTCCGCAGGCGCCGGTTCTTCCGCGGCCAGGTCCCCGGAGCGGGGAAGGGTGACATCGTCTGGCTCACCCCCGCCGGGGAAGTGATGACGGACGCGGACTGGGAGGCCAGCTACGCCAAGTCGCTCGCGGCGTACCTCAACGGGGACGCCATCAGCGAGCCCGACCCGCGCGGCGGGAAGATCACCGACGCCAGCTTCCTGCTGCTGTTCAACGCGCACAGCAAGCCGCTCACGTTCACCCTGCCCGAGGCCGACTACGCGGCGGGCTGGGAGGTCATCGTCGACACGGCGTCCGGCGTCCCCGGCGCGATCCACCCGCCGAAGAAGGAAATCGAGGTCCGCGACCACGCCGTGGTCGTGCTACGGTCCACGGAGTGACCCTGCGCCAGCTTTTTTCCGACCGGGAACCTGATCTGCCCAGGCTCTACGCCTACCCGGACGGTCACTGGCTGCGAGCCAACATGGTCGCGACCGCGGACGGTGCCGCGTCGCTGAACGGCCTGACGCAGGGCATCTCCTCCGCTACCGACCGGCGGGTCTTCGCGCTGCTCCGCACGCTGTGCGACGTCATCCTGGTCGGCGCGTCCACGGTCCGCGAGGAGAAGTACAAGCCAGCCCGGCCGCAGGAGCTGTGGAGTCACCTCCGGGAGGGCCGGCCGCCGACGCCGCCGATCGCGGTGGTCAGCAGGCGGCTCGATCTCGACCCGGACAGCCCGCTCATCACCGCTGCGCCGGCGCACGCTCGCACGATCGTCATCACCACCGCCAGCGCGCCGGACGCCCGGCGGGACCTGGTGGCCCGGTACGCAGAAGTCATTATCGCGGGCCAGGACACCGTCGATCTCACGACCGCAGTGGACGAGCTGGCCAAACGCGGCCACCGGCGCATGCTCGCCGAGGGAGGCCCGCGCCTGCTCGCCCAGCTGGCCGAGGCTGGCCTGCTCGACGAGCTGTGCCTGACCATCGGGCCGCTGATAGCCGGCCCGGGCGCGCCCAGGATCGTGGCCGGGACCCCCGGCACGGGCTCCGTCGCCACGCCGCTGCCGCTGACCCTGGCCCACGTCCTGGAAGACGACGGTTTCCTGCTCTGCCGGTACACCAGGAAAGACAATTGAGCCGAACGGGCCGGGCTCATCGCGCATGATGAGGATCAGGGGCGTGGCAGCAGGCCCCGCTCGAAGCCCGTCGCCACCGCGGCGGCGCGGTCGTTGACGCCCAGCTTGGCGTAGATGTGCAGCACGTGGGTCTTGACCGTGGCCTCGCTGATGAACAGGCGGGCGGCGGCCTCACGGTTCGAGCAGCCCTGAGCGATCAGCCCCAGGATGTCGAGCTCGCGCTGGCTGAGCGGTTCCCTGGCCGGCTGCCTGACCTGGCCGAGGAGCCGGGTGGCGACCGAGGGCGAGAGCACGGCCTCGCCGCGGGCTGCGGCGCGGACGCCGCGCAGCAGCTCGGCGGGCGGGGAGTCCTTCAGCAGGTAGCCGGTCGCGCCGGCCTCGATCGCGGGCACCACGTCGGTGTCGGTGTCGAAGGTGGTGAGCACCAGCACCCGCGCGCCGATGCCCTTCTCCGCCAGCAGCTTGATCGCGCTGACCCCATCCAGGACCGGCATGCGCAGGTCCATCAGCACCACGTCCGGGTGCAGGGCCGCGGCCCGGTCGACCGCCTCCCGGCCGTTGGCGGCCTCCCCCGCCACCTCGAACTCGCCGCTGGCCTCGAAGATGCCCCGGAGGCCGTCGCGCACCACCGGGTGATCGTCGGCGATCAGCAGCCTGATGATCTGGCTCACTTGGATTCCCCCAGAGGAATGGCGGGGAGGCTGGCCGATACGGCCGTGCCCGCCCCGGGCTCCGACTCGATCTCCAGCTGCCCGGCCAGCCGGCTGACCCGCTGGCGCATCGCGATCAGCCCGAAACCGCCCGCGGCCGGGGACTCGCCGGCCAGGCGCCCGTTGGTCCTGCGCTCCCCGGCTGGGGCCACGGCGAACCCGGCTCCGTCGTCGCGCACGTCCAGGCTGACCACGTCCTCCATGTAGGACAGCGTGACCCCGGCCCGGGAGGCACCGGCGTGCTTGGCCACGTTGGCCAGCGCCTCCTGCGCGACGCGCAGCAGCGTCACCTCGACCTCCGGGTGCAGCGCCCGCGCCTGGCCGGTGGTCTCGACATCGCCGGTCACGCCGCTGGTGACCGACCAGCGGGCCACCTCGTCGGCCAGCGCCTCCGGCAGCCTGCTGTTCTCCAGCGCCTGCGGCCGCAGCGCCTGGACCGAGCGGCGCGCCTCGGCCAGGCTGTCCCGGGCGAGCCGTTTGGCGTTGTCGATCCGCCGCTCGCGTTCGGCGTCGTTGCTGGTCTGCTGGACCGCCTCGAGCTGAGTGACGATCCCGGTCAGGCCCTGGGCGATGGTGTCGTGGATCTCCCGGGCCATCCGCTGCCGCTCGTCTCCCGCGCCCGCCTCCCTAGCCTGGGTGAGCAACTGAGCCTGCAGCCCGGTGTTCTCCGCGATCATCTCCTCCAACCGGTGGTTGGCCTCGGCCAGCTCGGCGATCATCTGCTTGCGTGCCTTGTTCTGCTCCTCGGTCTTCACGCCCAGCATCGTGAAGACGCCGATGAGAACCATGTCGACGCCGGCCAGCAGCACCCAGATGGTCACCAGCGCAACGGTCGGCCGGTGAAATCCACCGGACTGGGCCATGCCGATGAAGAAGGCGGTGACCGCGCAGCCGGCCCACCGCCACGCGCCGGCCAGATACTGCCCGGCGTGCAGGAAGCCGATCCAGGTGAAGAACGCGAACCACGGGCTGCGGAAGGTGAGCACGGCGATGAACACCAGCAGCCCGGCGAAGTAGACGTACCCCTGCCACGGACGCCGGGGCGGGCCAGGATGCAGAACGACCATCCAGGCAACCCAGGCTCCGGCGGCCGCGGCCACGCCCACGGTGATGCCGATCGCTCCCGCGCTTGGGGCCTGGGAGAGCACATATGGGATGAACGGGACGACGAGCAGCAGGTAGGGCACCAGTCGCGCCACGGATTCATACCGGCGCTCGAGGTTTTCGAAGCCGCTGTCCGGCGTGCGCACCGCCACCGCGCTCACCCTTTCCTACGCTTGTTCCCAGCGGAAGAACCGCGCCGACACCGCCGCGGCGATCACGGCATACGCTGCCATTATGCCCAGGTATTCGGGCCGCGGGGTCACGCCCATCCAGCTGTCCCGCACCGCGTGCAGGGCCGAGCCGAGCGGGGTGAAGTTCCCGATCTGGCGCATCACCGACGACATCTCCTCGGTCGGGAAGTAGACCCCGGCGAAGAACATGTTCGGGAAGAACAGCAGCCAGCCGAGTCCGGCCGAGCTCCTGGCCGTCGGCGCCACCGAAGCCACCAGCAGGCCGAGCGAGAACAGCGCGGCGATACCGAGCAGCAGCGACAGGATGAACCAGCCCGCCAGGCGCGGCGCCGGAACGTGATAGGCCAGCCGGGCCACCCCGATGACCACCGCCACGGACAGGATCGCCGCGGCCGCCCACACCATCAGGTCGGCCAGCAGCAGGGTCAGCGGGCGCACTGGCGTGACGCCCAGGCGCCGCAGGATGCCGCGTTCCCGGTACTGGCCGATGACCATCGGGACCCCGGTCAGGCCGAGGACGGCCAGCACGATCGCGACGCTGATGGACGCGATGTACTCGGTGCCGATCTGCCCGGACAGGCTCTTCTGCGGATCGCTGAACCCGGGGATCAGCCCGAACCCGATCACCAGCGCCACCGGCAGCCCGAACACTCCGATGGCCGCGCCCGTCTCCCGCAGGAACAGCTTGGTCTCGACAAAGGCGAGCCTGCTGAAGCCGTTCATGTCTGTTTCTCCCTCAGCTTTCCATGCTCCGGCCGGTCAGCGCCACGTAGGCGCTGTCCAGGCTGCGTCCCTCGATCCGCAGGTCGGCCACCAGGACCTGCCTGCGGGCCAGTTCGGCGGTGACGGCGCTGGCGAAGTCGCCGGTGCCGGTGACGTCGACCTGATTCCCGCGGCGGGTGGCGGAGACGACGCCGGGCAGCGCGGTCAGCGATTGCTCGTCGAGTGGTGCCATCGGCCGGAACCGGACCCGGTACTCGCCCCCGGCGCGGTCCACAAGCCCCGCCGGGGTGTCCAGCGCCGCGATCCGCCCCCGTTCGAGGATCGCGACGCGGTCGCACAGTTCCTCCACCTCGTCCATGAAGTGGCTGACCAGCACGACGGTGACGCCCTGCGCCCGCACCTGGCTGATCAGGTCCCAGGTGGCGTGCCGCGCGCCCGGGTCCAGCCCGGAGGTCAGCTCGTCGAGGAACACCACCTCCGGGTTCCCGATCAGGGCCAGCGCGATGAACAGGCGCTGCTTCTGGCCGCCGGAGAGCTTGGCGAACTTGGCGTCCGCCTTCCCGGCCAGCCCCCAGCGCTCGAGCAGCTCGCGCCAGTCGGCCGGGTTCGGGTAGAACGAGGCGTACAGCTCGAGTGCCTCGCGCACCTTCAGCTTCTCCTGGAGCTGGCTTTCCTGCAGCTGCACGCCGATCCGCTGGTGCAGCCGGTGCCGGTCGGTCAGCGGGTCCAGGCCGAGGATCCGCACCTCGCCGCCGTCCCGCCTGCGCAACCCCTCCATGCATTCGACCGCGGTGGTCTTGCCCGCGCCGTTCGGGCCCAGGATGCCGAAGATCTCACCCGCATCGACGTGGAACGCGATGTCGTCCACGACCGCCAGGCCCCCGTAACGCTTGGTGAGCCCCGTCACCTCGATGACTGCCGTCACATGCGCCTCGCTTTCGTTAGGTCGCCCCCGTGGGCGGCTTAACCAGCTTCGCCGGCGCACCCCGTCGGCGGATCGGCTGCGCGGCCATCTTTGCCGCACCGCGCGGCCGCCCGGCGGCCGGCCATCCGGAACCCACTGCATCCACCATTCGGTGGATGCTCGCCTCGGCCATGGCACTGGAGCGGCATGAACGAGGTCTTCATGCCGTATGAAGCGGCGGGCGGGGGCAGGCTTCCGGTCGGGTGCCCGATATTCCAAGCACATGCTTGACATCTTGGGTGATGCGGGTACATGATTCCAAGTATGTCCTTGGAATACGGATCAGCGGCCTCTCCAGTTAGCTCGGTCCGTGAGCGCCACGAGGATGTGGATTGACGTGGCGGACGAGACTGATCTGCCTGACGAGGCTGAGACTCTCGGGACCGCAGACCCCGGGACCGCGGAAGCCGGGGAGTCGCGGCAGCGCTGGCGGCTGCTCGACGACCCGCTGGCGATCCGGGCTCTGGCTCATCCGCTGCGGCTCGACCTGATGAAGATCATCGCCCGGCTGGGCCGGGCCACCACCGCGGATGCGGCGCGAGAGATGGGCATCAGCCACGGGCTGGCGTCGCACCATCTGCGGCAGCTGGCCAAGTATGGCTTCCTCGAGCAGGTCAAGGGCAAGGATCACCGGGAGCGGCCCTGGCGGCTGGTGGCCACGTCCTACAACTGGAGCGGGGCCAGGGCCACGGCCGAGGGCTCTGTCGCGGTCGACGTGCTGGAGCAGATGACCGCCGAACGGACCATCGAGGCTTTCCTTGACTGGCAGCAGAGACGCAAGGTCTGGCCGCAGGCATGGCGGGAACACACCGGCATAGGCGAGTCCTCTGTCTACCTCACCCAGGCTGAGCTGGCCGAGATCATCGACGCTATGGACGCCTTGCTGGTGCGCTACACCGACGAGCGGCCGATCGATGACGTGGCCTCGCGGCCGGAGGGTTCGGTGCCGGTGACGTTCACCCTGTTCGCGGTGCCAGCCGGGCCGCCGCCAGGATCCAGGGCGACAACGGAGGCCTGACGTGCGTGCGACGTGGCGGATGCTGGCCGGACGGCGCGACCTGAGGCTGGTGCTGTCGGCCGGCTTCATCTCCATGGCCGGCGACTGGATCCTGACCATCGGGCTGATCTACAAGGTCTACGCGACGACCGGTTCCACGGTGGCGTCCGCGCTGGCGATGGCGTCTGCGTTCGCTCCGCAGGTGCTGCTCGGCGCGGTCGCCGGAGTGTTCGCGGACCGCTGGGACCGCAAGCGCACCATGATCGCCGCCGACCTGCTGCTGGCGGCGGGGCTGCTGCCGCTGCTCCTGGTGCGCGGCGCGGGGCAGGTCTGGATCATCTTCGCCGTGATGTTCTGGGAGGGTGCCGTCCAGCAGTTCTTCTCCCCCGCCGAGCAGGCCATGGTGCCCCGGCTGGTACCCGGCGACGAACTGGTGACGGCTAACGCGGCGAGCGGCCAGGTGGCGAACGTGTCCCGGCTGGCCGGTTCGGCGCTCGGCGGCATCCTCGCCGCGTTCGGCGGCATCATCGCCGTCACGCTGGTCGACGCGGCCAGCTTCCTCGCCTCCGCTGCCCTGCTCGGCCTGGTCCAGGCGAGCGGGCGCACCGGCTGCCGCCAGGGCGGCCCGGTCCGGGCCCGGCTGGCTCAGGTCGGCGCGGAGCTGCGCGACGGGCTCCGGCTGGCCACGCGCCACCGCGTGCTTCGCGCCCTGATGATCTTCGCCTTGGTCACCAGCGTGGGCGAGGGCACCATGAGCACGCTGTTCACGCCCTTCGTCGAGCGCGTGCTGCACGGTTCCTCCCAGGACCTCGGGCTCATCGTGGCCGCTCAAGCGATCGGCGGCATCGCCGGCGGGATGGTCGCCGCCGCCTCTGGCCACCGGTTCCGGGCCAGCCGCCTGATGTGCTGCGGCGCGGTCGCCTTCGGCCTGGTGGACCTGGCCATCTTCCTGTACCCGCTCGGGTATGTGGCCGTGTGGCCCGCCGTCGCCGGGATGATCGTCGTCGGCCTGCCCGGAGCGCTGACCCTGGCCGGGCTGATCACGCTGTTCCAACGCAGCAGCGAGGACGCCTACCGGGGCCGGGTGTTCGGCGCGGTGAGCGCCCTGGAGGGCGTCACGGTGCTGGTCGGCACGCTGGGCTCGGGCTACCTGAGCCGGCTCGCCGGCATCATCCCGGTGCTGGCCGTCCAGGGCGCCGGGTACGTGGTCGCCGGGCTGGCCATGCTCGTCTGGCTCAAGGAGGAACCAGGCGAGCCGGCCGGCGCGAGCGCCCGGCGCCGGGGCGAGCCAGCGCTCGTCACGGCGGAAGGCTAGCCTGGCCACTGGAGAAGCCCGGTCATGCACGGCCCGCGCGGCCTGGGCGACGGGAGAAGGGTGAAGGGTTCATGCCGCTGCACACTCAGGTGGATGCGTCCATCCAGGACGACGAGCTCGACATCAACCCGGTCTACGTCCAGGAACTGGGGGCCGGGATCCCCCGGTACCGGCTGCCCGCGCACGGCATGCTGCCGCGCACCGCGCTCCAGATGGTCCGCGACGAGCTCATCCTCGACGGCAACGCCCGGCTCAACCTGGCCACGTTCGTCACCACCTGGATGGAGCCCGAGGCCGAGCAGCTGATGGCCGAGTGCGCCGCCAAGAACATGATCGACAAGGACGAGTACCCGCAGACCGCCGAGCTGGAGCAGCGCTGCGTGAACATCCTCAGTCACCTGTGGAACGCGCCGGCCGGCAGCCAGGCCACCGGCTGCTCCACGACCGGGTCGAGTGAGGCCTGCATGCTCGGCGGGATGGCGCTGCTGTGGCGCTGGCGGGCCCGGCGCCAGGCGGCCGGGCAGGACGCGGCCAGGCCGAACCTGGTGATGGGCTCCAACGTCCAGGTGTGCTGGGAGAAGTTCTGCCGCTACTGGCAGATCGAGCCCCGCTTCGTGCCCATGGTGCCGGGGCGGCTGCACCTGCGCGGCGCCGAGGCCGCGGCCAAGTGCGACGAGAACACCATCGGGGTGGTCGCGATCATGGGCTCTACCATGGACGGCAGCTACGAGCCCGTACTCGAGATCAGCCAGGCCCTGGACCGGGTGCAGACCGAACAGGGCTACGACGTGCCGATCCACGTGGACGGCGCGTCGGGAGGGTTCGTCGCCCCGTTCCTGCAGCCCGAACTGGAGTGGGATTTCCGGGTTCCGCGGGTGGCGTCCATCAACGCCTCGGGCCACAAGTACGGCCTGGTATATCCCGGGGTCGGCTGGGTCATGTGGCGGACTCCGGACGCGCTGCCGGACGACCTCGTGTTCCGGGTCAACTACCTGGGCGGCGAGATGCCGACGTTCGCGCTGAACTTCTCCCGGCCCGGCGCGCAGGTGGCTGCGCAGTACTACAACTTCATCAGGCTCGGCCGCCAGGGCTACCAGCGCGTGCAGCACGCCTGCCGGGACGTCGCGCTGCACCTGTCCGCCGGGATCGCCAAGATAGGCCCGTTCGAGCTGCTCACCGAGGGCCGCGACCTGCCCGTGTTCGCGTTCAAGCTGCGCGACGACATCACCGGGTACTCGGTGTTCGACGTCTCGGAGCGGCTGCGGCTGCGCGGCTGGCAGGTACCCGCCTACACGTTCCCGGCCGACCTGACCGACACCGCGGTGATGCGCATCGTGGTCAGGAACGGCTTCAGCATGGACCTGGCCAACCTGCTACTCGCTGACCTGCGCAAGCACGTCAAGGTACTGGAGCACCACCCGCAGACGCAGCCGCCGCCGGAGATCCAGCACATGCGCGAGTCGTTCAAGCACTGAGCCTGCCGGAACGCTGAGCGTGCTGCTCAGGACGAGGTCAGCCAGCGCAGGACGGACCTGAGCCTGGGGCTCCTGCTGGTCGTCCACGGGTGATCCTCATCGTTGGTCCACGCGTAGGCAGGCAGGCCGTCCTGGACGAAGCCGAGCAGCCGGGGCTCGTCCAGGTCCGCGGCCGCGAAGGCGTACAGCGCCTGGATCCGGGGCAGCATCACGCCGTAGTCGATCAGGCGGCCGGCGTAGTTCTCCAGGGCCAGGATCTCGCTCAGGGTGAAGCCGACGAGCGGATACCTGTCCGGCAGGATGTTGTGCAGGGACAGGAACACGTCGGCGCCCCGCCAGCGCGGATCGCCGAGCACCCGGCTGACGGCGCGCACCCGTCCCAGCGCGAGCTTCGGGCTAGCGACCAGCGCATGAGCATAGAGCACCCGGCCCAGGGCGACGTTCATGAAGAAGCGCTCCACCGGAAGCTCGGCCGCACAGAGCGCATAGTGCTCTATATACCCCGCGACGATACTGGCGTTGTGGGCCCGGTACCAGGCCACGGCGCTCGGCCGCTCGAGAAAGGCGGACCAGCGCGAGACCGACGGCCGACTGGCCGGCCCGGGCTGGAACCCTGATCCGGCCAGCAACTGGTCCGCCTCCCACGCGTCCCGCAGCAGGCCCTCGTTGACCGCGCGCCACCATCCGCTCCCCGGCCGGGGTGCGTCCGGGGCGGCCAGCAGGCCCCGGCGGACCTGCCACCGCATGAAGGCCATCTCGGCCCGGCGGTAGGACCGGATCGAGACGCAACCGGGCCGGTCGTCGTAGAAACGGCTCGCCAGACCGAGGCGGCGACCCGGATCGTCGCGAACCGCCGCCACCATGCTGAGCGCCTCTGCCGCCGCATCACCGGACATGTGGAGATAGCGTAACTGGGGGGATCGGCAGGCTCTGCTGGCTCCGGGGGGCCGACCCCCCGCTCCCCCCGAAAATGCAAGGAGCTGACGATGACGGTGCTGCGCAGCTACGTGAGCGGGGCATGGACCGAGCCGGCGGACGAGGGGCGCCCGGTGCTCGACGCGGTGTCCGGCGAGGAGGTCGCCCGGGTGTCGTCGGCGGGCATCGACCTGGCGGCGGCGCTGGACTACGGCCGGTCGTCCGGCGGCCCGGCGCTGCGCGAGCTGACCTTCCACCAGCGGGCGGCGCTGCTCAAGTCGCTCGGGCAACTGCTGCGCGAGCACCGCCAGGAGCTCTACGCGCTGTCCGCCCGCACCGGCGCGACCCTCGGCGACTCCAGGTTCGACGTCGACGGCGGCATCGGCGTGCTGCTCAGCTACGCCAGCCGGGCCAAGCGCGAGCTGCCGAACGACACCATCCTCGCCGAAGGCGCCGTCGAGCCGCTGGGCAAGGGCGGGACCTTCGTCGGCCAGCACATCCTCACCCCGCTGCACGGGGTGGCGGTCCAGATCAACGCGTTCAACTTCCCGGTCTGGGGGCCGCTGGAGAAGTTCGCCCCGGCGTTCATCGCCGGGGTACCCAGCCTGGTCAAGCCGGCTACCCAGACCGCGTACCTGACGGCCCGCCTGGTCGAGCTGATCGTCGATTCCGGGTTGCTCCCGGCGGGCGCGATCCAGCTGGTCTGCGGCAGCATCGGCGGCCTGTTCGACCACCTCGGCGAGCAGGATCTGGTCTCCTTCACCGGGTCGGCCGCCACCGCCAGGCAGCTGCGCGCCCATCCGGCCATCGTCGAGCGCTCCATCCGGTTCAACGCCGAGGCGGACTCGCTGAACTGCTCCATCCTCGGCCCCGAGGCCGGACCGGGCACGCCAGAGTTCGACCTGTACATCCGGCAGCTGGTCACCGAGATGACGGTCAAGGCGGGCCAGAAGTGCACCGCGATCCGCCGGGCCCTGGTCCCGGCCGCGCTGGCGGACCAGGTGGCGGAGGCAGCCAGGGACCGGCTGGCCACGGTCGTGGTGGGCAACCCCGCCGAGGAGGGCGTCCGGATGGGAGCGCTGGCCGGCCTGGAGCAGCGCGAAGAGGTGCGCCGTTCGGTCAAGGCCCTGCTGTCGGCCGGCCGGATCGTGTCCGGCGACCCGGACCACGTGGACGTGGTCGGGGCCAGCGCCGAGCGCGGCGCGTTCATGGCGCCGCTGCTGCTGCAGACCGACGACCCGGACCGTCCCGAGCCGCACCAGGTCGAGGCGTTCGGCCCGGTCAGCACCATCATCGGCTACCAGGACACCGGCCAGGTGATCGAGCTCGCGGCCCGGGGCCGGGGCAGCCTGGTCGGCTCGGTCGTCACGGCGGACACCTCCTTCGCCCGCGACGTGGTCCTCGGCCTGGCGCCCTGGCACGGCCGGCTCCTCGTCCTGGACCACGAGGACGGCGCCGAATCCACCGGCCACGGGTCGCCGCTGCCCATGCTGGTGCACGGCGGGCCCGGTCGGGCGGGCGGCGGCGAGGAGATGGGTGGCGTCCGCGGCGTGCTGCACCACATGCAGCGCACGGCGGTGCAGGCCAGCCCGCGGGTACTCGCGGCCGTCACGCGCCGCTGGATCCCGGGTACCGAACGGGCTACCGATGGCGGCCATCCCTTCCGCAAGTCCCTCGCCGACCTGCGGATCGGCGACGCCGTGGTCGCCGGGCCGCGTCAGGTCACCCTGGCCGACATCGAGCACTTCGCCGGATTCACCGGGGACACCTTCTACGCGCACATGGACGAGGAGGCCGCGCGGGCCAACCCGTTCTTCGACGGCCGGGTGGCGCACGGCTATCTCATCGTCTCCTTCGCGGCCGGGCTGTTCGTCCAGCCCGATCCCGGTCCGGTGCTGGCCAACTACGGCCTGGAGAACCTGCGCTTCCTCACGCCGGTGTACCCGGGCGACGAGCTGACCGTGACGCTGACCTGCAAGCAGATCATCCCGCGCGAGGACGCCGGGCACGGCGAGGTGCGCTGGGACGCCGACGTGACTAACCAGGACGGCAAGTCGGTGGCGACCTACGACGTGCTGACCCTGGTGGCGAAGGAGTGGCCCCCGGCCTAGCGGCGATCAGCGCAGCGGACCGAAGAAGGCGCGCAGGTCGGCCGCTAGCTGGGCCGGGGCTTCCATCGCCGGGAAGTGCCTGCCGCGCGGGAAATCGGTCCAGTGCGCGCCGGCCGGGGCGGGGACCAGCTTGCGGACCGTCTCGTCGGCCCCGAAGACCGCGAAGCCCTGCGGTACGGCGGGCGGCGGGCCCCAGTCGGAGGAGTGCGCCTGCTCGTACAGGGTGTGCGCGGCGGTGGCGCCGGAGCCGGTGAACCAGTACAGGCTGACGGTGGTGAGCAGCTGATCACGGTCGATCGGCAGGTCGGTCCACTCGTGGACCTTCTCCGCGATCCAGGCCAGCTGAAGCAGCGGTGAATCGGCCAGGCCGTAGCCGATGGTCTGCGGTCTGCTGTTCTGAATGGCCAGATAGCCGGAACCATCTCGAGAGAATGCGTCCATCCGTTCCAGGATCAGCTTGTCGACCGGATCGTCCTCGTCGAGCCGGCCGCCCATCCCGGGGATGAACGTGGCGGTGGCCGCGGCGGTCAGCGGATCGGTCACGACGTGCATGCCGATCACGTGGCCGCTGTCGAGGCCGGCGACCATCCCGGACACCCCGGCGCCGATGTCGCCGCCGTGCACGCCGTACCGCTCATAGCCAAGCCGGCGCATCAACTCGGCCCAGGCGCGCGCGGTCCGGCCCATGGCCCAGCCGGTCGCGCTCAGCGGAGTCGAGAAGGCGTACCCGGGCAGGGACGGCGCGATGACGTGGAAGGCCTGGCCCGCGGCCGGGTCGACCAGCGGCTCGATCAGGTGCAGAAACTCGGCGACGGAGCTCGGGAAGCCGTGGGTGATCAGCAGCGGCTTGGCGTCGGGCTGGCCGGATCTGACGTGCAGGAAATGGATGCGCTGCCCGTCGATCTCGGTGACGAACTGGGGGTAGGAGTTGAGCCGCGCCTCGGCGGAGCGCCAGTCGTACTGCGTGCGCCAGTGCTCGGCAAGTTCCTTCAGGTAGCCCAGCGGTACGCCGCGGGTCCACCCAGCGCCGGGCAGCTCGCCGGGCCAGCGGGCGCTGGCGAGCCGGTGGTGCAGGTAGTCGACGTCCGTCTGGCGGATCTCGATGCGGAACGGCTGAATGTTCTCGCTCATCTCTTCTCCTCGTCAGCGGGCCTGGTGCCCGTGAGGAAAAGCTATGAATAATTGCGGAAGATTTCTTTCCTAGATTGACGTGAGGATTCGAAGAGTGCTGGAAACGTCGGCGCGCCTGCTGCGCCTGCTGGGCCTGCTCCAGACGCGGCGGGACTGGACCAGTGCCGAGCTCGCCACCCGGCTCAACGTCACGACCCGGACCGTCCGCAACGACATGGCCCGGCTGCGCGCGCTCGGCTATCCGGTCGAGGCACGCCCCGGTGTGGCCGGCGGCTATCGCCTCGGCACCGGGGGTTCCCTGCCTCCGCTGCTGCTCGACGACGAGGAGGCGGTGGCGATCGCGATCGGACTGAGGACCGCGGCGAATGGCTCGGTCGCCGGGATCGAGGAAGCCTCGGTGCGGGCGCTGGCCAAGCTGCAGCGGATGCTGCCGTCGCGGCTGCGTCACCGGGTCAGCGCTATCGCCTCCTCTGCACTGCCCGTGCCATCGCGCGGGCCGAAGGTGGACCCGGACGTGCTGACCGTCATCGCGAGCGCGTGCCGGGACCACGAGCGGCTGAGATTCGACTACCGGACCCATTCCGGGACGGTCAGCCGGCGCACGGTGGAGCCGTACCGCTTGGTGAACGACCGACGGCGCTGGTACCTGGTGGCCTGGGACGCGGACCGGGACGACTGGCGCACCTTCCGGGTCGACCGGATCGAGCCGCGGCCGCCGGCGGGCCCGCGCTTCACCCCCCGTGCCCTGCCGCCCGACCGGGAGATCGCCGCGGAGGTAGCCCGCGGGGCGGGCGAGGCGACATGGCAATACCGGGCGCGGGTGATCGTGTACGCGCCCGCGGAGTACGTGCGGAACCGGCTGCCGATTCCGGTGGAAGTGAACTCGATCGGCGAGGACACGTGCGCGTTCGAGCCAGGCTCGGACCATCCGGAAATGCTCGCCCTCTACCTGGGGATGCTGGGCGCGGATTTCACGATCGTGGAATCGCCGGAACTGGTGGCCGCGCTGCGCACGCTGACCGGGCGCTATCACCGCGCCATCGAGGCCAGCCAGCAGCCGGCCCGCCGCCCTCGCGTCTTACGGTGCCGCCAGGGCCAGGCCGAGCGCGACGGCGTAGCGGTGCCCGAGCGGCCCGCCCGGGCAGGTGCCGCCGACGTCGCCGCGGCCGACGGCCACCCCGTCCGGCAGCGAGCGGGCCACCACGCCGAGCAGTTCCTCGTCCCCGGCCGGACCGCCGACCACGAGGACCTGCGCCGGGTCCTGGCCGAGCGTGCGCACCGCCCGCCCGAAGTTCGCCGCCAGCACGGCCTGCTTGAGCCGCAGCCGGATGGCGCGCCATTCGCCGGGTCCGTGATGCCGGTCGAACGGCAGCCAGCCGCCCGGGCCCTCCACGGCGAGCATGCCGGCCGCCGAGGCGGGCGCCGGGACGTCCAGGAAGCCGCGGCGGCCGTCCTCGCCCTCGAACCGCTGACCGCCGTCCACCCGGACGCAGGGCCCGCGCTTGACCCAGTCGGCGGAGGCGCGCGGGATGCCGAGCATCTCCGCCACCGCGGCGGTGAGCAGCTCACCCGCGCCCGCGGCCACCACGCTGCCCCCGGGCCCGATGACGTCGATCGTGCCCGCCCCCAGGTCGACGACTACCGCGTCGTCACGGCCGCCCGGCGTGGTGAGGGCGCCGAGCCGGGCCGCGGCCGGCTCGCTGACCGGCTCGTGGACCGGCAGCTGGAGCAGGTCGCCCAGGACGGACGCCGCGTCCTCGTTACCCGCGCGGCTCAGCGAGGCCACTAGCACCGCCCGGCTGGTGCTGCCCTGCCGGGCGGTGGCCGCCTCGGCCGCGGCGGCCAGGTCCACCGCGAACAGGTCGTCGACCTCGCGGGCGGCTGCACCCGTGCCGTACCCGTGTACGGCACCTACCGGCCAGCCGGCCAGCCGCGGGATCGCGGCCCGCAGCGGCAGGCGGCCGTCCTCGGCCGTCAGCACCCAGGGTTCGGCCGGGGTCTCGGGCGCGTCCGGGACGACGGGCAGCAGGCCCACCACGGCGTTGCCCTGGTCGGCCAGCGTCCGGCTCACCGCGGCCGCGGCACCCGCCTCGGCCGCGGCCAGCGGGTCCAAACCGAGGCGGGCACCGAGCGCGACCGGGTCGGCCAGCACCCGCAGGGTGTGCCCGGGCGGGCGCACCTCGACCGCCAGCATCCGGCAGGCCGCCGCCGTATCCGTGTCGACCTGGTCGATCACCGGCAGGCCGCCGGGGAGCCGGTTGGCCACCAGCACGCCCTCATCGCCGGCCACCAGCACCGCGCCGATCCTGGTCCCGGCCGCCAGCGAGGCCCGCACCCGCGCGGCGGCCTCGTCGTAGCGCAAGCCGGGCGGCACGATGGCCACCACGTCCGCTTCGCCACCCCGCGGCGCATCGTCCAGCCGAAGCGGCGGCCCGACGCACGCCCCGGTCCCGCTGGGGGTGG
>Ga0207683_10000498_pt1 | contig 36344 bp, 40 predicted proteins | sample KBSM73metaG_FD_184333 | JGI IMG/M metagenome (GOLD analysis project Ga0207683, IMG submission 184333) | Miscanthus rhizosphere microbial communities from Kellogg Biological Station, Michigan, USA - KBS M7-3 metaG (SPAdes) (version 2) | ecosystem: Host-associated > Plants > Roots > Rhizosphere >... | reverse complement strand
ACTTCCCGGTCGCCTACGAGTCACTCGCTCCGGGCACCGGGAGCCTCCGCGCCGACTCCACGGACCTGAGGACGCAGCCGGTGCCGCGCATCCTCGCGGAGAGCGACGGCCAGGTCGTGCAGGAGGACTCCGCCGCGGCCTTCCCCGACGACGCGGCGTTCCACGAGATGCGCGAGCGCTACGGCGGCATGCGGTCGCAGATCGTCACGGGGTGCTACCGGGATGGGAAGCTGGTGGCACTGCTCTCGATCCACGACCTGCGCGCGCCGCGGCGCTTCAGCGAGGAGGAGCGCGCGCTCTGCCGAGCGGCGGCGGCCGAGGTCGCTGGGAGGCTCGATGACGCGCCATGAGCTGAAGCCTCCGATCCGCCGGCCGCTCGTGGACGCGCCCGAGACCGGGCACAACCGCTGGCACCCGGACCTGCCGCCGGCGCTCGTCGTCGAGCCGGGCGACGAGATCGTGATCGACTGCAGGGACGGGCTCGACGGCCAGATCACGCCCGCCACGCTCGACGCCGATCTGCTCGCGGTCGATCTGGACCGGGGCCATCCGCTCTCGGGGCCGATCGCCGTGCGCGGAGCAGAGCCCGGCGACGTGCTCAAGGTCGAGATCCTCGCGGTCGAGACCGACGACTTCGGCTCGACCGCGATCTTCCCGGGCTTCGGACTGCTCGGCGACCTGTTCGAGGAGCCGTTCCTCGTGACCTGGGGCCTGCACGACGGTACTGCGACATCCGGTCGCCTCGAAGGCGTCCGCATACCCGCCGACCCGTTCGTCGGCGTCATCGGAGTGGCGCCGTCACCTGCGCGGATGGAGCAGTTCCGGGCACGAGAGGCCGCCGTCGTCGAGGCCGGCGGAGTCGCGCTGCCACCCGATGCGAACGGCGCGGTGCCTCCGGGCGAGCCCTACGCCTCGACGGCCCTGCGCACGATCCCGCCGCGCGAGACCGGCGGCAACCTCGACGTTCCGCAAGCGCGCGCGGGCTCGACGGTCTTCCTGCCGGTGGACGTGGCCGGCGCGCTGCTCTCGCTCGGCGACGTGCACTTCGCCCAGGGCGACGGCGAAGTCTGCGGGACGGCGATCGAGGCGCACGGCCGCGTCACGATCCGGGTCGACGTGCTCCCGGCGGCCAAGCTCGGGCACCGACCGCAGACCCCGGCATTCGAGTCGGTCGAGCCGGCCTGGAAGGGCGGGCGGCGGCACTTCGTCACGACCGGGCTGCCGATCCGGCCGGACGGCTCGAATGCCGATCTGGACACGACCCTCGCAGCGCGCAACGCGCTGCTCGCGATGATCGACTGGCTGGGCGCCGAGCGTGGCCTTTCGCGCGAGCAGGCCTACGTGCTCTGCTCGGTCGCGGTGGACCTGCGCATCTCCGAGATCGTCGACATCCCGAATCCGGTGGTGTCCGCGCTGTGTCCGCTCGATATCTTCCATGCGACTCCTCCGAGGCGAACGGGATGACCGACACCACCAGTGACCACGACCTCTACGCGCGGCAGGGCATCGGCTCTCAGATCGGCTTCGGCGACGTGCCCGCCGTCGTCGTCGTCGACTACCAGTTGGCCTTCACGCGCGGACCGCTCGCGGGCGACTTCCCCGAGGCCGCGCTCCAGGCGACCGCTCGCATCTGCGCCGCCGCGCGTGCCCTGGGAGCGCCCGTGACGTACTCCTACTGCGCATACGAGGCGGATCTCTCGGACGCGGGCCCGTTCGGCGTCAAGTGTCCGGGGCTCGTCGCCTGTCTGCGCGGCTCGGAAGGCTGCGAGATCGATCCGCTCGTCCTGCCCGCCGACGGCGACGTCGTGTTCGAGAAGCAGCAACCCTCGGCGTTCTTCGGCACCGATCTGCATGCCCGGCTCGGAGCGCTCGGCGTCGACACCGTCGTCGTCTGCGGGACGACGACGTCGGGGTGCGTGCGGGCGACGGTCGTGGACGGCATGTCGCTCGGCTATCGCATGGTGGTGCCCGTCGAGGCCGTCTCCGACCGGGCGCGCACGCCGCACCGCTCGGCCCTCTTCGACATGGGGCACAAGTACGCCGACGTGCTGCGCGAGCGCGAGGTGCTCAGCGCGCTCGCGCCCTAGCCTCAGTCGCCGGCGGTGGGCGCCGGGGCCATCGACATGCTCATGGTCTCGGCGTCGTCGTCCTGCACGATCGCCTTCGCCCTGGCCCGGCGCACGGCAAGGCCGCTGACGACCAGGAAGAGCGCGATCAGGACGAATGAGAACAGCGTCGTGAGCACGCCGAGCGCGAAGATGTACGGCTGGAACACGCTCGCCGTCATGACGTTGTAGAGCTCCGTCGGCAAGGTCGAGACCGGACCGGTCACCAGGTACGTGCGCTCGAACTCGTTCCAGGCCAGCGTGAATCCGAACAGCGCGGCGCCGAACACACCGACCCAGACGATCGGCAGCGTCACCTCCCGGAACGTGCGTATCGCGCTCGCCCCGAGATCACGGGCGGCCTCCTCTGCTCTCGCGTCGTAGCGGTTGAAGACCGTGAGCATGACGAGGAAGCCGAAGGGCAGAGCCCACACGACCTGCACACCGAGCGCCGTCGTGTAGAGGCTGACGTCGCGGCCGAGGTACGACGTCAGGAGCGTCGTGCCGAGCGAGAGCAGCAGGCCCGGGGTCATCAGCGACAGCAGCACGAGGTAGAAGATCGCGGTCGAGCCGCGGAAGCGCTCGCGGAAGGCCATGCCGAGCATCAGCGAGAGCACCGCCGTGATGATGCAGACGAGTGCGCTGAGCTTGAGCGAGACCACGATCGCATCACGCAGCGCCTGCTGCGTCGAGTCGTTGATGAGGATGTCGTACCAGTACGTCGAGAAGATGCCCGACGTCGGGAACGCCGTCAGACCGCGCGAGCCCTGGAACGACAGCAGCGTCATGAGCAGCGTCGGCCCGTACATCAGCACGAGGAAGCCGCAGAAGAACACCCCGAGCACGCGCTGCAGCTTGCGGCCGAGGATCACGTAGAGCCCCGCGAGCACGGCTGTGACGACGGCGATGCCCAGCGCCAGCTCGAGCAGCGTCCTCCAGGACGAGTAGAGCGTGTACAGCCCGAGCACCGCGAGCAAGCCCGTCAGCAGCCACTTGCCGATCGCATCGAGCGTGCGGTGGCGCTCCTTCGCGGGGGCCACGACCGACACCGAGTCGCGGATCTTCGCGAACTTCAGCAGGATGATGACGCCGACCATCATGGCGACCACGAGCACCGACGCGCCGGCCGCGGCCGTCGGGAGGTCCACGTTGTTGTAGTAGACGTTGACCTCGTTGCCGACCGAGTCGACGGTCGAGCCGCCGATCACGCGCACCGTTGCGAAGTCGCCCATGACGAGCACGAAGATGAAGATGAAGCCGATCATGATGCCGGGCAGGGAGAGCGGCAGGATGACCTCGCGGAACACCTTGTACGGCGACGCACCGAGGTCCTTGGCGGCCTCGACGGCACTCGAATCGATCGCCGCCAGCTGGAAGAAGACCGGCGTGACCATGAACAGCACGTAGAGCTGGACGAGTGTCAGGTTGACCGCGAAGTCCGAGTAGAGCAGGAAGTCGAAGGGCCCGAAACCGAGCTTGCCTGCGACGTAGTTGATCGCGCCGTTCTGGCCGAGCACGGGGCTCCAGGCGATGACGCGGATCAGGTACGCCGTCCAGAACGGCGCCAGCACGAGGATGAAGAGGGCTATCTGCGTGCGCAGGCTCTTGATCTGCGCGAGGAAGTACGCGATCGGATAACCGATCACGAGCGACAGCAGACACACGAACACCGCGCGCTGGAACGTGCGCTGGAGCGCCGTCCGGAAGACCTCGGAGTTCCAGAACGTGCGGTAGTTGTCGAGCGTCCACGACCAGGCCTTGAAGCCGTTCGTGTCGCGCGTCCAGAGCGAGACGAGCACGATCATGACGACCGGCGCGAGCAGGAACACGCACAGCCAGAGCGTCGCCGGAGCTGCCCACAGGAACGTCGCGAGGCCCGAGCGCTTGACACCGGAGGTGGCTGCGACCGCGAGCGGCTTCTCGCCGAGCTGCGCCTCGATCTCCTCGACCTGCGCGAGTGCCGCCTGCTGCGCGCCGGGGACGTCCTCAGAGCTCAAGGACGTGCCCGTCCTCGACGTTCCAGCGAACGGTCACGTCTCCGCTCTCGATGTCGCGCATCTCTGCGTAGCGTGTCTCCGCCACCTTGGCCGTGAACGGCTCGCCCGCGACCTCGAGGTGGAGCTTGACGGAGTCGCCCAGGTACTCGGCGAAGTTGAGCCGTGCCAGCGCGGTGTTCGGCTCGCTGACGGCGGGCGCGCCCTGCACGACCTCGACGGTGCTCGCCCGCACGGTCATCGCGGCCTCGTCGCCGACCGTGCCCGTGCCCTTGACCCGCGCCGCGACGTGGGGCCCGCGGATCGTGATCGTGTCGCCGTCGACCGACTCGATCGGACCGCGCACGGTGTTGTTGTCGCCCATGAAGCGGGCTACGAAGACGTTCTTCGGGAAGCGTGCGAGCTCCGTCGGCGTTCCGGTCTGCTGGATCAGCCCGTCGTTCATGACGACGATGCGGTCGCTCATCGAGAGCGCTTCCTCCTGGTTGTGCGTCACGTGGATGAACGTGATGCCGAGGTCGCGCTGGAGGGCGCGCAACTCGACGCGCATGCGCAGCTGCAGGAGCCGGTCGAGGTCGCCGAAGGGCTCGTCGAGCAGGATCGCCTTGGGGCGCGTGACGAGCACGCGGGCGAGGGCGACGCGCTGCTGCTGCCCAGACGAGAGCTCGCGCGGCTTGCGCTGCTTCATCGTCCCGAGGCCGACCATGTCGATCGCGTCGCCGGCGGTCTTCTCGCGCTCGGCCTTGTCGATGCCGCGCATCTTGAGGCCGAAGGCGACGTTCTGGAGCACCGAGCGGTGCGGGAAGAGCGCGAAGTGCTGGAAGACGGTCGTGACGGGCCGCTTCGAGGGCTCGACGCCGTTCAGTACCTGCCCGTCGAGGCTGATCGTGCCGGAGCTCGGCTCGTCATGGCCTCCGATCATCCGCAGCGTCGTGGTCTTGCCGCAGCCCGAAGGGCCGAGCAGCGTCACGTACTCGCCGTTCTCGACGTGCAGGTTCGCGTTCTCGACCGCCGTGATGTTGCCGGGGAAGACGCGGTAGACGTCCTTGAGAACGAGGCCCGAGCCATCGCCGCTCGCCGGAGCGGTGACCTCTGGGGCTGCGGAGGGTGTGCTCACGAGTCAGGCACCTTCGGCTGGGAGGGAAGGGAGAAGGGTATTCGACTACGGCGTGCAGCGGGCGGCCATGTGGCCGCCCGCTGCGCCGTTCGCTTCGCTTGCGTCTTCTACGCCGCCGGCGATCAGGCGGTGATGAACTCCTGCCACTTCTGCAGCAGGTAGTCGCGGTTGACGCCCTGCGAGTTCCAGGCGTAGAACCGGCCCGACCGCTGCTCGTAGGAGCCGCCGTCGCGCTTGGCGCCGACCTTGATGCCGGGCTTGCCGTCGGGGCCGACGAGCGGTGTCGTGGCGGCCTTGCCCTTGAGCCAGTAGTTGTCGGCGGAGGTGCCGCCGAGGGCCTTGCTCGAGGACAGGCCGGTGTGCGAGGCCGAGATGTTGGCGTTGTAGTAGCCCTGCGTCGCCATGATCCCCGCCGGCACCGGCGTGTTCCACCAGTTGAGGTAGTCGTACGCCGCGTCGAGCTTGTCGCCCGTGACGTGGGTCAGGATGGCGTTGCCGCCGCCCCAGCCGCGGAAGCCTTCCTTCGGCGCGGCGTAGCGCACCGGGAACTGCGCTTCCTGCAGCAGCGTCACGGCCGGCGACCACATCGACTCGACGACGACTGCGCCGGTCTGCATGAACGTCACCGACTCCTGGAACGTCGACCAGAAGGCCTTGAAGTGACCGGCCTTCTTGAGATCCTTGAGGATCGTCGTGAGGTCGTCGATCTCCTTCTTCGTCGGGTTCCCGAGGTCCTTCATCGTCATCTTGCCGGAGGCCTTGGCGGCCATGCCCGCGTCGATGAATCCGATGTCGGGGTCGCTGATGAGCGCGACGTGACCCTTGAAGTGGCTGTCGAAGAGCGATGCCCAGGAGTCCAGCTGGCCGCCGACTTCCTTCTCGTTGTATCCGAACGAGTCGGAGTTGTGGTTGCCCGGGATCATGGTCAGCCACTTGGTCGCGCCGGAGGCGAAGTTCTTCTTGGAGTTGTCCAGGAAGATCTTGCGGAAGGGCGCGTCGCCCTGTCCGGGCGGCACGCCGGCCTTGAGCGCTCCGTGCGTGATCAGGCGGGAGTACTTGCTGAACGCCTGGACCTTCTCGACGGGGATCGGGATCAGGTTGCCCGACGGCCACACCTGGTCGAGCTGGTGGTAGTAGCCGGACATGATGTCCTGGGTCTTCGGCTGCGTGAGGACGGCCTGTCCGATGCCCGGCGTGTCCTTGACGGTGAACTGCAGCTTGATGCCCGGGTGCGTCTTCTCGTACGCCGTCTTGATCTGGGGGATCAGGTCGACGCCCAGGCCGACGACGCGGATCGTGCCCTTGTAGGCCGATGTTGCGGCGTAGCCCGCGCTCGCCTCTGCGGCGAACAGCGCCTCGGTCGAGAGGGCGGCGAGCCCTGCGAGCGCGGCGCCACGTCCAAGTAGCTGGCGCCGATCCATCCGGTTGTCGCTCATGCTTTTCGGTCTCCTTCCGAAAGTGGTCGAACCCGAACCCCTCCGTACCGGGCCCTCCAGGGGGCGACCCGTCGAACAAGCACGTCTTCCCGCGCGCGCGCAGGTAGACAGGGCTGATCCGCGATCAAGATGCGTTTATAGACCCCGCACCCGGGCGTGTCAACAACGCCATACCGCACGATCAGCCCTCCTCCGCGAATACGTCAGACGATTTGGCGCGACGTGCCCGCGCGGACTCGCCACATCGTCTTTCGACGTTCCTTCTCCGACGACGTCGAGGCGCGTTGGTTAGTGTCGCCGGTCGAGTCACGATCGCAATTCTGCTCTCCCCGCCGGACGCAGCGGCCCGCGGTCGCGGGGCGGCGTAGACTCGCCCGCACGAACGTCGGACATTTCGGGGAGAAGCGTGGGGCAGCGGATCGACCGGGAACGCTCGCGGGCCCGCATCGAGCGTGACATCGAGACGCTCGGAGGGCCGGCATACACCCTCAGCCAGAGCGCCATCTGCCGCTACGCGTACACGGACGTCTACCGCGCGACGCTCGACTACTTCACGGCGGAGCTCGAGCGCATCGGATTTGCGGTCTGGCAGGACCCCGTCGGCACGCTGATCGCCTCCAACGTCGCACCGGGCGCGCCTGCGTTCGGGGTCGGGTCGCACTGCGATTCCAACCGCAACGGCGGCAAGTACGACGGCACGCTCGGCGTCTGCACGGCGCTCGAGGTCTGCCGCCTGGCGACCGAAGCGGGCGAGGGCCTCCCTTTGCGCCTGATCTCGTTCCTCGAGGAGGAGGGCTCCGGCTTCGGCCAGATGCTGCTCGGCTCGCGGATCATGCTTCAGCGCGTGACCGAGGAGGAATTGCGCGAGACGTTCCGCGACGAGGACGGCGTGTCGTTCTGGGATTCCGCCGAGGCCGCGGGCTACGAACCGGCGCGCTGGCGCGAGTCGATCCACGAGCTCGACGGCCTGACCGGCTGGATCGAGGTGCACATCGAGCAGGGGCGCGTCCTGCAGGACACCGGCAACCGGCTCGGCATCGTCGAGGCGATCGTCGGCTACATCCACGGCGACCTGCACTTCCACGGCAGGGCCGATCACGCGGGAGCGACGCCGATGGACTTCCGCCTCGACGCAGCGGTTCCGGCCGCCGAAACGATCGTCGAGCTGGAACGGCTGGCGAACGAGCTGGGCGGCGACGTCGTCGGCACCGTGGGCGAGATCGAGGTGCAGCCGGACCTGATCAACGTCGTCCCGGGCAGCGTCCGCCTGTCGCTCGACCTGCGCTCGGTCTCGGATCTGCGCGGCGAGCTCTGCCGCCGGATCGTGGCCTTCGCACGCGAGCGCGGCGAGGCCCGCGGCGTGGGCGTCGAATGGATCCCGCGCCAGGAGCTGCCCGTCCAGCCCATGGACGAGGACGTCGTCGCAGCGCTCAGCGCGAGCGCCCGGGAGAGCGGCGAGCCGTTCCGGCAGATGCCCTCGGGCGCAGCCCACGACACGCAGTGCGTGGCCTCGCGGGTGCCGAGCGCCATGGTCTTCGTCCCGTGCGTCGACGGCCTCTCCCACACCCCGCTGGAGTCGGCGGACCCGGCCGACGCCGCCCTTGCGGCGGAGGTCGTCTACGAGGCGATCAGAGCGAGGGCGTAGCCGCCTACTTCGCTCGTGGCGATCGCTTCACGAAGTCGTCGGCGATCTCGTCGAACGTGCACCAGCGCACGCCCTCGTGCTTGTTGATGTGCTCGATGATCCGCTCGTGCATCATGAGCACTCCGGGGCGGCCCGAGACGTCGGGGTGCACCGTCATCGTGAAGACGCCGTAGTCCATCTCGCGGTACACCCAGTCGAACTGATCCATCCAGATCTGCTCGATGTCGCGCGGGTTGACGAAGCCGTGGGAGTTCGGCGACTTCTTGATGAACATCATCGGCGGCAGGTCGTCGAGGTGCCAGCTCGCCGGGATCTCGACCAGGTCGGTCTCATGGCCGCGCTCGAGCGGCACCATCCACTCCTCGGCCTTCTTGGAGTAGTCGATCAGCGTCCACGTGTCGCCGACACGCACGTAGTAGGGCGTGAAGTCGTTGTGCATCAGCGAGTGGTCGTACTTGATGCCGAGCTTGAGCAGCAACTCGTTCGTGATCGTCGAGAACTCCCACCAGGGCGCGACGTAACCCGTCGGGCGGCGGCCCGAGACCTTCTCGATCAGGTCGACGCACTTGCGCATGACCGCCTCTTCCTGCTCGGCCGTCATGGCGATCGGATTCTCGTGCGTGTAGCCGTGCATCCCGATCTCGTGGCCGGCAGCCACGATCGCCTCGACCTGGGAGGGGAACGTCTCGATCGAGTGGCCAGGGATGAACCAGGTGGCCTTGATGCCGTTGCGCTCGAAAAGGTTGAGCATGCGCGGCGTCCCGACCTCGCCGGCGAACAGGCCGCGCGAGATGTCGTCGGGCGAGTCGCCGCCGCCGTACGAGCCGATCCAACCGGCGACCGCGTCGATGTCGACGCCGTACGCGCAGAGAATCTCCTTGGCCATGGTTCCACCTCTGGTCCGACTTTTGCGACTGGGACGCTACCGGGTCGCTCCGCACGCGACAATGCCCTCGTGTGCTCGCTCTGCGGAACGCTCTACTCGACGCGGCACTGGGCCGAGGCGCCGGGCGCGGGCGGCGAGGCCGACGCACGGCGGGCCTGGCTGCGCGACCGCCTGCGGCGCGTCGAGCTGCTGAACCGCATCCTGCGGCCGCTGGCCCTGTCGGTGGCGGAGTGGGAGGGCACCGCATACGTGCTGAGCACGCGCACGGGGGAGTCCGTGCTGTGCGCCGATCTCGCCACGCTGTTCAGCGAGGCCGAGCGCCTCGCGCGGCGGCCGATCGACCCGCTCGACCCCGAGCTCCTCGAGGGGTGGCGGGCGTGAGCAAAGTTCCCATCACATTGATCACGGGCTTCCTCGGGAGCGGCAAGACCACGCTGCTGCGGGAGCTGCTGACCGATCCCGCGCTGGGCGAGACGGCGGTGCTGGTCAACGAGCTCGGCGAGATCGCCCTCGATCACCACCTGCTCTCGCGCATCGACGAGCGCACCGTCGTGATGGCCTCCGGTTGCGTCTGCTGCACGATCCGCGCCGACCTCGCCGACGAGCTGCGCGACCTGGAGGCACGACGCTCGCGCGGGGAGATCCCCGGCTACGAGCGCGTCGCGATCGAGACGACGGGGCTCGCCGATCCCGCGCCGATCCTCTCCACGCTGCTCACCGATCCGATGGTGGAGGCGCAGTACCGCATCGACGGGCTCGTCACGACGGTCGACGCCGTCAACGGCATCGCCCAGCTGCACAGCCAGCCGGAGGCCGCCAAGCAGGCCGCGGTGGCCGATCGGCTCCTGATCACGAAGTCCGATCTCGTAGAGCCGGGGGAGCTCGCCGAGCTCTCGCGCCGGCTGGCGCGGATCAATCCCGCGGCGCGGCAGATCGAGGTCAGGCACGGGCGTCTGCCGGCGAGCGAGGTGATCGGGGTCGCGGCGCGCGACGACGACGCGGTGCTGCGCGAGGCGCTCCGCTTCAGCGAGGCGGTCGCGGCTCACGACGCGAGCGGTCACGTGCACGACGGCTCGGCGCACGACCACCGCATCCGGGCCTTCGCCCTGAGCTTCGAGCAGCCGCTCGACTGGACGATGTTCGGCATCTGGCTGTCCATGCTGCTGGCCGCGCGCGGTGAGGACGTCCTGCGCGTCAAGGGCCTGCTCAACGCAGCCGGCAGCCAGGGCCCGGTCGTCGTCAACGGCGTCCAGCACGTGATCCACCCTCCAGTGCACCTCGCTGCGTGGCCCGACGACGACCACTCCTCGCGCCTCGTGCTGATCGTGCGCGAGATCGCCGCCGACGACGTGGAGCGCTCGCTGCTCGCGTTCCAGGATCTCGCCTCCGGTAGTATCGGCGCGTCAAACGTCTGACCTATTGGAGGTCACCATGGCCAGTGCGCCCGCCGCAGTCTCGTACGAGACGCTCGCGAAGGCTCCCGACACCTACTTCAAGGCTGTCGACGCAATGGACATCGAAGGCGTCATGGCGTGCTTCGCCGACGACGCGACGCTCACGGTGCAGACCGACCACGTCACCTTCACCGGCGCGGCCGAGATCCGGCGGATGTTCACCGACTTCTTCGGCGCCTCGGTCTCGATCGGGCACGAGATCCGCAACATCGTCGTCGAGCCGGGCGCCGCCAAGGTCGCCACGGAGCAGGGGTACTTCGGCGAGCTCAAGGACGGCTCGAAGAACGACATGCACAACTGCAACTTCTTCGACTTCGACGCGGACGGGAAGTTCAGCCGCGTGATCATCTGGATGGCGGGCACGAACCCGCTGCAGTGATCTAGGCGATGGTGGCCGGCGGGAGCTCCCGCTCCCAGGCGAGCGCCGCGGCCAGCACGGTCGCGTCGCTCCGGCCCGAGAACATCACGCCGTCGCGCGTCGTCGCCGAGGGCCAGCCGAGCCAGTTGAACGGCCGCACGCGGCTCGTCACGCGTGCGCGATAGTCCGGCGTCTCCTCCTCCTCGACGAGGGGCAGGTCACACGTCAGCGTGGGCGAGACGAGGACGTCGTAGTGCAGCTCGCGCTCGCAGCGCAGTCGCCAGGCGTCGACCTCGGCCCAGAGCGCCCGGTAGGCGACGGCGGGCAGCTCGAAGCCGGGTGCCAGCTTGGCCTGCAGGTCGGGCGAGTACTCGTCACGGCGCTCGGCGTAGAGGTCGCGGTGGATGAACGCGCACTCGACGTTGAAGATCGGCAGCGCGTGCTCCCACTCCGGGAGCACCGCTTCCTCGCACTCGGCGCCCGAGTCCTCGAGGCGGTCGGCGTCCTCGATGGGCGCGAGCACGCCGATGCGCAGGCCGGCGAGGCGCGGGTAGGGCCGCGGCACATCTGCGAGCACCTCGAGCGCCAGCGCGCACTCTTCCATCGTCCTCGCCATCGGCCCGGCGTGATCGAAGACGGGCGCGAGGGGGAAGCAGCCGTCGATCGGCACCAGCCCGTGGCTGGGCTTGAAGCCCGCGGTGCCGCACGCGAACGAGGGGATGCGGATGGAGCCGCCCGTGTCGGTTCCGATGCTCAGCGCGGCGAGGCCCGCAGCGAGGGCGGCGGCACTGCCGCCGGACGATCCACCGGCGATGTGCCCGGGGCGGCGCGGATTGCCGACCGTTCCGTAGAAGGGGTTCTTGCTGGTGACGCCCCAGGCGAACTCGTGCAGGTTCGCCTTGCCGACGATCACCGCGCCCGCGTCGACGATTCGCTGCACGGCACTCCCGGTGCGCGTGGGCACGTGGTCACCGAACAGCGCCGATCCGTACGTCGTGCGCATGCCTGCGGTGTCGTACAGGTCCTTGGGAGCGAACGGAACGCCAGCGAGCGCGCCGAGGCGGCCCTCCCGGGCCAGCGAGCGTGCATCTTCGAGCGCGCGCTCGCGGTCGACGGTGATGAATGCGTTGAGCTCGGGCCGGGCCTCGATGCGGTCGAGGTGATGCGCCACGACCTCCTCGGCCGAGACCTCGCCGCCGCGCACGCGCTTGGCGATCTCGTGACAGCTCCACTCGTGCATCGCGGCCGTTCTACCAGGTCCCCGCTATCTGCTGATCCCGATCAGCACGCCACCGGCGACGACGAGCAGCGCTGCGGCGAACAGCCGCGGCCCGACCGCCTCGCGCTTCCCGAGCAGCGTGGCCGCGAAGATGACCCCCCACAGCGACTGGGTCGCATTGAGCGGCGCGACGACCGTCACGCGCCCGCGGTCGAGGGCGACGATCAGGCAGAGGTAGGCGACGCCGAGGCAGAAGCCGGCAGGGGCGAACGCCCGCAGCGCGGTCCGCATCTGCACGGGCGGTTCGTCCCGCTGGACGAACCAGGTCCAGGCAGCGAGCACCAGGGCGGCGGCCGCCAGCGAGGCGACGGTGCGCACGAGCGGATCCAGCGTCGCGTCCTCCGATGCCCAGCGGACGAGCGTGTCGCGGACGCCGAAGAGACCGGCGCAGAGCAGCGCGAGGAGCGCGCCGACCGCCCGGTATCCCGGCGGCCTGACTCGCTCGAACGAGAGGGAGGCGCCCGCTGCCACGATCAGCGCCGCTCCCGCGATGAGGCCGGCGTTGAGGCTCTCGCCCAGGAAGATCGCCGCCAGGACGAAGGAGACGAGCGGTGTGACGCCGATCAGCACCGCCGCGCGCGCGGCGCCGGCAAGGCGGATCGCGTGCACGAACGCGACCTGCGAGAGGCCGGGAACGACCGCGCCGATGGCGGCGAAGACGAGGACGTCGCGCGTGTCGATGGGATCCGCGAACGCACCCGTGACCAGGGCGATCACGCCGACGACGGCAAAGCCGATGACCGAGGTGACGGTCGCGCCGACCTCGGCGGGAACGCCGCGCGACAGTCCCCAGCGCACCGCCACGGCGAGCAGGCCGAAGAGCGCACCCGCGAGCGCGCCGAGGAGCAGAGCATCCACCGGCGCGAGAGCATACGAGCAATCGGCCTTAGGTCAGACGTCTGCTCCCGGACCGGCGCGCAGATATCATCGGCGCGCAATCCCCACCCTCTCGGGAGGCGTCATGAAGAAGATCATCCGCGGCGGCACCGTCGTGACCGCCGTCGACACCGTCGTCGCCGACGTGCTCGTCGATGGCGAGAAAGTCGCAGGCGTGGGCGATTTCGCAGGCGTCGACGCCGAGGTGATCGACGCCACGGGCTGCTTCGTCATGCCGGGCGCGATCGACAACCACACGCATCTCTCCATGCCCTTCGGCGGGACGACCACCTCGGACGACTACGACACCGGCACACAGGCCGCGGCAGCCGGCGGCACGACGTGCCTCGTCGACTTCGCGCTGCAGATGGAGCCCGGCGGCCTGCGCTCCTCGCTCGAGCAGTGGATGGGCCGCGCCGAGGGGGCGGCCCACGTCGACTACGGGTTCCACATGGCGATCACGAAGGCCGACGCCGGCACGTTCAAGGACATGCAGGCGATGGTCGACGCTGGCGTGTCCACCTTCAAGGTCTTCCTCGCCTACCCGAACGTGCTGATGGTGACGGACGACCTCTTCCTGGCGGTGCTCGAGCGCAGCAAGGAGACCGGCGGCCTCGTCATGGTGCACGCCGAGAACGGCTTCGCGATCGACCACCTCGTGAAGAAGGCGCTCGCAGCCGGCGACACCGACCCGATCTACCACGCGCTGACCCGCCCCGAGGAGATGGAGGCCGAGGCGACCGGGCGTGCGATCCGCCTCGCGGAGTTCGCCGACGCGCCCATCTACATCGTCCACGTCTCCTGCAAGCAGGCCGTGGACGAGGTGATCGCGGCCCGCGCACGCGGCGTGCGCGCCTACGGCGAGACCTGCATCCAGTACCTCTTCGCGTCGATCGACGATCTCCGGCGCCCGAACTTCGAGGGCGCGCGCTTCGTCTGCTCGCCGCCGCTGCGCGACGCCGCCAACCAGCCGCACATGTGGGACGCGCTGAACTTCGATCACCTGCAGTCGATCTCGACCGACCACTGCCCGTTCAACGACGAGCAGAAGCGGCTCGGCTTCGGCGACTTCTCGAAGATCCCGAACGGGCTCGCGGCGATCCAGCACCGGGTGCCGCTGCTCTGGGAGCACGGCGTCAAGACCGGCCGGATGACGCCGAACCGCTTCGTCGAGGTGACCTCGACCGCAATCGCGAAGATCTTCGGCCTCTACCCGAGCAAGGGCACGCTGGCGCCGGGCGCCGACGCCGACATCATGATCTTCGACCCCGCTCGCGAGCACGTCTTCTCGACGGAGACCTCCTTCATGAACGTCGACTACGACCTCTGGGAGGGCCAGAAGGTGTCGGGATCGCCGCGCCAGACGCTCAGCCGCGGAACCGTCGTCTTCGACGACGGCAAGATCCTCACGCGCCCCGGGCACGGCCGCTTCACGAAGCGCAGCGTGTTCGCCGGTACTTGACGTCGTGACCAGCGTGTTCTGAACGCGCTGCGCGGGGTAGACTGGGCCGTAGATGCCACGGCGACCGGTGTTGCGTCGCACGACCGGCGTGCTCGCCGCGGCAGCGTTGATCGCAACCGCGGCGGCCGCGACCTCCGTTCGCGGGCTCCCCGGGGCGCCGCTCGGGGGTGTCGCGCAGGCCGCCTCGCCCACGGTGCCGGCGACGCTGGTCGCCCAGATGCGCGCCGCGCTGCCGAGGGTCGTGCTCACCCGCGGCGAGGCGAGCAAGCTCGACTTCGAGATCCACTCGAACACCTACGACAACAAGTACCCGCCCGAGGCGCGGGCGACGTTCCGCGTTCCGCTCCCGGGTCAGACCCCGAACTCCCCGATGATGTCGGAGTTCTTCGCCGGCGGCTTCGTGCTCGGCAAGGCCGAGAACCTGGTGGGCCGCGTCCGGCCCGGCAACGTGTCCGTCGTCGTCTGGGCCTTCCTCGGTCCCGAGGGAGCGTTCCGGGGACTGCGTGCGCTACGGGACATGTCGGGGCTGCACGTCTCCGCGAGCCCGTTCGCGCCCGGGGCGATCCTGCTCTCGCTGCCGGGCACCGGGGTGAGCGACCTCATCTGGGTGCACGGCCGCGCGCTCGTGCGCGCGAGCGCCGCAGATGCGCAGGGAGGTGCACCGATGGCGCACCAGCGCGACCGCGTGGCGCGCGCCATCGACGCCAAGATCGGCTCCGAGCCGTCGGTCGGCGGTGTGCAGCTGCCACCCGAGCCCGCGCTTGACATGACGACCCTCGCCGGCCGGCTGGGATCGCTGCGCGTTGCCGAGAACGACCTGCCCGGCGGTCTCGACACACGCACCTGGACGCTCGTCGCCCGGCCCGACGCGCGCGATCCGCTGCGCAACGACCCGGCCGCCGTACGGCTCATCCGCCGCTATCGCGCACTCGGGCTGCGCGGCGGTGCCGCACAGGTCATCTCGGTGGCGCAGATCCACGGCAATTACGCGGCCTATGCGTGGGCGTTCCCGAGCCAGGCCGCCGCGCGCGCGGCGCTGCGCGCGGCCAGGAGCCAGCCCGGCGTGCGAGTCGCTCTCGCGCCCGTCGTCCGCGGAGCGGTGCGCATCGTGCGGCCCGGCAAGAGCCTGCTCGACGACCTCTTCTGGGTGCGCGGAAGCCTCTTGCTGCAGGTCGGCGCCTACGGTCCGCCGGACATCCCGCTGCTGCAGTCGCGCCAGGAGCTCGTGGCGCGCGCGCTCGATGCCAAGGCGTCGACGCTGCGATGAGCGGATGGGACTCGGCGCAGGCCGCCGAGCGAGTTGCGCAGGCCTATGCCGCGCCCGACCTGGCAGCGGTCCGGGAGCGGCAGATCGACCTCCTGGCACCGCTTCCCGGGTGGCGCATCGCCGATGTCGGCTGCGGCCCGGGGGCGTTCGCCGAGGCGCTCACGGCACGAGGCGCGCAGGTCACGGCGATCGACTCGGCCCCGGCGATGCTTGCGGCCGTCGAGGCGCGCTCCCTCGGCTGCGAGCTCGTCGAGGCGGATGCGCTCTCGCTCCCTCTGGCCTCCGCGTCGCACGACGCAGCCTGTCTCGTACAGGTGCTGGAGTACGTCTCGGATCCGGTCGCGGCCGTACGTGAGGCAGCGCGCATCGTTCGCCCGGGAGGCGCGGTGCTCGTTGCCGACACCGACTGGGACACGCAGGGGTTCAACGTCGCCGATCGCGAGCTCGGCCGTCGCGTCATGCAGGCCTGGGCGGACGGGAAGCCCGACGGCTGGGCGGGGCGCCGGCTCCGCGGGTGGCTGGCGGCGGCCGGCCTCGTTGCGGAGGAGCGCTGCGCCGTCGTGCTCGACGCCACGGAGTGGGGCGGAGACACCTTCATCGCTCACAACTGGCCGCACCACCGGCGGGCCATCGAGCGCTCGGGCGGTGTCCCGGCCGCCGATCTCGATCGCTTCGAGCGCGAGATCGCCGACTCGGCGGCGAGCGGGGCGTTCTACTGGAGCGTCGTGCGGCACGCCTGGCGGGGCCGCGTTCCCTCCTGAGGCGTTGCACTCACCTACTCGCTCGCCAGCACCTCGTGGAAGAAGGCCGTGACGATCTCGACGGCCTCCTCCGGGCACTCCAGGAGGTCGGCGTGGCCGATGTCGGGGAACTCCTGCAGCCGCGCGAGCCCGGGCTTGAGCTCGACGATCTGACGGGCCGAGAAGCCCGATTTCGCCAGCACCGGCGGGCAGAGCATGTCGTACGTGCCGTTGGTCATCAGGATGGGACGCTCGAGCGTGCGGACGAGCGGCTCGAGGTCCATGCGCTCCATCGCCAGGCACGCCTGCCGGACGGTGAACGTCGAGTTCAGCCGGGTGATCTCGCGCACCATCTCGAACGTGCCCTCGCCCTCGGGCTTCTCGAGGTGATGGCAGCCCACGGCCTGTGTGGTGACGTGATCGGCGAAGTCGTCCCAGCTCATGGTCTCCGCGCAGCGCCGCCAGAAGCGGAAGATCGCCTTGCGATGGACGTCGGGCCTGGCGAACGCCACGTCGGGGCAGGCGGCGATGCAGCGTTGCGGGTACTTGCAGGCGAACGCGAGCGCGATCATGCCGCCCATCGAGGTGCCGTGGACGAGCACGCGATCGAGCCCGACTGCGTCGAGCAAGGCCGCGCCGTCATCGGCCCAGCCCTCGATCGTGTAGCTCTCGCTGGGCACGTCCGAGCGCCCGTAGCCGCGCGCGTCGAAGGAGAGCAGGCGGAAGTTCTCGCGGAAGCCGTCGTTGACGAGCCCGAAGTTCTGGCGCCCGAACAACGAGCCGCCGAACTGGAGGATGACCGGCTTGTCCTCGGGGCCGGTGAACTCGTAGTAGAGGCGGATCCCGTCGGGGAGGGTGGTGTACGGCATCGATGCGACCTCCGGAATCGGGTGGGCGGCGGCGAGTCTAGCGCCTACGTCTGACTTTTCAGCAGAGGGCCCGGCCGGATAGTGTCGGCGCGTGCACGAGCCCGTCATCGATGCCCATTTCCACGTCGACGACGTGCCGGCGCTCGGCTGGCACATGCCGCCCGAGCTGGCGATCGAGCAACTCGACGAGGCGGGCGTGCAGACCGCCGTGATCATGACGATCACCGATGCGCCGGAGGTCAATCCGACCGCGCTCGAGATGATCGCGGAGGCCTGCGCGCGCTGGCCCGGGCGCTTCGAGGCCTACGCGCGCATCCACCCGTGGTACGGCGACGAGGCCGAGGCGCTCGTCGTGCGCGCGATCCGCGAGCTGCGCTTCGTCGGCCTCAAGCTGCACCCGGTCACGACGATCGCGCATCCCGCCGACGAGAGCTCGCTGCGGTTGATCCGCGCGGCCGCGCGGCTCGGGGCTCCCACGCTGATCCACTGCGGCGACGACCCGTTCTGCACGCCGCTCGAGCTCGAGCAGGCCGCGGTGCGCGTCCCCGAGGCGACGATCGTGTTCGGCCACATGGGCGCGTACTTCCACGGCCAGGATGCGCTCGCAGTCGCCGAGCGCCGCGAGAACGTGGTGCTCGAGACGTCGGGCTGCCCGTATCCCGATCTGATCGCCGAGGCGGTGCGGCGCATCGGGGCCGAGCGCGTGATCTTCGGCTCCGACGGCCCAGGCTGCCCGCCGGCGATCGAGCTCGACAAGGTGCGGCGCGCGGGCCTCGCGCCCGCCGACCTGCGCAAGGTGCTGTACGAGAACCAGCGGCGGCTGATGGACAGGGTCGAGCGATGATCGTGGACGCGCTCGTGTATGCCGGCGCAAGCCTCTACGGCGGCGGACGCGCGCTGCCCGAGCTGCTCGAGGACGCACGGATCGCCGGTCTCGACCGGCTCGTCGCCGCTCCGGCCAAGCCCTCCGACTACGACCTCGCCGGCGCCAGCGAGCTGCTCGCCGAGGCGTGTGCGGCGAGCGCCGGGCGGGCCGTCTGCCTCGCGCGCCTGGATCCCTGGCGTGAGGACTCCGCGGCTCGTCTTCCCGGTCTGATGGGGCACCCTGCCGTTCGCGGCCTGCTGCTGCACCCCTGGGAGGAGACATTCGCGGGCAACTCGCCGCGCGCGGTCGCGCTCGCGGCTCAGGCGGCCGCGCTCGGCTACCCGGTCGTCGTCGAGGCCGGCCATCCGCTCCTGGCCGAGGCGCTCTCGCTGGCGGACCTGGCCCGCCAGGTCGACGGCGCCGTCGTGATGACGCGCGGGGGGCAGGTCAACATGGCCGGCCTGGCGCAGCAGTCGGCCGACCTCGCGCTCGCCGCTGCGCCCAACCTCCGCGCGCTCTCGGCAGGCATGTACCGCCAGGACTGGCTGGAGCGGTGCGTCGAGCAGTTCGGAGCCGAGCGCCTGCTGCACGGCTCCTGCGCTCCCGTGTTCGATCTCGGCTACGAGCTCGAGCGCGTGCGCCGGGCGAAGATGGGAGATGACGAGCGCGCCGCTGTGATCGGCGGCAATGCGATGGCACTGTTCGGATTGACCATGGAAGGCGAAGGATGAGACGCGTGCTGATCACGGGAGGTGCGTCGGGCATCGGGGCCGCGTGCGCGGACCGCTTCGAGGCGGACGGCTGCACGGTCGCCGTGCTCGACCGCAACGCGGGTCTCCTCTCGGAGAGCGGCGCTGCCGTGAAGCGGACCTGCGACGTCACGGACGCGGACGCGCTCGCCTCCGCGTTCGACGAAGCCGTGGCCGAGCTCGGCGGGCTCGACGTCGTCGTCGCCGCTGCCGGCATCGCCGCGCGCGGAACGGTCGCCGACACCGATCCCGTCGACTGGGATCGCACGCTCGCCGTGAACCTCCGCGGCGTCTACCTGACCGGCCGCGCGGCGATCCCGCACCTTCGCGCGGCCGGGGGCGGTGCGATCGTCAACATCGCGTCGCAGCTCGGGCTCGTGGCGGCGGCCAACGCCGCCGCCTACTGCGCGTCGAAGGGCGCCGTGATCTCGCTCACGCGCGCCATGGCGATCGACCACGGGCCCGAAGGCATCCGCGTGAACTGCGTCTGCCCGGGGCCGACGGACACGCCGTTGCTCGAGCCCTACTTCGGCGGAGCGACGGACCCTGCGGCCGAGCGGAGGGCGTACGAGGCCATGCAGTTGCACGGGCGCCTCGTGACGGCCGAGGAAATCGCCGACTCGGTGGCCTACCTGGCCTCGCCCGGCGCGAGCTCGACGATGGGCGCCGCGCTCGTCGTCGATGGGGGGTACATCGTCCGATGATCGTCCATCCCGTCGGAGACACCGCCGAGATCGTCATGCAGGTCGACCACTCCAACGTCGCGGGCGACCTCGCATCGCTGTGGCCGGGACTCGAACCGCGCGAGTCGGTGCTCACCGCCGCGACGCTCCACGACATCGGCTGGAGGTCATGGGAGGCCTGCCCGCGTCTCGATGCCGAGACCGGTAGGCCCCAGAACTTCCTGTCGGTGGACATCAGGCTGCATCTCGAGTTCTACGACGCGGGCATCGCCGAGGTGACCGCGCGCGACCGCTACGCCGGGATGCTCGTCGGCAAGCACCTGGCCGGCATCTACCGCCAGCGCTACGGCACGCAAGCCGCGCTCAAGTTGACGCGCGCGCCGGAGGCACAGGCGATGATCGACGAGTTCGTCGGGCGCGTCGAGGAACGGTTCCTTGCGCTCCAGCACGAGCTCGGCGTCTCCGACGAGGAGTTCTGGCGCAACTACGTGCTGCTCCAGGTCTTCGACCGCCTGTCGCTGTGGCTCTGCAAGGGCGACCCTGCGGGTACCGGGAGCATGGAGATCGTGCTGCCGGACGACGCGGTCCTGACGGTCACGCCGACCGCCGGCGGATGCGCACTCAGCCCGTATCCGTTCGACGGCGGGCAGGTGCAGGTCTCCGTGCCGGTACGGGTCGTTGCGCTCACGGGCTACGCGAACGAGCCCGACTGCGCCGAGACCATCCTGGGGGCACCGGTCGAGCAGCGCGTCTACAGCATCGAGCCGGGCTGAGAACGCAGTGAGTCCTAGTCGCCCTTGTTGTAGTCCCAGGTGACCCACGCGGTCGGCGTCATCGTCACGATCGTCCTGCCCTCGGCCATGATCGGGTCGAGGTAGAGCTCCGCGTCGTCGGCGCCGAGGTACTTGACGAGCGCCTTGTAGGTCACGTCGCGGATCAGCTCGGGATCCTGCGACAGCACGGCGTCGCCTCGCACCGTGACCGAGCGGGCGCCCGCGGCGAGGCCGTTCTCGAGCCGGTAGTCCTCGTCGATCACGAGGCTCATCCTGGGGTCGCGCGCGAGGTTCGCCAGATGCACCCGGTTGGCTCCCAGCGTGTGCTTGAAGACCCCGTCCTCCCACACGAACCAGATGGGGGTGAGGTGCGGATATCCGTCGGCGCGGTGCGTGGCCATGCGGGCCATGATGCGCCGGTTCAGGTACTCGTCGATCTCGGCCTGCGTCAGGGCGTTCTCCGCGGTCGCCGTCGACTTGTTGCTCATCGCATCCTCCCCTCGGGTTGCGAGCGACACTACCGGCCAACGTCCGACATTTCACCTGGAGCGATTGCATGGCCCCGCGGTTCGGCATCTTCCTGAGCGCGCAACATCCAGCCGAGCGATCGGCGAGCCAGATCGCGCGCGACTGCTGCGAGCAGGTGCGGCTGGCCCGCGAGCTCGGCTTCGACGACGTGTCCGCGGGGCAGCACTTCCTCTCCCAGCCGTACCAGATGCTGCAGCTCGTGCCGCTGCTCGCGCGCATCGCAGCGGATGCCGGGGAGATGCGCGTCTGCTCCGGCATCGTCCTGCTGACCCTGCTCAACCCCGTCGAGGTGGCGGAGAACGCGGCCACGCTCGACGCGATCACCGACGGCCGCTTCGTGCTCGGGCTCGGGCTCGGCTACCGCCAGGAGGAGAACGACGCGTTCGGCCTGCCCGCCCGGCGGCTCAGCATCTTCGAGCAGAAGCTCGACGTCGTGCGCCGGCTGCTCGAAGGCGAGGTCGTGAGCGCGGAGGGGCACGGTTTCAAGCTCGAGGGACAGCAGCTCGGGATCCGGCCCGTGCAGTCGCCGCGGCCACCCATCTGGCTGGCCGCGAACAACGACAAGGCCGTGCTGCGCGCCGCGCGGCTGGCGGACGCCTGGCTGCTCAGCCCGCACACGAACCTCGCCGAGCTCGAGCGTCAGCGCGGGCTGTACGTCGCCGAGCGCGAGCGCTGCGGTCTCGCGCCGGCGGCCGAGGTTCCGATCATCAAGGAGCTCTACGTGGGCGCCGACGACGCCTCCGCGATGCAGGCGGCCAGGCCGTACCTCGAGGGCAAATACGAGGCCTACGTGCAGTGGGGGCAGAGCGAGGTGATGCCGCCGGCCGACACGCTGCGGCGGGAGTTCGACGAGCTTGCCGGAGGCGGGCGCTTCATCGTGGGGTCGCCGGAGACCTGTGCACTGCAGGTGCGCGAGCACATCGAGCGTCTCGGCGTCACGAGCCTGTTCTTCCGCTTCCAGTGGCCCGGCATGCCGCAGGAGCTCGTGCTCGCCTCGATGCGGCGAGCAGCCGCTGAGGTCTTCCCGCTGGTGCGCTAGACGCCCGCCGTCGCGGCGACCGTGGCCCAGGCGGGGCGCTCGCAGCACGCGGCGCCCCAGGCGCCGAGGCGCGGGATGTCGTCGAGCGAGAGGCCGCTGCGCCGCAACCGGTGCAGCACCGGCGTCGCAGCGACATCCGCGATCGTGAAGCGCCCGCAACAGGCCCACGGCGAGGAGTCGTCGATCAGGCGCTCGAAGGCCTGGAGCTTCGGGAGGGCCGTGGCGAATGCCGCCTTCGCCGCCTCGGGATCGCGCTCGCCGATGATCCCCCGGCCCGGGCGCACGCCGAGTGCTGCCTGCTCGATCGGGAGCAGCGCGGGACGCAGGAAGGTTGCGATCGCGTCCAGCAGCCAGTTCACGGTTGCGCGATCGGGGAGATCGGAGGGGTAGATGCCCGTGTCGCCCGAGCGCGTCGCGATGAAGCGCAGCACCGTGTTCGACTCGGCCAGCGGGAACCCGTCCCAGACGATTGCCGGGATCCCTCCGAGCGGGTTGACGGCGAGGTGCCAGTCGGGCCGCGGCGAGGCGAACGGCACCTCGCGCAGCTCCGCCGTCTGCCCCAGCTCGGCCAGCAGGAAGCGCACCTTCTGGGCGTTCGACGAGTGGGGGTTGTCGTGCAGAACGAGCGGCATCGCAGTCCTTCCTCGGGATCGAGCGCGCATGCTACGACAGCGCGGCCGGCGCGAGAAAGGCTGGCTAGCATGCCGCAAATGGCAATAGGTCTGACATCGGATCAGGAAGCCATCCGCGACGGCGTGGCGGAGCTCTGCCGGCAATTCCCGGGGCAGTACTGGCGCGATCTCGACCGCGAGCAGGCCTACCCCGAGGAATTCGTCGCCGCGCTGACCGAGGGCGGCTGGCTCGCTGCGCTGATTCCCGAGGAGTACGGGGGGATGGGCCTCGGGCTCGCCGATGCCGCGCTGATCCTGCAGGAGATCAACCGGCAGGGCTGCAACTCGGGCGCGTGCCACGCCCAGATGTACATCATGGGCACGATCCTGCGGCACGGCTCGGAGGAGCAGAAGCGGCGCTACCTCCCCGCCATCGCGGCGGGAGAGCTCCGGCTCCAGGCGTTCGGGGTGACCGAGCCCGATGCGGGCAGCAACACGCTCGCCCTGCGCACGCGTGCCGACCGGCGGCCGGACGGGGGCTGGCTGGTGAACGGGCAGAAGATCTGGACCAGCCGGTTCGCGCACTCCGATCTCATGCTGCTGCTGGCCCGCACCTCGACGCTCGCCCCGGGCGAGCGCCGCACGGGCGGGCTTTCGACGTTCCTGGTCGACCTGCGCCAGGCGGGCGACTCGATCGACGCGCGGCCCATCCGCACGCTCATGAATCACGCGACCGTCGAGCTCTTCATCAAGGACCTCGCGCTCGCGGAGGACGCGCTCGTCGGCGAGGAGGGCAAGGGCTTCTCCTACATCCTCGACGGCATGAACGCCGAGCGGATCCTGATTGCCGCCGAGTGCGTCGGCGACGGCCACTGGTTCATCGAGCGCGCGAGCGCGTACGCGCGCGAGCGCATCGTCTTCGAGCGGCCGATCGGGCAGAACCAGGGTGTTCAGTTCCCGCTCGCGCGGGCCCACGCCGCGGTGGCGGCCGCCGATCTCATGCGCTGGCGAGCAGCCGAGCTGTTCGACGCCGGCCTGCCCTGCGGGCCCGAGGCCAACATGGCCAAGCTGCTGGCCTCGGAAGCGTCCTGGGAGGCGGCCAACGCGTGCCTGAACACGCACGGCGGCTTCGGCTTCGCCGAGGAGTACGACGTGGAGCGCAAGTTCCGCGAGAATCGCCTCTACATCGCGGCGCCGATCCACAACAACCTGATCCTCGCCTACATCGGCCAGCACGTCCTGGGGATGCCGAAGTCGTACTGATCGCACCGCGTTGCGCGCGGGGGAGTCATCCTGGACGGAAACCTGGTTCACTACGGGTTCCGTCGGACTCCGGCGAACACTCACGGCGGCGTCGGGGCGGATCGTCCGCTCTGCCTCTCGACTCGAAGGAGCACCATGTCCTTCCGCGACACGACAGCTGAGCCCACTGCAATCGCGCGCGACTCCGCGCGCACCCTGTTCGCGCACACCATGACGCTCGTCGCCATCACGGCGGCGTTCTTCGCGGGAGGCGCGTACCTCGGCCGCGACATGTCGCGCGGCGTGGGGATCATCTGGTTCATCGCGGCGATCGCCTGCCTCTTCGCGATGCGGTACGCCACGGAGCGCTCGGAGCAGCTGACGATCGGCCTGCTCTTCGGCTTCGGTGTGCTGATCGGCCTCGCCGTCGCACCCACGATCGCCTTCTACACGAAGACGGAGCCGCAGGCCGTGTGGCAGGCGGGCGCATCGACCGCCCTCTTCATCGCCGGGTTCGGTGCTGCGGGCTACGCCACGCGGCGGGACCTGTCGGCGCTGGTGCGCGTGTGCTTCTTCGCGCTGATAGCCCTGATCCTGTTCGGGATCCTCCTGATCTTCGTCAACATCCCCGGCGGCCACCTGATCTACGCGATCCTCGGGCTCGTGATCTTCGCCGGATTCACGATGTACGACTTCCAGCGGCTGCGCAAGACGAGCGACATCCGCGAGGCTCCGCTCCTCGCGGCCTCGATCTTCCTCGACATCCTCAACGTCTTCCTGCTGCTGCTCTCGATCTTCGGCCGCCGCTGACGCGAGGCCTCGGCATGGCGTCCAACCTGGAGCGTGCGTTCACGGAGCGACCGGAGGTCTTCGCCGCGTGGGTGCAGCTGAACACGGCGATCAAGGCGGGCATGGACCTGCGCCGCTACGAGCTGGCAACGCTTGCCGCGGCGCGGCGCCTGCGCTCGAGCTATTGCTGCCTCGCGCACGGGAAGGTGCTGCAGGAGCAGTTCGGCGAGCCGGTGCGCGAGATCGCCCTCGATCACCGGGCGGCCGGTCTCGACGCCGTCGATGTCGCCGTCATGGATCTCGCGGAGAAGGTCGTCGACGACGCATCCTCGATCGACGACGCCGACCTCGCACCCCTTCGGCGCCTCGGGCTCTCGGAGGCGGACATCATGGACGTCGTGCTCGCGGCCTCGGCGCGCTGCTTCTTCTCGAAGACGCTCGACGCACTCGGGGTGCGTGCCGACGCGAGCTTCGGGGAGCTGGAGCCGGCGTTGCGCGACGCGCTCGTCGTCGGACGGCCGATCGCGGAGGCCTCGCCGCAGTAGTCACGCCGGAGCACGCCTGAGCGCGTGCTCCCGATCACCCGCACCGGGTGACTCCGCGGCCTGTGCGAGGCCGGATCATTGAGGCCGCCCGTGTTTCTCGTTCTCGCTCTCGTCCTCTTCCTCGTCCTGCCCTCTCCCTGGGCCGTGATCGGCGGGCTCGTGTGCCTCGCTCTCGGGGTGGGGGAGGTCTCCTTCTGGCAGCGACGCGTGCGGCGGCAGAAGGTCCAGCCGGGCGTCGGCAACCTCGTCGGAGCAACGGGCGAGGTGACGGATGCGCTTGCCCCGTCGGGCCACGTCCGCGTCCTGGGCGAGCTCTGGGAAGCTCGCTCGAGCTCGGAGTTGCCGGCCGGATCACGGATCCGTGTCGTGGCGATGCACGGCCTCGCACTGGAAGTCGAGGCCATCGACGGACCGGCGAGCCCGCACGCGGCGCCGTGAGGTAGGCAGCGAACATGCATTGGTCGCTCGCCGTCATCTCGGTCACGCTGCTCGCGTTCGCGGCGATCTCCGGCCGGCTCGCGGGCACGCCCATCACACCCGCGATGGTCTTCACGGGGGTGGGATTGCTCGTCGGCTCGGAGGCTCTGGGCCTTGTCGAGCTCGCGCCGGCCGGGGAGACGGTCAAGCTGCTCGCCGAGGCGACGCTTGCCCTCGTCCTGTTCGGGGACGCCTCCCGGATCGACATACGGGCGCTCCGCGGAGAATTGACGGTGCCCCTGCGCCTGCTCGGCATCGGCCTGCCATTGACCCTCCTGGCCGGATTCGTCTGCGCCCTGGTCGTGTTCCCCGAGCTCATGTGGGCCGAGGCGCTGCTCCTCGCGGTCATCCTGGCACCGACGGACGCGGCGCTCGGTCAAGCCGTCGTGACGCTGACAAGACTCCCGAGCCGGGTGCGACAGGGCCTGAACGTCGAGAGCGGCCTCAACGACGGAATCTGCGTGCCGCTGTTCTGGATCGTGCTCGCCATCGCACAAGCAGAGTCCGGAGCGATCGGCAACGGCGCCGCGGTCCGACTGGTGCTCGAGCAGATCGGCTACGGCATCATGGCCGGCGTGCTGGCCGGGATCGCCTCCGCGATCGTGGTGGTCGCAGGCGGGCGACGGCACGTCGCCGGCTCCTGGCTCCAGGTCGTGCCTCTGGCGGGCGCCGGCCTCGCCTTCGGAATTGCCGATCCAATCGGCGGCTCGGGGTTCATCGCCGCGTTCGTGGGGGGTTTCGTGTTCGGTGCGATCCGGCGAGAGGCCGGCGGCGAGGTCGAGTATCTCCTCGAGGAACTCGGAGACGTGCTCGGTGCCGTGACGTTCATCGTCTTCGGAGCGGTGCTCCTCGGGCCGGTGCTCGGAGACGTGTCCTGGCAGGTCGCCCTCTACGCCGTGCTCAGCCTCACAGTCGTCCGCTTGCTCCCGGTCGGCGCCGCCATGATCGGGACGGGCGCGCGCAAGCCGACGCTGGCCTTCCTCGGCTGGTTCGGACCGCGCGGGCTGGCGTCGATCGTGTTCGCGATACTCGTGCTCGAGGAAGGCGGCCTGCCGCACGATGACCTGATCCTCGACGCGACCTACGTGACGATCGGGCTCTCCGTCCTCGCACATGGGCTCACAGCTGCGCCCCTGGCCGACCGCTACGCGAGCTGGTACGAGTCACATCCTCGGGATGCGCTTCCGCGCGTGGAGAGCTCAGAAGTACGCGAGGTGCGCTGGCGCTCCGGGCTCGGCGAAGGCCGCAGCTCGCGGGTTCGCGAAGAAGGCTGAGCGGCGGCACGCCCGCGGCGCCGGGAGCCGGCAATGCATCGGGCCGCGGTCTTGCGCCTAGACCGCGACGTTGACCGGGAACGTCGCGATCCAGATCACGGTGCCCAGGAAGAGGGCGGCGCCCACGACGAGCACGGCGCGCCGTAGGCCCGTGGCCGTGAGCTTCGTGCTCATCCCGGCGAAGAACAGCGCGACGGCGAAGAGGACCACGCCGAGGACGTAGTTGGAGCTCCGCTGGATGTCGCGCCGCACCTCGCCTGCAAGTGCATCAGCGGTCTGATCGAGCCGGTCGGCCTCGACCTTGGCTGCGAGCCGGTATTGCGGCATGACGAATGGTGTCAGCGGAGCTCCTGGAGTCTTGATCGGCTTGGTTGCGATCCAGGCGTTGAAGGCCGGGGTGAACTCCGGGCGAAAGCGGGCACGGTAGAACTGCTCGAGCTTGGCCTCGCCTCGCGCGTAGGAATCGACCCACTGCGTGAACGTCGCGACGTCGACCTGCTGCTGGGCATTGGCGAGCCCCGCGGAGCGAGCGGCCTCGATCCGGACCTTGTTGACAGCGCCCGCCACCTTCGCCTGCTCGCCGTTCCAGCGTGTCGCCTGATAGCTGCTCCACGTGGTCGCCACTGCTGCGAACGCGAGCAGGACCGTGGCGCCGACCTCGACCCAGTCGCGTTTGCCCGCGGCGCTCATGAGATGGGGTTCCCGCTTGCGTCGCAGGGCAGCTTCACCTGTCCGCCGACCGCGAGCAGCGCTTGGTCGACGATGCGCAGCGTGCGCTCCATCGCGACCGGCCGGACACCGCCGACCCCGTCCTGGAACGGGCGGTTGAGGAATGCCACCAGCAACAGCATGGAGACGACGACGACGGCCACCGATCCCATCAGGACCGCCTGCGTCGCCGCTCCCTCGCCGGAGTCGGCGAAGAACAGCATGAACAGGAACACGACACCCGATATGAGGGCCAGCACGAGCCAAAGAGGCGTCGGGACCACACCGGTCGCTCCGTGGATCCGCTCGATCCGGGCCGCCTCGCGATCGGAGGTCTGGTCGAACCACTTTCCGTAGGCCGCCTCCTCGCTCGGCGTCTGAGGTCGGACGGTCTTGAACGTTCGGAACAGCCTGACTCCCCAGGGGTTGATCGCATCACCCTGGACGCCGGACTCCATGCGCGGCCATTCGAGGTGCACCACCGACCGGCCGTAGCACACGAGCTCGCCGGTGAGCGTCCTGGCGACGGGGGCACTGAGGAATTGAGCGGTCTCGACCTGCTGGGAGAGCACGAGCGCTTCCGTCTCCGCCCCCGACCTGGACTGGTCGTAGCTCTCGAAGGCCAGGAAGACGACGAACCCGAGCAATACCGAGAAACCGGTAGCCAGCACGCCGAACACGCCCGACGCCCGGTCACCGTCCTTGAATCGGCTTCCCTCGGGAGCGCGCCGGCGCACGAGCAGCATCACGGCTACCGCGAGCCCGGTGGTCACGACGACGATGAGCGCCGACCAGACGATGTTCATCGGGGGGCAGCGACCCCGGCGCCGGCCCGTCCGCCGCCCTGAAGCAGCTGTCGCCAGCCGAAGAGCACGCTGTGCACGTGTTCGGCACCGACGATGTCCTCGTCGGGGAGCGGAAGCTCGACGGGAGAGAGGATGAAGGCCTGTGTCTGAGGCCCGCCGATCCCGCCGTGGAACGAGATCAGCTCCTCGAAGGCACAGCCCTCTTCGAGATCCCGATCGTAGAAGCTGCCCACCATGATGTCGGCCACGTGCGCGAACCCGTCGGTGCGCAGCAAGTGCCGGGGGGCGTTGGGGGCGTAGGGTGCGAGCGGGTCGTCTCCCTCGACGGTTCCCTCGGCGAGGTAGTGAGCGCCCGAGGAGCCGAGTGCGACGGGGCCGCGCTCCGATGAGCGCACGAGGAGCCAGCCGACGTGCGGGTGAGCGCGCAGTGCCGGGATCAGGCGGGGATGGCGCTCGTCGATCTCTTCGAGCGTGAGCCTGCGGGGCTCCTCCAGCAACGAGATGAGTCCCAGGTTTCCCGAGCCGAGCACCACGACCTGCCTGTCCGTCATGTCGTGCTTCACGCCCTCGGGCGAGCTCTCCGTCCGCCCGGTGGCCTCGCCGACGGCGAGCCCGACCATCGCCTGCTGTTCATCGCCGTCGGCGACGTTCTCGACCGTCCCGTGCTCGAGCGAGCGCTCGACGAGCTCGTCGAGCCCGTAGCCGTTGCGTTGCTTGAAGGTCGCGCCCTGCGTCTGCCCGTGATCCGAAAGCACGACGATCTTGTAGGGACGCGGCGCGTAGCGCAGCGCGCGCTGGATGCGACCGAACTGCTCGTCGAGCTTGCGCAGTGCCTCCAGCGTGTCGGCTCGCTCGAGCCCCGAATGGTGCGCGACCTCGTCGTAGCTCGAGAACGTCGCATAGATCGCCGGTCGTCCGCGCATCACGTCGGTGAGCACGCCGTACACGATCAGGTCGCGGACGATCACGCACATCGCGCCCCGCAGGAACGGGTAGATGCCGCCGCGGTGGCCTCTCGGGCGCACGTCGCGCCGGATCGCCCGGAGCGCCGCGGTCCACTCGAGCAGGACTTCCCAGAAGAAGAGGACGAGCGCTCGCGTGACGTTGAACCCGTTCGCGAAGAACGCGCGATAGCCCGGATTCGCGCGCTTCTCGGCGTCCATGCGGCTGACCGTGAGGATGACTTCCTCGGCCTCGCCGGAGAGCAGGTTGCCGCGGCTGGAGCCACCGTCGACGAGCAGGCCGATGCCGGTGGCGCGATCGGCCTCGATGCGCGCGCAGTCGGCGGGATTCGAGCAGGCCGTGAGCTTGCCGGTCTCCTTGTCGACCCAGCGGAACGCCGGGATGTCGTCGTTCGAGCCGAGCAGGATTCCCGCCTGGCTCGCGCCTGTCTGCGAGGAGAGATCGGTCTCCCAGGCGGTCACGCGGTGCGTGTGCTCCGCAAGCCAGCGCGCCATGTTGGAGGCGTTGCCGTCGCGCATCGCCCGCCGGAGCACCGGGAGCGCCAGCCCGTCGATCTCGAGGTAGATGATGCCGGGAACCTCGCTGCGGGCCCCGCCACCCTGGCGGCGAGCGATTCGCTGGACGACGCGCAGCGTGTACGTGTCGTCGTCGTTGGTCCCGAAGATGACCTCGAGCGCGACACTCACTGCAGCGACGACGAGCGCCCCGAGCAGCGCCCAGCCGAAGCTGTCCACCGCGAAGGTGTTGTCCAGCACCCGGGACGCGAATTCGAGCAGCAGTGCGTTGAGCACCAGCACGAGCACGAAGCCGAGCGCGAGCATGAACGGCAGCCGCAACGCCGCAAGCACGGGCGGGAGCAGCGCATTCAGGACCGCCACCACGACCGCGACTGCGAGCGCGCCGCCGACCCCCACGATGTCCACGCCCGGCAGGATCGCCGCAGCGACCCAGAGCGATGCGGCGGTCAGCGCCCACGACAGCAGTAGCCGCAGCGGCTTGAACCGCGGCCGCTCGGGCTCCCACGAGACAGTCTCGCCGTAGGTGGGCGCCGGAGTGGCGGTCATGCCGCCTCTCCAGCGCCGCGTGGCGCGGGCAGCGACATCGCGATCCTCGGGCAGGGCGAGGCGACGACGGGCGGCAGAGCGATCAGGGGGCGCATCGGCCGCCCAATGATCTCGACTCGGGCGATCGTCACGCATCACCCCGTACGGATGAGCGTGCCGCTCCTCGAGCGACCCACGTTTTTCATCCTCTTGGGGTGATCCCTGCGCCAGAGCCGGCGGAGAGAGTACGGACGACGAGAACCGAAGTGAGACGGCTCATCCCGAAAGGACCGTGATGACGGAAACAGCCTTGGACGAACTCGGCCCGGTGGACTACATCGTCGTCGAGTTTCCCGCGGGAGCCAGCAACTTCACGGGCGAGATGTCGGCAGAGCTGGTCGCGTTGATCGACGCCGGACTGATCCGCGTGATCGACATCGTGATCCTGACCAAGAACGAGGACGGCACGGTCGACGCGCTGGAGCTCGGCGATGTCGGCGAGCTCGGAGAGCTGCAGGCAATCGAGGCCGAGCTGGCCGAGCTGCTGGCCGCGGACGATATCGAGCACCTCGCCGCCGCAATGGAGCCGGGCAGCACTGCCGGCGTGCTGATCTGGGAGAACCTGTGGGCCGCGCCGTTCGCAGCGGCTGCGCGGCGTTCGGGTGGACAGCTGATCGCCAACGGACGGATCCCGATTCAGGCGATCATCGCCTCGATCGAGGCCGACGAAGCACTCGCGACCGAAGGGGCCTGAAATGCCGCTCAGACGAGCACGTGTAGGACGGGTCGGCGTGATCGGCGCGCCCGTCGCGAGGACGGCGGTCGTCGCCGCAGCCGTCCGGCCCGGGCCCGCGCCGGTTGCGAAAACGGCCGTCGTGGCGGCGGCCGTCACGCCGGGGCGAGGCCGCCGCCGGCGGATCTAACCGGGCAAGCCGCGCCTGCGCTTCTCGCGCCGGTCGGCGATCCAGCCGATGCCGAGCAGGACGACGGCGAGCAGGAGGAACATCACGAAGAACCCCCAGCGTGCCCACGCGGCTCCGATGATGAGCAACACGATGACCGCGGCGACGGCGCACGCGATCGCCCCGCCGATGATGCCGAACCAGAACTTCGCTCCGAGCTCCATGTCCCGCTCTCCGTTCATGATCGTCCAGCCTGCCCTCTCACCAGTTGCTTACGAGCGGTCGCCGGGCGTGTCGTCCGTTGTCAGCCCGAGCCGCTCCTCGATTGCCGCAAGGCGCCGCGCGATGTCCTCGTAGTGCGCCACCTCGCTGTTGCCGCGCTCGCGTTGCACCCGTGTCACGAGACCCGCCACCACGAGTGAGGTGATGGTCGGGATCAGCGCCATCGACAGGAGGATCGTCGCTCCACCGACGATGCGTCCCACCGCGGTGTGCGGCGTGTAGTCGCCGTAGCCGACTGTCCCGACGGTGCTGACGGCCCACCACAGCGAGACCCCGATGCCGGTGAACGTCTTCGGCTCGACCAGGCGCTCGAGGATGGCCGCGCACACGACCATCACGAACGCGAATGCGATGACGAGGCGAACGGCGCGCCAGACGTTGAGCTGCGCGAACTGCTGCTCGAGCCGTGGCTTCCGGTGGACAGGTGCTTGGGTCAGGGCTGTCCCGCCGTGCGCCGCACCTCGATCAACTCGAGGCCGAGGGCCTCGATGCGCTCGAGCAGGCCGTGGAGCGCCGCCTGGTCCTCGATGGTCCCGTAGAGCGTCGTCTCGACGGGCTCGACGTGCGCCGACAGCCCTTCGAAATGAGGCAGCAATGCTTCGGTGACCCGGCCCTTGATGCGGATCTCGTAACGGCTCGGCACTGCACAAGCATCGAGATGCGAGGCTGACGGAGCGTCACCCGCCACGGGTGAGCCGTACCCTCGCCTTGGTCTTTCTCGCCCTCGCGGGGTGATGCGGTGGTCGCGCTCCTGCGCGAGAAAGCAGTGATGGAGGCAGAAGAAGCAGCGGCTGCGTCGAGCGAGCCCGCGATCGAGTCCAAGACAGCTCGGCAGGGTTCCCGGAAACGGCTGTACGGGATGCGCGCCCTCGTCGTCCTCGCCACGATCCTGCTCGTGCTCGGCGCGCTCGCCGTGTGGGTCAAGCGGGTCGCGCTGGAGCCGGGGACGTGGAGTGACACGAGCGGCAAGGTGCTCGAGAACCCGGTCGTGCGCCAGACACTCGCGACCTACCTCGTCGACCAGCTGTATGCCAACGTCGACGTGGCCGGACAGATCCGCGCCGCGCTGCCGGACAGGGCGAAGCCGCTGGCCGCTCCTGCGGCCGCCGGTCTGCAGGACTCGGCCGTGACCTTCACCGACCGTGCCCTCGCGCGCCCGCGCGTGCAGCAGGCGTGGCGCTCCGCCAACGAGCGGGCCGATCGCAGGCTCATCGCCTTCATCGAGGACGACAGCGGTGCCCTGCAGACGAGCGGCGGCAACGTCACGCTCGACCTGCGCCAGATCCTCCAGCAGGTCAGCGGGAACGCCGGCCTGGTCGATCGCGTCAACCAGCGGTTGCCGGTCACTGCCGGGCGCATCGTGCTCTTGCGCTCCAACGAGCTCTCGCTCGCGCAGAAGGGCGTGCGTGCCCTGAAAGCGGTCGCGAACGTGATCGTGATCGTCGTTCTGCTGATCTTCGCGGCGGCCATCTGGCTGGCGGCCGACCGGCGCCGCGCTCTGCGGGCGTGTGCCATGGGGCTGATCGTCGCCGGCTTGCTGCTCGTCTTCATTCGCCGCGTGGCAGGTGATCAGCTGATCGACCGGGTGGTGAAGGACGATTCGGTTCGCCCTGCGGCGCACGAGGTGTGGTGGATCGCCACCGAGCCGCTGAAGCTCGCCACCCAGTCGATCCTCTTCGTCGGCATCGTCGGGCTGATCGGCGCCTGGGTCGCGGGACACGGCCGGCGCGCCACGGGCACGCGGCGGGTGCTCGCGCCCTTCCTGAAGGATCCCTGGGTGGCCTATGGCAGCCTCGCCGCTATCGTCCTGCTGCTGGTCGCATGGGCGCCGACGCCCGCCGCCCGCAACTGGGTCACCGTGACGTTGCTCACGGCCAGTGCGGTGCTCGGGCTCGAAGTCCTCCGGCGCCAGGCCGCGCGCGAGTTCCCGGATGCCGAGCGGGGGCAGCTGTCCCTCTCGATCCCGGGCCGCGGGCAACCTGGGCAGCCGACGCCGTCGGTCGAGGACCTGCGCCTCGAGCACCTCGCCCGCCTTGGCGAGCTGCGTGCCAGCGGCGTCCTCGACGAGGCCGAGTTCGCGCGTGAGAAAGAGCGCGTGCTCAGCGGCGCCCCGTCCTGACCCCCGACAAGGAGACGTTCGATGAGCTTCTGGAATGCGTTCTTCCTGCTGCTGATCTACATCCCGCTGATCATGGTCTGGGGCTTCGCCGTCCTCGACATCTTTCGCCGGGACGACATCCACGGTGGCTCCAAGGCGCTGTGGCTCGTGGTCGTGATCTTCCTGCCGTTCCTCGGCACGCTGATCTACCTGCTGATGCGGCAGCCCGGCTCGACGCCGGAGGAGCGCCAGGCGCTGGCGGACGCGCAGCGCGACTACGTCGCGCACGCCGCACCCGGGTCGGTGGTCGAGCAGATCAAGGTGCTCGCCGACCTGCACGATCGCGGCAAGCTCAGCGACAGCGAGTTCGAGACCGAGAAGGCGCGGCTGCTTCAGGGCACGGCGGCCTAGGGAGCGGCGGCCGGCGCGCCTTCGAGGGCCTTGGCCTCGGCGATCCGTGCGCGCCGCTCGGTCGTCAACTCGCGCAGCACGATCTGCGCCGCAGCCGTGAACGGCACGGCGAAGAGGGCGCCGACCACCCCGAGTAACGATCCGAACACGAGCACGCTGGCTATCACGAGGAAGCCGGATATCGCCGCAGCCTTGCCCTGGATGGTCGGTTGCAGGACGTAGTTCTCGGTCTGCTGGTACACGAGCACGACCGCGATCATGATCAGCGCCTGCGGAACTCCCTGGGGGAGCGTGACCAGCGTGAGGATGATGCCCGCGATCGTCGCCCCGATCTGGGGTATGAGGTCGAGCAGGCCCGCGATCAGACCCAGGGCGAGCGGATAGGGCGCTCCGACGAGCCAGGCCGTGAGACCCATGACGGTGCCTGCGATCGTCCCGATCAGCACGGCGCCCACGGCGTAGCGCGAGACCGTCGTCGTGATCTGCTCGCGCAGGCCGTGGTACCGCCGTGCGCTGTCCGGGTAGAGCATCCCCTCGATCGAGTCCGAGAACTGCGGCAGGTCGCAGAGCAGGAACAGCGTCAGGAAGATCAGCTCGAAGATCAGGAAGAAGAACCCGAACACGTTGCCGGCGAGTCCCACGAACGCCGAGAGCGTGTCAGGCACCGTGGCGGAGATGTCTGCGGCGTGGTTCTGCGCGTCGGCGCCGACGTCGACGCGCGCATCGAGCGACTTGAACGCGTCCGAGGCCCGGATGTCGGCAACGATCTGCGGGAGCGACTGGACGAGGTCCTTCAACTCGCGCAGCAGCGGTATCAGCAAGGCGAGCGTGATCAGCAGGCCCGCCAGGACGAGCCCGAGGACCATCAGCGTCGCGGCACGTCCCCGGCTCATGCCGGTGCGCTTCACGAGCGAGGTCACGGGCGGATCGAGCACCAGCGCCAGGAAGAACGAGACTGCGATCACGAAGATCGCGCTCGCGGCCGTGACGAAGGCCCATCCGAGCACGAGCGCTGCTCCCACGGCGAGCAGGCCGCGTGCGGAGAACGACACCGAAATGTGACGGCTGTCGCTCACCCGCGGATCAGTCGCAGGCGGATCCGACGGCATTCAGGAGCGCGTCGTAGCTCGTGCGCACGGCGGGCACGTCGGTCGCGAGCGCGGTCGCCGCGCCGGTCTTGTCCGATCCGGTGAGCCCCTTGACATCGCTCGCGACCTTCGCGGTGCTCGTCTTGAACGCGTCGATCTCCGGTTTGAACTGGTCGCCCGCGGCTTCCGCGAGCGCGGTCGTCGCGTCCTGCACGGCGGTCAGCCGCGTGCGGACCTCCGCGGTTCCGTCGCTGACCGGGTTGACGCTGAGCAGGCTGTCGACCGACTTCTTGAGGTCGTCGCGCTTGCTGCACACGTCCGGCTTCGAGTCGCTGCCGCAGGCACTCGCGGCCAGGAGCGTGCAGAGGAGCATGATCGCGATGACGAGACGGCGTTGCATCCAGCGAGGTTCGCGCGCCCGCAGGAGTCACGCCTCACCCGTCCCGGGTGGTTACGGCACGGCCGAGCGCACGTACCGTCATGGGAATGGAAACGCCGGACCCACCCGCCGAGGGCGGGCAGGCGCAAGGCGAGCCGCCCCTCGGAGCGCCGGTGCGGCGGGGACGCAGCCAGACGTCGCCGTTGAACCGCATCGTCCAGGCGGCGCTCACCCTGCTCCTGCTCTTCCTGATCTTCGGCGTCGTCCTGCCCCAGATCGCCGACTGGAGCGATGTCTGGGACGCCATCTCGAGCCTGACCGCGGCCGATGCCCTGGTGCTCATCCTGCTGTTCGTCCTCATCGAGGTGCTCAAGGGCGCAGAGCAGGCCGTGGCGATCGAGCCCTACACCTGCTCGGCGGACGCCCCGAACCTCGCCGCACGGGGGATCGCCTCCGGGTGGCGAGTGTTGGCGCCCCTGGGCGAGTGGGAAGCCGTGGTCGAGTACCGGTGGGACGTATCGGAAAGCTGACCCGCGCGCGTCGTCGGTCGGGGCGTCTGCTCGACGCACCGGGACGTTTGCTTCCGGGCCGAAAAAAGGCT
>Ga0207683_10000495_pt1 | contig 36463 bp, 33 predicted proteins | sample KBSM73metaG_FD_184333 | JGI IMG/M metagenome (GOLD analysis project Ga0207683, IMG submission 184333) | Miscanthus rhizosphere microbial communities from Kellogg Biological Station, Michigan, USA - KBS M7-3 metaG (SPAdes) (version 2) | ecosystem: Host-associated > Plants > Roots > Rhizosphere >... | reverse complement strand
CAATTTCGACGGGAATTTTCGCCGCAATTTCAGCAATCACCGCCTTCATCTCGGCGCACAGGCAACAGTCCTGGCGCGAATACAGCGTCAATTTGGGCATCATTGCAGCGGTGCTTCCGTGGGCGGTGTGGCCAGTTCTTTTTTTTCGCTTTCGCCAAAACCGATGATATTTTTTGGAATTCCCAACACCCCCCAGAACCATTCCGACAGCGTTCCCAGGGGTGCAGGCGTAATCGTCGGTTCGTCGATACGACCGGTAATATTAAAACTTGCCACCAGGAACGAGTTCTTGATCGCAGCGATGCTGCGCCCGAGCAGCGGAATGTAACTCATAGCGGTATCGATGCCCGCGAATGGGCGCACGGCGACAACGAAATCGAGCTCGTCCTTGGGCACATCGATTTTGCCGGCGCCGGTCATGCGCAGGTCGCTGCTATCGACAATCAGGTTGTTTGTAATGTAGGTCCCGTTGCTGACTTTGAAGTCGGCGGTAATTGCGCGAAAGCGGATCCCTTGTTTGGCGAGGTCCGGCATCTGGAACGTGAACCAGCGGGAAAGGTCGAGAAGATTCAGCAACTGCACCACGATGCGCATCCGATGGATCGTTCCGTCTTCGATCCTCAGGTTGAACGCGCCATTTAAATTTTGCTTGCGTTCGGCATCATTTTTTCCAACGGTTTCCAACTTGCCGTTGAGCCTCACTTTACCGCTCATTTCAGTAGTGGTGATGTTGAACCAGTTAAGGAACGACTGAATCGGCACACCGTCGATCTTCGGATCGGCAACCAGCGCGAGCGTATCGGGTTTGTCGAAAATCGTCGTCACCCCCTGGATCTCACCTCCCGCGGAGCGCGCCCTCAGATTCGTGAGCCGCCAAACCCGATGATCGATCGCCGCGCTCGTGGTCAAGTCGCTGAACTCAAAGTTTTTGATCCGGCCTTTATCGAGAGCGATTTTGCCGTCGGCCACCAAGGTCGAATAAAATTCGCTCAACTCGGAATCGATCTGCGAAATCAGGTAGGTGATATCGAGATTCGGCGCTGTGAAATCAAACAATAGCTGCGGGTTTTGGCGGTAGCGCCAGCGCCCGGTGGCGCTCACCGGAAAGCCCACCAGAGAGGCGGTCAGTTTTTGAAAATCGATGCCGCTTTCGTCTATGCTAATCCTGCCGTTGAGGGCCCTGAGCGGCTGAAGCAGAGGCTTAAGTTGCATCTGCACATTGAGCAGATCCAGAGTTCCCGTCAATTTTCGCTGCGCGTTGTTCGCGACCGAGCCCGTGTAGCGTATCGCTCCGCGCACGATTCCGGTATCGCGCGGGCTGCCCGTATCGAGCAAGAGGCTCGTGAGCACTCCCGCGCGCATGCCGTTTGATTCGACATTGAGATCAAACGTAGCGCCATCAGTGTTGTAATTCGTGAGCGCGATTTGAGCTAGGATCGGCGCGCCGTTGAGTTGCGCGCGAATTTTTTCCGTACTGAGATCTTTCGAGTTGAAAGTGAGATCCCCTTGCACATCGTTCAGGGCATACTCGTTGTAGCGCGCGCGGACATTGTCAAGGCTCATTTTTCCTTCGAATTGCAATGGCTGAGCGCTTATCCGTTTGAGACTGAGCTCGATTCTCGATCGGCCGTCAAGCTCTTCCAAAGACGCTAAAAACCGGCCCAATTCTGGGGAGAGTTCCTGCCCGCTTAGCTGATTTTTCAATTCGCCGAGATTGACGTCGGCGCGCGTGTAAACCTCCAGCTTGCCTCCGCTGGCGGGCGATAGATCATAGGTTCCGTCCAACCCGGTGAACCGAGCATCGCCGTAAACACCCCTGAAGCTTTGTAAAACGAGTACGCGGTTGGCAAGACGGATCTGTCCCGTCACCGTGCGCAACGCGAGACCATTATCGACCGGCAGTTTGGCCGAAAGGTCGCGCAATTCGCTCTCGACCGAAAGTCCCTTTGGCACGGTGCCGCGGGCAATCTCACGCAGCTCAGATAGTGTAGCATCGACAACCGCTTTTTTGATTTCGAACTGCCCGCTCTCGATTGCGCCTGCCAGCCGTTCGGCCCAAGCGGAGCCCAGGAGCTTTAACGGCATGTAGCTTCGTAGGACCGAAACTGACGCGGGGAGCGCGGACAAATTCAAGCGGACGCGTGGATTGCTGCCGAGGGTGCCGCTGATTTCTCCCTGCGCTGAAAAACGCAACTCCGGCGTGAAAAAATCCACCCGCTGGAGGCGCCACATATCCGGGCTCCGCTCAAGATCGAAACTTATTCGTCCCTCGGAGCGCTCGAGCGTGCTTGCGAAAATCGCAGGCGCGTCGATCGAGAGCTGCTTGAATTGAACATCGCCCCGAACACGAAGTTGCTGCAGCGGATCGCCTTCGATATGCACGCGCTCGGCAACATGCCCGCTGATCGTGCGGACGGGCATCCCCGCCGCCAGCAGATCTTTCACCAAGGCGGCAGGCAGATCCACCACCTCGAGATCCGCATTCCAGCGCGCCTGCCGGATATCCAAAGTCTCCCGCGGTAGGACGACATAGCCGCGAGATCGGACGTTCATCTTCGCGCCACCGTTAAGCACGAAGGTCGTCAGATCGAATCGGAGACCCAGACCGGGAAAGTCGCGCTGCTCCGTTTTTAAAAAGCTTTGAAAATATTGCCGGAGCTGTTGGCCGCGCACTCGCTGCAGTTCGATTCGGCCATTGCTGAGCTGCCATAGGCGTTCACCGCCGGAAGATGCCTCTCTCCATTCGAAATTGCCGCCGTCGATGACCAGCGAGCGCAGATCGAAACTAAACTCACTCGAACGTTGTTTGAACAATGGCAGATTGAGCAGCTTATCGAGCAATGGAATGCGTCCGGTGTGATCCCGAACGAGGTGCGCCGTCGGTCGAGTCAAATGAATTTCGTAAAAAATCACCTGCCGCCGCAGTAGTGGTCGAAGCGCGACTCGCGCTGTCACGCGCTCGGCCGTAAGCGCCGGCACAGCCTCGTCCGGTTCTCTCACGGCCACATCTCGAAAGACAATTCCCGTGGTCCAGCCGATCTCCAGGTCTGCTCCGCTGAGCTGAATCCTCAGATCGGTCTGTTTTTCGATTTCGTCGGTAAAAAACCGGCGCACCTCGCCGATCCGCACCAGATGATAGAAGGCCAGAGAAGCAACGATGAAGAAAAGCACCAGCATTGCGCTGAGGAATCCGACAAGCTTCAGAGCCTTTCTCATGCGGAGAGTGACGTCAGTGGAATGCGACGTCGCCATGCTAGAGGAAGTTTTTTTATCGCGCAAGCGAGTAACGAGCGAGAGGTTTTGCTCAAATCTCAAGCGTCGACGTCATCATTTCACAAATTGCGAGAATATTGCTAAGTATGGACGTCAATTCTCGTGGCCACTTCGGAAACCGCTTCACTCAAGCATATCGTCCTCGGTAAACCTAAAGACCCACTCGATCCCCGGGTCTTTCACCAGATTTCGCTGGTCGCTTTTTTGGCCTGGGTCGGCCTGGGCGCGGACGGTTTGAGCTCGTCCGCCTATGGCCCCGAAGAAGCCTATCTGGCACTTGGCCAGTATTTTTATCTCGCTCTGCCGCTCGCCTTGCTCATGGCCGTCACGGTGTTCATGATTTCGGCGAGTTACGCCCAGATTATCGAGCTCTTTCCCACCGGCGGCGGCGGCTATCTGGTCGCCTCGAAGTTGCTCGGGCCAAAATCCGGCTTGGTCGCCGGGTCCGCCCTGGTGGTGGATTACATGCTCACTATCACGATCTCCATCGCGAGCAGCGCCGATGCGCTGTTCAGCTTTCTGCCCATCGAATTGCAGCCGCTCAAAATCTTCACCCAGATCGCGCTGATCTTCGCGCTGATCCTTTTAAATCTTCGCGGCGTTAAGGAATCGGTTTTGTTTCTGCTGCCGATTTTTCTGTTGTTTATCGTCATGCACGCGTTCGGCATTGCGCTCGGCATCGGGCAACACGTGGCCAATTTACCCGGCGTGGTCGCCGGCTCTTACAACGAAATGACGCGCGACTTTCGCAGCTTGGGTATTGTCGCGACGTTGGGCATTTTGCTCCATGCCTACAGTCTCGGCGGCGGCACCTATACAGGGATCGAGGCCGTGAGCAATGGATTACAGATCCTGCGCGAGCCGCGCGTGGAAACCGGCAAACGCACGATGCTTTACATGGCGACTTCGCTCGCTTTTACCGCCAGCGGCATCTTGCTTTGCTATCTGTTGAACCAGGTGAAGCAGGAGCCCGCCCGGACATTGAACGCGAGCTTATTTTCCGGGATTTTTGGCGGTTTGTTCGGCGCTCATTCCGGGATCACAGCTTCATTGGTCATTGTCATCCTCCTGACCGAAGCCGCATTGCTGGTCGTCGCCGCGCAAGCCGGCTTTCTCGATGGACCGCGCGTGCTCTCGAACATGTCACTGGATTCCTGGACACCTCATCGATTGTCCCACTTGAGTGATCAGTTGGTGACCCGCAACGGCATTTGGTTCATGGGCTTGGCTTCCCTCGGATTTCTCGTCTACAGCCATGGTGACGTGCGACTTCTGGTGGTGATGTACAGTATCAACGTGTTCCTGACCTTCACGCTCTCACAGCTCGGCATGTGCCGGCACTGGTGGCAAGTGCGCCGCTCTGAGCGCGCCTGGGGGCGCAGGTTTCTGATCAATGGCGTCGGTCTCTTGCTGACGGGAATCATTCTTTTTGTCACCACCACGACGAAATTCGCTGAAGGCGGCTGGGTCACTTTGCTGGTCACTTTATTGTTCGTCCTAGGCTGCCAGTATATCCGATCGCACTACGATCGCGTGAATACCGCGCTCAAGAGCCTTGACGACACGCTGCTCACGCTGCCGTTTCAGCCCGACTTGAGTAAACCAGTGCCGGGACAAAATCCCGACGCGCCGACGGCGGCGCTGATCGTGCGCGACTTCGACGGGATCTCGGTGCACACTCTGCTCAATATTCACCGGCTCTTCCCGAACTATTTCAAAAATATCGTGTTCATTTCCGTGGGCGTCATTGACACTGGCCAATTCAAAGGTCACACTGAAGTAGAAGGGCTCAAAAAGAAAACTGAGGAGGCGCTCAAGAGTTTTGTCGAGTATGCAAACTGCTTGGGGTGGTATGCAGAATATCGCTACGCCTTGGGGGTGGATGTCATCGCCGAACTGGAAGAGCTTTGTGATTTAGTGTCTAAGGAGTTTGCGCGCGTTGTGTTTTTTAGCGGCCAGCTGGTTTTTGAAAAGGAAAATGTCTTCACTCGCGTGCTCCACAATCACACCCCTTACACGCTGCAGCAGCGGCTGCAATTTGCCGGACGCGACATGATGATATTGCCGATCCGCGTTTTCGCCCAAGCATAACGCTACGCTGTTCGATTGCGCCGCGTTTTCTGCACGAACCCAGTTTGGTTTTCGGTTTCTCGCTCGACGCAGACAAGCCGTTTCTTGCCTTGACAGCCTAGGGTGAAGTTGTTAGATAGAACGAAATTTTCACCTGGGATTGGCACAGAACGGGGGAATTATGTTGGACAAAGAAGATGAGTTGCTCAACAGCAAACAAGTCGCGACGATCTTGGACATGAGCCCGGACACCGTCAATGAATTCGCCCGGAAGAATATTTTGCCTGCATTCAAAAAGGGAAAACAGTGGCGTTTTCGGCGACGAGACGTCTCGGTTTTCTACAGCCAGCAGCCAAAAAATATTCGTGATGCTTAATCTCAGGAGGCGTTAGTGGGAAAAATGGCAGATATCGAGGCACACGAGAGCAAGCTCTACTCGGAGCTGGCGCCGGTTTACGACAAAGTCTTCGGCAAAATCTTTTACAATCGGCTCGAACGCGTCATCGAGGACCTCGATATACCGGCGGGGGCGAAGGTTCTCGAAGTAGGCGCGGGAACGGGAACCTCTTTTCCGGCCTACCCGTCCCACTGTAGTATCACCGGCGTCGATCTCGCACCGGATATGCTGGCGCGAGCGCAGCGAAAGATTGAGGAAAACGGCTGGTCCCACTTCAAGCTGATGCAGATGGACGCTCTCGATTTAAAATTTCCGGACAACACCTTCGATTACGTGATGGCGTTTCATGTCGTCACGGTCGTCCCGGATCCTGTGCGCATGATCGCCGAGGCGAAACGGGTATGCAAACCCGGTGGCAGAATCGTCGTCGTCAACCATTTCACCAGCGAGATACCTCTGTTGGGCGCGGTGACTGAGGCCCTCGATCCCGTGACTCGCTGGTTGGGATGGCGCACCGATTTGAAGCTCAAGCCGTTCGTCGAAACCAGCCATCTCAAGGTCGAAAAAATCTACAAATTGAGCAAGACGTCGTTGTATACGGTGCTGCTCTATCGGAAAGAGAAGCAGTCCTTCCCAATAACGCGTGAGCTTTAACGCCTCACGGCCTGGACAGGATTGACCACTCCATTCAAGAACGTTCGCTGGACGGGGACGTTAGCACTTACGCAATTGGGGAGCGCTAACGCGGCAAGTCTTTAGACGCTTCTTTTTTAGTTTCTTTGTTAGCGTCTTCATCTTCGCTGTCGGTTACGCCTTTTTTGAAATCGCGGATGGCCTTGCCAAGCCCGCTACCGATCTGCGGCAGTTTGCTCGGACCGAAGATCACCAGCGCGATCACCAAAATCACCATCAGTTCAGGCACGCCGAGTCCAAACATGAATCCTCCTAGCCTTTGCGCTTCAACCCAAAGAATACCGCGTTATCGCCCCGTTGCACAAGCAACAGGATCCGCTCACCACGCCTGCCCTGTCGAATAAAGCGTTCAAAATCCTTCACGTTGGTGATCGGCCTTTGGTTGACTTCTCGAATGACGTCGGCCGGCTCAAGACCGGCCACGTCTGCGGGACTGTCCGGCTGAACCTCGACCACCAGTACACCTCGCGTTGAAGCGAGACCTAAGCGGCGCGCCGCTTCCGGCGTGATCCGCTGGACGCGCAAACCAACTCCCTCATCTCTGCTTTCGAGCTGTTGATTGGGATCATCTTCCGGCAACTCGCCGATTTTTACCGCAATCGTTTGCTCTTTTTTGTCGCGCAGAATTTTCATGGTAATCCGCTGGCCAGGCGGAGTTTCGGCGATGAGCACCGGAAAGTCATGGCTTTTGGGCACAGGCTTGCCGTTGAACTTGATAATCACATCGCCGGTCTTCACGCCGCTCTCGGCCGCCGGACTGTTCTCGGTGACTTCGGTCACGAGGGCCATTTCCGTGTGACCGCGAGGCAAGCCAAGCGACAGCGCGATTCCGGGCGTGACATCCTGGGCGCGCACTCCGAGCCAACCCCGCACGACACGGCCATTCTTGCGCAACTGCTCGACGACTTTTTTGGCGAGTTCGATGGGAATCGCGAAGCCGATGCCGACGTTGCCGCCGGATTGGCTAAAGATTGCGCTGTTGACGCCGACCACTTCTCCCACGGAATTAATCAAGGGACCGCCGCTGTTTCCCGGATTGATCGACGCGTCGGTCTGAATAAAGTTGTCGTACGGTCCTGCGCCAATCACCCGTCCCTTGGCGCTTACGATCCCGGCCGTAACGGTATGTTCGAGGCCGAACGGGTTGCCGATCGCCATCACCCAATCGCCGACTTCGAGCGGGACCGATGCGCCGAGTTTCGCGAACGGCAGATTACCGTTCGATTTTCTAATCTTGATGAGCGCCAAATCGGTGCGCTCGTCTTTGCCGACGAGGCGCGCCTCGTGCTCGCTCTGATCGGCGAGTTTGACTTTGATCGTGTCCGCGTAGCGGACCACATGATAGTTGGTCAAAATTTCGCCGTCCTTGTTGATCAGGATCCCTGAGCCGAGACTCCGAAGATTGTTCTCCCGCGATGTCGATTCGCCAAAGAAACGGCTGAAGAACTCCTCGATCGGATCATTCGAGGAACGAGAAGAACGCTGGAGCGCAGTCGCAATGTTAACCACCGCCGGCATGGTTTTCTTGGCGATGGCCGCAAATGAGGGCGGACGCGCGCCGTCGAGCGGAAACGCCGCGGCAGAGCTCCCGTTATGGGCAAGTCCCACGAGCAAGCATGCCCAGAGCGAGAGCCTGAGCCATCTCGATAACCACCGCGGAATGCTTTCGCGTATGTGAATCTGACTGTCTCTCACCGACCAGAATCCTCGCGCCCTACCCTAGCAAATTTCTCTCAGCGATTTAACCTGGCCTAAATGAGCGATCGGGCAATTGCAAATTGACTACCTTGCCGTTATGAATCGATCTTTTGCTGCGCGCTCATGAAACCCGCTCCCATTGACTACGATATCGTCCGCGAGATGCTGCGCACCGCCACGCCGGACCGCATCCTACGCTTTATCGGAAAAAGTCATCCCGCTGACATTGCCCTCTTGTTCAAGGGACTGCAGCCCTTCGAGGTGCGACAGCTCTTTGACATCCTGTTCTCCTCGCGCCGCGCCGACAAAACGTTGAAAGAGCTGCCGCCGGAGCTTTTGCCGGATATTCTCGAATCGATTGACGACGAAAAAATCGGCCGCTTGATCGTTCGCTCCGATCCCGATGATGCGGTGACGTTTATCGATAGTCTGCCCGACCATCGCCGGGAAAAAATTCTCGCGCTCCTCGATCCGGAGCGTCAGGCGGCGGTGCGTGAGCTGATCAATTATCCCGAAGGCACGGTCGGCAGAATCATGACCACCGATTTTATGGCGCTTCCCCCCGACACCACTGCCCAAGGCGCCATCGACAAGATTCGCGAGCGCGGCGAACTCGAATCGTTTTTTTACCTTTACGTGATCGATGAAGCGGGCAAACTGGTAGGCGTGGTGCCGATCCGCAATCTGGTCATCGCGCCGCGGGACCGTAGGCTCTCCGATATGATGATCACCGAACCGGTCAAAGCCAATGTTTTTATGGATCAGGAAGAAGCCGCCCGATTGGTGTCGCGCTACGAGCTCTTGGCGCTGCCGATCATCGATGAAGCGGGCCGCCTGGAAGGAATTATTACCGTCGATGACGTGATCGACATCATCAACGAGGAAAGCACCGAAGACATGTACAAGATGGCCGGCTTGGCCGAAGAGGATCGCGTGTTCACGCCCATTTCCCGGTCCGTAAGAAAACGTCTGCCGTGGACGATCCTGAATCTGGTGACCGCCAGCCTAGCGGCTTCAGTGGTCGGTTTCTTTGAAGGAACCTTGCACGAAATTGTCGCGCTGGTCACGTTCATGCCGGTGATTGCCGGCGTCGGCGGTAACGGCGCGACTCAAACCGCCACAGTCATTATCCGCGCCATCGCCTTGGGCGAGTTGGAATTCGCCTCGGCCTGGAAAGCGATCGTGAAGCAGGTTTCGGTGAATCTGTATTGCGCTTGCGGCCGGCACTCTGATCGCATTGGCCGCTATTCTGTGGAAAGGCAACCCGTTTCTCGGCGCCGTGCTCGCCAGCGCCATGATTTTCAATCTCGGATTGATGGCGGGATTCGCTGGCGCGGTGATTCCGCTCTTGTTAAAAGCGCTCAAATTCGATCCCGCCCTCGGCGCAGGCATTATCGTCACAGGGCTGACCGACGCGTTTGGATTCCTGTCGTTTCTCGGTCTCGCAACTCTTTTCCGTCACTATCTGGTTAGCTAGCGCGGGCATTCTCGAGCGCTGCTTCGTCGGTCTTCGCGCCTTGCTGAAAGAGATAGAGGATTCCGCCGACCAGGCTGTCGCAGGCGACAATTAAGAAGAGCAATATTCCGAAGGCGATCCCCTTTTCGGTACCGATACCGATGGCTGACAAAAGCACGACGTACCCGCCCTCGCGTAAACCGAGGCCGTTTAAACTGATCGGGATCGCTGCAAAAGTTCCCACCAGCGGATAGACAATGAGCGCGAAGGAAAACGGCACGTTCAAATCAAGAGCGCGGCCCATTACCACATGCATCCATGCCTGCACCAGATGAATCGCCAGTGAGAAAAGCGCGGCGTTCACGAGCGCGCGCCAATGTTTCCGGTACGCGCTGAACGCAAGCCGCACCTTGACAATGAACTGATGACTGTCGGTGGGCAGCAGCCATCGGACGAGCGGCGTGATCAGTACGCCGGCGAGCAAACCGAAAGATAGAAGAAACGTTGCGACCCGCGCCGAATGAGGTACGGCGTAATAGGGAAACAGCAACAATCCGGCGGCGCCAAGCCAGACGAGCACAATCATGCCGATCGCCCGATCCATAAGAACCGACATTGTGGCGTGCATCATCGTTACCGATCGATCCTTTATCCGTGCGTTTTCATCGCGCACGAGGTAATAAACCCGACTCACATCGCCGCCGACGGTGCCGGGCGCGAAAAGATTGAAAAACATGCCGATCAGATAGTAACGCGCCATGTCTTTAAACGGCGTCTTGACTCCGAGGGGCCGCGCCAGGGCGGCCCAGCGCATGGCGCTAACTACTTGAGTTGCCAAGTAAACGAGAAGCGCTATTGCGATGTAGGAAAATTTCGCATTCGCGAAAGTTTGCAGAAACCGTTCGATATGGATGCGCGCGAGAAAATATCCTAGCAGGCCGACGCTGACCAGCAATTTTACAACCAGGACTAGGATCGGCTTGGCTTTTTTCATCCGTCGAGCGGTGGGTGGATGAGAATTTGCGAAGCGTCTTGGTCGAGACCGTCCACGAGCACTTTTCGACCGACGACATGAAGCCGGCCTTGGGCATAGAGTTGAATGGCGCGCGGATAAATTCGGTGTTCCTGCTTGAGAATTCGTTCCGCCAGTTGCTCCTCGGTATCGTCGGGGAAGACCCGAACGACCGCTTGGATGATGATGGGACCTTCGTCGCATTCTTCATTGACGAAGTGAACGGTACACCCCGAGAAGCGCACGCCGTGCTCCAGTGCTTTCTTTTGCACGTGCAGTCCGGGAAAGGACGGCAACAACGCCGGATGAATGTTCATGATTCGGTTGGAGAAAGCGGCTACAAAAACCGGTGACAGCAAGCGCATGAATCCCGCGAGCGCAACCAGTTTCACGCCGCGCGCGCGGAGCAGATCGACGATGGCTTGATCGTAAGCTTCGCGGCTGGGAAACGACTTGTGATCGAGTACTTCACTCGGAATGCCATGGTCTTTTGCGCGCACCAGACCAAAGGCATCGGCTCGATTGCTCAGCACCACTTCGATTTTCGCATCAAGCCGGTTGGCCGCGATCGCATCGATGATCGATTGCAAGTTCGTGCCGCTGCCGGAAATGAGCACTGCGATCGGAAGTTTCTCTGCCATGGTGTCGTCAAGCGCGGATGACGGCGGCCCGTGTTCCTTTTTTTATTTCGCCTATGACGTAAGACTTCTCACCCATTTTTGTGATCGCCTGCCGCACGGCCTCAGCGCGGCTTTTGCCGATGACGAGAATCATACCGAGCCCGTTGTTGAAAGTACGATCCATTTCATCCTGCGCGATCGCGCCGATTTTCTGAATCATCCCGAATACCACGGGGACCGGCCAGCTCTGCCGCTCGATCACTGCGCGACACCCGGGAGGTAAGACCCGAGGCAAATTACCAGTCATGCCGCCGCCGGTAATGTGCGCTGCCCCTTTGATCGGGAACTTGTCGAAGAGCAGCCGGGTGATTTTTGCATAGATTCGCGTCGGTTCGAGTAACTCTTCCGCTAGGGTGCGGCCAAGCTCGGCAATCCGCTGATCAATATTAAACCCGGATCGTTCTAAAAGCACTTTGCGTGCCAGCGAGTAACCATTGCTATGCAGACCTGAAGACGGCAGACCGATCAAAACATCCCCCGGAACGATTTTGTTCGCATCGATCATTTTCCGCCTTTCCAGGACGCCGACGACGAACCCCGCGAGATCGTACTCGCCATTGGCAAAGTCACCGGGATGTTCTGCGGTTTCGCCACCGATCAGCGCACAACCGGCATCCCGGCAACCTACAGCGATCCCCCGTACGACCGCTTCGGCAATTTTGACGTCGAGCTTGCCACAGACAAAATAGTCCAGAAAAAAAAGCGGCGCCGCTCCTTGGGTCAAAATATCGTTGACGCTCATCGCCACGAGATCGATCCCCACCGTGTCATGAACTCCGGTCATGAATGCTATCTTGAGTTTGGTGCCGACGCCGTCGGTGGACGAAACCAGGATTGGATCGCGATATCCGGTCGACTTAAGATCGAACAGTGCGCTGAAGCCACCGACACCAGCCAATACCCCGGCGGTTTTCGTTCTTTTCGCGATCGGCGCGATGCGGCGCACCAGCGCGTCACCGGCTTCGATGCTGACGCCGGCTTGGGCGTAGCTTAATCCTTTGCTTGCCATTGAACGATCGGTGAAAGACAGGATCGGATGATAGCGCAGGTCAACGCCAAATTCACATGGTCGAGCCCACCGTAGAATCTGGCGCTCCTCGCGCCGCAAGCAGGGCGCGGATTTTCAGCGCATAACCGCCGAATTTCTGATCTGTCATCATTTCCATGGTTCTCGGCCGCGGCAAATTAATGGCAATTTGTTCTAACAGACGGCCGGGCCGCGCGGACATAACGAAAACCACATCGGAGAGAAATACCGCTTCTTGTATGCTGTGGGTGACAAACAGCACGGTCTTTTTTCTCTCTTCCCATATGCGCAGGAGCTCCATGTCGAGCTCATCACGGGTCATCGCATCGAGCGCGCCGAACGGCTCGTCCATGAGCAACAACTGCGGATCGGTCACGAGAGCGCGGCAAAGCGAAGCACGTTGCTGCATGCCGCCCGAGAGCTGGTGCGGGTACATTTCCTCGAAACCTTCCAAACCCACGAGTTTGATCAAGGCTTTTGTCCGTTCGGTGTGGCTGGGAATATCGAGCCTGGCGAATTCGACCGGGAGCAAAATATTGCCGACCACCGAACGCCATTTGAGGAGCACCGGCGCCTGAAACACCATACCGACATTTTCTAGCGGCCCGCGCACCGCTTGACCATTGACGGCGACGGTACCTGAGGATGCGGGGAGTAAGCCGGAAAGGATTTTTAGTAGTGTGCTTTTGCCGCAACCGCTCGGCCCGACGATGGAAACGAAATTGCCCGCTTGAATATCGAACGTCACGTGCTCGAGCGCCGCGACGCTCTTTCCAGCGCTCGTGAACACGCGGAAAACGTCACTGACGGCGATCAGCGGCGACACGGATGGACCTTGGAAGCGCGCTCCCTCTAGCGCCTGATAAATTGGTTGGTGAAGACTTCTTTGGACGTCACCTTGCGGGCAACATCGAAATACTCGTTGGTCAGCTTGACGGTTTTCTCGACAATATCGGACTTCATGTAACCCAATCCGACCTGGGCAGACTCGAAGGGTAGAAAGACTTCGGTCAAGGCGTTTTTCAGCTGCAATGTGGTCAGCGCCGGCTCGAGCTCGGGCTTGTGTTTAAGCAAAATCTTGAGCGCCTCTTCCTGATTATCGCGCGCATAGCGAAGACCTTCCAGGGTGGCTTCGACGTACGCACGGACGAAATCCGGACGCTTCTTGACGTCGTCATCCTTAGCGATCAGACCTGTGCCGTAAATATCCAGGCCGGTATCCTTCATGAAAATCCGTGAGAGCTTGACGCCGACCTTCGCCGCCGCTTGTTCAGCGATCTCATCGTTGGAGGCGCGATACATCACGATGAAGTCCGCTTTTTTGGTCGCGAGAGCTGCCGGCTGAATCGGCGCTGCGGTCTCTTGAATCTTGATCGACTTGAAATCGATCTTGTTGATGCGGCAGTAGGCCGGCATGAGATACCATTGGGCTTGGCCGGGACTGATCGCCCAGGATTTTCCGGCGAGATCTTGAATGCCCTTGATCACCCCTTCATCGCGCCAGAGAATCGTGGCGGGCACATAGCCGAACTGTCCGACGACTTGTACCGGCGTGCCGCGCGATTTGGCGACGATCGTGGTCCCGATATCGGCAAAACCAAAGTCCGCGCCGCCGGAGCCGATCGTTCGCACCGTGTCCGCCGAGCCGGTGCTCGATTGTATCGTCGCGTTCAAGCCGCGCTTGGCGTAGAAACCTTTTTCCAGGGCGACATACCACGGCGCATGCTTTCCGCCGATAATAAAATCCAACCGGATCGTGGCTGGCCTCAATTCGGCCGCCTGCAGTGTCGCTTCACTAAAAAGCAGCAGAAAACCAAGGACAACCGCGCAGACGATGCTGTGGGACCGTGCAGTAATGAATGGCATGAACTTCCTCCGACCGTGAAATGAGCGATCTCCGGCTCGAAGACCAAGAAATTTGGCGTCGACTCTACAGCTTTCTGCCGGACAGCTCTTAGCCTCAATAATATTAAAAAGATCCTTCGACCTCGCGCACTCCGGCACTCCACGGCGCCATTTTGCGTTGAATCACTTCCGCTAGCCAAAACAGGCCAAGGGACAGTGCCGCCAAAATCAACAAAATCACCAGAGCAAACGCCGTGTCCAGATTGTAGTTCGCCTGAAGCACCAAATACCCAAGCCCCTCGTTAGCGGCCACGAACTCGGCGACAATTGCGCCGGTCACCGACAACACGATCGCCACTTTGATCCCGGCAAACAGATAAGGAATGGAGTTGGGCAGGCGAATCTTCTTAAATACGTCGAACTCCGAGGCGCGATTGATGCGCGCCAGCTCCAACAGCTCCGGCTCGATTTCCTTGAGGCCCACGACCGTGTTGACGACGATGGGAAAAAAGGCGACGAGAAACGCGATCGCAATTTTCGAAAACAGTCCATAGCCCACCCAGATCACCATCAATGGCGCGAAGGCGCTTTTGGGCATCGCATAAAGAATAACGATGAGCGGATAAATCGTATTCTGCAGATGGCGCGAGTACACCACCGCGATTGCGAACCCGACGCCGAGAACGAGAGAGAGTACGAATCCGCCGAAGGCTTCGATGAAAGTAATGAATGAATGATTGCCGAGAATCGGCAGCTTTTTCCAAAACGCGATCCAGAGATCCCGCGGCGGCGGAAGAATAAAGGTGGGGACTTTAATGACCTCGACCAGGATCTCCCACAGAACCAAAAGCGCGGCGAAGAAAAGCACCGGCTCTAAGGCATTTTTCCAGGAAAATTTCACGGGCGCACTTCGCGCCGACGTTAGAGGAAACTCTCGGTGCTGTCAAGAAAACGGTTGGGAACGTGTTTGTGGGGACTTCCCGGCTCTGCGGGTTTTGAGACTATCTCGTAATTCGTCATTTCAATCGAGACGCGAGAAATGTTTGTTTACATTCAACTGAAAATACAAAATCGCTCGCTGCGCGCTCGAAATGGCAAATTTGGGTCATTTGCGAATATAAGGAGAAGTCTCTTTGCAGATCCGTCGACTGATTTTTACGGCTCCTGTTGCTCGTGTTTCAGCTGGCTGTGGTCGAGCAACATCTCCCGCTTACGTTGGATCATCTCGCGCTCCTGGATAAGAAAGCGCTCCACCGCACGGCGAAACCGGCCGTCGACAATATAGTGCATGCTGGTGGTATGCTCAGGGTCCAAACCACGAAGCTGTTTAAAGCTACCTCCGGCGCCCGCCTCGAACCGCTCCAGTCCTGTGCGAATCGAGTGCTCGATGGCGGAGTAGTAACAGACATTGAAATGCAGAAAGGGATGTTCCTCGAAACAGCCCCAATACCGGCCGTACATCGCAGTGTCATCGCGCACGTTGAATGTCCCCGCAATTATTTTGCCGTCACGTTCGGCAAGCATGAGGCAGAGGTGCGGGGCGAAACGGCGCTGCAAGTCGTCAAAAAACTCTCGCGTCAAATATTGCCGGCCATAATAAAGTCTGTCCACATGCCCTTTGTACAAGCGAAACATCGTGCGCATGTGCTGAAGCGTCAGTTCGTCGCCTTCGAAAGCTCGAATCGTGATGCCGCGCACCGCGACCTCGCGCCGCTCGCGTTTGACTTTGTTGCGCCGGTCACTGCGAAAGCTGGCGAGATAATCGTCGAATGAGCTAAAACCTCGGTTCTGCCAGTGAAACTGAATGCCCGCGCGCGGAAAAAACCCGCCTTGCTCCAACGCTTGGCGCTCGTCCGCCAGGCAAAAGTTCACATGTACAGAAGATATCTTGTTGTCGGCGGCGATTTTCGCCAGCGCCTGACCCATAAAGCGGACCAGCGCCCCACGATCTTCCCCAGCCGCTGTGAGAAACCGGTGGCCAGTCACCGGAGTGAACGGAATCCCCACGAGCATCTTCGGATAATACTGAATCCCGGCGTGGTGCGCCGCTTCAGCCCATTCGTAATCGAAAACGAACTCGCCCATACTGTGAAGCTTCAAGTACATTGGGCAAGCGCCGACCAACTTCGCGCCGTTTTCGACAATGACGTGGTGCGGCAACCAACCGCTTCGCTCATTCACGCAACCCGACTGCTCGAGACTATCGAGCCAATCCCATTTCAAAAAAGGCGTGGCGTTCCCGACCAGTGCGTCCCAGCGCTCGCGCGGCACTTGGGCGATTTTTTGCATGACCTTGACGGTCATTGTTTCGGACATCAACACCGATCTTAGCACGGGCACCTGTTCGATCAAACTTTTGTGCATCCCTCGATACGGCAGCGCTGTTCACTGCCTACTCAGACGATCGGCAAGCCGCGTCCGCGACTAGCGGCAAGGCGCGTATTGAGGGGTTGACAACTCGGCGCTGCAACCTTATTGATAATATCCGAGTCATTATATGGTCATCTACAATCTTCTGTGCAAGAAAAAACACCGCTTCGAAGGCTGGTTTCCTAGTTTCGAAGACTTTCAGAAGCAACTAGACAAAAAGCTCATTTCTTGTCCGAGTTGCGGCACGACAAAAGTCGAAAAAATTCCCCATGCCTGCGCGGTCCACGTAAAGAAAGAAGAGTCCCTGCCGGCAAAAAAGCCCCGGCAAGCGCCGCCCGCACTGGTTTCCCCCGCCGAGTTCAAGGAGATGTTGCTTAAGGTGCATCATTACGTGAAGGAGAACTTCGAAGATGTGGGCTCCCGCTTCGCTGAAGAGGCGCGCCAGATTCACAAGGGCGACGCCGAGGAGCGCCCCATTCACGGCACCGCTACGATTGAAGAGACCAAAGAGCTCGCCGAAGAGGGCGTTCCCTTTCTCCCCTTGCCCAAACCCGAGCTCGACAGCTAATCAGAGAATTTCTCACCGACTTAGTCACGCCGGCCCTTGCCGGCGTTTTTGTTTTCACGCTTGCAAATTCGCCATGACTGCGAAATAGATGCGTCATTCTCGTCGGGGTGTTTATGTTGCTCATCAATAATGAAGTGGTAGCGCAAATTCTCGATATCGCAGGCTGCATGGAAGCATTGGAAACCGGTTACCGCGATTTGATCGATCAACGGGCCGCTTATCGTGGCCGCTACGATTTCTTCGTGCCCAACGATGACCCCAAGCTCATGTATCGCTGGGGCACAATGGAAGGAGCATCGCGGAGCTTCGATACATTTGCGATCCGGATGAAATCCGACATGCTCGAGTGGCCCGAAGGCAAGACCGTCGAGAAATATTGTATCCAGCCTGGCGCCTACTGCGGCTTCGTGATGGTTTTCTCGACGCGCAATGGCGAGCCGCTCGCGATCATCAATGACGGCGTTATTCAGCATATGCGGGTTGGCGGCTGCGCCGGGCTCGGCGCAAAATATCTTTCGCGCGAAGATTCGAACGTCATTGGTATTCTGGGTTCGGGCGGAATGGCACGCACCTATCTTCTCGCTTTCAACCAGGTGAGAAGAATCCGCCAAGTCAAAGTATACAGTCCGACGAAGAGAAACCGCGACGCTTACGCGGTCGAAATGAGCCAGAAACTCGGGGTCGAAGTCTTGCCGCGTGATCGTGTCGACGACGTCGTGCACGGCTCGGATGTCGTCGCCACCTGCACGGATTCGATTCAGTTGGTGGTGAATGATGCGAAATTGATCGAGCCGGGCATGCATCTGACCTGCGTTAAATCGAATGAGTGGAATCCCGAGATCGTCAAGCGATCTGACCTCGTCGTCAAGATGGGCCGCGCGACAAAACATCTCGACGAGGGTCAGATGCGGATCGGTGGCGAAGCCGCGGTGGTCGCCGGCAATTCAGAGGAGATCAAGCGCATCGCCAATCCTGCCGTCGATATCTTTTCGCAGGATTTCCCAGTGCTCACGGACATTATTTCCGGAAAGCTCAAAGGCCGCACCGACAAAGACCAGGTCACTTTTTTCGCCAACAGCGGCACCCAGGGCCTGCAGTTCGCTTCGACGGCGGGTTACGTGGTGCGGGAAGCCAAGCGGCGCGGCTTGGGACAAGAGATTCCCACGAGTTGGTTTTTGCAGGATATCCGGGATTAAAAAAAACGAGCCGCGCGATGCCAAAAAGAATATGTGCATTTCTCATCTTGGTTACGCTTCTTACCGTCACGAATAGAGCTCCGGCCCAGCTCACACCCATCAAAATCGGCCATAACGGCTTTACTGACGAGACCGTGTTCTACCTTGGTCGAGACGCTGGCATTTTTAAGAAGTACGGCATTCATCTGGAGTTGATCTATATTCCGGGCGGATCGCTTTCTGTGCAAGCATTGATCGGCAACAGTTTAGACATGTTGCTCGCCGGCGGTACGCCGCTCGTTTATGCGGTCTTGAAAGGCGCGGATCTCAAATTTATCGCCGGCCTCAACAACCGCATGCCCTACGTGCTGGTCGCACGCGAGGGGATCAATACGCCGGAGCAACTACGCGGCAAGAAAGTGGGTATCAGCCGCTTCGGCAGCAACACCGACTTTGTCGTCAAGCTCGCCGCGACGCAGATGGGGCTCAACCCCAAGCGCGATATTCAAATCATGCAGGTCGGCGGTCCGGATGCACGCGTGGTCGCTCTCAAGAGCGGCATTGTCGAGGCCACGGTGGTTCCGCCCGAGCTTGTTTCATTGGGCCGAAAGCTCGGCTATCACACGCTCTTCGACCTGGTCGAAAAGGAGATCGAGTATTTGCAGATCGGCGTTGCCGCGAGGAGCGATTACCTGAAGTCTCAGAATGACATCGCGCGCCGGCTGACGCGCGCATACCTGGAGTCGATCAAGTACTATGTGAGCCACCGCGAAGAAGCGGTCAAAGAAGCCATGAAGTTGCTGAAAATAGACGAACGACAAGCCGCAGAGGTCGGCTACGAATATCGGCTCAAGACCTTGCCGGTAGACGGCAAACTGTCCGTCAAAGGCATGCAGTTGGTGATCGATGCCGCAGCCGAAGATGATCCCAAGGCGAAGTCGCTCACACCGCAGCAGCTGTTCGATTTGAGTTTTCTTCCGTAGTAGTTCAAACGATGGCCGACACCAAAACCACCCCCGTCTTCACCAGTGAAAAGGCGCTCTCACGTCTGCGCGATTCGGTGCACGCGAAAGCCGACAATTTTTACGCGATGTATTCGAGCGTGCTCGGCGGTATCGTCACCGATCCCGCGCTCATGGTTCTGCCCCTCGATGATCACATGGTGCATCGCGGTCACGCCGTCTTCGATACCGCAACGCTCACGCGCGGCATGCTTTACCAGCTCGATCCTCACCTCGATCGCCTGATCCAATCAGCCGAAGGAGCGCGCATCGCGCCGCCGTTTCCGCGCGAGCGTTTGCGCCAAATCATCTTGGAAACCGCCGCGGCGAGCCGGCAGCGCGAAGGCTCGGTACGTTACTGGCTTTCCGCCGGTCCCGGCGGGTATGGTCTTGGGCCGGCGGAATGCGTCGGCAGCAGTTTCTACGTGATCATCTTCAAGCAGGAAGCTTATCCGGAGAGCTATTATCGCGACGGCATCAAGCTCATCACCAGCCAGGTGCCGATCAAGCCACCCCTGTTCGCGCGCATCAAGTCAACCAACTATCTGCCCAACGTGCTCGTGCTCTTGGAAGCTAAAGACCACGGCGCCGACAACGGCGTTTTCATCGATCACCGCGGCATGGTCGCGGAGAGCTCGAACATGAATGTCGCGTTCGTCACACAGGATCGCGTCTTCCGCCATCCGCCGTTCGACGCGATCTTGTCCGGCATCACGATTCAGCGAGTTCTCGATTTCGCGCAGCGTCTCGTTGAAGCAGGCGGGCTCAGTGCCGTTCGGATCGCCGAGGTATCCGTCCAAGAAGGTCGCCACGCTGCGGAAATGATGCTGATCGGGAGCTCGATCAAAATCGCGCCGGTGGTCCAATGGGACGCGAAAGACATCGGCGACGGCAAACCAGGACCGATTGCCAAGAAGCTCCTCGAGATGTGGAATCAGGATACATTGGCAACCGACCAACTCGTCGCGGTACCCTATCCAGAGCGAATTTGAACCCGGCAGCCGATCAACTTAAGCCTTGTCCATGAGTTAAGTTTGGAGCCGATGGGTTCACCCCGAAAAGCATTCATATCAGACATGAGTGGTATCAAACCGAGCTTCGGCGTTCTCCTCCCCACCCGCGAAGCCATCATGTCGGCGCGTTCGGATCCCTCGAGCCTCCTAGAACTCGGCGCGCGCGCGGAGGCGCTCGGATTTGATTCGGTGTGGGTCGGCGATAGCTTGACAGCGCGGCCACGCATCGACGCACTTACTACGCTTGCGGCAGTTGGGGCGCGCACTCGGCGCATACGCTTGGGCACGGCGATCTTTCTTGCGGCCTTGCGTCATCCGGTATTGCTCGCTTATCAGCTGGCAAGCGTCGACTGGATCACTGCCGGACGGATCGACTTCGGTGTCGGCTATGGGCGACCGAACGATCCGGCGGGTGAGCATGAATTTGAGATCCTCGGCCTCGATGCCGCGGCGCGCATCAAGATGAGCGAAGAGGCGATTCAAATCATGCGCCGATTATGGCGTGAAGATCATGTCTCTCATGCAGGTAGATTTACCAACTTTGATGATGTTTCCATCCAGCCCAAGCCGGTGCAGGCAGGCGGTGTGCCGATCTGGATCGCTTCGAACAACGTGGAACCCGGTTTGAAGCGTGTGGCTCGCCTCGGCGATGCCTGGATCAACAATATCAAGAGTCCCGCTGTATTCGCTGAATGCCGGCAGAAAATCCACGCTTATGCAAGCGCTCTCGGGCGCGATCCGCACGGGATTCGCGCAGGCATCTATTTCACTCTTGCGGCGGGCGGCAAAGAAGCGGTCGTGGAAGGCCAAGCTTTCCTCGCCAAATATTACAATCGCTCGTACGAGGCGGTGGCCGACGCGATGCTCTGTGTCACGGGCAGCTGGGACGAGGTGATCGACTGGATGGAAAGATACATCGAGTCAGGCGCGCAGACTGTCGTTCTCCGGTTGGCCGCCAACGACCAATGCCGCGCTCTGGAATCCTGTGCCGAAGCGCTGAGCCGTCGCGGCTTGCTGTCTCTTGAAACGAAATTGGGCTAAGAATGTCCGCCGCATGGAGCCCAGAACTTTCGTATGGCCTATGGCATACGCCCTCTCGGCGATGATCATTCGAAAACGCGTTGAACGCTGCGGATTTTACTCCTAATCCGGTATTCGAAGAACGATTTTCCCGAATTGACGCGCGTTTTCGAGATGAAGCTGCGCGCCGGCCGTATTCTCGAGCGGAAATATTGAATCGATCACCGGCTTGATCTTAGCGGTATTCAAAAAATTGATGACCTGACTAAATTCTTCGCGGCTGCCGAGGGTCGAGCCATAAACTCTAATTTCCTTGGCACAAATCGCCGCAATATCATCGATGGGCTGACCGCCGGCAGTCGCGCCGCAAGTGACCAGACGTCCTCCACGCGCAAGCGAGGCCAAGCTCTTCCGCCAAAACTCGCCACCAATCGAGTCGAGCGCGACGTCGACTCCTCGACCACCCGTCACGGTTTGAACCTCTTGGACAAAATCTTTGCTGCGATGATCGATTCCGTAATCGGCGCCTAAATCGCGCGCGCGTTCGAGTTTTTCATTGCTACCGGATGTGACGATCACTCGGGCGCCGATTTTCTTTGCGACCTGTAAGGACGCGCTCGCGACGCCGCCGCCGATGCCGAGGATAAGAATCGTTTCGCCGGGCTCAAGCCGGGCGTGGCTGATCAACATACGCCAAAGCGTAATGAACACCAGCGGAAAGGCCGCTGCTTCTTCGAAGGAATAGCCGGTTGGAATCGGAAAACAATTTTGCGCCGGCACTTTGACATACTGAGCATAGGTGCCTTCCAATCTCTCGCCCAACACCCGTAAGCGAAAGCACATGAAGTCTCGATCGGTAACGCAAAATTCACACTGACCGCAGCCGGTCGGCGGATAGAGGCAAACCCGATCGCCAACTCTTACGTGCTCGACGCCTTGGCTGACGTCGACAACGACTCCGGCGCCGTCGGCACCAAGAATATGCGGCATGGCTATGCGCACGCCGGTTACGCCCAAGCGATTCCAAATATCGATATGATTGAGCGCCGCGGCGCTGAGCTTCACGATGGCTTGAGCGGCACCGTCAAATCGTGGCTCCTCTGCATCCTCGAAAAACAGTTGATCAACGCCGCCATGCCCGTGCATTCGAACAGCTTTCAAAGCGCCTCCTGTTGCGAAACTCTATTCGCTAACAAGAGCAATTTTCGAAGTCAACGCAGCGGATTCCGAAGCGATGGCGTGGGTGCGCGGATTACAGCGTTTCTCACGCGCGGCTATTCGGTCACTAAGTGATGAAGGATGTCGAGAAATTGACTGACAAAAACTACTTCTTTTTGGGGGGCGGGTGTCCTCCTGGGAGGACACCCGCGGCGATGGCAGCAAACGTGAATGAGGAGGAGAATTCACGCCTGCGCTCGGACACAGCGTGCGCCGATTGTCTCGGCATATCTAAGCTATCGCATGCGGTTCATGGCGAATTGAAGTTTCTTCAGTTCACCTTGCAAATACATATCCTTTAATTCATGTCGGTCCATGTGGGCTTCGAGCAGTTCGGCGGGAAACATGCGCGCACCGCAACGATGACAAACAGCTGCGTTATAGGTTTCCTTCTCGTACTGAATAGAGTAAGAAGTTTCGTTTATAGTTGATTCCATTTGTCCCTCACTGTCGGTAATTTGCAACAGTGCGACGTCAAGCAAGCTCGATGCCATCACCTGACTTGTAGCACAAAAATGCTAACTAATCGATAAAAAAAAGAAACCGCCACAAGCGGCTGCCTCACAATCGCCATGGGCGGAACAAACTCTGCCACCGCTGACTGTCAGCGGTTTACATTTTTGTGCCCGGATGAATAGGATCATGCCCTAGGATGACGAGAAGCCTTCACTTTGGCCCCCGAGCCGATTTTTGTCTCGAAAAAGCCGGGCGGCATATCATCGGCCTAATCGAGCTCAACAACACGAGGGCGCTAAATGCGCTCACGTTAGGAATGTTTCAAGCTATCGAAGAGCAACTACTCGCCTGGCAGGCGCAGTCCGATGTCGCATGCGTAATTTTTCACGCTGACTCCGAGAAGGCGTTTTGCGCGGGCGGCGATGTAAAAAATCTTGTGAGCGAGCTAAGAACCACCGGTGGACTAGAATGCGCCACCGAGTTTTTTGCCGTTGAATACTTTGTGGATTACCTCATCCATAGATACTCCAAACCGGTTCTCTGTTGGGCCGACGGCATCACCATGGGAGGCGGCATCGGTCTCATGAACGGCGCCTCGTCGAGGGTGGTTACTGAGCGAACCATCATGGCGATGCCCGAAATGTCGATCGGCCTCTATCCGGACGTGGGCGGCACGTATTTCTTGAATCGATTGCCCGAAGGACTCGGCCTATTCCTGGGATTGACCTCCGCGCGCTTCAACGGCACGGATGCGGTCGCGATCGGCATGGCAGACCTCGAGATCCGCTCCGATAAAAAGGCAACAGTATTGGCGGCATTGAAAGATTTGCCCTGGACAACTGACGCCCTCAAAAACAGGACGCTTCTACGACGGCATCTCGAAAGCTTCGCTGAATCGACACAAGCCAAATCGTCCGAGATTCTTCAGCGTCTCCACGTCATTCAGTCGTTGACCGCGAAAGAATCGCTAGAGGAAGTCGACAAAGCGCTCCGTGCTTGCAAGCACGATGATCCATGGATCCACGAAGCAATTCAGAATTATCTCAGCGGCTCGCCGACCTCTGCCAAAGTGATCTTCGAGCAACTCAGCCGCGGAAAACCACTTTCTTTAAAAGAAATTTTTCTTCGGGAATGGGACATGTCGCTCAATTTTTGTGCCCGTGCCGATTTTCTCGAAGGCGTTCGCGCTCGTTTGATCGATAAAGACCAGACACCGCGTTGGAATCCGGCGACCCTCGACGCCGTTTCCGACGAAGAAGTAGAGCGCTTTTTCTCCTCGCAACATGGCCAACCAAATATTCTGGCCGCTCGGTTGAAAAAAATTGTCGATCCTCCTAACTGATAAAAATCCGGACGGCGCGGCTCGGCCGGCTCCGGGCTTGGAGTCGTTTCGCCCCTTGACAGGAGCGCATCGTTCGCGCGAAAAACTTTCCATATGGCGCCTGATCATCCTTTGGACATCGAATTTCCGGTAATGCGCTATGACATTACCCTGCCGCTGCTCGAAGGACGTGTGCCCATCGAGGGAGTGAAACTAAGGCCGATCAAATCCACATCGATGATCAACAAAGAAGAGCCGAAGTTGAGAGACGGTGATTTCGGTCTTATGGATCTGAATATCGGCTACTTTTTGCCGGCTGTCGAAGCCGGCTGGCAAATCGTCGGCCTGCCGATTTTCTCTAAGCGCAAGCCCGTCTACCAACTGGTCTTCTGCCATGTAGATTCTGGAATTCGCGCACCCAAAGATCTCGCAGGCAAGCGTATTGGCTCGCGGACATACCGCACCGCGCTGACGGTATGGGCGCGCGGTTTATTGCATGAGCATTATGGCGTCGATTTTGCGGCGGCGCACTGGATGTTACAGGCAAAGGAAGTGTTCCCGGTTCATGATGCGGAGGTGCACATCGAGTATGTCGACGAATCCAAAAATATGTCGCAACGATTGATCGCCGGCGAACTGGACGCCATCATTACCGACATCTCCGACACAAAGATGTTCGCGAGCCTCGAAAACAATCCCCGAATCACGCGCTTGTTTCCCATTTACAGCGACGAAGATCAAAGACTCTATCGCGAAACCGGAATTTATACGCCCGTGCATATGATCGTGATGAGCCGCAAACTTGAGCGCAACCATCCTGAGCTCGCCGGTAAGTTTTACGCCGCCTTCGAGCAGGCAAAGCAACTCGCCTATGACGATATCCTCAGCGATCGCGGCGGCTTCTCGGTCGTTTACCTGAGAGAGCGCATGAAAGAACAAATCGCCTCGTGGGGCGATCCATGGAAATATGGTATCAAAGCCAACAAGCCGACCATCGACACGTTTATCCGATACAATGTCGCTCAAGGCATGATCCGGAGCGCGCCGTCCTACGATCAGATCTTCGCCGCGAGCACGCTCGATACCTGAGCGGCGATAATTTGAACCGGCTTGAAGCCTTTGAATCTCTCAGCAGTTCGATAAGGAGCGTCGATGCTTTCCAGGGAAGATAACGAGTTGATCACCCGAACCAGCTCGGGAACCCCGATGGGTAATCTCATCCGGCGCTACTGGATTCCAGCGCTGTTGTCGGAAGAGATTCCCGCTCCGGATTGTCCGCCAGTACGGGTCAAAATCCTCAGCGAGGACTTAGTTGCGTTCAGGGATAGCAACGGTCGAATCGGATTGATCGGCGAGCACTGCGCACACCGGGGCACTTCGCTTTTTTTTGGCCGCAATGAGGCATGCGGGCTGCGCTGCATTTATCATGGCTGGAAGTACGATGTCGAAGGCAATGTCCTCGAGACGCCAGCCGAGCCGGCCGGCAGCGACTTTCGCAGCAAGCTCCGGCACACCGCTTATCCAACTCGCGAGGCAAACGGCGTGATTTACGCTTACCTCGGCCCGCAGGAAAAGATGCCGTTACTTTCCAATTACGAGTGGACGCAAGTGCCGCTCGAGCACACCTACGTCACCAAATGTTTGCTCGAGTGCAATTATTTGCAGGGACTGGAAGGCGAATGCGACTCCTCCCATCTCTCCTTTTTACATCGCGCCTTCACCAACGAGCGCAATCAGCCGCTCTATAAGAGCGACACGGCGCCATTTTATGAGACTGAAGAAACGGACTTCGGCGTCCGGCTGATCGCGACACGCAAAAACAATGACCAGCAGTACATCCGGTTTTCCGCGTTCGTGATGCCGGTTTACGGCTGCGTTCCGGCCGGGCGGCCGACTAACGAGCTCGAAGGTTACGAGATTCATACTTATGTACCCGCCGACGATACCCACTGCTGGCGTTATGACATTGGCTTTCGCCGCGACCGCGCAGTGCGTGAAGAGGAAGTCCACCGGCGCAAGCAGATCAACCCGGACTACACGCGGATTCGTAACTTACGGAACGACTATCTCCAGGATCGCGCCATGCAAAAGAGCGTCAACTTCACCGGCATTGAGGACTTCCTGAACCACGATGCTTGTGCCACCGAAAGCATGGGACCGATTTTTGATCGCAGCCAAGAGCACCTCGGCGTCAGCGACAAAGCGGTGATCGCCGTGCGCCGATTTTTGTTGAACAGCGTGAAGGAGCTACAAAGCGGCAAACAACCGCCGCATCTGGTACAGGATGCCAAGCGCAACTGGTTTCCTCATATGGATTGCTTCGCTTGTTTATTGCCGCCCGATGTTTCGTGGCGCCAACAGTTCGACTACCTCACACTTTCGGCGCACAAAGAGAATCCCATGTCGTACGCCCTGCGGCGCAAAGTGGCTTCATAGATGAGTCTTCCATCAATCCAGAAAACATCACCAGCAAATATGGACCAGAATAAAAATCCGAATGGCCGTGCGCTGCGCAAAAATATCAAAACCATCGAGGATGAATTGAGAATCGCCGCAAAGATTCTCGATTGGGAAATCGGCGACCTCTGGGGTCACGTCGGCGTTCGCCTCCCCGCCGATCGAGGCATCGCGGTCAAGATGTTTCGCCGCCCCGAGCAGGGCAACAAAGACTGGCTCGTGCATTTCGATTTTTCCTTGAAGAAGCTTTCCGGCGTCGGCACGATTCCACGCGAAGCGGTAATCTATACGGAAATCTTCAAAGCCCGGCCTGATGTCAACGCGGCGGTTCATTGTCATGCGGCGATGTGCGTCGCGCTTAGCCTGGCGGATAAGCCCATTAATTGGATCCATATGCAATCGTCACGATTCCGTGGCGGGACGCCGATCTTTCCGCGGCCGATTTACATTCTGGACAACGAAGAAGGCGCCGCCCTCGCTAAGAGTTTGGGTGACGCTTCCGCGGTCATGATCAAAGGGCATGGCATCGTCACGGTCGGAGAAAGCATCGATGAAGCTTGCATTAACGCGCTCTACATGGAGCGGACCGCGAAGATCTTGGCCATTGCCGGCTTGTATGGTTATCAGGGCCCGACACCCGACGCGATCGAAACACTGACCGCAAGCCGAAAAAAACTGCTTCGCCGGCCGCGCGACGAAATGTTTCATTCCGCCGATTGGAACTACTATGCCGATAAAGTAAAAAGAGGTGAGCGATGGACGAGAGGATGGACGTGATTTAATTTTTAGGTCCTAGTTTTTAGTCTTAATCTCCAGTTACTCCGGCGCAAAAACTACAAACAAGAAACTAGGAACTAGGAGCCTTGGGCGGTCAAATGAGTTCAAGCAGGATGCAAATGAGATGGCTGTGTACCGTCGTATTTCTGTTGCTGTTTCCTGTAAATTTAGTCGCTCAGGAAACCTATCTAGTCGCCTACGCCGGCTTTGCCGGTTTTCAAGCACCGGTCTGGGCGCCTAAAGATCTCGGCCTTTTTCAAAAATACGGTTTCAACGGGGATGTTGTGCTCGTGCCGGGCTCGGTTCGGCAAATCCAAGCCGTGCTCGGCGGCAGCATTCACCTGGCGCAGATCGACGCCGCTACGGGAATTAACGCGATCAATCAAGGCGCCGATCTGGTCATGATTTCGGGAACGCTCAACAGCTTTCCCTATAGCTTTGTGACCCAAAAAGAGATTCGCAGACCGGCGGACCTGGTCGGAAAAAAAATCGGCATCCTCGCCGTCGGCGGTGCGACAGAGACAGCGACCTTTCTGGCGCTGAAAGCGTGGAACATAGCACGTCAGTCGGTCACTATTTTTCCCGCCGGCGATTCCGCGGCGCGCATTGCTGCGCTTTCCACCAAAGCGATCGACGCCACCATGCTCTCATATCCCGACATCAATGAGGCACTCCGTATCGGCATGCACGAACTCGTGAAAATGCCCGACCTGAAGGGAACATCCTTTCCTATGAACGTGATGGTGGCGCGCCGCTCATTTCTCGAGAAAAATCGCGCCGTGATCAAACGGTTTCAGCAGGCCTATGCGGAAGGCACCTACCAGTTCATGACCAGCAGGGAAAAGGGTCTCACGGTTCTGTCGAAGCGATTGCGATTTAAAGATCCCAAAGGACTCGAAGAGACCTATGATTACTTCGCCAAAAGCTTTGCGATGCCGACACGGATTTCACCGGAGGGTTTGCGCAATACTTTGGAAATTGTCGCGCAGCGAAATCCGGCCGTCAAAGTGGATCTGAACATGGCCAAATATCTCGATGAAAGCATTCTCGACGAATTGGACCGCGAGGGATTTTTCAAACGATTGCTCGGAAAAAGCTGAACAGAACCACCACCATGAACCATGAACAGCCGGTGTTTGCCGCCGGTTCGTGCAACATATCGAGGGTCTGTAGAATTCAAACAAGCGCTAGGGTTTGGCTAGAATCATCTCAGTTGACCCACTCATTCTTTCTCCCGCGTTTCTTCTATCAACGACCGACAATTGCGCCCTCCTCTCGGCCAATCCGCCTTGACTCTCGCTTGGGGCGTACACTATAAGTCAAAAAATACACGACCTTCAGTGAAAGGATCGAGCTCAATGCGCAAAATGTCGGCTCTGGGATTGGTCTGGTTGCTGCTTTTCAGTGTACGGTTCGCGTTCGCCCAATCGGCGCAAACCGTCGCGGCTGCAAAAAAAGAGGGTGGCAAAATCAATCTTTATACTTCGATGGAAACCTTCACAGCCGACGCATTAAAAAAAGCCTTTGAAGCCAAAACCGGGCTGCAAATGGAATATTGGCGTGGCGGTTCGACGGAAATTCTCGACCGAGTTCTAAGTGAGCACCGCGTCGGCAAACCGCAATTCGACGTCGTCGCGACCACCGGCGATCATATGCGGCTGATGGCGAAGGGAGGTGCTTTTGGCAAGTATCAATCACCGTCGTTCAAAGGCTTTGACAAAGATGCCATCGATCCGGAGCTGGGAGCTCGTTACCGCAATGTTCTCTACGGCGTGATTTACGACAAGAATCAAATCAAACCTGCCGAAGCTCCCAAGACGCTCGAGGATGTGGTCAAGCCTGAATACAGAGGCAAACTCGTGATGCCGCATCCCACCGGACATACCTTGACCACTCAGTGGCTCGCCAGCTTGGACAAGATCATGCCTAAGCCGCGCGCGGAAAAATTCATCCATGACCTAGCCGCAGCGAAACCGATTTTTGCCGAATCGATCGTCCCCGCCGCGGACCGCGTCGGCACCGGTGAGACCCCCATCGGCATCACGTTCGTGCGCTTCGTTCTGACCTACAACAAACAAGGCGCTAGCCTCGATTATGTGCGCGACTACACGATGCTTGGCGACGGCCAGTTCATCACCATCGGCGCCAAGCCAGCCCACCCGAACGCCGGCAAGGCATTTATTGACTTCTTCCTCGACGAAGAAAGCATGAAGATTCAGGCCGACACCGGAGAATTCGTCAACCGTAAAGGAGTCTACCCGCCCCTCGCCGATGCCGATAAGATCAAGTTCGTACAGATGTACAGCTTCAGCAAGGAAGATTTCGAAGCGAAAAAAAAGGAATATCAGAAAATCTTTTTCCAGTAGCGACGTGCATTGAAAATAGTTATTTGTCATCCTCAACGAAGTGAAGGATATCACCGAGATTCTTCGGCTGCGCCTCAGAAGGACAGCAAGACGATAATCCAGGAGTAATAAGCATGTCATCATTCGTTATCGACGCAGACGGCCACATCATGGAAGATCACAAAGACATCTTTGCGCATATCAAAGGCAATTTCGCTGAAATGGATTGGCATGCCACCTGGCCCATGTTCGATGCCGATGGTTGGCAGCGCGGCCTTGCGCGCAAAGGCAAGCGCGAAGATCCCGATACCGAAGCATGGGTGCGTTTTCAGGACGAACACGGCATCGATTGCGCGGTTCTCTATCCGACCTCGGCGCTGGCAATCGGGATGATTCAGCTGCCCGCCTGGGCTTCGGCAATTGCGCAAGGCTACAACGACTGGCTCTATGATCGCTTCATCAGCCAATCACCCCGATTGAAGGGGGTCGCGTTGCTGGCGCCTCAGGATCCGAGAGCCGCCGCCGCGGAGTTGCGCCGCTGCGTCAAAGAGCTCGGATTTTGCGCGGGACTTCTTCCTTCCGTAACCAACAACCGCACGCCGCTTTACGGCTCGCCGGTTTTTCATGAAATCTATGACGAAGCTCAACGGCTCGATGTGCCGCTCACGATTCACGGCGGCGTGAGCCAGAATCTCGGCCTTGACCGCGTTTGCAGTTTTTTGGAAGCCCACATGCTCGAGCACCCGGTTGGCCTGTTCTTGCAAATCACCAATATGATGTTTCAAGGCATTTTTCAGGAATTTCCCAAACTCCGGGTCGCCTATCTTGAAGCCGGCGCCGGCTGGGTGCCGTTCATGATGGACCGCATGGAAGAAGACTACGAGAAATTCGCGGCGCGTCTGGCGCCCCAGTTAAAAGAGCCACCGAGCAAATTTTTCAAATCGGGAAATATTTTCGTCACCATGGAAGTCGAAGAGCGCACCGCGCCTTATCTTGCCGAGTTGATTCGCGACGACGTGATCATGTGGGCTTCCGATTTTCCGCACGAGCGCGAGCGCGATCAATTCGGCGGCGATCTGCCGCACCTCTATGCCCGTAAAGACGTATCCGAAGAATTCAAGAGAAAAATGCTCTATGACAATCCGGTGAGATTCTATCGCTTCAGCGAAGGCGATATCGCAGCAGCCAGAAAAGCGCGAGCGAACTAATAAACAGCGCAAACGTGAAGCTAAGCCGAGTATGTGAGTAGGTCAGAGAGGGTTCCGCGTCGGTGCCCGGAACTTTTGCGATCAGTACGGCGAGCCATCTTTGTGCACGAATTTCCATTTTCCGTCGACCATGAGCGCTTTCAAATCATCATCGGGATAGTTACCTTCATCGCCCGGTGTTCTGTCGCCTATCTCTAAATAAACGACCTCTTCTTCGGTTTCGTTGATCAATCGGTGGCCGTTCCCGGTGCCGGATTTGAAGCCAGCACACATGCCCGGCGAGAGTCTGGTTCGACCTTCGTCCGTATGCAAGGTTGGATATCCCTGCAAGACATAAATGAACTCGTCTTGCTTGGTATGAGCATGGCGCAACGCCGAAACTCCTCCCGGGGTAAGCCGGGTCAGATTCACACCGAAGTTGGTAAGACCGAATAAATCACCCAGCGGCTGCTTTCGCCTGCCGGTCATTTGCGACGCAAAAGGCTCGGGATAGCTGGACGCCTTGGCTCTTTCCGGTGCTTTCTCGGCGAGCAGAGCAACAGGCTTTGGCGAATTGACCATGGCATTTTGACTGAGGCTTTCTCAGCTCCTCGAAAACCGTTCGTCACGCTGGCCGCATATCTCGTTAAAACGAAATACCGCTAGCGTCCCATCAACTTCTGCACGAAACCTTCTTCTTCGAGCTTCTTCAAGTATCGATCACTGATATAGTTCCGCGCGTCGACTTTGCCGAGCTTGGGATCGGCTTCGACGAGCGGATCGACGACCGCCTGCATCGCTTTCAGCGACGGATAAGGGATATCGGGGATTTTATTTTTGTTGTAGTCGTATGCTTCCTTGAGCAACTCTTGATCGTTGACCCGGCTGAACTGCGCCAGTGCTTTCAAGGTGTACTCCGGCTCGGTTTTGAATATCTTGATCGCTTCGAGATAGGCGCGCAGAAAGTTGAGAATTCGACCTTCATTTTTCTGCAGGACTCTGGTGCTGCCGCACATTCCCGTATTGAAGTAAGGAATCCCCAGCGCGCCGGCATCGGCGAGAATATTGAAGTTGAACTTCTTCGCGACACTACCGAACGGCGCATTAAACACCGACGCGTCGATGCTGCCGGATTTGAGCGCCGTGAGGCGCTCCGCTTCGTTGCCGATCTGCAGAATCGTGACCTCTTTGGGATCGATGCCCAGCCGTTTGAGAAGCGTACGTGTCCCGAAATCGGCCGATGATGCGAAGCGGCTGATACCCAGGCGTTTTCCCTTGAGCTCGGCCGGGCTTTTTATGTCTTTTCGCGTCGCCAACTGATACCCCATACGATCATCGGTCATCGCGATGTAAACGATATCGGCGCCGCGCAAATTGGCCGCCACTCCGGGGGCACCGGTGAGCTGTCCGAGATCGACATCCCCCGAAACCATCGCCTGCACCACTGTGCTGCCGCCGGGTATGTAAACCACCACCGAAGAGAGCCCGTACTTGGTGAAGAGGCCGCGCTTTTCCGCGAGTGACACCAAAAGCGCATGCGGATTGATCGAGCTGTAGGCGATGCGGATCGTATCGGCCGCAGATGATAGGCAAGTCCATCCGAGAAAAATCGTCGTCAACATCACTCTCGCAAAAAAAGTTCGTCTCATCGTGTGTCCTTTTCCGGAGGTGGACTCTGCGGCGTCGCCTTCAATTAGTCTATAACGCGAACAGCTCCTTGGCATTTTTGTACAGTATTTTTTCCTTCGTCTCGTTCGATAACTGTTTGTGATTTTGCAAATCGTGAAGATTGTGCGGGAACTCGTTGTCCCAGTGCGGAATGTCGGAAGCGTAGAGAAAATGATCGGCGCCGACATAATCGATCGTGGCAGTAAGCTGCGATTCCCCGGGCTCGACGCTGAAATACATCTTCGCATCGCGCACCATCTCGCTCGGTTTTTTCTTGAGCAGCGGCATCTCGAACTCGCCGCGCTTTTCCCAGTGCTCGTCCAAACGATCGAGATAATAGGGTAGCCAGGTCGCGCCAATTTCCAGAAATGCGAGCTTTAATTTCGGAAACCGAATCGGCAATCCCTGGCAGACCATGCTGGTGAACTGTAGAAGAATGCCCACGGGAAATGCGTAGGAATGCACTTCGGCGAAGGTCGCAAGCCCGGTTGTGCCGAGTTCCCGCGACGTATTGCGCGTCCCGTGAATTCCGAGTACCACTCCCAGCCGCTCGGCTTCTGCGTAAATAGGATCGTAGAAAGAATCACCGAGGGCGAGCGGCAGACCGGTCGGCAAAATTTCGAATCCTTTCAAGCCCAATTCCGTTGCGGCCCGATGCAATTCTTCAGCCGCGGCCTTAGGCGAGCGCATCGGCAGACAACCGACACAGGACAGTCGATCCGAGCGCGCATTGTACTCCTTGGCGAATTGCGTGTTGCTGGCGCGTGCGACAGCGATTTGAAACGGCAGTTCCTGATTTTTGGCGATATTGCCGGATCCCGTCGGAAAGCAGATCACCTTCTCGATCCCATATTCGTCCATGATCTTGTGCCAGTGATCGACTTGTTCCGCCGCGCTCAAGCCCTTCCAGTCATGTGCCATTTCGAAGGAATCCATCATGTCGTTATCCCAAGGCTGATCGCCGGGCCACAATCCCGTCGGCCGTTTCACGAACGGTTCTCCGAGGTATTTTCGAATATCGGACTGCCGTTCGAGAACATGTCCGTCGGTATCGATCACTGGAAAGCTCGCCATAGCACCTCCATCGTAAGTGGGATTCCGCTGTCTTTGTAAACCCGACGCAAGACGCGAGTCAAACAACACTCCATCACTCCGGCACTCCGTTACCGGATTCCGCGTATGCTGCCAAGGCAGCACGCCAGTCGCGCATCGGCGGTAATCCAAGTTTTTCCGACAGCAAACAGCGAAGTGGTGTGCACCGCGGCCGTTTGGCCACTCGCTCCATGTTCCGTTCATGCGTGATTTCAATAAGCGAGTCGAGTTCCGAATGATCGAGGCGGGCAAGCCGCCCGGCTTCAAGAGCAAATTCGTAGTAGCTACAGGTGCCGGTGTTCACGATGTGATAGGTGCCGTGAAAGCCGGTTCGCTGAATCATCATGACCCGGTCGATCAAATCCTCGACGTAAGTAGTGCTCGACCAGATATCGTCGATAGCGCGCACTCGTTTGCGTAGTTTGAGGTCGTGATGCACCGTACACAGAAAACTGTTTTTGCCGGCGCCATACACCCAAGACGTTCGGACGATGTAGCTGCGGCCGCAGGCCTCATGCACCGCCTCTTCGCCGATCAGTTTGGTCTTGCCATAGACATTGATCGGCGATGGCTTATCGTTGATCGTGTACGGCGCGCGATCGAGGGGTTCGCCGGCGAATACGTATTGCGTGCTGAAATGAATAATTTCCGCGCCAGCCTTATTTGCCGATTCGGCCAAAAGGCGCGGACCTTCGATGTTGACCGCCGCGCCTTTTTGCGGATCCAGTTCCGAATCGTCGACCTGGAGCACGGCGCAATTGACGATCAGATCAGGTTTGCTATTCGCAACCGAGCGCTCAATTGCCGCGCGATCCGTAATATCGAGGTCGCCGTGGGTTAGGGATAGCACTTGATGAGCTGTCTGCAGTCGGCGAGTGAAATGACTGCCCACGAGCCCCGCAGCGCCTGTGATGAGGACTCTCACAGGCGCTGAGTCTAAAGTGAGGTCCGGCGGCAATCAAGCGAGAGCGCGCAACAAGACTTACTTCGACGCCGTGGCACAAGAATTTTGACGCTACCCTGGCCTACGCCAACGGTGCGCAGAGCGCATCCTACGAATCGCCGCTCTGGTGAGCGCGATTCGTTTGAAAATGGCCGCGTCGCAATGCCGTTCACATCCGTCATTCCCGCATGGTTTTAGCGGAAATCCAGCCGATTCGGACGGCTTTCTTATCCTGATGAGCGCGCACAGCGCCGGAGCAACAAATTGAAGAAAGAGTTCTCCTTCCAGTCGTGTTGCGTGTCGCAGCTCGAAAGCAACGAATCGCGCCACAAGGAGCAGAGGCTATCTTGAGTTGGCGCTAACCAAAAAATGGGGGCAAGCGCCCCCATTTTTTATCACCTGATGCAAGGCTGGAACTAGTATTCGGGCCGGTTTCGCAGATCGTCGATCTCACGCCGCTGCCGTTGAAGCTCCTGCTGATTCGCATTGATTTGCTGATCCTGGTCATAGGCTGCATTTTCTCGGCCTTGTAACTGATCGCCGACCAGTGCTCCGGCGCCAAGCCCAAACGCAGTGCCAATCGCAGCTCCGGCTGCTGGATGGTGCACGGCCGAACCGATAATACCGCCCATGGCAGCGCCGCCCAGGGCGCCGATGCCCGCACCTTTTTCACGTGTTGTCAGTGCGCCGCCTGCGCATCCGGCCAGCAACGTGGCCCCTAGTGCCAGACTTGCAATGAAAGGAGATTTTACGATTAAAGCGGCTTTTCGAGAATTCATGGTTTTTGCGCCTCCTGGTGCTTAGACGTACCCCTCGGAGATTTGTTTACCGACAGGATGAAAAGGGGCCTAAACCGGGCGGCGGTCACGGGAGCCGTTCGATGGTTGTAATACGGTCGTCAATACCGGGGTGCGTTGAAAGGAATCCGCCACCCCCACTGCCCGCAACACTCCGAACCCAGGTGAGCGCATCGAGCATGGTCTCTTTAGAGTAGCCCGCACGACGCAAAATGTCCACGCCGTGGCGATCGGCAGCATATTCTTCGGTTCGACCATAGCCGCGCGCCACCAACTCGCCGGCAATCGGGGCCAGTACGCCCGCTGCTGGAAACAGCTGTTGGAGCAAGGAAGCGCCGATATTTAAGCCCGCGCCAAGCACTTGCGCTTTTGCCACATGGCCCAGGTCCTCGTGCGCGATCTCATGTGCCAGGACACCGCGCAGTTGATCGTCGTTGGCTCGCCGCAATAAACCCATGGTGACGTAGAATTCACAATTGCCCGCATTCGCTGCATTAATTTCATTCTGGTTTACAATCCCGATACGGACCTGATCCTCGCGACAGGGATGATCCATCGCCTTCAGGAGCGGCAACATGATTCGACGCAATCGGGTGGCATCCTGCGGATCGACTCGGGCACCGGAAGAAGCCGGGTAGGAAGAATTGTCGCCCCTGGGAGCGCGCCGGCTGGGTTGCTCCGTGGCGACTACACAGGAGGACAACATGGCAGCAGAAACCAGCAAAACTAGGAAGATTTTTTGCGGTCTCTCGTCGCCGAGTTGCGCCACGACCCGAAACCCTTCTTCGGACAAAACACGTTGCAGCGGTTTTTTCAGTCTCATTAAATAGATCGAACAACGTGGCGGCGGTCGGGTCAAGAGGCTGGGCGGTTGGGGTCGACTGCGGTCGATTCGGTTGTCCGC
>Ga0207683_10000494_pt1 | contig 36475 bp, 34 predicted proteins | sample KBSM73metaG_FD_184333 | JGI IMG/M metagenome (GOLD analysis project Ga0207683, IMG submission 184333) | Miscanthus rhizosphere microbial communities from Kellogg Biological Station, Michigan, USA - KBS M7-3 metaG (SPAdes) (version 2) | ecosystem: Host-associated > Plants > Roots > Rhizosphere >... | reverse complement strand
GTTCACGCCGGTCATCATCTTGAACATTTCGCCTGCAATGTGGGTCGTAATCCGGCATACCCTACAATGCCTGCCAGCATCAGATCATAACAATCCATACCCGCAACTTCTTCCAATGATTTATCACCGGCAAACACTTTTACCTGTGTTCCGCTTAATGCTTTTTTAACGGCGGCATATTTACTTTCATCACCAATAACAACGATGTTCGGATTATATTTTAATGCCTGCTGAACGAGTAATTCATCATTGGAATTTGCTGTTAATACTTCAACAGAGAATTTATCCGTATTTGCTGCAATCACTTCCAGCGCCTGTATTCCCACAGAACCTGTAGAACCAAAAATTGCTATGCGTTTTATCACGTGGTCAAGAGTCATTGAATTATTTTCGCGGGTCGTTTTGTTTGTAATTTTTTAGGAGCCCGGCTGCATTACTACTATTTTGCTGTCGTTGCGTCGCACCCTTTTACGTTCTGTCCATTGTTCGGCATTGAGGAAGTTTCTCAATTTTTCACTTTACATTGAACGTTAAACTTCTCTCTAATTCTCCGCCCAGTTTATCAGCTTATCCGCAATGTTTCTGTCATTACTCAGCCGCGGTACTTTATTTTGTCCGCCCAGTTTACCGATCGACTTCATGTAATCAATAAAACCGTTCCTTCTTATTGGTGTTATCTTCAGCGATTTCAGAATATTGCCATGAATAAGATCCGCATAATAGGAATTCTTATTCATCAACGTTTCTTCCAGGCGCTGGGAAAAAACACTGATGTCATGCGGTTTATTTTCAAACTCTATAAACCATTCATGATAGGATTTTCCTTTGCCTTCACTTACAAATGGCGCAACGGTGAATTCGGTGATATGCACATTTTCTTCATTCGCTATTTTCATCAGGCTGTATTCCACTTCTTCACCGATCACATGCTCACCAAAAGCGGAAATAAAATGTTTTGTTCTTCCTGTCACCACCAAACGATACGGATCAACCGAAACAAATTTTACCGTATCCCCTATATTATATCCCCAGAGTCCTGCATTACTATTAATAATGAGTGCATAATTCTCACCGACCTTTACATCCTTCAATGAAAGTCTTGCCGGGTTCTCATCATAAATTTCACCGGCGGGTATAAATTCGTAAAATATACCACTGTCCGTATTCAATAAAAGTCCTTCTGCATTTTGTGAATCCTGGAAAGCAAAGAAACCCTCCGACGCAGGAAACGTTTCAATAGAATCAACTTTCTTGCCGATACTGTCAAACAGCTTCCCTTTATATGGTTCAAAATTTACACCGCCATACACCATCACGGAAAATTCGGGAAACACATCCTTTATCTTCTTACCTGTCATTTCAATCAGTTTGTCGAAATACATCTGTACCCACGGCGGTATACCGCTGATCAGCGTCATATTCTGGTTGATCGTTTCTTCAATGATTTTATCCAGTTTCGGTTCCCAGTCTTCAATACAATTCGTTTCGTAGGACGGCAACTGATTTGTGCGCAGGTAGCTTGGTATATGATGATTCACAATACCGCTCAATCTTCCCGTTGGTACGCCCGCTATCCGTTCCAGCGTCGGCGATCCGGATAAAAAGATCATCTTGCCATCAGCAAACCGGGTATTGCCGGTCTCCGCCATATAACACAACAGTGCATTTCTTGCCGTATTAATATGGTTTGGGATTGAATCTTTCGTTATCGGGATATATTTTGTGCCGCTTGTGGTACCGGAAGTTTTGGCAAAATAGATCGGCAGCCCTTTCCACAATATGTTGTGTTTCCCTTCTTTTATTTTGTTTATATAGGGCTTAAGTTGCTCATAGTCACGCACGGCGACAGCCTGTTTGTATTCCTCGTAGCTGTTTACCTGGTCCAGTTTTGAGTCTTTTCCGAATTCTGTGGCCCGGCCGGTTTTTATAAGCGATTTCAGGATATTTTCCTGGTCGGCCGCCGCGGTGGTCATGCCTTTACGGATGGTCTTATATATATAGGAAGCAAATGGTTTTGCTAAAAAAGACTTGATTTTCATACCAAAATCTGCGTCAGAACGAGTGCATCTGCAAATATAGAACTTGGCGCAACAAACAACACTAAATTTGCGGGCTAAAACTTCGATTTGCTGTTTGCCGGTTAATATTTTAACCTTACCTTTGCCTCCCTAATTTTAAGACTATGCTCGCAGTAGTAAAAATCGCCGGTCAGCAATTCACAGTTACAAAAGATCAGACCTTATATGTACCTCATCTTGAAGGCAAGGCTGGTGATAAAGTTGATATCACAGATATCTTGCTTACAGATAAAGATGGCAAAGTATCAATAGGTGATGCAGTAAAAGCAAAAATAAAAGCTGAGATCGTTGACCAGGTAAAAGGTGAAACAGTTATTGCTTACAAACAAAAGAGAAGAAAAGGTTTTCATAAAAAGAAAGGTCATCGTACTGCGTATACAAAAATTAAAGTAACAAGTATTGCTTAATTAGTTAACTGGTTAATAAGTTGACATGTTAACAAGTTAGCAGGAACTTATCAACCTTTCAACTTGTCAACGTACAAACGTATAAACTGATAAACTCAAAAAGATGGCACATAAAAAAGGTGAAGGAAGCGTAAAGAATGGCCGCGACTCACAAAGCAAACGTCTTGGTGTAAAAATATTCGGCGGTCAGCCTGCAGTATCCGGAAACATTATTGTTCGTCAGCGTGGTACTGTTTATCATCCCGGTACTAATGTTGGTGTAGGAAAAGATTATACATTATTTGCATTGACAGATGGTGTTGTTGAGTTCCGCAAAGGAAGAAATAACAGAACATTTGTATCAGTAAATGCTGTTGAAGCATCAGCCTGATCAAATCGCCTTCGGTTGGCACTTTCCATGTTTTTAGTAAAAAAGTTTTGACAGTTTAAAAAATATATTATTTTTACTGTCGTTATTTTATTTCTAACCATTTAAATTCTAAAAACATGGCAGTAAAGAAAAAAACAGCTAAAAAAGCTGCACCGAAGAAAAAGACAGCTAAGAAAGTAGCTAAAAAGAAAAAATAAGTTTAGAAAGTTTTAAAAACTTAATAGAGTCTCCCGGAACCGGGAGACTTTTTATTTTAGACACGTCGTACCTGCTTCATACAGAAAAAATCCATTCGTCCGCTGAAATCCGCCACAGGTCAAGATTTCATCGCTTCACGAGTTTTAATCAAAACAGCGATACAGAATTAAATTACCTTGTGCAACAGCTCATTCAATCTTTATTCCAGGTTTATAAACGCTTCGATATGAAAAATCATAACTCAAAAAAACAATCTTCCATTCACCGCCGTGATTTCATAAAGCAAACAACTTTACTCACTTCATCGGCTATTTTGATGCCTTCAATCTTTGAATCAATGGCTAAAAAGAAATATAAAATGGGGCTGCAATTGTTCACCATGCGTGCCGATATGGCAAAAGATGCGGTCGGATCATTAAAAAAAATAGCGGCGATCGGGTATGAAGATTTGGAGACCTATGGCTATAATCCGGATCAAAATAAATATTACGGGCTGAACGCAAAGGATTTTAAAAAGGTGTTGGAGGATAACAATCTCACCACGTCAACAGGCCACTATGATCTTTTCTTATACCTCGATAAACCGGTTGATTCGTTAAAGAAATATGTGGACCAATGTATAACCGGCGCACACGCTCTTGATCAGAAATATATCACATGGCCATGGCTCGATCCGCAATCACGCACAATTGAAAAATTCAAATTAGTAGCCGAACGATTGAATACTATCGGAGAACAGATCAAAAAAGCAAACCTCCAATTGGCGTATCACAATCACGATTTTGAATTCATTGACCATGATGGAAAAATCGGTTACGATATTATTATGAACGACACCGATCCTGCGTTGGTAAAACTGCAGATGGATCTGTTCTGGGTTGCTCATTCATCCAAACGTAGTCATCATGAATTGTTTCAACTCCAGCCCGGCCGTTTTGTGATGTGGCATATAAAAGATATGGATACAGATAAAAAATATACAGAACTGGGTAATGGTACAATAGATTTTACTAAAATAATGCCCTACATCGATCTTGCAGGAATGCAATACTATTTTGTTGAACAGGGAGATTATTTTAAAACAAGTCCTTTTCAGAGCATTACCGATAGCGCGGCCTATGTAAAAAAGAATTTAATAAAATGGCTGGAGTAATTGATTTCTGTAATAGCTGGTAAGACGGTAAGTATGGGTTAAAAAATTCTTTTCACCTCCCCTTCTTTTCGGAAAGTTTCCCGTCTATCCCTGCTCAATAAAAATTTCCATCAAAAACATAACTTGCAGTTATGGATAATGCTGCAATTGCTGATAATTTTTCGCTCTTATCCAAACTGATGGATATACATGGCGAAAATTCATTTAAAACGAAAACATATTCGATAGCTGCTTTCAATATTGAAAAGCTGCCGGGTCCGCTTAGCGATACACCGAGAGAGAAACTTTTCACCATCAAAGGCATTGGCGATAGCGTTGGAAAAAAGGTAATCGAGATGCTCGATACGGGCAGGCTCACTGTTTTGGATGATTATCTGCTGAGAACACCGCCCGGCGTTGTAGAGATGCTGAATATAAAAGGTATTGGTCCAAAAAAAATTCATACGGTATGGAAAGAGATGGAGATTGAATCGCTCGGCGAACTTTTATATGCCTGTAATGAAAACAGGCTGACGCTATACAAAGGTTTTGGTGAAAAAACACAACAAAACATACAGGAATCTATAGAATTCTACCTGCTGAACCAGGGAAGTTTTTTATATGCGCAGCTGGAAGAGATATTTCCTCAAATAGACAATTATCTTAAAAAATTATTTTCACCCGAGACGGTGCGGGTAACAGGCGCTTACCGCCGGCACGATACGACGATAGACGAATTGGAATTTGTTGTGCTTGAAAAAAATGAAAAGATAAAGCCGAAATTTCAAACAGCGCAACCACCCGAGTTGCTAGAGGAGACCGATAGCAGTCTTTTGTATAAATTAAAAAACGGGTTGAAACTCCGGCTATATACCGGCGGTAGCAACAGGGCCGAACAACTATTTCTTACCACCGGCAGCGCTGCGTTTCTGGAAGCATTTCAAAAAAAATATCCGGACCTGAAGTATAAAGGAAATGAAACTGAAAATGACGAAGTGATATTTGAAAAAGCAAAGATTCAATATATACCAGCGTGGTTGAGAGAAACAGCGGCGATACTTGACAAAGCAAAAAAGAACGATTTACCGGAAGTTATACAACCTTCCGATATTAAATCGATCATTCATAGCCACAGCAACTGGAGCGATGGCGCCGTAACGGTTGAGGAAATGGCGAATGAATGCATCAATCGCGGTTTTGAATATCTTGTTTTGTCTGATCACTCCAAATCGGCTTTTTATGCAAATGGTCTGAGCGAGGAAAGAATTCGCGAACAGCATCGTTATATTGATGAGTTGAATGCAAAATTGAAGCCTTTCAAAATATTCAAAAGCATTGAATGTGATATATTGAATGACGGCAGTATGGATTATACGAATGAAATACTCGCCACGTTCGACCTGGTGATTGCTTCGGTGCACAGCAATTTGAAGATGACAGAAGAAAAGGCAATGATGCGGTTGACAAAAGCCGTATCCAATCCCTATGTCACTATTCTTGGGCATATGACTGGGCGGTTATTGCTGAGCCGCAACGGCTATCCTGTCGATCACAAAAAGATAATCGATAGCTGCATAAAAAATAATGTTGTTATTGAATTGAATGCACATCCGCGCCGGCTGGATGTTGATTGGAAATGGATCGATTACATTGTTGAAAACGGCGGGCTGATTTCCATAAATCCCGATGCACATGCTCTCGATGGCTACAATGATGTAAAATATGGAACACTGGCGGCACAAAAGGGTGGCTTAACCAAAGAAAAAAATCTCAGCAGCTTCAGCCTGGCACAATTTGAAGAGTATCTTCAAAAAACAAGAAAGAAAAAAGGGATTGCCTGAGGACTTTAATAAATTTTGTTGAACATGATTTACCTACTTAATATCTTTCACACGTTGTATGATGAGGTTCTCTCATTTTTTGGGATCACCCAGATTATTGAAATTTCAAAAACAGGTAATTACAGCAGCCTGCTGACGCTGGATGGGGTTTTCGCAGCGATATCGCCGCTTATACCGTTGATTTTATTAATTGAAATTATAAGAGCGCTTTTCAATAAGCGGTTTAAAATTGAAGATTATAAAGTTCCGTTTCTTATATACATCGTAAACAGGTTTATTTCCCGGTTTATTTCTATTGCTGCCGTAGCATTTTGTATCGGCTTATTGGAGCCGCATGCTATTTTTAAATCTTCTATCAAATGGTATTGGCTGATATATGGCTACATTATTTGGGAATTCGCTCATTTTATTTATCATTATTTAGCTCATAAAGTAAGATTATTCTGGTGCCTTCATTCCACGCATCATGCACCGGAACAAATGAATCTTTCCGTCAGCTTTGCACATTTCTTTCTCGAAGCCCCTTATGCTGATGTAATCCGGACGTCAATCTGCATTATTATGGGCGTTAGTCCGCCACTTTTGTTTCTTATTATGTTTATCGACGGCACATGGGGTGCATTCATTCATGCCGGTGAAAATATTTTAAAAGACGGCCGTCTCGGATTTCTGAATAGAATTATACTTACACCTTCCCACCACCGCGTCCATCATGCAAAGAACCCGGTGTATATGGATACAAATTTTTGCAACCTGTTGAATATATGGGACCGCATATTTGGTACTTTTCAATATGAACAAAAGGAAACACCAATTGAGTACGGCATCACGAGAAAAATAAATGCAAACAGTTTTCTCGATGTATACTTTGGAGAAATCACTTCGCTGAGCAGAGATGTTGCAAAAGCGCCCGGCATCAAAAATAAAATACTTTACATGTTTATGCCGCCCGGCTGGAGCCACACGGGTGATCACAAAACGGCCAGCGTTATTAAAAAGAGTCTGAAATCAACCGAAAGAGAACGGGAAAAAGTATTGGCATAGGTTGGATTTGAATGGTACAATCCGGTGATTTACCCAGATGCATTCCCGGCTTTAAGACTCCGTTTGTATTTATTAGCCTTCCTCATCGTCGATCAGCGTTAAGCGTTAATGAGCTACAGGCAATTCCACATGAAAGATCGTCCCTTTCCCCCGTTGCGTCTCAAACCAGATCTTACCTTTTGCCTGTTCAACAATTCCTTTACACATCGCAAGACCCAATCCTGTACCGGATGACTTTGTGGTAAAGTTTGGAACAAAAATCTTCGATTGCATTTCAGGCGCAATGCCTTCACCATTATCCTTTACACTTACGCGGATGGTGCCATTATCCTGCATTTCGCTCACTTCAATCCGGCAGGTGTTTCCATCGCAGGCTTCTACCGCATTTGTAAACAGGTTGGTGAAGAGCCTGTTCATTTGCGTCTTGTCTGCATTCAGCATCACCTCCCTCGTGATCGGGTGCCAGACAAACTGAACGTAATTATTGGGTTCATACAAATCTTTCAACGAACCGATCACATCGTGCAGATCGAAATTTTCAACATTTACATTGCCGATATTGGCAAACTGCGAAAAATCTGCGGCTATACGTGACAGGTGGTCTATCTGTTCAATTAATGTGTTGGCCACATTACTGGAAAGCTCTTTTACGTTCGGCTGATTATTATTCACCGCTTTCTGCAGGTACTGTATGCTCAGCTTCATCGGTGTCAGCGGGTTTTTTATCTCGTGCGCCACTTGTCGTGCCATTTCCCTCCACGCTCCTTCTCTTTCGTTTTTCGCCAGGGCCGATGCACTTTCACCCAGTTTTGCCACCATTTTATTGTATTCTTTTACAAGTTCGCCGATTTCATCGTCGCGGTTCCATACAATTTCCTCATTCATCTTACCCAGGTTTACTTCTTTCATCTTTTCACTGATGAGTGAGAAGGATCGGGTGATACGATTTGTAATAAATAAGGCGATAACACCGGCAATCAGGAATGTAAATGCATTCAGGTTAATCAGCGTAACGAGGAAGTTGGATATCTCCTGGTTAAGATCGCTTTGTGAAGTGAAATACGGGATGTTAAGATAACTATCCACACCTCCCTCACGGGTACGCACAGGTGCGTAAATGCTTGTATAGGGCAGCCTGCCCATTTTTTCCTGTTGCACGTGCTGCACTTCTCTCAACCGGCTGAGATGATAGTACGCCTCAGGATTCATTTTCATACTGAGTATACCGCGCTTATATACATTCGCTTCGGAAGAAACCTCGAGGTCGCCGTTAAGGTCATAAATGTTCACATCCACATTGTGTATTTCGGCTACTTCATTTACCAACGCTTTCAAATCAAGCCGGCTGCTATTGTCAACGTAAAAGGAATCGTAGATACTTGTGGTATCGTAAGAAGAGCGTTGCCCGGCAATTTTTTTCTGCATTTCATTGGTCATCACCTTCATGGTGCGGCTTAGTTTCTCAACATTACTCCTGCTGAACCGGTTATAGAAAAACGAAATCGTGGCAACACCGATAATGATAAACGATAAAAGGCTGATAAGAATGAAGGTGACATGCACCTGTGTACGGATATTCATCTGCATCAGGCGACGGAATTCTTTCCAGTTATACCCGGCTTTTAATACCAGCGATATAAGCTGAACAACGGTGACCATGAACAGGAAAGAACAGAATATCCATGAAAAAAGTGTTATAGACTCGATTATTGAATCTTCCTTTCTCGCAATAACCACTACTTTCTCATTAATGTCTTTATACCACATTTCATCGAAGTCGCCGTTCTTTCTTTTTTCATATTCGGCTTTAGGCAACTGATCATTGGTGAGCGATGTAACAAAAGGATATTTTGACGAAGAGGCAATCAATTCGTTTTTATTGTATAAGGCATAAGAATATACTTGTGAATTCTCCGGATCATTCTGATCATATTGTTTGAACAAACGCGGCACCATCGATTCGCCGCCGTATTTTTTGGGTGTAGAAATAATAAAAACATCGCCCAGGTCATTGTTATATAAATCTTTTACGTGCCGCCTGGTTATATAACTTATTTTATCATAAGATGTTTCATAAGTATACAGATCCGGGATACGTTCAATTGGTTTTGCCTGCACTGTCAATATCGTATTCAATGCATCGTATGTATCAAGATCTTCGTTATTTACAGGTTTTTTATTGTAATCGAATACAAATACTTTGGTATCATAGTTACTGCCATAACTCATGTAACTTTCGCGAACGATGCTGTCTTTTAAAAACTTGCTGCTGTCAGCATTCACGAACCGGTGAAAGTTTTTTGCCCAGAAATGATTATCGAGATATTTCATCACGATATTCAATTCAACCGGCCTTGTTTCATCAAACTTTGTTGAATATTTCTCCGCAGTTTTTTTACGCTGCAGCCATTCGATATCCTGGTTCTCTTTCAGCATGATAACTGAAATAGATGCCGAGAAAACAAATATCCAGAACATGACACCGGCGATGTTGATCTGGAACCGGTGAAATATAATAGCCTGCCGGCTGATCAGCCATGTATAAATAAGCAACCAGATCAGCACAAAAAGATAAAACTGCACAAGCGAACCGGAAGCAGCGGTAGTAAGATAAATTAGCCCGCTGGTAGCAATAACAAAATAAATGAGGCCGGCAGCCCTGCCTTCAAAAACGGGAAAGATCAACCGGAACAGTATCTGCGTAAAATAATAATACCCCAGTGAAAGACAGGCAAGCACGATAAAGCCAACGACACTGAAAATATTGATACTGTCAAAATCGGTTACGTTAAACGAAATTTTTGAATCCGCGACCATGCTGCGGATGGTATTTGCCAACAAAAATGTAGATAAAATCAGCAGGACCAATGAAGCTCCGCCTACAACCCACTTCCATCTTTTTGATCCAAGTATGCCAAAATATTCTTTGTGAGAAGTTTTTGACCATGCAAATACAACGATCCAGCAAAAAACAATCGCATTCACCAGCAAATCACCCAATGACCGCTGAATAATATCAGACCCATAAATCGAAGGATCAAAAAGCGTAAACTGCCGCTGGTTGAGCAGGAAAGGCATCTCGTACATGATAAACCGGAGGAGGATAAGGCACAACCCAAGAAAACTTATGGCTTTCCAGGCTTTGGTTCTCCGTGCCAGCGATTCGGCAACGAGATGAATAAATAATAATAAAAGGAACAATCCGCCTAGCCGGAGAGCAATTGTGATCAAATCATTGTAAGGAATAGCAACGTAATCTTTTTTATTGAGGTAAAACAAAATGTTACCGGCTAATGAATGAACGGGGTTTGCAGTAACAGTGTCGGTTATTAATATTTTTTGTTCAGCCGTTTTGCTATAGGTAAATTCCTTCGGGAGATCTTCGACTTTTGCCAGGAAATATTCAAACTCCACCGGTATCATTGCAAATGAAATGACATTGTTAGTCATTCCCGGCAGCTTTACTGTATTTTTCTGAACGATATAATAACCATTCGCCAGTTTTTCAAACGTTTCACCATCGGGCATTGTATAACTCCCTGTTGGCGGCAAAATCAACTGGTCGCTCCAGAACAGCATATTGAAATCACCACTTACATTTTCTGCAAACAAAAAAATGCCATACGGTTTTGATGAAATCTCTTTGAACTCATCCAGCGATTCTTCTTTATGAATGAGCTTGCGCAGCAATAACGTATCGTGTAGGAAAATAAAATAGTCTTCCTGTTGTTTGTGAACATATTTTTCCAGCAACTTCCGTTCACGCGAAACAGAAGTCAGGTTGGTATAATACGTATTGAATATATAGGAAAGAAAAAACAACACCATCGCCACAAGAAGCAGCGTGTACTTACTGAAAAAAGTATATCTTAAAAATCGTTTCAAAATATTATTGAGGCTGTTGCTTGATAGCGTTCCAGATGGCATCCATTTCTTCCAGGGTCATATCATCCAGGTTGCGGCCCGCAGCGAGTGCCTTTTGCTCCATCTCCGTAAACCGGTTTATAAATTTTTTATTGGTTCGCTCAAGAGCATTTTCGGCATCAATATGCAAAAATCGTGCGTAATTGATCAGGGAAAACACGAGATCGCCAAACTCATCCTCTATCTTATCCTTGTCTCCATTCTCCACGGCTTCATGCAGCTCTCTTGTTTCTTCTTCCACCTTTTCCCAAACCTGCTCTTTTACCTCCCATTCAAAGCCTACCTGCTTTGCTTTTTCCTGCAAGCGCATTGCTTTTACTGTAGCGGGCAGCGACTGGGGTACACCGCTCAGCACCGATTTTTTACCTTCCTTTAACTTTAATTTTTCCCAGTTGCGTTTTACATCCTCGTCATTTTCCACTTTTACATCACCATAAATATGCGGGTGCCGTGCTACCAGTTTTTCATTGATTCCGGTTATCACATCATCCAGCGTGAAATGACCTTGCTCTTTCCCGATTTTAGCATAAAACACGATATGCAACAGCAGATCGCCCAGTTCTTCTTTAATGCCTTTCCAATCCGACTCTGTAATAGCGTCAGCCAGTTCATATGTTTCCTCTATGGTCATAGAACGAAGCGTCTGTATCGTTTGTTTTCTATCCCACGGACATTGATCGCGCAATTCATCCATTATCCGGATAAGTTTTAAAAATACTTCAGAGGTAGATTGCATAGTATCAATTTATGACCACGATATCGAAATGCTGTAAATCACAGCAAACGCTGAGAACAAAGAAATAATGCAAAGTATGCTGAACAGGATGAATTTCAGTATTGTTTTTGCCAACCCTTGTTCATAAAATCTTTTCATAGCGATTATTGTATAGACGGCTTCGAAAATGAGTATAGCAAAAGCCGTTAATGAAAGCCTGCTTTCCGTTGAAAATTTTTTCAGACTTAAAACAACCAGGTATAACAGCATGACAAAAAATAATAGCGTGTTAAGGTGTGTAAGAAAAAGGCAATGATCGGTAAAGTAAAATTGCTTCCGTCGTACGTAAAGTAACTTAAGGAATACTGCAAACAATGGCAACAGGAGAAAAATCATGTACGGATAGTACTGTATGAACTTATTAACGATGTCTACCCATACATATTCGCCATTTTTCCTGTATCGTTCGCTCAACACAACATCCCTGCGCGTTCCGATCTTCTCCAACCATCCATCTCTTTTATCTGGCGGTAATGATCGCTGCACAGAATCGTACGCCGCGGCAGATTTATAAGTCGTGTCATATAAGTTAAACAGGCCTGAACCGGTTCCTTTTTCATTTTCATCTTCCTCATCGTTGTCAATTTCAGTGCTGTCCTGGAGTTCCCGTATCGCTTTTGCAATTTCCAGTGAATCTTCTTTGGTTTTCGCCTTTTTATATCCCTGCTTCAATAATTCAAGCGTACCATTTCTGACAATCTTTTTTCCATTTACAGCGCCGAAGTACACCTTTTGATCCCTGAACCCGCTATAAAATACCCAAAAAAACAGCGGCGCAATTATAAAATACATTATCGCTGGATGGACATAGTCCGCCCTCTTCCCTTTTTTGTACTCAACAGAAAGAAATCCCGGTTGAGTAATGAGGATTCCCAGGGTTTTAAAGAATTTGCCAACGAAATGCATGATAACTTCTTAATAATACAGTTTAAGGCGTGAGATATTCACATCCATTTCAATCTACTACATCCGGCTTCCCACCGCCTGAACGTCCTGAATTTTTTCTTAAAAATAACCACAAAAAATACATATAACTGCTTCTTTTTCGTTACTACATAATTCAGGTATTTTTGGATTTAAATCAAACGGAATTAATGAAAAACATCGTTTTGGCCGCTTTGCTCATCTCTTCGGCTCTCACACAGGCACAGTACTACTATAAAGACATTATCGGCACAGCAGAAACAAACCACCAACTGAAATTATACATAGCAACTAATGTACAATCGGTCGTATTAAAAAGCTTTGAACCGGATGGCAGTGTATCCGATAATTTCCAGGTAGAGCAGTTACTTGATAAAAATGCGAAAACATTAAAAACGGTCTCTCACTCCGGTGTGACTGACGAATCGGTGCTCCTGTCTTTTTTTGACGACAGCGCAAGAGTTATTAAGACAATGGACACTTCGGGTACTTCGTTTAACGCCGCCGCTTACACATACAATGGCGCAGGCAAACTTTTATCCTTAAAAAGTTTTTCAGGGGACACTTTGAAAACCGGTTCAGAAACAGAAGACCATCAATGGACATATAACGGGAAGGGGCAACCGGTACAGATGCTGCGGATAATAAATAACACCGATACAACTGTTATCAAATTTCAGACCGATGATAACGGTAATATTATCCAGGAAACACCGTATAAAAAAGGAAAGTCCGGCGACCCGGTGTATTACTATTATGACGGCAAAAACCAGGTGACCGATATTGTGCGGTACAATTATAAATTGAAAAAATTACTGCCTGATTATATGTTTGAATACTCCGATGCCGGGCAGGTCATCCAAAAAATAACCGTTCCATCCAATAAGGCCGCCCAATATCTTATCTGGCGTTATCAATATGACAGCAAAGGTCTCAAGGCAAGAGAAGCCTGCTTCAATAAGGATAAACAGCTTACGGGCAAAATAGAATATGCATATCGTTTTGCACAGTAATTGTTCCGATTATTAATGAACGACGAAGTAACATTGAGCTTTTTTTAACAACACCTGCGTCGAAGGTTCAACAATTTCAGCAAGTTCCGGGTTTCTCACCTTTTTTCGGCATGATACTTTTGTGTTATAAATTACAAACGATGAACACACAAAACGATATCAATTATCAGCGGATTGCAGAGGCAATTGACTACATAAAAACGAATTTTAGGGAGCAACCCGATCTTGAAAAAGTAGCGGAACAGATTCACCTCAGTCCCTTTCATTTCCAACGATTATTCACAGAATGGGCGGGCGTCAGTCCGAAAAAGTTCCTGCAATTTATAAGTGTAGAACATGCGAAAAGTTTATTAAAAGAAAAACAGGCAACATTGTTCGATGCTGCTTTTGAAACGGGATTATCAGGCACCGGTCGTTTACACGATCTGTTTATTAAAATAGAAGGCATGACGCCGGGTGAGTTTAAAAACGGTGGTGAAGCTCTTTCCATCAACTACAGTTTTGCAGAAAGTCCGTTTGGAAAAATACTGGTTGCTTCCACGGTTAAGGGTATCTGTTATATGGCTTTTGCAGATGATGAAACAAAAACATTTGCCGAGTTAAAAAAATTATACCCCAATGCAGAGTATCACCAGGTGGTAGATATGATACAGCAAAACGCGTTGTACATATTTACAAAAGACTGGAACAAGCTGAATGAAATTAAACTGCATGTGAAAGGATCGGGTTTCCAGTTGAAAGTATGGGAAGCACTGCTAAAAGTTCCGGTGGGTCAACTAACAACGTATGGTTCGCTTGCTGCACAATTAGACAAACCGTTGGCATCAAGAGCTGTTGGCACAGCCGTTGGCGACAACCCGGTTGCTTTTATCATTCCGTGCCATCGTGTTATTCAATCAACAGGGGCTTTCGGAAATTATCATTGGGGAAGCACGCGTAAAACGGCAATGATCGGTTGGGAAGCGGCGAAGGTGGCGTCGTGAATAGTGAGTGGTGAATTGTGAATAGTGAATAGTGAATAGTGAAAAATGAATAGTGAAAATAAGCCAGGGGAATTCTCCTGATTGAAAAAACGAAAAACAATCGATATGGTTTTAGAACAGTCCGATATAAAAGAGAGAATATCAAGTATAGATCAGGGAAAAATAACAGATCAAATCAACAACAATGGGTACGCGTTGATTAAAAATATCCTGAATGCAGATGAATGCGACGATTTGATAAGTTTCTATGATAAAAATGAATTGTATCGCAAAACGATAAGCATGGAGCGGTATCGTTTCGGCAGCGGGGAATACAAATATTTTAGTTATCCTTTACCGGAGCTTATACAAACCATAAGAGAATCCGTTTACCCGCTTCTTGCACCCATCGCCAATCGCTGGATGGATGTTCTTAAAATAGACAATCATTTTCCCGCATCGTTTGCAGAACTCCGGAATATTTGCCTGGCAAATGGGCAGGACAAACCTACCGTGTTGATTTTAAAATATGGCAAAGGCGGTCATAATACACTGCACCAGGATCTTTATGGAGATATATTCTTTCCGATGCAGTTGGTTCTTTTCCTGAACGAACCGGGAAGCGATTACACAGGTGGTGAGTTTGTATTGACCGAACAAATACCGAGAGCACAATCAAAAGCTATCGTGTTGCAGCCGCGTGAAGGCGATATGCTTTTATTCACGACCAACTTCAGACCGGCAAAAAGTAAAAAAGGATATTACAGGGTAAATATGAAACATGGCGTAAGTGAAGTGCGGAGCGGTCAACGTCATACACTGGGTATTATTTTTCATGATGCGAAATGATAAAGCATAGCGATTTTGAAAATAACGGCCGCGGAAAAACGAAATTGCACCAACTGATTCGGCAAAAGAAAATAGTTTTGGGCGGCAATCGTCAATTAAAAATATATGGCGGGCTGCACTGCAGTTCCGGTAAGCGGATGCTTCGTGAAAACCGTGTATTTTTTAGTTCGGAAGCTGAAGCCATCGCAGCAGGTTTCAGGCCCTGTGGTCGCTGTATGAAGGATAGATATCTTCAATGGAAAAATAAAAAGAAATAAAAGTGCAGTCTTCATTGTTCAATCATGATGCAATAGATGTTCTTCCCTATAATGGCGACGTGACGTTGTACAATAATTTCTTTTCTGCCGCGGAAAGCAGGGAGTATTTCAAAGGCCTGGTGAACGAAATCAGGTGGAAACAGGAGCCAATAAAAATATTTGGCAAAGAAGTGATGCAACCAAGATTAACGGCCTGGTACGGCAATAGTGACAAACCCTACAGTTATTCCGGTATTACGATGTATCCACATGCCTGGACAAATACCTTGTATGCAATTAAGCAAAGGATAGAGCCGGTTGCTGGCGTGATATTCACCGGCGCATTGTTAAATTTATATCGAAACGGAAATGATAGTATGGGCTGGCACCGCGACAATGAAAAAGAGTTGGGAGATACACCTGTTATCGGTTCAGTAAGTTTTGGATCCACCCGGAAATTTCAATTCAGGAATTATAAAACAAAAAAAGATTTAAAATCAGTTGAGCTCACAAATGGAAGCTTTCTCTTAATGCGCGGCAGAACAAATCATTTTTGGGAACACTATGTACCAAAAACTGCCCAAGTGGTAAACGAAAGAATTAATATTACGTTCAGGGTAATTTATTGATTCCTGTATCGCGTTTAACTATTGCAATACATGCCTGCCGGTTACGAATGATAAAATAATCTGTGAAACCCGGTTTAATTTTAAATCCTTCTTATATTTAAACAGCCATTGCATTATCAAACCTAAATGACTTGCCCTGCTTATGGAGCACGAAGTAGCTGATCACGCAAAAAAAATTTACAGCACAGCAAAAAGTTCGAAACATAGCCCTGGAGAGAAGTTAAAAGACATTCTCATTGAAATATTTATTATAGTCTTCGCCGTAAGTCTTTCGATCTGGTTTCACAACTGGTCTGAACACCGGCATGAACAAAAAGAGGTGAAAGAATTTCTCAAAGGACTCAGCAAGGATCTTTCCGAAGATGTAAAACATTTATCAGTACAAAAAAATATTGTTTCCCGGCTACAATCAAATTACAGGCAGATAGCGTCGCTCAATAAAGGTCAACAACCGGATGCCGTTACAGATTCGCTGATCGCCCACTTTGAAGTTGATTTAATTGTTACCCGTCCGAATATCGGCAGATACGAAGGTTTCAAATCGAGCGGGAAATTGGGAAATATAGAAAATGATAGCCTCAAAGAAGACATTCTGGTTTTTTATGAACAAACAATTCCAACGCTTGTATATGGAGAAAACTTTGTCAACGATTTACAATTGAAACTCCAGGACCTTGGTATTGAAAGCATTGATAAAATAAAACCAGCAGAATTCGCTACGTCCCCAAAGATCAAGTCTATGTTGGGATTGGGTGCCTATAATTTCGAAAATAATATCAAGGGCTATGACAGGGCGGTTGAACGGGCAGCGAAAATTATTGACCGGATAAAAAATGAAATAGAATAGCTGACCGAAACCATCCAGGTTTTTCGCAGAAAGCAATCCTATACTTTATATTTATTCCTGTAATCAACCGGCGTCATACCGGTAATGCGTTTGAATACATCCCGAAAAGTTTGTGTGTCTGAGTAACCTATATCATACATTACTTCAACAATAGATTTTCTGCCCAGCTCCAATTGTTTTTTCGCACCTTCGATCTTTACCCGTTGTATATACTCGGCTACCGTATTTCTTGTTGCTTTTTTAAATCGCCTTTCAAATGTTCTCTTGCTTATCGCGAACTTATCCGCCAGGCCATCGACGGTGAATTTTTCTTTATAATGACTTTCAATGAACTCCTGTGCTTGTTTTATCACCACGTCATCATGATCCTTTTGACCATGAAATATAATAAAAGGTGATTGAAAATTTCTATCCATATCGATCACGAAATATTTCGCAGTGAAAATCGCCATTTCCCGTCCCGCATATTTTTCTACAAGATGAATCAGCAGGTTCCAGTATGCGTTACTGCCACCACTGGAATACAACCCCTGCTGATCCGTTATCACTTTTTCATCAACAAGCTTTATAGACGGATAGATAAAACTGAATTCATTGGCGTATTGCCAATGTGTAGTACATTCTTTATTTTTCAAAACACCGGAATAAGCTAACAGGAATGCACCGGTGCATAAACTGGCAATCTCTGCACCTTCTTTATATTGTTTTGCAATCCATGGCGCAAATTTTTTATTCAAATAGGTTCCGCTCAGCGTATCGCCCATTATCGAAGGAATAATGATCAAATCATTTTGCGTTGCTTCATCCAATACCAGGTCAGGATAAACAACAAACAAACCATTATTCAATTTTATTTCTTTCGACTCACCAACAAGGCGAATACTAAATAATGGCTTCTTTCCTTTTTCACTCAAAAATTTATTTACCATTGTAAATACATAACGACTGTCGGCTATCGAAGCCGCAACGGCATTATTAAGCACCAGGATGGAAATATTTTTCATAGCACAAATGTATTCCTGAAAGCTGACGCAAATACCCACCCAAGATTGTCGCATTTACACAGCTAAACTGTCAATTTAAGCCATCATATTTGCAAAAGCAAAATCAATAAACCGATGTTATCAACGAATACTTATCTGCACTTTGCAGGCAACGCAGAAAAAGCAATGAATTTTTATAAAAAAATATTCAATGGCACATTCAGGATATTTCAACGATACAAAGAAATACCTGGCGGCGAAAAATTAAGTGCCGAAGAGCAGGATAAATTAATACACGTGACATTAGATATCGGCAACGGAATTATTATCATGGCAACGGATGCATTGCAATCCATGGGCCGAATGGTAACGCAAGGAAACAACGTTTATACGTGCCTGCATACCGACACGGAAGCCGAAACGGAGAAAATATTCGGATTGCTCTCAGAAGAAGGCGATATAGAAATGCCATTGAATAAGACTTTCTGGGGTGCTTATTTCGGTATGTGCCGTGACAAATTCGGCGTGCATTGGATGATTAATTACACCTACCCTCAATCAAATAAATAGCAAACAGTTTTATTAACAGATAAACCTAAAACAAAATGAAACCGGAAAATGCCTCGTCAAAAAAAATGATGATTACGGGTTGGGTACTAACTGCGCTTGCCAGTCTTTTCCTTCTTTTCGATGGTGTAATGAAACTTTTCAAGCCGGACCTTGTTATCCAGGCAACGAAAGAATTAGGTTATCCGGAAAGTACGATCGTTCCGATTGGTGCTATCATAGTTGTTTCGGTAATTCTTCACCTTATTCCGCGTTTTTCTATTATAGGGGCCATATTGGTTACCGGCTGCCTTGGTGGCGCAATTGCGACACATATGCGATTACAAAATCCGCTGTTCACTCATATCCTGTTTCCTGCTTATCTCGGAATCTTTATCTGGGGAGGCTTGTATTTACGCAATGCACAATTCAGAAAATTGATTGCACAATAATTTATTAATAGTATAAATCGTACAACATGTCATTCCAGGCTTACTTAGACAATATCGAAAAGAAGACGGGCAAAAAACCCGACGACTTCAAAAAACTTGCCACACAAAAAGGTTTTTTGGAAAAAGGAAAACTGAAAACAACCGTAAAAGCGGGAGAAATCGTAAAATGGTTAAAAGAAGACTTCGATCTCGGGCATGGACATGCGATGGCAATTTATGGTTTATTTAAAGGCATAAAGCAAAATAAGAGCTAAAGAAAGAATACATGCCCTGTATTTCCAATCCCTCACGTGTCAACCGGCAGACATGACGCATCGGCAAAGGCAAGCGATGCCAACTACAAAAAAGAATACCTGAATAGAAACCAGTGGATGCTGCCGGATCATCGATGATCCGTTTAACGAAAGATTCATAATTTTCAGGCCGGCAAACCGCCCGGTAGATTATGAAAGTTTTCAAATGTTCGCATTGCGGGCAACTTATTTACTTCGAAAATACTCACTGTGAGCAGTGTGGGTCACTGTTAGGTTTTGAACCGCATTCGCTGGAACTTCTTTCGTTAACAGAAGAAAATGGACTTTTAAGAAGTAATAAGAGAGGCAAACAATTTTACCGTTATTGCAGTAATCACCAGTACGATGTATGCAACTGGCTGATACCGGGTAATAACAATTCCGTGTTTTGTTTAGCCTGCGATCTCAACCGGATGATCCCTGATCTGAGCATTCCCGGACATTTGCAACAATGGAAGGATATTGAAACTGCAAAGCATCGTCTTATCTACTCACTGCTTCGCATGAAGCTACCCCTGGTGAGTAAAACAATAGATGATCAAACCGGTCTCGCATTTAATTTTATAGCAACCGTAAATGATACCTATGCCGAAAAAGTAGTAACGGGTCATCATCGTGGCCTTATAACAATAAACATTGCCGAAGCCGACGACGTAGAAAGAGAAACTGCACGCAGCCTCATGAAAGAAGTGTACCGCACGGTACTTGGTCATTTCCGCCACGAGATCGCTCATTATTACTGGAACCTGTTAATATTCCGGGGAGATAAAATTGAACCATTTCGTGAATTGTTTGGTGATGAAAGGGCCGATTATACGGAGGCATTGAAAAAACATTATGAACAAGGCGCACCACCGGACTGGAATAATCATTTTATCAGCGCCTATGCCAGTACACATCCATGGGAAGATTGGGCCGAAACATGGGCTCACTACATGCATATTGCAGATACGTTGGAAACAGCTTATTCATTTGGTCTTTCTGTTGATCCGCACGGTATTCGTACTGCTGCCTCATTAAGGGCAGAAATAAAAACCGACCCTTATCGTGTACATGATTTTGAAAGCATCATCCGGCTCTGGCTTCCTTTAACATTAGCGATGAACAGCCTGAACCGAAGTATGGGACTAAATGATCTTTATCCGTTTGTAATTTCGCCGGCTGTCATGAATAAAATGAAATTTATCCATAACTTGATCAGCCGGTATAATTAAATGCATGTTCGATGAATATTACTATACGCCCGATTGAAAAAAAAGACAATGCAGCACTGGCAAAAATTGTAAGAGATACGCTTGCTGAATTTGGCGCTAACCATCCGGGAACCGTTTACTATGATCCCACAACAGATACTTTATTTGAAGTATTTCAGCGAGAAGGCGCCGGGTACTTTGTGGCAGAAATAGACAACAAGTTGATGGGTGGTGCCGGTATCTATCCTACAGATGGCTTACCCGCAGGCACATGCGAACTGGTAAAAATGTATTTGTTGCCGGAGGCACGTGGCCTGGGTTTAGGAAAGACGTTGATTGAAAAAAGTTTGGCCCTTGCCAAAGACAATAATTACGGGTATGTTTACCTTGAAAGCATGCCCGAATTGAAAAAAGCATTGACTGTTTACGAGAAATTCGGTTTTACCTATCTCAAAGGTCCGATGGGAAACAGCGGGCATTTCGGGTGTGAGTTGTGGATGTTGAAAAAAATATAGGTTTCTCGCAAAGAACGCAGCGTAGACCGGGTTTTTCTTTGGGCTTTACAACTTTCGTTGAAAGTAATTATGCTGGTTCTACTTCGTATACAGGACTGAAGAGATATACTCTGCCGGTAGCCACTTCCATGCATTGATAGCGTTTTCGTAATTTTTTTCCTTTGCGGAAAACTCTCCCATCTTCTGTACGGAATAAAGACTGAGGCGGCAGTTCTTCCACCAATGGTGATCCATTGTGTTTATCATAACGGCGAAGCACACGCAATAAATCATCTTCCGCACAACTGGTAGCCGCAGGATTTTTCAAGGAGAGCAGCAATTCCTTTTCTATATCGGCGGGAAAAACCTTATTTTTTAAAAACTGGTCAAGCAACTGTGCATAGATCATTTTCCATTCCCGGCCATGGGATTGTACGCGGTTACTATGCTGTTCAAACGTGAGTAAATGTGCCAGCTCATGCAGTAGTGTAATTAAAAAGGAATATGCATTCAGATTACCGTTTACGCTGATGCGGTGATTGTCATGATGCGTACGATGACGATAATCACCGAGAATACTTTTACGCTCACGGGCAATGGTAAGATGTACTTTAAAATGATTGAGATAGTGCAGCACCGGTTCATATGTACCGGACGGAAGATAATTTTGTAAATAATTGACAGGCGCTTCTCTCTTAGGCATCTGCTTTTTTCCTCAGCAATTTTGTCAATACCGAAACTTCTAAAAATGTGTACACAAGATACAAACCCATACAGACAAACAATGCAGGTTTATTCACAGCAGCTTTTGCCGATTGTATATAAATAAACGCTGCAATTGCAAAAACAAAAAATTTAATCATCACGCTTCCATACACGGAGCGTACAAATGCATGCGGATTTGGATTTTTTAATCCCCTAACCGAAATAAAAAAAGATATAGCTGTAATAACAAAGAGAATAAGATTGCCAACGATGAGCACAGCCTGGTCAACGCTCCACTTATCGAGCAATCCTTTACCGGTGACGAAAAAAGCATTTAATACAATAAACAGGATTACTATTGATAAAAAAGGCCGTTGTTTCTTTTGCATTTTTTCTGTTTAAAATTCAACCCGGTTCCACCCGGAAACCTTTCTGGCACGCAAAGTTGCGGAAATTTCAAGAAATGGTAACCCATACGATGAAGTTGGTCGGAATGTCATTTGAAGTTTGATTGATCAGCAGAATTACAGAATGTTGAAGAGTGCGACGCAAGCAAAGCCAAATCAGGGTACTTATGCCGGGTACATAAATATATTTCCTTCGCCTTCTGAAGAAATTGGTCGTAAAATCAAAAAAACCTAAATTGAATATTCAACCCCATCTATATGCAGATACTCGAAATGAAGGTATTGAGAGGGCCGAACTACTGGAGTGTGCGCCGCAGCAAGTTGATACAGGTGAAACTGGACCTTGAAAAACTCGAAGAATCGCCAACCAATAAAATTCCGGGATTCCGGGAACGTCTCGAAAAACTGATCCCGTCATTGTATGAGCATCGCTGCAGTGAGAATAAGCCCGGTGGCTTTTTCCATCGCGTGGAGCAGGGCACATGGATGGGCCATGTGATTGAACATATTGCATTGGAAATACAAACACTTGCGGGAATGGACACCGGATTTGGCCGGACAAGAAGTACGGGTGAAAAAGATGGCGTGTATTACGTGGTGTTCAGTTATATGGAAGAAGATGCGGGCATCTATGCGGCGAAAGCGGCGGTGCGTATTGCGCAGGCGTTAATAAATAATACAGAATATGATCTTGCTGCGGATATACAGGCAATGCGCGAAATAAGAGAAGATACTAGGCTTGGCCCTTCGACAGGCTGCATTGTGGATGAAGCTGTGAAGCGCGGGATACCATTTATCCGGTTGAATAAGCAGAGTCTTGTACAATTGGGTTATGGCGTGCATCAAAAACGGATACGGGCTACGATTGCTTCTACTACCGGCAATATTGCTGTAGACATTGCCTGCGATAAAGAAGAAACAAAATCATTACTGGAAGCAGCCGAAGTACCCGTACCACGCGGCACGGTGGTTCGCAGCGAAGAAGGATTGAAAGATGCAATAACCCGTTTCGGTTATCCATTGGTGATAAAACCAATTGATGGCAATCATGGAAAAGGCAACACAACCAACATCACTACCTGGGAAGTGGCCGTAAAAGCATTGCAGGCTGCACAACAATATGGTCGAAGTGTGATCGTCGAAAAATTTATTACCGGTTTTGATTTCAGGGCATTAGTGATCAATTATAAATTTATTTGTACCGCGTTGCGTACACCAGCTGCTGTTACCGGTGACGGTGTCAATACAATACAGTGGCTGATCACTGAAATCAATAAAGATCCACGCCGCGGCTATGGTCATGAAAAGGTGCTCACACAAATTACCATTGATGACTTTACCTGGAAAATGCTGAATGATAAAGGGTATACATTGGAAACTGTTCCTGCGAAAGATGAATTGGTGTTGCTGAAACCGACGGCGAATCTTTCTACCGGCGGTACATCAACTGATATGACTGACGAAGTACACCCGGCGAATATCTTTATGTTTGAACGCATTGCCCGTATCATCGGCCTGGACATCTGTGGCATTGATATAATGGCTACCGACTTACGCACACCTATAAGCGAAAATGGCGGCGTCGTACTGGAGGTGAATGCGGCGCCGGGTTTCCGCATGCACATTGAACCAGCCCTTGGATTGCCCAGGAACGTTGCCGAACCGGTTGTAGATATGCTATTTCCGAGAGGCAGCGCAGGAAGAATTCCCATTATCGCCATAACAGGCACAAATGGTAAAACGACCACAACGAGATTGACGGCACATATTGCAAAAAGTGCCGGTAAGAAAGTTGGTTATACAACCAGTGACGGTGTTTACGTACAAAACCAGCTGATGATGAAAGGTGATTGTACCGGGCCTATAAGTTCTGCTTTTGTATTAAAAGATCCTACAGTTGATTTTGCCGTTCTTGAATGTGCAAGAGGCGGGATACTGAAATCAGGTCTTGCATTTCAGAATTGTGACGTAGCAATTGTAACCAATGTAGCTGCCGATCATATTGGGCTTGGTGGTATAAACAGTGTAGAACAAATGGCGAAGGTAAAAGCGGTTGTACCCGAAACTGTTTTTCCGCATGGCTACGCCGTATTGAATGCCGACGATGATCTTGTTTATAAAATGAAAGATGATTTGAAGTGCAATGTGGCACTGTTCAGTATGAATGAAAATAATCCCCGCATAAAAGAACACTGCAGTGAAGGCGGTCTTGCGGCAGTGTTTGAAAATGGGTATATCAGCATCTTAAAAGGCAACTGGAAAATAAGGGTGATGCATGTAAAGGATATTCCGCTGACGTTTGAAGGTAAGGCAATACATAATGTGGCCAACTGCTTACCATCTGTATTGGCTTCTTATCTTTTCCGCGATATAACGATTGATGATATACGCTCAGCATTGACCTCATTTGTTCCATCTTCATCGCAAACGCCGGGACGATTGAATTTCTTTAATTTTAAAAACTTCACCGTTCTTGCCGACTTTGCACATAACCCGCATGGATTAAAGTTGCTTTGCGAATTTATAAGCAAACTGGATTATCCAACACGTATTGGCATTATTTCGGGAACAGGCGACAGACGGGATGAAGACATTCGTGCATTGGGAGAAATATCTGCAAGTTATTTTGATGAGATCATTATCCGTTGTGACAGAAATCTGCGTGGCAGAACAGCAGAGGAAATAATCAATTTATTAAAAGACGGCATTGAAAAAGTAAATCCTTCCATACCGGTAATGATCATTCCGGATGAAAATGAAGCGCTGGAATATATTTATGAAAATCCCCGGCAAGGTGCTTTGTATACTATAATGTGCGATGTGGTGGCGGGCGCATTGGAAAAGCTTAGACAATTAAAAGAAAGGGATGAACAGCAGAAGCCGAAATTTGCGGGAGTCTAAGCATGATTTAATTTAATAAAATCTCGCTGAATTATTATTTGATTACAGCTGAATAAATATTTTAATATTTTTGACATCTAATTATAAAAACAACGGTCAGGCATTTTTCATTTTTTATTTTATTAATAATGGCATACTTTTATTATAGAAAAGATTTTGTATGATTAAGATCCAGTTAAAAACAGGCCGCAGAAAGACACAGGTATCCAGGTCAAAAATCAGGAGTATCATGACGAGGTTATTTGAACAACGACATACTACAACAAGCAAAAAAAATAGCCCGAATAAGTCAACCCGTAAAACTGTTTCCAGAAAACCTGCGATCCGCAAAGCAGCATCGCGCAAAACTGCTTAATTCGGCAAATACCGAACCAATTCCGGATATTCAAACGTACCACTGTGCCATCCAAGCTAAAAGAATACTCGTATAATGACCTGGTCTTTATCAACTGTCCATTTGACAACGATTACCAACCTTTATTTCAGGCAATAATATATACTGTTTATTTCTGCGGCTTTTATCCCACTTCAGCAATGGCTGAAGATAATGCAATGGATAACCGGATAGACAAGTTAATTCGCATCATTGGAAAAAGTAAGTTTGGTATACATGATATATCAAGAACTGAACCCGATAGTACTAACAATTTACCCCGATTCAATATGCCTTTCGAATTAGGGCTTTTTTATGGAGCCCGGAAATATGGCGTAGAAAAACAGAAAGATAAAAATGCATTGATCTTCGAAAAGACAAAGTATTTGTATCAGAAGTATTTATCCGACATCAATGGGGTTGATATAAAAGCGCACAATAACAAGCCGGAAACGGTTATCCGTCATGTGCGTACCTGGTTACAAACGGCATCCGCCCGCAAAAAGATACCCGGTGAACAATCAATCATAAAGTATTATAATGCCTTTCTATTACACCTGCCGACCGCAGCAAAAGATGCCGGATTTAATGATATTGATTTGATCCCATTTAACGATTATTGCCAGATGGCAGAAGAGTCGATACGCCTGTTGATGTGATTGCGAAAGAATGGGGAAAAAATATACTTTTAAAAAGTTGGCCCATAAGGATTCGAACCTTAAATGACTGAACCAAAATCAGTAGTGTTACCATTACACCATGGGCCAATCTTTCCCGCCGCCTGGCCAGGGCCCGGTTTTGGGAGTGCAAAAATAGGGTTGATTAGCCGTTGAACCAAGATTTTTTTGATTTGGTAACTCTTTAGAAATGAATATTTATTACAGTGGTTTCCATTCCAGCACTTTAACCATTTGAGAAGGCGTTGTTACCTGCTTTTCTCCATCACCCTGCTCTGTTTTTTGTACAAACAGGTTAATTACCTGCTTTTGTTGCCAAAGCTCCGTATCATAAGAGGGCTCCCATGCATTCACCGCCACACCCGCTAAATCTTTAATTTCCCATTGATCGCTTAAAATATCATTTGCAACAGCAACCGATACTTTGTTTCCCCTTTCTTCATCCCTGAAAAATAGAGCAAGGTGAATCTTATTGTACGATAACCATGAAATCAGCTGCGGTCTTGAGATTGGGATACGCTTGGTACCACCGCCACTGAGCGAAAATTTTGTTTTGTGAAAATTTAATTTTTTCACCTGCCAATCTTTTCCGTCTTTATATACCACATGATATTGCGGTATACTGTCTTCTTTGTCCCGCCAATAGCTTGCAATGTATAGTCCGCCCGCAGCGCCGGCAACCATCGATGTCTGGTTGATCAAATCACTGTTTTGAGGAATGCGGCAGATATATTCTGCACTTGCGGCAGTAACAGGCAATTCATATTTTTTATTTGAAGAAGTAAGCCATGTTTTTCCTTCATCATTTGAATAAGCATAACACAGGTCATGATTGCTCGCCACATCCGGGCTCTCCCTCCAAACCCAGGACAAGTGAATATTTCCTTTATTATCGGTACAAGCCTGCCAATATGCATTTCGCTTTCCTTCTCCATCAATTAAGTTATCGTGCAATTGCGTCCATTGCTTTGTTTGAACATCATACCTGTTTAGGATAAGATTACCCTTACCCGACTCACCATTGCGGTAAAAGAACAAAAGATTACCGTTCTTTAATTTGTAGAACTCCGGATAAGTCACCCGCTGCTCATTCTTTCCCGTCATCAATATTTTGTCACTCATTTCCATTGAACCCGGTGATTTGCTTTTGCAATAATTCAACGGATCATTATGATGATCCCAGGTCATATGCAAATAACCGTCACCGTCAGCCATTATACTTATAGAATTATGTGCGTCTTCGGGATGGCCCTTATACTTTGTTCTTCTTATCTCCCACACATCCGCTCCAGTCTTTCTTTTTCCCAATACCACATTTTTTTCCGCATCATAATAAGCGATGAATTGATAATTCTTCCAGGTGACAAGTGAATTTTTCCGGAACACGACTGTATTAATGGAGGTAGAAGCCCATCCGCTATCCACATTCACCAGGTTTACCAAATAATTATTGTTTCCCTGTGCGTGTAATGAAAAAGAAACAATTGAATTAATAACGGTAAAAAACGTTATCCATCTAATCCGGGTATCCATGTTTATTTCCGGGCTCAAATCGTGGTTAATTTATACTTTTTCCCCTTTACTGTTTTGAATTCAATCACATAACCGGAGGCAGTTTTAGTTGGCTTTGCATTTATTCCTTGTACCTGTACAGGGAGGCTTGTGCGCACACGACAGGTATTTCCAATTAATGATGTTACTTCAGCAATGTTCACCTTGTTGTCTTTCCAATTTATATTTACTTCAAACCCGCCTCTTGCTCTCAATCCTTTCACTGAACCGCTTTTCCATTTAGCAGGCAATGCCGGTAAGAGGTGTAATTCATTATTCTGACTTTGCAGAAGCATTTCACAAACACCTGCTGTGCCACCAAAATTTCCATCAATCTGGAACGGCGGATGTGCATCAAATAAATTTGGATAAGCACCGCCACCGTTACTCATATTATACCCGTTGTCTTTTGTAAGCCTGAAAAGCTTACGATACATTAAATAGGCATGATCACCATCCAGCAACCTTGCCCAAAAATTTATCTTCCATGCAAGACTCCATCCTGTACCATCATCCCCGCGAAGTTCCAATGTCTTCCTTGCTGCTGCTGCAAGGTCCGGTGTCGTAACTGGTGAGATTTGGTAACCCGGGTACAAACCAAACAAATGCGAAACATGACGGTGATGCGGTTCCACATCTTCGTAATCTTTGTACCACTCCTGAAGATTGCCTTTTTGCCCGATCTGAAATGGATACAGTTTGTTTTTCTTTTCGATGACCGTATCTCGGAATGATTTATCAATATTCAATACTTCATTAGCTGATATAAGGTTGGAAAATAAATCACGAATGATGCTCATGTCCATTGTGGAAGCGATAGACATGCCGGATATCTTTTTATCGGCGTAGTAATAATCATTTTCAGGTGAACCCGACGGTGCGGTAACGAGATGCCCGCTGCTATCGGGAATCAACCAGCCAAATGAAAACTGCGCAGCACCTTTCATTAAGGGATAAGCGATATTTTTCAAAAACTGTTTGTCACCTGTAAATAAATAATGTTCCCATAAATGACGGCAAAGCCAGTTGGCACCCATGGCCCAGTTGGCCCATTTCGGATCGCCCTTGCCCTTATCTCCTACCGGGTTACTTAGTGCCCAGATATCAGAATTGTGATGAACCACCCAGCCATTCAATCCATAAAACTGTTCGGCTGTTTTGGTGCCTGTTACGGAAAGATGCTTTATCAAATTAATCAATGGTGATGTAAGCTCAGAAAGATTTGCCGGTTCCGCCGGCCAGTAATTCATTTGTGCATTGATGTTCGTTGTATAGTTTGAGCTCCAGGGCGGTTGTATTTCCTTATTCCAGATTCCCTGCAGGTTTGCCGGAGCATCGGGCGTGCGGGAACTGGATATCAACAAATATCTTCCATAGTGAAAATACAAAGATTCCAATCCGTCGTCATCGCCGCCATTGGTGTAGGATTCCAATCTTTCATCAGTCGGTAAGTTTGCCTTACTGCTCTGGTTATTATTAAAACTTAACGATACACGGTTAAAATAATGATGGTAATCAGTAAGATGTTCATTTAATAATGTAGTATATGATTTTGCTGATGCCTTTTGCAAATAATTCGCAGCGATTGCATTTTCATTCTTTCCATCTTTATCCGGGCATTTATCAAAGCCGTTAAAACTCGTTGCTGCAGAAACAAGCAGAATAACGTCACTTGCGTCTTTTATTTGTATGCCATTGGTATCGGTAATTGTTTTACCATCTTTGTTTATTGCTTTTATCAATAGTTCAAAACGCATTCCATTGCAACCCGTTTCATCGGCGTATACAACCGGCTCTTTACCGCTATGATAATTCGGATCGGAATGAGCCGGTGCTTTTCCTTTCAAAACAAATTCGTTTTCTTTCGTTGTTTCAACCTGGTAATGCAATAAACTTTTCACACTTATCAATGCATTGATCTGTTTCGGTTTTGACGAGGACAAGCGTATAACTATAACCTGTGAAGGTGCTGATATAAACATTTCCCGTTTATAGTCAACGCCATTGATTGTAAATTCTGTTGTTGAAACAGCATTCTGAATATTTAACTCTCTTCGGTATGACGAAGTTGCAGTATCCGTAAAACTCTGCTGAATATTCAAATCGGCAAGTGGTAAATAATTCTGCGAAAAAACTCCCTGCATTTTTTTCACAAGCGCATTGGCAGTATCATATTGCTCTTTGAATAACGCTTCTCTTACCAGCGGCAGGTAATTCTTTGATTCAGGATTCACATTATCTTTTACCGGGCCACCGCTCCACAAAGTAGCTTCGTTTAACTGCAATAGTTCATTGTTTACCCGGCCAAATACCATCGCGCCAAGCCTGCCATTGCCAAGCGGCACGGCTTCGGTCCATACTTCGGCCGGTCGTTTATACCATAGCGTGAGTTCTTTTGATTGCGCATTGGTGATCGTTGCAACAAAAACAACAATAACAAGCGTAGTGATTTTTTTCATCGTTCAAACTTATAGCGATGAAGATAAAACTTAAAACGATTCAGGCAAGAAGAAGGGAAAGTGCATACTGAGACCTGTCATTATATTTCGCCTAGTACTTTTTGTAAATTAACCCTGGCCCTTCGCAATTGAGCACGGCTATTTTCTTCTGAAATATTGAGCATTTCGCCGACTTCCTTGTGGTTATAACCTTCAACCAGGAAAAGATTGATCACGGCGCGGTAACCATCAGGCATACGACGAATTACTTTCATAAGATCTTCCCCGGACAATTTATCGTATCCATTAGTACACTCCGCGGAAACAGGAATTTCCTCGTTGATAACTGAAAAAGATACTTTGTTCTTTTTTATATAATCAATGCAAACCCGGATAAAAATTTTCCGCGCCCACCCTTCAAAAGGACCATCGCCGCGAAAGTTTTTCAGGTTTCTGTACAGGCGTATAATTCCTTCCTGGAAAAAATCGTTGGCATCATTTTCATTACCTGCATAACGAAGACATAGGTTGTACATTTTTGCTGAAATAGCATCGTAAATTTTTCTGAACGCTCTGTCATCTCCTTTTGCAGCTTTCTCAATTAATACATCGAAGAAACAAGTAGGGTTTCGGCTCAGGTGCATCAGCAAATATCTTTTTTTGCCGTGTATTTATCATAGCTGGCTGGTGCAAATTTTTTGTTTGTTTGACATTGAATTTTATCGACATATAAACTAAGTTGAAATAAGATTATTATACAATGCAAGGCTGCTTGTTTATTCCGGAACTATTAAAAATGTATGTGATTTAACATGATTTGCCGGCTGCGAATTTTTGCGTTTTGTTTCTATATATTTGCAAAAATTTTACTGCCCGATAGTATAATGGTAGTACTTCAGATTCTGGCTCTGATAGTTCAGGTTCGAGTCCTGATCGGGTAACAGGAATAACAAAAAAATCAACTTGCAATAAGTTGATTTTTTTGTGTGAGTTTCTTCCAAAAGGATAAACGTGTCAACATTTCTCCAACGCCTGCACAATATCTCCCAACACATCATCCGCATGCTCCAATCCCACCGATATACGAATCAATCCCGGCGTTATATTCACTTCTCTTCTTTCCTTTTCGCTCAGCTTTGCATGCGTGGTACTGGCAGGATGAGAAGCAATACTTCTTGTATCGCCGAGGTTGGCCGTGAGTGATAACATTTGTAAACTATCGAGAAACCTGCGGCCACTTTCCAATCCTCCTTTTAGTTCAAAACAAACAATACCACCACCGGTTTTCATCTGCTTTACGGCGATGGTATGTTGCGGATGGCTTTTTAAAAACGGGTATTTTAACGAGGAAATCTTGGGATGGCTTTCCAACGCTTTTGCAATGTGCAGTGCATTTGATGCATGCCGCTCCATACGCACGTCCAATGTTTCCAGGCTTTTACTTAACACCCATGCGTTGAATGGTGAAAGCGCCGGACCTGTGCTGCGGCAAAACAAATAGATATCATGAATGAGCTCAGATTTACCAACGATTACACCACCAAGCATTCTGCCCTGTCCATCCATCCATTTGGTAGCAGAATGTACTACGAGATCGGCACCAAAGTCAATCGGCCGTTGCGATACCGGTGTCGCGAAACAATTATCTACATTCAGAAGAATGTTATGCTTTTTTGCAAAATTGTTTGCAAACTCAAGGTCAATGATATCAAGCCCGGGGTTTGTTGGTGTCTCGAGATAAATCATTTTTGTATTGGGCCTTACGGCTTTGTCCCACTCGTCCGTCTTCACAGCATCCACATATGTATATTCGATCCCATAACGCGATAAAAATTTTGTAATAATCGTGTGCGTGCTGCCGAACACGGCATTGCATGAAATCAAATGATCGCCGGTTTTTAATAAAGCCATGAAAGACGCAAATATGGCGCTCATGCCGGAAGCTGTAGCATAGCCACTTTCTGCACCTTCGAGTATCACCACCCTATCGGTAAATTCCTGTACTGACGGATTGCTGAACCGGCTATAAATGTTATCCTCCGATTCATCAGCAAATGCGGCCCGCATCTCTTCCGCATTGTCAAAACAAAAACTGCTGGTAAGGAATAAGGGAGAAGAATGCTCCATTTCATTGGTCCGGTCAGTTTGCTTGCGGATCATTTTCGTAACAGGATGCTGCGCCATAGTTTATCGTTTGATTCTAATAAATACCAACACTTGTTTGTACAGTTTTCCCGCTTTTACAAGTTTTTGCAAATGTAACCCACACAACCCTTTACTTTGCGCTTTCTTAGGATTGAATATTGATGAAAACATTTCATTACAAAAGCCAGTTTACATTCGAAACCGGGGCGTCTTTACCTGAAATTTCCATTGCTTATCACACATTTGGTCAACTGAATGCAGCAAAGGATAATGTGGTCTGGGTTTGCCATCATCTTACCGCCAACTCCAACGCGGTTGACTGGTGGCCGGGCATGATCGGCACCGGATATATTATCAATCCTGAAGAACATTTTATCGTTTGTGCCAACATACTTGGCTCCTGTTATGGCACCACCGGTCCGCTTGCCATCAATCCTGAAACCAACGAACCTTATTACAGCGACTTTCCTTTTCCAACGATGCGGGATATGGTAAAAGCGCATATCCTGCTGCGTGAGCACCTCGGCATTGAAAAGATCAACCTGCTTATTGGCGGCAGTATGGGCGGCTACCAGGCATTGGAATGGTGCATAATGGAAAAAGATGTGATCGTAAAAATGATCTTACTGGCTACGTCACCGGTCGAAAGTGCGTGGGGTATCGCCATCCATACCGCACAGCGGTTGGCCATTGAAGCAGACGCGACCTGGAAAGATCATTCCCGGATTGCCGGTGCCAAAGGTTTGAAAGCGGCAAGGGCCATTGGCATGCTCACCTATCGCAACTATTCGATCATGGTGCAGAATCAAACAGACAGTGATAATGAAAAAATGGATGAGTTCAAAGCTTCATCATACATCAACTACCAGGGTGAAAAATTGGTAAGACGTTTTCATGCGTATTGTTATTGGCTGCTCACAAAGTCAATGGACAGTCATAACATAGCCCGTGGCCGCGGCGCCCGTATTGAAACGATTTTACAAACGATTCAACAACCGGTTTTGCTTATTGGCGTCACCAATGATATACTTTGTCCATTGGAGCAGCAGCAGGTAATGGCCGACAACATCCCTTCTTCAACTTTTGTTACAATCGACTCTACCTACGGACATGATGGTTTTATGGTAGAAACAAAAAAGATTTCAGCGCATATTTTGCAGTGGATGAAGACAATTTCACGCAGATAGGATCAACAACCTGCTCCAACAAGATTATCCCGATGATAAAAATTTCGTTCGCCCCTCCCCCTGGAGGAGAAGGGGGGAATCGAAATTGTTGTGGCTAAAAAATTTTATCCGGGTTGAAGTAAAAGTAAAAACTGTTTAAGAATCCATCTGTCATAAGCTGATTGCAGGCACAAAGAAATCCCTGCAGCAGGATTGCTGCTGATTTTATACGAAACAAAAACCAAATGAATTAATTCAGTTCGGCTTCCTTTTCCAGTTCCGCTGTCTTTTTACCCGACGTATTGGTGCTGGAAACTCCGGCCATATGGCACTGACCATTGAACGTAGCGGTCGGCTCTACCTGTAATTTACCTGCCTGCACATTACCGGTGATATTACACTCACCTTTCAGCTGCAGCAGGTCCTTTACCTTGATATTGCCATTTACTTTGCCGGTAATGTCGGCCTGGTTGCACTCGATGTCGCCTTCAATCACACCGCTGTTGCCGATAATGATTTTTGAAGTAGTGCGGATGTTGCCGACGATCGTTCCGTCAATACGAAGATCATTACTGCTGTTGATATCACCTTTTAAGGTAGTACCTGCGCTGATCAGTGTGGCTCCGCCATTCAGGCCATTTGATTTTTCGTAGCTCATGTCAGATTTGGATTTTGCGTTAAACATAAGGGTATATAATTAATCATTTCGAAAATACTTCGCTAGTCATTCGAAAATTCATCCTTCGGCACCTGGAGCGCCATCGTATCCAGCTTGATCGTCACATCCCCGTTCAGCACTTTTTTGATCCCATTGATATATTGGGTCTGGTAAATCACCTGTTTTTCCAGTGAATCGACCCTGTATTTCATTTGTTTATATTCCCGGCCAATCTTTAGATCGTCGTAGCCCGGTATATAATACTTCAGCGGAGTAAATACTATGAGAGCGACAGTGAGACCAACTAACAGTACAAAAATTGTGCTCAAACCAATATACACACTAAGTCTCGATAACTTAAACGTAACAACCTCCTCGTAAGTATCATCGTTCATAATTACCAGCCGGTACCTGTTTCGCAGCCGCTGCAGGGTGGAATCCTCTTCCAGTTTTGCCATATAGACAGTTTAAGGATTTAAAGGTAAGAACGGGCTACGGTTTTTCCATTCTTGTGCCTTGTAAATCAACATAAAAAATGTGCTTGCTCTCAAAATAAAATAACTGAAATTCAGTTATTAAGACTTAGATTTCCCTGGCGAATGTTATCAACCCGCAATACCATTTTTTTTGGCGTTTTTTTTCTACTGCTGCAGATCGCTTTGCCTTCTTTTAGCCAGCCGGGATATTCTATAACGGTAAAAAAGCCCAAACCTTATGAAGAACGGGTACTTCGTGCAGAAAAAACTGACCAGACAAAATTCAATGCGCCGCGTCACTTTTTTCAAAATACTTTCACCCATTACAATTATTATTTCAACGCCAACAATAAGCTGAACGAAATGCTCGAAAGAGTAAAGCTCGGGCACCGTGATGATTATTCGCAGCTGTTGACGTTTTACAGTTACACACTGGACGAAACATCCCAATTCATTGTCGAGCTGGACTCGTTGGTATACAAAGCGAAAACTGCTATCGTGCTGCACGATTTGCGCAACGACTGGGTGGATAATATGTACCTGATCTGGGGAGCCGCCTATTATTACCGCAAAGATTTTGATTCTGCTTTTCGCACGTTCCAGTTTATAAACTATGCATTTGCACCAAAAGAAAAAGACGGTTACTATCGCTATATCGGCAGTAAAATGGATAATAACCTGGCGAACATTATTTCCACAAAAGAAAAAAATACGCTGACTAAACGTGTGTTTTCGCTGCCACCAAGCCGCAACGATGCTTTTATCTGGCAGGCAAAAACGTTTATTGCGATGGAACGGTATGCGGAGGCGTCTACCCTTATTGCCGCATTAAAAAATGACCCGACATTTCCCGAACGATTGCAAAACGATCTGCAGGAAGTACAGGCGTTGTACTACTACCATCAAAACATGTGGGATAGTTCAGCTCTTCATCTTATCGAAGCATTGAGTAATGCGCCAAGTAAAAAAGAACGGGCAAGATGGGAATACCTGATCGGGCAGATGTTTGAAAAAAGCCATCGTTACGCTGATGCACAAACGTATTATACAAAAACGATCAGTCACACCATTGACCCGGTGCTGGAAATATATGCACGGCTTAGCTCCATTCGCGTAAATAAAACCGGTGGTGAAGATTATATACAGAAAAATGTGGCGGAGCTTGTAAAGATGGCCCGTAAGGACCGGTATGAGGATTACAGGGATATCATTTATTACATGGCGGCACAGATGGAAATGGAACGTAGCGACACGGCCAGCGCAGAAAAATTTTTATTGAAAAGTGTAGCCTACCGAAACGGCAATGATGCGCAACGCAACAAAGCGTTTCTCCAACTGGCGGAATTTGCATTTGCAAAAAAGAAATACAGGCAGTCGGCGAATTATTACGACAGTCTGCAAATGGGCGATAACGTTCAGGTCGGAGCGAACAGCTATATTACCGATTTTGACTGGCATGCTATGGATCCCGCGGACAGGGACAATCCGGATCTCATTTCTGCAAGCGGCGTTAAGATAGAAGACAACGTTTGGTTGGGAACGATGATGCTCGCGATGGGCGAGGTCGATGGCCTGGTATCGGGCGCGGTCCATTCGACGGCAAATACGATTCGGCCTGCACTGCAGCTGATCAAGACCAAGCCCTCCGCGCGCGTCGTTTCCTCGATTTTCTTCATGTGTCTACCAGAGCAAGTCCTGGTGTACGGCGATTGCGCCGTGGTTCCGGATCCCGATGCCGAGACGTTGGCCGACATCGCCATTCAGAGTGCGGATTCCGCAGCTCGCTTC